>SPJJ01029139.1_pt1 | contig 20008 bp, 19 predicted proteins | sample 3741741 | NCBI WGS metagenome assembly SPJJ01 (sample SAMN10925908, study PRJNA522277) | cold seep metagenome | isolation source: Elba SIP-enriched marine methane seep metagenome, extraction at timepoint T1 | place: Italy: coast of Elba, Mediterranean Sea | collected 2014-05 | reverse complement strand
TGGATCATTAGCACTTCAAAAGAAGCTATTGTTTTTTTAAATAAAAGGAACGGAAAACTTGAAAGGTATACAAAACCATCAGATAAATATCGTTATATATAGTGAGATGTAGCGAGTGTATTTACCTTTTGAATATCCCTAATTCATATGCGACTTAAGCGTTTTTCTCTGATATGTTTTGGCTGCTTTTTTTGCTTGTTAGCAGAAGCGGTAGCGAGTCAGTCTATGCTGGAATATAAGGTGAAAGCGGCTTATTTGTATAATTTTACAAAATTTATTAGTTGGCCAGACAAAGAGCGTACTTCTTTTACAATCTGTATTCTTGGCGAGGATCCTTTTGGAGCGATTATCGATCCTATTAAACAGCGAAAAGCAGCAGGTAAGCCGATAAATCTATTGAGGCTGAAGTCTGGTGAAGATCTGGGGCAATGTCAGCTGCTTTATGTCGAGAATGAAAAGGGTTATGCCAAAGAATTGAGTCAGGTGGTCGAGTCTGGCGTATTGACTGTGACGTCGCTGGACGCTGTTGATTCCGATACCCAGCACCCATTCTTTGCAAAACATGGAGGCATGGTGGGGTTTATTATCCGAGGAGGGAAAATAAAGCTCCAACTTAAATTATCCCAGTTAAAGAAAAAGGAATTGATAGTGAGTGCTAAGTTACTGGAGCTGGTAGAACTGGTCAAGGAAGAGGGAGATGAATAACCTTTTACAACATATTTCCATTAAATGGAAATTATTATCGATCCTGATTTTTTCCAATGTCTTATCTTTGTGTCTTGCGCTAATTTTAATGTTGGTGAACAGTGTTTCGGATATGAAACAGACTGCGCTCAGTGACCTGAGTGCGGTTGCCGAGCTTATTGCAAACCGAAGTACTGCCGCTCTTAGCTTTGATGACAGCACGGTTGCCCAGGAAAACCTGGCGGTTTTGAATGATATGAGGGAAGTCAAAACCGCCTGTATTTTTAATCAACAAAACCAATTGTTTTCTTCTTTGGCCAGGCAAATTACCCGTTGTCCGCAAAATTCAGCGACGACCTCAAGTCATTTTGATGGTTTTTTGCTGTACATTTTAGAGCCGGTACTGTTGGAAGAGGAGAAAATTGGGGATGTTTTTTTGGTGGCTGACCTTACAGATATATTTTGGGAAAAAATACAATTAATTACCCTGATTCTGACCATATTGTTTATTTCTTCCCTGATTACATTTTCCTTGACTGCGCCCATGCTGAACTTGGTATCAGTTCCTATAACCCGACTGGTACAAACGGCCAGAAAAGTATCGCGCCAAAAAAATTATTCACTCAGAGCAAAAAAATATGGCGACGATGATATGGGGGTATTGGTAGATGCTTTCAATAACATGTTGGAGACAGTTGAAAGTCAGAATAAAGCACTGGTAAATGTCAAAAATAATTATTTGACGCTATATGATAACAACCCAACAATGGTGTTTTATCTCAATATGGATGGCATGATTTTGTCTGTTAACAGGTTTGGTGCACGCCAACTTGACCAAACAGTTGAAAATATTCAAGGTAGAACCATTTATGATTTTACCCATCCGGAAGATGCAAACTTAACCCAGGCCTTGTTTGATCTTTGCCAACTCAATCCTCACAAGGTATATAAACAGGAATTAAGAAATGTGTGTCGTGATGGGCGTGTGATTTGGGCGAGGGCGTCGGCTCGGTTATTAGTTAATGAGAATGCGCAATATAACTTCTTGCTGGTTTGTGAGGATGTCACGGAAACCAAACGGTTGGCGGAAAAAATTGAATACCAAGCCAGCCATGACGCGTTGACAGGCCTGGTTAATCGCCGCGAATTTGATATTTATGTGCAGAAAATTGTTGAACGGTCACAAGAGGATCATTCGCGTCATGCATTGTGTTATCTGGATTTAGATCAATTTAAAGTAGTCAATGATACGTGTGGACATTTAGCAGGGGACGAGTTGTTGCGGCAGCTGGGCGATGTGTTGCGACATAACATACGCCAGAATGACATTTTGGCGCGATTGGGCGGGGATGAGTTTGGTGTTTTGATGTATAACTGTTCGCTGGAACAGGCGCTTAAAGTGAGTGAAGAGCTGCGTAATGTCGTGCGCGACTTTCAGTTTGGCTGGGAAGACAGAAGTTTCAGTGTGGGCGTCAGCATTGGGGTGACTTTGATATCCCCAACCAGTGGAAATGCTGTCGATTTACTGAAAGAAGCCGACTCAGCCTGCTACGCAGCCAAAGAAAAAGGACGAAATCGTGTCCATTTATTTATGCCGGATGATGAAGAAATGGCTTCACGACAGGGCGAAATGCAGTGGGTGGAAAGACTGCAGCGCGGGTTGGAGGAGGATAGCTTTTGCCTATATGGACAGTTGATTGTGCCAATTAATGAGTCTAATGAAGGCATTCATTTTGAAACCCTGGTGCGTTATCAGGATAAACAGGGTAATACCATCCCCCCCGGCGCTTTTTTACCTGCAGCTGAGCGTTACAATATGGCCGCCGCACTGGATCGTTGGGTGATAAAAAATCTACTGTCCTGGCTATCTTCCAGACCACGCAAACTGGAACAATTATCATTATGCTCAATTAACCTGTCAGGTTTGTCTTTATCAGATGAAAGTATGCTGGCGTTTATTGACGAGCAGTTTGAATACTGGAATGTGCCCACGCATAAAATTTGTTTTGAAATAACAGAAACAGCGGCGATCAGCAATCTCAGCTATGCTAGACAATTTATTGAGAGCTTGCGGGATAAAGGGTGTTATTTTTCTTTGGATGATTTTGGCAGTGGGTTGTCCTCATTTGCTTATTTAAAAAACCTGCCGGTCGATTTTCTTAAAATTGACGGCTTATTTGTAAAGGATATTCTGGAAGACAAGGTTGATCGGGCAATGGTGGAGTCGATTAATTCTGTGGGCCATGTCATGGGTAAACAAACGATTGCAGAATTTGTTGAGAACGAGGATATTCTGAAACAATTGCGCCAGCTTGGCGTGGATTATGCCCAAGGGTATGGCATCGCCAAGCCAGTCCCTTTAGATGAAATCAAATTTTTTCGATAGACTTTAATGCTGTGTTTAGACAAAATACAGCCGAAAATTTATTGCCAGTCGATGGTTATTTGCTGTTGTACCCGGGGTTTTATGACGCCCAACGTGCGGCGCACTATCAGCAACATTTTCAGCAGACGATTCAATGGCAGCAGGAAAAGTTATTTATTTTTGGCCGTTGGCACATTGTTCCGCGTTTAATGGCCTGGTACGGTGATGAAGGCGCTGATTACCGTTATTCTGGCAGTAACCATAATCCGCTTCCGTGGACAGATTCTTTACAAGCAATTCGTACCGATGTTGAGCGTTGCGCACACAGTGAATTTAATAGTGTGATGTTGAATTTATATCGTAATGGCAATGACTCGATGGGCTGTCATGCGGATAATGAAAAGGAGCTGGGGGAAAACCCTCTGATTGCTTCAGTCAGTTTTGGTGCGCAGCGAATACTGCGCTTTCGCCATCAATCGGGTCAACACAAACTTGATGTGCCGCTTGAAAGCGGAGATGTGTTGATTATGGCAGGAGAAATTCAGCATCATTGGCGACATGAACTGCCTAAAACGAAACGGGCGAAAACCGCCCGAATCAATTTAACTTTCCGAAAAATTATTGATTTATCGCTTTAAAGCCGATATCGGTACGATAATAGACCTTATCCCAACTGATTTTTCGAGTGAGTTGATAGGCGTGTTGTTGAGCTGCAGCAATATCATCACCCAAAGCACAGGCACATAATACGCGGCCACCGGCAGTCACCACATCATCGTTTACATTCTGTGTTCCAGCATGAAAAACCTTGCTTTCTTCGCTATCGTTTTCTGGTAATCCGCAAATGACATCCCCTTTGTTATAACTGTCTGGGTATCCACCAGCGGCAAGTACGACGCCGAGTGCCGCGCGCTTATCCCAGGTAGTGGAGGTTTTATGCAGATTTTGTTGCAAGGCTGCCTGGCACAGCTCAACCAAGTCGCTTTGCAGGCGCATCATAATGGGTTGGGTTTCCGGGTCGCCAAAACGACAGTTGAATTCAAGTACTTTTACACTGCCATCAGGCGAGACCATCAAGCCTGCATAGAGAAAGCCGGTGTAGGGGTGGCCATCTTGCCGCATGCCTTGCAAGGTAGGGTTGATGACTTCATCCAAAACCCGTTGGTGCACGGTGTCTGTTACGATAGGTGCCGGAGAATATGCGCCCATCCCTCCAGTGTTGGGGCCCATATCGCCATCATCACGCGCTTTGTGGTCTTGAGATGTTGCCATAGGCAAAGCATGTTTACCATCGGCAATCACGATAAAACTGGCTTCCTCGCCCTGCAGAAACTCCTCGATAACCACGCGATGACCGGCTTCACCAAAACGATTACCGGCCAGCATATCATTGACGGCATTAATGGCTTGTTGTTCTGTTTGCGCCACAATGACACCTTTGCCTGCAGCCAGTCCGTCGGCTTTAACCACAATCGGTGCGCCTTTGGCATTGATGTAGTCAATGGCGGGTTGAGGAACGGTAAAGGTTTGATATTCTGCCGTCGGAATAGCGTGGCGTGCCATGAAGTCTTTGCAGAATGTTTTTGAGCCTTCCAATTGCGCGGCCTGGGCGCTTGGTCCAAAACAAGGAAGCCCGGCAGCTTGAAAGCGATCAACAATGCCTTCGACCAGTGGTGCTTCTGGGCCAATAATGGTGAGCCCGATGTTTTCTTGCTGGGCGAAACGTAACAGGCCGTCTATATCATCTACATTGATGGCGACATTTTGCATGCCCGCTTCCATGTGTGTCCCGGCATTACCCGGGGCAACAAAAACCTGTTCGGCGCACTCGGATTGTGCGGCTTTCCAGGCGAGAGCGTGTTCACGTCCACCACTGCCAACAATTAAAATTTTCATGTTTGATCCTGAGTTAATCGGAATTAATGTCTGAAGTGACGCATGCCGGTGAATACCATGGCGATACCATGTTCGTCGGCTGCCGCAATGACTTCATCGTCACGCATTGATCCTCCCGGCTGGATGACTGCTGTCACACCGGCTTGCGCTGCCGCATCAATACCATCACGGAAGGGGAAGAAGGCATCTGAAGCCATCACTGAACCAGGAACTTCAAGGCCTTCGTCGGCGGCTTTAATTCCGGCAATTTTTGCAGAATATACGCGGCTCATCTGGCCTGCGCCGACGCCGATGGTACGATTATTTTTGCAATATACAATGGCATTGGATTTTACGAATTTTCCTACTTTCCAGGCAAATAAAAGATCATTTAATTCCTGTTCGCTGGGGGGGCGTTTAGAGACGACTTTAATCTGTTCGGCGTTGATGTTGCCAGTATCTCGGTCTTGCACCAGCAGACCGCCAGCAACGCGTTTGAAGTCAAATGTTGGGACGGGGCTGGCAGGCCATTGTCCACACTCAAGCACGCGGACATTGGTCTTGCTGGCTAAGGCAGATTGTGCGCCAACACTAATGTGTGGGGCGATAATAACTTCGACAAACTGACGCTGAATGATTTCAACGGCGGTGGCTTCATCAAGGGGGTGGTTGAAGGCAATGATGCCGCCAAAAGCGGATGTGGGGTCGGTTGCATAGGCCAACTCGTATGCCTGTAACAGACTGTCGGCAATGGCGACACCGCAAGGGTTGGCGTGTTTTACTATGACGCAGGCGGGCTGCTCTCCGGAAAACTCTTTGACGCATTCCAGTGCAGCATCTGCATCTGCAATATTGTTGTAGGATAATGCTTTACCCTGTAATTGGTGGGCGGCGGCTATGCTGCCTGTTGGTGGTGTTTTTTCACTATAAAAAGCCGCCTGTTGGTGTGGGTTTTCACCATAACGCATGCTTTGTTTATGCTGAAATTGCAAGTTTAAGACTGGCGGGAACAGAGTGTCGTCATTCATCTGGCCAAGATAGCTGGAAATAGCGGTGTCATATCGTGCGGTATGTTGAAAACTTTTTAATGCCAGGTTAAAGCGAGTAGGCTGGGATAACTCGACTTGAGAGTGGCTTAATTCCTGCGCAACCGCCTCATAATCGCTGGGGTCAACCACGACCGCGACATCGTCATGATTTTTAGCGGCGGCTCGAATCATAGTGGGGCCGCCAATATCAATGTTTTCTATGGCTGTTTGCAAATCGCAGTCGTCTCTGGCAATGGTTTGTTCAAATGGATAAAGGTTGACGACGACCATGTCAATGGCTTTGATTCCATTATCAGCCATCACTTGGTCGTCAATTCCACGTCGTCCAAGAATGCCACCATGAACTTTGGGATGCAGGGTTTTGACCCGGCCAGCCATCATTTCGGGAAACCCCGTGTAATCAGATACTTCTGTGACAGCAATATTGTTTTCCATTAACAGTTTTGCGGTGCCTCCAGTGGATAATAGCTCTATACCCATTTGCTCAAGCTGCTGACAAAACGCCAGTACGCCGGTTTTATCGGAAACGCTAATAAGAGCGCGGGAAATTTTTTTATTCATGAATATCTCGACTATGAATTAAGTAATATTGTATTGGCTAAGCTTTTTTCTTAATGTGCTGCGGCTAAGACCTAAAATTATCGCGGCCTTAGACTGATTGTGTTTAGTGTGTTTTAAAACCGTTTCCAATAAGGGTTTTTCCATTTCTGCCAGCACAATGTCATATAGACCTGAAACATCATGACCATCTAATTGAGAAAAATAGGTCTCAAGGGAATGGCGGACGTGGTCCGACAGTGGACACTGATCGTCATTGCAGCTGTCAAGTGTCGCGCTATTGTTATTATCTTTTTGATCCATGAGTCAGGGTAGCGAGGTTTAAAGCAAACGATTTACCAGAGCTAATTGTTGCTCTGCTTGATTGGCTTGAAAAATAAGTTGCAGCTCTGTTTTTGATGCCAGATTAAGCGTGTCTAAATACCAGCGAATGTGCTTGCGGGCAATCTGTACGCCTTGCTGGTTGCCATAAAAGCTGTATAAGGCTTGTAAGTGTTGATTGATAATTGAAGGCACATCAATACTTGTCGGCTGTGTTGTGTTTTCTACAGAGCCAAGTTTTTGCAGGATCTGTAGAAAAATCCACGGTTTCCCCTGTGCGGCACGGCCAATCATAATCGCATCGGCACCTGTAAAATTAAGCACCTGTTGGGCTTTTTCTGCGCTGTCTATATCGCCATTGGCAATAACAGGAATTGAAACGTGTGCTTTGATTTGTTTGATGGTCTCGTATTCGGCCTGGCCATTAAACTTGCAGGCGCGAGTTCTACCATGAACGGTCAGCGCCTGGATGCCGCTATTTTCTGCGATCTTAGCAATTGCAAGCGCATTGCGGTGTTGTTTATCCCAGCCTGTGCGTATTTTAAGCGTCACGGGGACATCAACAGCCGCAACTACCGAGGACAGGATACGTTTCACTTTGTCTTCGTCGCGCATTAATGCAGAGCCGGCAGCTACAGAGCAGACTTTTTTGGCTGGACAGCCCATATTGATGTCAATGATTTGTGCGCCACGGGCAACATTTAGACGGGCAGAGTCGGCCATTTGTGCGGGGTCTGTGCCTAAGATTTGTACACTGCGTAGACCAGATTCACCACTGTGATCTGTTTTTTGTAATGTCCTTTTATGGTTTTGCAGATGGGGGTTAGATGCGACCATTTCAGACACAGTCAGGCCTGCCCCGAGTTGTTTACAGACAGTTCGAAATGGTCTGTCTGTAACCCCGGCCATGGGAGCAAGTACAATATTATTAGGTAACTGGTACGGCCCTATCCGCATAGAATTTTCTGAAGAAAAAACCAGACATTCTAAGTTAAATTTATATTAAGTGGAAGGTGACTTTTGCTTTTCTGAGGAAAACAATGCATCTTCCTTGATGCATGTAGGTTGAAGGTTAAATTTATTTTTTTTCTGGTGTCTCCGTGAAGATTGGATTGTTTCTATCTTCCTCATGGAGTCTTGATTTATGTTCTTCATCAATGTGCCAGAAAGACTGGTCAATAGAGCCATCTTCATAATATTTCTTACGTTCATGGGTGAACGGACACCACCAGTTTTCAACCACTTTAACCAGATAGGTATGCCATTCAAATAAAGCCACACTATATGGGCAATACCAATTACAGTTGAAAATCCAATAAAGCTTGGACTGAGCAAAGCTGAAACGGGTTAAAAAGTTGTGGCTACGCATTGTGACCTGGCTTTTCAGGGTATAGCGATGGGAGCCGTGATCAGGAATGAAATCACTCCAGGTTTTAACGTTTTCTCCGCCTACCAGCCTGAGGCTGAAGTAAGTTAAATAGGCACTGAGAATGACAAAAGGTAGCGTGAGTATGGGCAGATAAATGAATAACAGGCCAATGCTTTTCGAGAGCATGGAACGTTTTGAATAATTGCATCCTATAGTGACGCGATCTTGACATGAATCACAGGCTTTCATTTAAAGTCCTCATTAATGTAGTTAGTCATTTTAAAGCAAATAGGCAGACAAGCCGACTTAAGCGTACGTGTCAGCAGAGGCGCTATTATAAGCTGGCAGAGACGGCACAGAAAAAAGTTTTTAAATAACTGGTTTCCGGCATGGCGGGGTGAACAGGATGATCCGCGCCTTGGCCACTTTGCGCAATAAAAGTCAGATGTCTGTCTATGTGGCGGGCTGAAGCGCGCAGGATTTCATGCAGGTTTTCTGTATGTAAATGATGTGAGCATGAAGCAGAGACGAGTATGCCATCTGTGTTTAGCACTTGCAGCGCCATGCGGTTTAAGCGTTGATAGGCTTCATATCCAGACTTGAAATCTTTTTTACGTTTTATCAATGCGGGCGGGTCAAGCACGATAATGTCGAAACTTTGTTGTTGTTCCCGGCTTTGTTTGAGGAAGTCGAAGACATCCTGCCGTACAGTGCTTACGCGATCTTGGACGTGGTTTAGTGTAGCGTTTTGTTGAAGCAAATCTATAGCAGGCTGCGAGCTGTCCACGGCCGTTACGTGTTGGGCACCTTGAAGGGCAGCGGGAATGCTCCAGGCGCCGGAATATGAAAATAAATCCAGCACAGTTTTATCTTTGCACATAGTTGCCAATTGTATGCGGCTTGTGCGGTGGTCAAAAAACCAACCTGTTTTTTGGCCTTTGATCGGGTCAATGTAGAATTTAGCGTGGTTTTCTTCGATGAGTACTGAGTCAGGCATCGAACCCAATGCAATGTCATCCTCTAAAGACAGGTTTTCCAGTTCACGTAATGCACTATTGTTTTTAAAAATAATAACTTCAGGGTTAACCAGTTGGGTGAGGGCTTCAAGTAGTAGAGGCTTGAACGCTTCCATACCGGCCGTGGTGATTTGTATGGACAAGATCGTATCAAAACGATCAATCACTAATCCTGGGAGCCCGTCACTTTCGCCAAATACCCAGCGGTAATAGGGCTTAGTGAAAAGAGTTTCCCTTAAGTTGAGGGCAGTTTGCAAGCGCTCTGAAAAAAATTTAACAGAAATAGCGGTGTTGCTTTTCCTGCTCAACAGGCGCGCACAAATCAATGAGTTTGGATTGATGTAGGCGCAACCAAACTCTTTTCCCGTCGAGTCTATTATTTTGACAAGGTCGCCTGGAGAAAACTGTTCTAGAGGGCTGCGCTTGTTGTCGATTTCATTGCTGAAAATCCACACATGACCTTTACGTAAACGCCTGTCTTCATTTTTTTTTAAAAAAAGCTCTGAATATTGCACGGTATTATAATAATTTAAAGTTGTAGCCGCCGGACTTTTGCTCGGTTGCTGCGATTTCTAGGCTGATTTCAGTCGTCTCATCAGGTGCGAGGTATTTGTCAGCGTGTTGATAGTCGGCGGCAGAAAATAAACGCTCAGCATATTTTTGTCCGGTAAAGTTGACCAAAGAGAACAAAATATCTGGATAACGTTGCTGAAATTTAGATTGGTTGCTGATAATTGTTTTGAACACGAAAGTATGCGGCGAGCTGTTTTCAAAAGTGCCGGAAAGAATACTGATCTCTTGCAGGTTTTTGTAGTCTGCCAAAGTGCAGCCAAGAGGCTGGCAGAGACTTTGCAGTAGAGGGCGGGTTGTCGGGTGTTGTGATAGCGAGTACGTCTCGAAATAAAAAAACTGGAAAATCAATAGCAAGCTGCCTGCTATAGAGCCACCTAGCCATAGTGATTGTGAGGCTGCTCGAGTGTTGTTTTGCGGGAAGTTTTCGCGGTGAGCCCTATTTTCTGCCGCTTTTTCCGCTTTCGATAATGGGTGTTCGCTGATAAATTCAAGCGAATCAAACAGGCTGTCACAGGCTGAACATTTAAGCATGCCGCGGGTTGATCTTAAATCTTCGGTGCTGAGTTCATGTTGTTGATTACAATGAGGGCATTGAGTGTACATGGTCATGTGGTTTCCCCGCAATAAGAGCCTTCAAGCATACACCATTCTTCCTGTTTCTGTAGCGGGGCGAAACAAATCTGTTGTTGCTGGTAAGCGGTCATCACCGAGTCTGCCTGTTCCAACAGAATGCCGGAAAGTATTAATTTACCGTTGGGTGAGAGCAAGTGACTGATGGGTTCAGCCAGTTCAATCAAAGGCAAGGCAAGGATATTGGCAATGACAATATCAAACGGCGAGGGCTTAAATTGTTCTGGAAGATAGCGGTGGATGTGTTCGCAAACTTGGTTTTTTTCGGCATTAATCTGCGTCGCTTCCAGCGCCTGCGGGTCTATGTCAACACAGTCAGCTGAGCGGGCGCCTAAAAGGACACCGGCAATGCCAAGAATACCGGATCCGCAACCGTAATCGACAATCGTTTTGTTATGCACATTATTGTCCGCCAGCCAGCTCAGACATAAGGCCGTGGTTGGATGGGTGCCTGTGCCAAAGGCCAGTCCCGGGTCAAGTGTCATGATAGTTGTATCTTGATCTTCTATGCGTTGCCCCGATGGGCAAACCCACAAGCGTTGACCAAATTTGGTGGGCTTGAAATGCTTCATCCAGCTTCGTTCCCATTGCTGATCCTGCAGTATTTCAATTTGCCAGGAAGCACTTTCAGCAGGGAATTGAGCGCTTAATATATGTTTGACCAACACGCATTCAATATCCATTTCAAAGAGTGCGATGACCTGTGTGTTTCTCCATATTTTGGTTTCCCCTGGCGGCGGCTCATAAACCGGCTGGTCTTCGGCATCCATATAGGTGACAGATACTGCACCCGTGTTACTGAACAGTTCAGCAATCTGGGGGGCAATTTGTTGATCAGCAATAACGGTTACTTGTTGCCAAGGCATAGAGAACGAAGGGTGTGGGGAACGGGAAGGCGCTGAAAAGCCGATGGGGCTTTTCAGCAAGTGGGCGTGTTTACAAAACTAAGTAAGTCCCAGCTTTTTCTCCAGGTAATGGATGTTGCGTCCACCTTGCACAAATCCACTGTCAGACATAATGTCTTGTTGTAAAGGGATGTTGGTTTTAATGCCATCAATGATCATTTCACTCAGTGCGGTTTGCATGCGGCCAATGGCACTGTTTCTATCGTCACCGTGGGCAATTAATTTGCCTATCATGGAGTCGTAATAAGGAGGCACCACATAGCTGTTGTAAATGTGAGTTTCACAGCGAATTCCAGGGCCGCCGGGCATGTGGAATTGATCAATTTTACCCGGGCTAGGCATAAAATTGGTCGGGTCTTCAGCATTTAGGCGGCATTCAATGGCATGTCCGGTAAAAGTGACTTGTTCCTGGGTAATGGAAAGGGGGGCGTTTGCGGCGATGCGCAGTTGTTCCTTAACAATATCGAACCCGGTAATCATTTCAGTGACAGGATGTTCCACCTGTACCCGGGTGTTCATTTCAATAAAGTAAAACTCACCTTTTTCATATAGGAATTCAAACGTACCTGCGCCAAGATAACCAATATCTATACAGGCTTTGGCGCATAATTCACCCATGCGGTTACGTTCGTCATCTGTGATGCCTGGCGCGGGGGCTTCTTCAACCACTTTCTGGTGGCGACGTTGCATGGAGCAATCACGTTCACCAAGGTGTATGGCATTGCCAAAATTGTCAGCGAGTACCTGAAATTCAATATGCCGCGGGTCTTCCAGGAACTTTTCCATATACACAGTGGCGTTGCCAAATGCTGCCCCGGCTTCAGCTTTGGTCATGGTGATCGAGTTAGTCAGAGCCGCTTCAGTGTGTACGGTACGCATGCCGCGACCGCCACCGCCACCTGCGGCTTTGATAATCACGGGGTAGCCAATTTCCTGAGCCATCTTCAGGTTGGTTGCATTGTCATCCCCAAGCGGGTCTCCATTCCCGGGAACACAGGGTATGCCGGCAGCCTGCATGGCTTTTTTTGCCGAGATTTTATCACCCATCATGCGGATGGTGTCAGCTTTAGGGCCAATAAAAGTGAAACCACTTTGGCTGACTTTTTCAGAAAAATCAGCGTTTTCAGACAAGAAGCCATAGCCAGGGTGGATGGCTTCTGCATCGGTGACTTCGGCGGCGCTGATGATGGCAGGAATGTTGAGATAACTCTCTGTAGAAGAGGCCGGCCCGATACATACGGATTCATCGGCTAACCTGACGTGTTTCAGGTCGCGGTCAGCAATAGAATGCACTGCGACTGTTTTAATACCTAGCTCACGGCAGGCTCTAAGAATACGAAGGGCAATTTCACCCCGGTTTGCAATTACTATTTTATCGAACATGAGTCGTCACCTTAAGTTTAATTATTCGATGACAAACAATGGTTGGTCGTATTCAACCGGCTGGGCATTTTCAACAAGGATTTGCTTGATAGTACCGCTTTTGTCGGCTTCAATCTGGTTCAGAATTTTCATGGCTTCAATGATGCACAGAGTGTCGCCTGCAGAAACGCTCTGGCCGATTTCTACAAAAGGCGATGAGCCGGGTGAGGATGAACGGTAAAAAGTGCCGACCATCGGTGACTTTACGGCGTGACCACTAAAGCTCTCTGTGCTGCTTGGGGCGGGCGCTGCAGCCGCTTGCGGGGCCTCAACAGGAGCCGCAATGGCTGCAGGTGCTTGATTTATAACCGGTGCAAACGAAGAAACCCGACTGATTCTGACTGATTCCTCACCTTCACTGATTTCCAGTTCGGCCACGTCAGATTCTTCGATAATTTCTATTAATTTTTTGATTTTTCGTATGTCCATAAATTAGTTCCCCTCAACTAAAATTTTGTGGGCGGCCTGTAAGGCCAGTTCGTAACCCGTTGCGCCTAAACCGCAGATAACACCTATTGCACAATCCGAAAAATATGAATGTGATCTAAATGGTTCGCGCGCATGAATATTGGATAAATGGACTTCAATAAAAGGAATTTGCGTCGCGAGAAGTGCATCTCTCAAAGCGACGCTGGTATGCGTGAAAGCCGCAGGGTTGATAATGATGAAGTCCGTCGTGTTATTAAAGTCATCATGAATTTGGTTGATTAATTCATGTTCAGCATTGCTTTGAAAGCAAAACAATTGATGACCTAGGTTTTCAGCCTGCGTTTTTAGCGATTGAATGATATGTTCAAGCGAATTGTTACCATAATGGTCTGGTTCACGACGTCCGAGTAAGTTGAGATTTGGGCCGTTAAGTAGTGTGATGGAAGCCATTAGGGTGTTATAAGCAAGCTGTTTTATTTTTATAATGTTTATCAGTTGTAAAAAAACGAAAACAATGACGCAGATAGTACACCCGTTATATTTAAAACAAATAGGTTGAATTTCTTTGATTTTGTCAACGTCCGCTTCTTTGCGCGCAATTGTGCCTAATTTGCAGTAACTTGTCCAGATATATGTGATTTCTTCCTAGATCGTCACAAAATAGTTGGTTTTCGTAAAAGTTTGGGTTTTCATGGGCAAAATATTTGAGTGTTGATGGGCTCGGGTTGGTCTGTATTCATGGCTCTGGCGAATAAGCCTGCTTGTGAAAAAAAGGAATAAAGATGAGGGTGAGTTCATGCGGCTCAATAGTTTGAGCCGCATGGATGGTGCTCTTGAACAAGAGCAAGGGTGGGGTAACGATTAGGCTTTTTTGCGTAAAAAGCCGGCCAACATACCTGTTATGGCAAGCATACTTGAGAGCAGTAGAATGCCAGGGATGGGAACCTGAGTGCTGGATGGAACAACCAGTAAGCTGAGAGCATTTGACGTTTGTATAAGTTCGAATGCACCGCCGCTGAATGCAGGAAGCTGAACATTATCAAATGAGCCGTTCAGATTATTAGCCGAGATGATTTCAAATACATCACCTGGTTGTGGGGTAAAGCCGTCGTTTAAGGTTACTTGAAGGTCGCCTGATAAAGTGATTTCACCGTCAGTGCACGTACTGTCAAAGTCTGTGTCTGATGAGAGTGAAACCGTATGTGCGGAAGTTAATTGGTTGAAGTCTATGTCACCTACAAAAAAGCAGGCACCAACCGTAGCCTTTGACCAATCCAGGGTGATGTCCCAGTCAAATTGCTTGTCGGTCGGCAGAGTCGGAGAGGTGGCGTTGTCAACTTCAGATAAAACACGTTGTGGCGGGGTGACCGTTGCATCACGTCCATAAATAAAATCTTGCTCTTCGACAATAGCTTTGTAGGCTTTATTTAAAGTTAATGCGCGTTGGCGAGAAGGTGTGATAATGTCGTAAACATCTTTGGCGCTGGCCAGTGCAACCGTATTGATTGAGCCATCGGCATGGTAGAAACGAGCTTCCAGTTCGGGGTTGCTTCTAAATTCTGTACCGCCACCGACGCGCTCCAAATAAGTCTGAATTTCGGTTTTTGTTTCACCATTATTAGGCACGTCCTGCATACCTTTCAGGTTGATGTACCCCCACCCTGTCGCCCCGTCAACTTTGCGCGGAAAGCTGAATGTTTTGTCAACGGTTGAACCAATTGATGTGTGACAGCCCATGCAAAACACATTTTCTTCAAAAGTATTCCAACGTAGGCGACCATTTCTGTCTTCCAGAAAACCGGTAACATTCCAGCCGAATTTGCTGCTCAGTCCATTGTGGCCTTTATTAATATAGGTTGGTAGATTACCTTCTTCTTTTTCCAGGTTTTCTTCAATATACCAGTGTTCAAGTTGAAAATGTCTGCTTTGTAGTTCACGTACCATGTAGCGAACTTCTTTCATGCGTGTGGAGATAGAAATATCACCCGCTTCATCAAAGCCAACATAACGTACAGTATGCAAAAACTCTGTGCCCTGTGGATAAACAAAAGGAATTAGATCCACATTATTTGCCATGCCGACATAGTGTTCGCGCTGTGCATTTATTTCAGAAACAGCCGTTGTTAACTGGCTGTCTCCGTTCAGGTCAACGCCTACAATTTGTTCGTTGAAGGTCAATGCACTGATGCTGGTTTTGCCTTTAATATTGGCTTCAACCAAGGCCAGGTTTGCTTTGTAGACATCAAGAGAGAAGCTGCCATCCGTGGTTTTGTAAAAGATGGCAGGCAAACGGATCATAACATCATCAGTACTGCCGTTGGTTGGCCAGAAAGTACTGGGTAGAGGTTTGTAATTAAAGGCGACCCACCAGCTGCCATCCAGTGCAAACCCTTCACTATCAAAAGCGGCGGCGCCTTTTTCAAGGTCTTTCAGGTCTGGAATCCAGCCAGTGAAATTGGCGTCTATCAGGCGTTGTTTTAATTCGGTGTAATTGTCTTGATCGATGTAATCAAGAATTTCCTGGTCGGAAATGGCGTTGACACGTGTGCTGCGGTCTTCAAACAGGTTAAACCAGTGATTTGTTAAGCCTTGGTCACTAAAACTGTAGGCTTCCTGCAGTTCGCGGTCATTTTTGGTGTTTTCACGTCCAGGAATTGCATCTTGATGGCAAACATAACATGGGTTATGTACGGCATTGCTATCGGTATAGCACTGCGGTGGAATAGGTGTTTCGCGGTTAAACATGAGTGCAATGTCTTGTACACCATCCGGTTGCCAAGGGATGACAGTGTCATCAGTTTTTAGGCGATCAAGAATTTGCTGATAATATTTGGGTTCTTCTGCGTATACGCTAGAGGTAAATAATGAGACAAATAGCAGTCCCATTGTGGCGCTGTTGAAATTCATTGCTGTCTCCGGTAAAGGGTTGTTGTTATGAACTATGTGATGGGGGTCACATAGTTTCAGTTGGGCATGATAGAGGATGAAAATGACAGAAATGCGTCAAGTAACTGGTTTTTTGTATAGGGTGATTTTTGCTGTGAAATTCCATTTAAATCATGAAAGGCATATTCCGTGTTTGTCACAAGAATTTCATGATTGATTGATAATATTGCTGCGTGTTTAGCTCGACATGTATTGTTACCAGTGCGTTTGGTGTTGGGTATGAGTAGTTAATATTGTTTTTAGTTGGAGGTGAATTATGGCTGCGGGAATTGTTAAATGGTTCAACAACACAAAAGGGTTTGGCTTTATTGAGCCAAAGGAAGGCAGTGAAGATATCTTTGTTCACCATTCTGTAATTATGGGTGACGGCTTTAAAACGCTTTCTCCTGGTCAGCCGGTTGAATTCGACTTTGAAACTGGCCCCAAAGGTTTGACTGCAACAAATGTGCAACCGCAGTAATAAAGCCTAACCCTTAGCAGGGTCTTTGCTCAACTCTCTTAAGTCGTGTATGCAAGAGAACAGAACGCGACTTGTCTTTTTGAAAATATAGCGGTATATTTTTGTCATTGATTGCTAGGAGACTGTCCGAGAATTGCTCTCGCCGCGAGAGCAAGGCTGATTGAGGCAGAATATTCGATCGTTTGATGCGTAGCTGGGTTATTTAACGATAATGACCGGACAATCTGGCCTGTCAGGCTGGGTTGCCGCAGATCAATCTGTTCTCGAATAGTCTTTTAGACTTAGGAGGTTTTGTTTTCAACAAATCTCCTAAGTGTCATTTGCATGCGCCTTGGTAGATAGGCCGTGTTTTTTCAATGAACCCTGAATCACTCTGGATGTCCAATTCGGGATTCTAAAGCCATAATAATAATAGTTTAATGCTTAAAAAATCTCTTTTAATGACCGTTGGAGCCATTGTATTTGTCATAGGAATGATATTGTTTCCTTTGCCAGTACCCTTTGGGCTTCCAATAATGATTGTGGGTATGGCGATTATGTTTAAAGCTTCAAATAGATTTAAGCGTAAGGTAATTCGTTTGTCAGAGAAAAATCGACACACACGGTTGGCCTGGAGCAAGCTAAAAGATTATCGTCGGCGTAGAAAGTTGGCTATATCGGGTTCTGGTGTGTCATAAAACCTTAAAAAAAAGTTCATCCCTCTGTCATATTTCAAAACTATCCTAAACTTCATTGAATGAATGTTTGTGGTCTGGATATAAGGATTTCTCCAGTTTTTTTTGGAGGTTTAAGTTAAATGAAATTGATTAATTCATTGCATAAGTGTGATGTCTTTATGTTTAATTACTTAATGAACGCACGCTTTTATCGTTATTTAGCCTTGATAGCTCGATATGTTTCCAAAACTGGTGATGGTCAATTATATGTTTTGGCTGGCATAATCATTGTTATTTCGCAAGGCTTGGAGAGTCTTTATCTGCAGACGGTTCTACTGGCTTTTATGATTGAAAGGCCGGTTTACTTTGTATTGAAGAATGGTTTTAAGCGTAATCGTCCGCAAGCAGCACTTAAAGGGTTCATTAGTCTTGTGACGCCTTCGGATCAATTTAGTTTTCCTTCTGGTCATACGTCAGCGGCTTTTATTTTTGCTACGGTGACTGGTTTTTTTTATCCCTCAATATTTGCACCATTATTAATCTGGGCAGCGATGGTGGGCTTTTCACGTGTCATATTAGGCGTACATTTTCCTACGGATACGCTAGTGGGAATGTGCTTAGGTGTGGGCGTTGCTATGTATAGTTTTAACTTAATTGCTACATGAGAATATTTTACGGAGTCCAAGGGACTGGCAATGGGCATATAACTCGCGCAAGAGTAATGGCTAAACAACTTTATTCAGAGGGATTTGATGTAACCTTTCAGTTTACTGGTCGTCCTCAACATAAATATTTTGATATGGAGGTATTCGAGCAGTATTACCATAAACAAGGGTTGACGTTTAATACAAATAAAGGCCAGGTCAGCTATTTTAAGACAGCTATCCAAGCTAAGCCGGTTACTTTTTATAATGATGTCAAGAAGCTTGATTTGTCAGATTATGACTTGGTGTTGTGTGATTTTGAGCCAGTAACAGCTTGGGCAGGCAAAACGCAAAAAAAGCCGGTTGTTGGGGTAGGGCATCAATATGCATTTGATCATGATATCCCCAAGGTCAGGACTGACCCGTTAGCTGACGTCATCATGCGTTATTTTGCGCCTGTTGATATCGGGATTGGTTTGCACTGGCATCATTTTGATCAACCGATTTTGCCGCCTATTATTGAAACTTTGCCGGTTCCTAAGAAAGTTAACAAAAATAAAATTGTTGTGTATCTTCCTTTTGAAGATCCTAATGAGGTTGTCGAATATTTGGTGCCCTTTAAAGACTTTACCTTCCATTTATATTCGGCCACACCTTTTTCCAAAAGTTTTGAGCATATCGTTTATCACCCTTTATCAAGAGAAGGGTTTCATGCGGACTTGCAAGATTGTGTGGGGATTATCAGCAATGCAGGGTTTGAGCTCGCGAGTGAATCACTACAAATGGGTAAAAAGATTCTGGCCAAGCCTCTTCATGCGCAAATGGAACAGATATCGAATGCTGAAGCTTTACAGCAGTTAGGCTATGGCGACACAATGGATGACCTGTGTTCCAATTCAATTGGTAAATGGTTAGAAAAGGATAGCTCAGTATGCATTAAGTATCCCGATATGGCAGAAATCCTGGTTGAATGGATTAAGAATGGAATGCAAAAAGTCGATGAAGAGTTTATTAAGTATGTGTGGGATCAGGTGGAGGTCGCGACCATTAAGGTTTAATTTTCAACATTAGCCTGGATATTTCACCCAGGCGCTTAGTTACAAAATAGTATCAATTTAAAAAAATAAGATAATAATATTTTTCCAGAAATTTTTCCCCCAATGAAATTGCGGGGCAAGCCTTAAGCTGCTCATTTACGCACAGTGTTAGATGGCAAATGAGCATGTGTGCATATCAACTTCCGTGTTTTTTATTGAATTCAGCAATCAGAGTGTCGGGTCTTTTCTTTTTATTCTTTTTGTTTAATACGTAGACGATGGTTTCGTTTTGTGGGCCAGAGCCAATCATGGTAAAGCGATAAGGGGCTTCACCGACTTTAAGGAATGATTGCAAGTCGTCCCATTCACTAAACACATAGATTCGGTTTTCTTTAATGACTTCAGCATAAAATCCGTCTTTTATACCTTGTGCCTGTCCGTCATACATTGCCACTGACCCTATGCCAGTACGCATTTTTTTGTCTTTTTTCTGTAGCCCAAAAACGATAGTTTCTCCACTGGGACCCGTGCCAATTCTGGTTAGTCGATAAGCGGTTTCGCCGACCTGATTAAAGCTTTGATACGTTTTGAAATCATCAAAAATATATATCCTGCCTTCTTTGTAAACTTGATAATAATCATTGGTATTATAGTGCGGTTGGGCTTGTGTAGGAGCAGTGGAGAAAAAAAGGCCGCTAAGCATTATCAGACCCAAGTATTGTATTTTCATTAATGATTCCTCTATGAAGATAGTTGTTGGAATTAATCATCCGAAGTATAGTGAGAAAATATCAGGAATTAAATAAAACTTCACTGATTATAATGCGATGCACCCAGAGATTTTGCCTGAGGGGGTAAAGGATTTAATTAACGCATTTAAGAACTTGACCAGATTACTTATGCTTTTCAGCGCATTTTAAATTCAGTTTATTATTCCAGCACAGGCATTATTACAAAAACGAAATGGACAGGCTGCCCTGGCATGGCGCAGAAGATGTGTTTCTGCGTGCGCTACAAAATGGGGGGTATGAAAGAAAAACTGTGACGGAGTCGTATTGTCATAAAACTG
>SPJJ01018080.1_pt1 | contig 20159 bp, 12 predicted proteins | sample 3741741 | NCBI WGS metagenome assembly SPJJ01 (sample SAMN10925908, study PRJNA522277) | cold seep metagenome | isolation source: Elba SIP-enriched marine methane seep metagenome, extraction at timepoint T1 | place: Italy: coast of Elba, Mediterranean Sea | collected 2014-05 | reverse complement strand
GTAGTATCTTTCTGGTCATGAATTTGCTGGTATTGGCCCAGCATTTTTTTGTGCTCATGAAAAAACAGTTACTTTTGCTGAAATCTCATTCGTTTTTCCATTCCTTGCGGAAAATAATTCCTACCGGGTTATTAAGGGTGTCAATGAGACACAATTTTGTTTTTTACGCTGTGAGTTTTTGAGTTAGCTCTATATAAGTTAATGTATAGCCATAAAGGCTTCCCAAACAGGTGGCGTGTAAATCGGTATCGAGACTTAGCCAAGCAAGCGGGTTTTGAAATTCAGCAGCTTTCGCCGACTGAAACTCTGAGCCCATCAAAAATTGAAAAAATATTTCCTAAACTTGCCAAGCCGTTCAAAAATGTATCCCCAGAAGACTTAGCCTGGAAAGGGTTTTGGATAAACTTGAAGCATCCGTCTTGAGTCAACGGATAAGTACTATTGGAAAGCGCATCGCATTCTTATACGATCCAAGGGCTATCAATTGAATTTTTGCATTGAAGCCCTTGGTTTAACTTGGTTTGGCTTTATTGAAACTTTTCTGCCCGTTTAATTAATTTGTCCAGGTTCGCTTCATCAGGGTTCCACGGTGTGCCTGGGTGGATGATGACAGCGGTGCATTTTTCTGCAGCGCGCACGATGTCTTCAAATGTGCCGGCCGTGGGGTCGATGACTACCGCTTTTTTATCATCGTTGTATTCAAAGATTTTCGGGTTTATATCCACACATTCATCGCAGGTGGTGCAGTCTGGCGTGTCTATCCACACCGCATCATGGCCGCCCATTGCCTGGCTTGCTGGAGCGGCTACTGAGGTTGTGGCGGCTGTCGGAGCGACAGGTGTGGATGCTGTTGCTGCAACAGTGGGCGCGGTGGTAGGCACCGCGCTGATAGCTTTAACCAGGTCTTCCGATGCATCCTGGCTGACCAGGCTCATCAAATTGGCGACGAGGGTTTGCGCGGCTTCTGCTTTGGCCTGATCGGCAATGGCCTGTGGATCAATTTTATCATCATCCCCGGTTAGACCTTTCAGCAGTCGCCAGAATTCGCGGCGTTCTTCTGTTGAAGCCACCATTTCTGCCGATACCAATACTCGAATCAATTGATTGGATTGCGGTTCAATTGCCCAGATATATGGGAATTTATCGTCGCGGTCAGATTCTGGCAGGTCTATGAATTCATGTAATAACAGCATGTCATCGTTCCATTTTTCATGTGGAACGATGCTGAAGTTTTTGCGGAAACGGCCTTCGGTTAACGCCCAGTCTGCAAAGGTAAACGGTAGCTGCATGCTTTCTTGGTTACCGTATTCATCGGTGTAGTTTAGCGTGTAGTTACTCCAGTCGCCGTCCATGTTGGGGTTGCCTTGCAACGAAACACATTCTTTCAGCGTTGTGCCTTTGTCCGGGTTATAAATGGTTAGCGGGTAAGCGCGGGATTCTACGGCCATTTTACTTTGTCGGGTAGACATGTCGTCACCGACGCCATGTTCAGGCTGGCATACTGAATAGATATTCCAGATTGCCGGACCTCTAAAGTTAAGCCCATCAATATAGCCTTCCAGTAAATGATTGAGGTGTGATTGAGAGCTTTGCAGTACATAGCTGGTACGGTGTGCCATAGATATCAAGCCCATTTCCTTGCGCTTTTCCTGTTTGCCTTTTTTGTTTTTTCCGTATGGAGCGAGGTCGGCGACCTGGGCAATAAAGCCAGACGTACAGGCCTGACCGCCTGTATTGGAATAGACCTGGGTGTCGAGGACTAGAATTTTTATCGGTGCGCCGGTCATCATGGCGCGGGACAGGTTTTGAAAACCAATGTCGTACATGGCACCATCTCCACCCACACACACTACCGGTGGACACATTTTATATTCTTCATCATTAAATTGACGCCAGTCAAAATAGGTGAAGAATTTATCGTGTTCCTCTTTGTCGTATTTTCCTGCAATTTCCAGTTCCGCCATGCGGATGGTTTTAAACCCTTCAGCCATTTTGACCATATGGCCTTCAAACAGCCCCATGGCGACAGAGGGTGAGTCTTGAAACAAGTGATTGGTCCACGGGAATGGGTAGGGGTTGAACGGAAATGTGCCGCCCCATACGCTGGTGCAGCCAGTGCTGTTGCTGATACCCAGGGCCGCACGTCCATCACCGGTGATACCTTCAACATATTGCCATTTCAAATGTTTTAATTTAGCAATCAACTGTGTTGCCCAGCGTAGCCAGTCTTTGTTGATGGGCTGGCTGGCCTTGCCTTCATCCAATGAGGTACTAAGTTTGGTCAGGGTCAGGTCTATCGATTGGTTTTGTTCGATAGCCGTTTCTATGGCGTCGACATCGGCAATATCCAGGTTTTCTGCCAGTCTGAGGCGTATATGGTTTTCCAGTCCATTAATCAGCTGATCAATTTTAGCCAGCTGTTTTTTAACGCGCGGTTGCATCAATGCAGTGACAGTTGAGGTAAACAGGTGAATGACCGATTTTTCTCCACAACCGGTACAGGCACCATCACCACAAGGCATTGAGCTGTAATTGCTCTTATCCTGCATCAGGGTATGCAGGGCACCGATTTTTTCATCCAGGTCATCAATGCGGCTGAATTTGGGATTTGAAGTGGGTAAATCCAGCCAGTATTCCCATTCGGAGCGTAGTTTATCTACGCTTTCCGGAGTCTGCGTAAATGCTTCCAGGGCACCGTCTTCACATTCTTTAACACATTCCATGCAGCCTTTACATGCGTATGGGTCAATAGTGATGGAATAGAGGCCGCCACTGCGCGGTTGACGTTTGTTGACGGCGTCGTGATAAGGCTTGGTCAGGGCAAACTTGAACTCGCCCATCACCTCTTTAAACCAGGTGAATTCCTGTTCAACCTCGTCGCGTGCTTGCGCCGGGTATTCCTTGATTGTTTCGCCAATGGCTTTGGCAAAAATCGGTTGCAAGTTGGTACCTTCCGATTTTTCTGCCGTGAGTTCATGATATTTTTTTTCTACAGTGCGGATGGCGCGGCGCAGGTGCTTTACATTGCGCCCCTGTTTTTCAATGCGTTTGATATTGGTTTCAAATACTTCATTTACGCTGTTGATCAGGCCGGGGATTGCGGTGTCCGGACACAGAGAAAAACAATCACCACAGGCTGTGCAATTTTCTGGTATCCATACTGGGTGTTCATGACGAATAGTGGTCATGTCTCTGAAAACACCGGTGGCAACTGGAATTGCGCCGCTGGCCATAAACGGGTCTGTCAGGTTGTCGCGGCCATGGCCGCCGACATAGGCATAACCAGTTTGGTCCCAAAAGCGATGGATGTCTGACATTGGGTCATCGTTGGCTGGGCGGCGACTCAACATAATGGGGACAGAACGCGGTTTATTTTCGCTTGCCGTGTGCGTGTCGCCGATTGTCATAGCGGAAGTATCTATCTCACGGGTTTCTTCAAAGCCGCGTTTGACGATGCGGAAATTATCTTCGACGATGTGTTCGCCTTTATGCCCAAATTTTTGTTTTAAGGTGGCATGTACGGCTTCGAGTATCTCTGTATGTGTTTTGCCAGCATTTTCTGCAATGGGTGAGGCCTCAAAAAATGCACCTTGGAAGGCAATGCCTTGCATGCGGAATTGCAGTTCAGGGTCGCTGGCTTCTTCGCGTGCAATTTTAAAAGCGTCGACGTAAAACACTTTAATGTTGTTGTTAACGATAGTGCGTTGTGCCGCTTTAGGAAACGATTGCCAGACGGCTTCGTCACTGTCCAGGCTGCTTTGGATAATAAATGTACCGCCTTTGTCCAGCCCTAATAGCGGGTGCGCATGACTGAATACGTTGGGGTCTGGGGAAAGCACAACGTTGACATGTTCGTATTCACAATTGAGATGAATCGGGTCGGGTGAAACCGATAGGAAATAGGTGGTGGGTTGGCCTTTTTTCTCGGAACCGTATTTTGGGTTGGCCTTAATGTCAAAACCGAGCAAATCAAACAGTGTCATAGCCAGGTTTTTGCCGGTAGTGATCGAGCCCCAGCCTCCGACAGAATGCATGCGCGCAGTTAAGCTGCTTTCTGGCAACAGGTTGGGGTTTTCAGCGCGTTTTAAGGCTAACTCACGAATACCGGGATAGGCTTGTTCAACTTGTTGCATTTGGATTTCCTGTTTGGGGGAAATCGCGGTGTCGCGAGTGAATTCAATGCCCAGGTAAAAGAATTTTTTACCTGCACCGTTGGGCAGCATGTTTTCAATCGCAGCAATCATATCGCCGGGTTGTAAGTCGCGACTGCCCAGCCCATACGAGCCTGAAAAAAGTTCAGGGGCATCTTCCAGTTTTTTATAGGTGGCATAGCCGGGATACGGTTTTTCTCTCTTGCTACGTCCATTTTCCAGACTTTTAGTGATCGTGGCGCGAATTTCGCACATTAATGGCAGGTCTTCCGCCATTGGCTGGTCGGTTCTTTCCAATACCAGAACGCCCTTTTTAGCTTTGACGATTTCACTGATCAAGTCGCCCGGGAAGGGGCGGAACATGGTCATGTCGGCAACACTGATTTTTAGGTTGCGGGTTTTAAATAAGTATTGAACCACAGCCTCGGCAGTAATGGTGACACTGCCTTGGGCGATGATGAGATACTCTCCATTTTCAATACCACTGAGACCGACGCGTTGATAACGGCGGCCAGTTAACTGATACCATTCATCCATGCATTGATCTGTAAAGTCGGCGACATGGTCAAAGAAATACGGACGCTGGGCTGCGGTTGATTGCATGTAGGCATCCTGGTTGCTGACAGTGCCTGTCATTAACGGGCGATCAACGTCCCAGTTTATCGGGATCCTGCGACGGTTTTCGCCATATAAAATGCGTTGTGCCGGAGTGGGCGTTGGAATAATGTCGTCAGGCAGTCCAAGGTATTCACGGATGAGTTCGCGTTCTGGCAGGTTTAATGGCTCGATCAGGTGTGAGGTTAAAAAACCATCTTGTGCGATAGCTGCAGGGTTGAGTGAGAGCTCTGCAATTTTTCTGCCGATGAGATTTAAGTCGGCGACAGCTTGTGCTGAATTGGCAAACATCTGGATGAAGCCAGTATCATCAATGCAGTGATAATCGTCATGTCCGCAATGCACATTGAGTGATGCTTTGGTGATAGAGCGTGCCGCAATATTGAGAACATAAGGCAGGCGTTTACCAACAGCAGCATACAAGGATTCATGCATGTAGGCGATGCCTTGTGATGATGAAAAATTGCTGGCACGTAAGCCTGTCAAGGAAAGCCCGGCCGTGACGCCGGCGGCAGCATGTTCGCCTTCTGGTTGAATAAAAATTAAGGGGCGGTTGGAAACATTTAAGTGGCCGTTGTTAACGGCTTCAGCCCAATATTCGCCCATGTCCGTGGAGGGGGTAATTGGGAAGGCTCCGGCAGCATCGCTGGATTCGCGTTCACACATGACCACGGCTGAATTACCGTCCAGTGCGACACGAATTCCAGGGTATTTGAAATCTTGTTTCTCTTTTGTTTTGCCAAAAATAGCCATATGTTTCTCAAAAAAATATTAATTGTTCTAGTGTTTTTCAATCAGTATTTAAAGACAGTCCTGTTAAGCGCAATATCAAACTAGGCGTTGGTTAAGTGCTTATTGTATGCAGGCGCTGTTATAAGAAGGCTTATTGTCACTGGGTTTGTATACCGGGTGAACACTGATCACAGCGTAAATATATTGTGCAAGGTGTCTGCCATATTTAGCCCAAGGGTAACGCTTCATTGCGGTTTGATCTTTTGGCTTCTTTGCCGATGCTTGATCGTGTCGTTCCCAGTTTGTTGTCTATCCATACGATAGCCCCCGTTGGGCAGCGTTCAATCGGTGTACGATCAACGCTTATCTGGTCATATTTCTCATAATCAATCATGGCCAGGTTGTTACGAATTTCAATAAGTCCCTCTGGCGCATCCACCGCGCATTTTTCACAGCCAGTACAAGCAACTTCACACTCTTCCAACGCTTGCTCGCCTTCTGCCAGACTTTTGCAGGCTACAAACAGTTGGTGGCTGACCGGGTGCAGAGAAAATAAATCTTTTGGGCAAACTACCACACAGTCATTGCAGGCGGTACATTTATCTTCAATGACAATAGGAAGACCGTGTTCATCCATGAATATGGCGTCAAAATCGCAGACCTCAGCACAGTCTGCCAGCCCCAGGCATCCCCAGTTACACCCTTTCCCCCCGCCGGAAACGACAGCGGCAGCCTGGCAAGATTTTAAACCTTGATATTTAGCACGGGTATAGGCGACATGTGTTCCGCCGGTGCAGGCCAGGCGAGCCACCACTTTTTCTTTGGCATGCATATCCACGCCCAAGAACTCAGCAATTTTTGCGTTACCTTCCGGGCTATTTACTGTACAATCCGAAGGGTTTTTGTTTCCTGCAACGACGGCTTCGGCAAATGGGCGGCAGCCGGGTACGCCACATGCCCCACATTGTGCCTGTGGCAACATGTCATCCACTTCTTCAATACGAGGATCCTCGTGCACGAAGAGTTTTTTGTTGGCTATTGCCAAAATTGTGGCCAGAATTGCGCCCAACGCTATCATAAACAGCGCCGCCGTTAATATACTGGAAATCATAGTGTTTTAATTGTTTTCACAATGTTAACTTGTTATCCAAAAGTCTTGATTACTCAAGTAATCGTTCAGTTTACAATAAATTGATTTGTAAAGAAATTGCTTAATCTGTGTCTCTCGATAGCGGTGTTGTATGCGTATGTCGCAACAACCTGTATCGGTGTGTCTAAATCATACAATATTGTTAAATATGAAGGATTTGGGCATAATGCAGTTAATTACAGTTTTCAGATTTAAACATGAATGAATTAATTACTGCAGGTTTTGAGCTGATGGCAATCGGAATGGCGATCGTTTTTGTCTTTCTGGCCGTACTTGTGCTGGCTGTTAACATGCTAAAGCTGTTCGTACAACAGTTCTTTCCTGCTCAACAATCCAATCAGACAGTCACCGGTAACGCAGGGGTGACTGATAACTCAAATATCATTGCTGCAATCTCTGCGGCGGTGACTCAATACAGAAGTAAACATTCAAAATAGTCATTTTATGTGACTGTTGGATTGATTAATTGTTCATCATCTAAAAATAATCATCTACCCAAAAGGTAAAGTATTGTTAGGCCGTAGAAGGTCATGGAGAAAGAAATAATGGCAAAACCATTAGGTATTACTGAATTAGTCCTGCGTGACGCGCATCAGTCTATTCTGGCAACGCGCTTGCGTATTGAAGATATGCTGCCGATTTGTGAGGAGCTTGATCAGGTTGGTTACTGGTCAATGGAATCCTGGGGCGGGGCGACCTTTGATGCCTGTATTCGTTATCTAGGGGAAGACCCCTGGGAAAGGTTGCGTTTATTGAAAGCGGCAATGCCTAACACGCCTCAGCAAATGCTGTTTCGTGGCCAGAATATTCTGGGCTATCGGCATTATGCGGATGATGTGGTTGACAAGTTTGTCGAACGTTGTGTTATCAACGGCATTGATGTCTTTCGTATTTTTGATGCGATGAACGATATGCGTAATATCGAGCGGGCTATCAAGGCAGTGTTAAATACCGATGCGCATGCCCAGGGTACAATTTCTTATACCACCAGTCCGGTGCATACAATTGATAAATGGGTCGAGCAGGGGCGCGTGATTGAAGACATGGGTGCACATTCCATTTGTATAAAAGATATGGCAGGTTTGCTGACACCTTACGATGCGTTTGAATTGATCTCGAAACTGAAAAAAGCAGTGAATATTCCGATTCATATGCAATGCCATGCAACCACTGGCTTAAGTGTGGGTACTTATATTAAAGCGATTGAAGCAGGTATCGACAACGTGGATACCGCCATTTCATCCTTGAGTATGACCTATGGCCACAGTCCAACGGAGACCATTGTGGCGAGCTTGCAAGGCCAGGAGCGCGATACCGGACTGGATCTAGGCAAGTTTGAATATATTGCTGCGTATTTTCGCAAAATTCGAAAAAAATATGCGCAGTTTGAAGGGAGTTTGAAAGGGGTTGATGGTCGGATTCTGGTCTCGCAGGTGCCGGGCGGCATGTTGACCAATATGGAAAGCCAGCTGAAAGAGCAAGGTGCAGCTGATAAATTTGATGATGTTATGCAAGAAATTCCGCGCGTCAGAAAAGACTTGGGCTATATACCTCTGGTGACACCAACATCACAAATTGTTGGAACGCAGGCAGTGATGAACGTATTGGCAGGCGAGCGTTACAAATCAATTAGTAAGGAAACTGCAGGCGTGTTGAAAGGTGAATATGGCGCAGCACCGGCTGAAGTCAATAAAGAATTGCAGACCAGAGTGCTCGATGGTGCTGAGGCGATTACCTGCCGACCTGCGGATTTGCTTGACCCGGAAATGGATAAGCTGGTTGATGAAGTAAAAAGCAAGGCGACAGAAGAAAATGTAACGTTGGCCGAAAGTGTGGAAGACGATGCCTTGATTTATGGTTTGTTTGCTCAGGTAGGCTGGAAGTTTTTGCTTAACCGGGGTAATCCTGAGGCGTTTGAACCGGCACCGGATCCGGAAGCATATGCGGCATCGCAGGCGGCGTCTAAGCCAGAAGACGACCCGGTTGAATCGTACACCGTGAATGTAGATGGTAAAAACTTTCAAGTTGTGGTGGGGCCTGGCAATGCCGAGCTGAATATTCAACCCGTCGCCGCGGGTGTGCCTGCAGCAGCTCAAGAGCCAGCCATTGCGGCAGCTTCCGGGACGGAGATAGATTCTCCGATGGCAGGTAATATTCTTAAGGTCAATGTCAAACCGGGTGACGCTGTGGCTTCTGGAGATGTTGTGATAATGATGGAAGCGATGAAAATGGAAACCGAAGTCAGATCTAAATTTTCCGGCACGGTAAGCCAAATCAATGTGAAAGAAGGCGATGCAGTGGCCGTGGGTGATGTATTGATTACCTTGTAACGTTGTGAATAGAAAACAATAAGAGACAGTAAATGGAAAACCTGACACAGTTATGGGAAAGTACCGGTCTATATAATATCAGTGGTTCTCAGGCCATGATGATGGCGGTGGGCTTTCTGCTTTTATATCTGGCTATTAAAAAGGGATTTGAGCCGTTGTTATTAGTGCCAATCGGCTTCGGAGCTATCCTCGCGAATATTCCTATTGCCGGAATGTCTGCGGAAGGCGGCTTGCTCTATTATCTATACGGAGGTATTAAAGCGGGTGTCTTCCCCTTGTTGATATTTATGGGGGTTGGTGCAATGACCGATTTCGGCCCCATGTTGGCTAATCCAAAAACCTTGTTTTTAGGTGCGGCGGCTCAGTTTGGTATTTTTGCCACGCTGTTGGGCGCATTGGTTTTAAATATGGTTCCAGGGCTGGATTTTACAATTAAAGATGCAGCGGCCATTGCTATCATTGGCGGCGCGGACGGGCCTACTGCGATTTATGTGGCATCCAAGCTGGCACCGGATTTATTGGGGGCGATAGCGGTAGCGGCCTATTCATATATGGCATTGGTGCCATTGATTCAGCCACCAATTATGCGTGCTCTGACGACGGAAGAAGAGCGCACAATTGAAATGCAACAGTTGCGAGCAGTCAGCAATATTGAAAAGGTGTTTTTTCCATTAATGTTGTTATTGGTCACCGCATTATTGTTGCCTTCGGCGGCTCCACTGGTTGGTATGTTTTGCCTGGGCAATCTGATGAATACCTGCGGTGTGGTGGAGCGTTTAAATAAAACGGCACAGAACGAGTTGATTAATACTGTTACCATTTTCTTGGGCTTGGCCGTTGGCTCCAAGATGAGTGCGGAAGACTTTCTGCAAATAGAAACTTTAGGAATTCTTGGACTAGGCGCTGTTGCTTTTTGTATCGGTACTGCCTGTGGTGTTCTCATGGCTAAAATAATGAACAAATTCAGCAGCACGCCGATTAATCCTTTGATTGGGGCAGCCGGTGTATCAGCCGTGCCTATGGCTGCACGTGTAGCCAATAAAGTTGGGCTGGAATCCAATCCTCATAATTTTCTCTTAATGCATGCCATGGGGCCAAATGTGGCCGGTGTTATTGGTTCTGCAGTTGCTGCGGGCGTGTTATTAAGCTTGGTCAAATAAACTACTTCTTTTCCGGGTTTATTCAGCATAAGCCCGGATAGTAGAACTCTCTATTTTCTTCGATTTTTCATTTTGTGCAGTAGTCCCGCTCTACAGCCGTAGACTGTGATTGCCATCAATTAAATCTACTTTCTCTGTTCTAGACTCATTCCTGTCAGTCGCAGTTTTAGCGACATTTGTGCAGATCATGCAATGGGGCAGAGTGAAATGAAAAAACATGCAGTGTTGTGGACAGTAATTGTGGGGGGGTTAATTTACCTGGATAAGGATAACCATCCACAGTTGCAACCAAATGAACGTACCGTTAATTCTTCAGTTGTGGGTGAGTTATCTACAGATTTTCAAACTCAACAGAAACAACAGGGAGTCACGGTATCAATTCCTTCAACGAAAGAAGATACTTCATCAAGGATAAACGCCTCACAGTTGTGGCAACAGGATATGCCGTCGCAACGTCCACAATACTTACCAGAAAATGTAGACATAGAATTTGTAAAAGCGAACAACAGTTTGCGTAGAAAATTTGATGAAGGCGAAAAGATTGCACTGTTAATTCCTCAGGAAGATAAGGTTTATGAAGGGAAGGTTATTTCATCAACCAATGCCTTTTCGGGAGCCGTCAAGATGACCGAAGGTACATTGGAAAATGGAAATCCCTTAGCATCCTTTTCAATTACCAGCGATAGCAACACCACATTAGCAACCGTCGCAACAGGTGAGAGTATTTATCAAATCGAAATTGATAATCAGACGGGAGTCGGGTTTGTAATGGATGATCGGGAGCTGGATTCTTTAAAACATCCAGAAGATGGCATATTGCCTCCTCCTGAAGGAGTGTCGTGATGAGAAGTTCGGCGTTCAATAAGACAAAAAAATTGATGCAACTTATAATTGGTAGTGTGCTCAGTTTTTCAATCATGCCGGTATGGGCAACAATCGAAACAGTCGATGTACTTGCCGTGTATCCACAATCATTGGCTAATCAAAGCCCACTTGCTCGTCTGGCCAATATGGAACAGTATGCCAATAAGGCCTTAGAAAATGGCCAGGCTGAAGTGCGTTTCAGAGTGGTTCATATTGAGGAAATTGATTTTCCTGATGCGAAAACAGATGTCGCTACGTTGCAGTCATTACAGAAAAACTCAGATGTTAGAGCTTTGCGAAGTAAATATGGGGCTGATCTGGTTATCATGCTGACGCCAACTTATCCTTATTGTGGCGTAGGTTATGTGCCGCGTGCTTATAATGGTCAAATCCACAGTTTTTATAAAGATTATGGGTATAGCATTGTCGGTCATTATTGTACGAGCTCATTTGCGCATGAATTAGGGCATAACATGACCTTGGGGCATTCCCATGAGCAAGGCAGTACCGGCGGTATGTATAGTTGGGGAAGAGGGCATGGTGTGCATGAGTCATTTGTTACGACAATGGCTTATAACAGTGCGTATAGTTCCGACACCAAATTTGCGCCACGATTACAAATCTTTTCAACCCCACATGTGGAGGGTTGCGCAGGCCATGCTTGCGGACAACATAAACATGAAGTCGATGGTGCGGATGCGGTGCATGCTTTAAACGAGGCAGCTAAGCAAATTTCGCAATGGTATGAGTCACGGGTTGCAGAAGTTAATCCAAATGCTAAACCCAGTGCACATGATGATATGGCAACCACCCATATACAACAGCCTGTCTATATTGATGTATTGAGCAATGACTCTGACCCGGATAATGACCCTCTATATATTGATCAGCTGGGTTTGGCGAAACATGGTGTCGCGCAAATAGACGGTAATCAGGTGCTGTATGTGCCTGAGGCGGGGTTTGCCGGACAGGATGATTTTGAATACGCTGTCGCAGATGGTCAAGGTAATCAGGCTACAGCATCTGTAACAGTCAATGTAGGCTTAGGTTTGAAGTTTGATTACTTTGAAGGGCAGTGGGAACGTCTTGATGAACTATTGCTAGAAACACCCAAGTCATCAGGTATTGTCCACAATTTCTCATTAGATCAACGAGAACGCGATGAAGATTATGGGTTGCGTTTTTATGGACAAATTGACATACCTGTAGAAAATGAATATGAATTTTTTCTAAAGTCAGGTCAGTCCAGCGCTCTATTTATTGATGGTATTAAGGTCGTTGATAATGAAGGTGTTGCTTCAGTCAGTGAAAACGCGGGTAAACTGGTATTAAAAAGAGGTTTGCATTTCATTGAGTTACGCTACATACATCAACAGGGTAACCCGCAATTAAGTGTTGATTGGCAAACTCCACAACAAGCCCGGCAAATGCTCAGCAGTATTTATTTGAGAGCCACAACGCCTGAAAATACTTTTCCAGTGGCTAAAGCCGATGAGGCAAGAGTTGAAAGTGAAGCACAGATAGAAATTGCTGTGTTGGATAATGATCTTGATCCAGATAACGACAACATATTTATTGAAAGTGTCAGTTCGCCAGAAAATGGAGATGTAAGCATAGCAGGGGACAAGATTGTATATGCACCTGCGGTTGGGTTTACTGGCTATGACGAATTTGCCTATACGATCTCTGATGGAAAGGGAGGCTACGACTTTGCCACTGTGAAAGTGAGTGTGGGCAAAGGAATGGTGTATGAATATTATCAAGGAAGCTGGGATAGCCTGCCTGATTTCGATAGTCTTGAGCCGCATAAATCAGGCGTCGCAACAGACTTTTCTATGAAAGAAAGGGAGCAAAATGATTTGTTTGCTTTCAGATATACGGCTCAGATTGAAGTGCCCAATGATGGCTATTACTTTTTCGCAGTGTTTTCTGATGAAGGCAGTCGCTTAAAAATTGATGATTCGGTTGTCGTAAATAATGATATTCCCGGTCGTAGTGGCATGAGAATAAAAGCCCGTGCAGTAAAATTATTGGCGGGAACGCATGATATAGAAATTGAATATTTTGAACGATATGGTCGGGAAAGGTTGATGGTTATCTGGGGTGGCTCAGGTGCTCGTTTCCGGTTTATGTCAGCAAATGATCTAGTTTTACCTGTGAAGTAACTTTACCTTCGGGCTTTCACGGCTCCTCCCCCTGGAGCCGTGAATTTTTTTTCTTCCTGAAAATCTTCTTTATGTGAGACTGGCCGCGAATAGCAATCTCACACCAGAGTACAGTCCTCAAAACAACCCGGTAATCACGCCGTCATCTGTAATATCAATACGTTCTGCAGCAGGCGATTTTGGCAGGCCAGGCATGGTCATCATGTTGCCGGCAATCGCAACAATAAATCCCGCACCATTAGCAAGTCGAACTTCGCTGATTTCAACAGTATGGCCACTGGGCGCACCTTTTAATGTTGGGTCGGTTGAAAATGACATTTGGGTTTTTGCCATACAGACAGGAAACTTGCCGTAATCCTGCTGTAAAGCATTCAATTCATTTTTTACTTTAGGAGAGAGAGCAACACTCGCCGCACCGTATAGTTTGGTCGCGATGGCTTCGATTTTCTCGATCAGTGAAAGATTTTCATCGTAGACATAAGTGAATCCGGGTTCACTGTGATCCACAATATTAAGAACTTCCTGTGCCAGCGCTTCGGCACCTGCGCCACCTTCTGCCCAGTGTTTTGAAAGCACACTTTTTACACCCAGCGCGTTGCATTTGCTTTGTAACAACTGAATTTCTGCATCACTATCAAAGGTAAAATGATTAATGCAAACGACACAAGGTAAGCCGTAATTCTGTGTGACATTGTGAATGTGGCGTTCAAGGTTGGCGAATCCTGTTTGCAAAGCATCCAGGTTTTCAATGTTGAGTTCATCTTTAGCGACGCCGCCATGAAATTTCAGGGCGCGAATAGTCGCAACGACCACCACAGCAGAAGGTTTCAGGCCCGCCATACGGCATTTGATATCAATAAATTTTTCTGCGCCCAGGTCGGCGCCGAAACCAGCTTCTGTGATGGCGTAATCAGCCATTTTTAAAGCGGTTTTGGTGGCGGTTACCGTGTTACAACCATGGGCAATATTGGCGAAAGGCCCACCATGAATTAGGGCGATATTGTTTTCCAGTGTTTGTACCAGATTAGGTTTAATCGCTTCTTTCAACAATGCAGCCATCGCGCCGTGAGCATTGAGGTCACGCGCATAAACCGGCGTAACTTTGTCTGTTTTATAAGCGATCACAATACGCCCAAGGCGTTCTTTTAAATCTGCACGGTTGGTTGCCAGACAGAGAATCGCCATGATTTCTGAAGCGACAACGATATCGTAACCGTCCTCACGCAGATAACCGTTAGCTGCTCCTCCCTGTCCTACAGTGATTTTACGCAGGGCACGATCATTCATATCAACAACGCGCTTCCAGGTAATGCGACGCGGGTCTATGCCCAGGCTGTTGCCATGATTGATATGGTTGTCGATCATGGCTGACAATAAATTGTGTGCAACACCTATCGCATGAAAGTCGCCCGTGAAGTGAAGATTAATATCTTCCATTGGTACAACCTGGGAGTAACCACCGCCTGCAGCGCCGCCTTTCATGCCAAAACAGGGGCCGAGTGAAGGTTCACGCAGACAGATAATGGTTTTTTTGCCCAGCCGGTTCATGGCATCGCCAAGCCCAACAGTTGTCGTGGTTTTTCCTTCACCCGCCGGAGTGGGGCTGATCGCCGTTACCAAAATCAGTTTGCCATCGCTATTGTCGGATAATGAATCTACATATTCCAACGACAACTTGGCCTTGAAATGCCCGTAAGGATCAAGGTGTTCCGCAGGAATGCCCAGCTTTTCCTCAGCCAGGTTGATAATTGGTTTTTTATCAGCTCTTTGGGCGATTTCAATATCAGACATTTATGTCTCCTTGTTGCACAGGGCAGTGAAAGATTTAATTATACTTCTTTATAAACTGGGAAACGTTGGCACAGAACACTGACTTTTTCTCTGACAGCGCTAAGTACACTTTCGTCTTCCATGTTTTCCATCACATCACACATCAGTTCAGCAATTTCACGCATTTGATCTTCTTTAAAGCCGCGTGAGGTCGGTGCAGGTGTTCCAACGCGAATACCGCTGGTGACAAATGGGGATTCAGGGTCATTAGGTACTGCATTTTTGTTGACGGTAATATGCGCTTTACCTAATGCGGCATCAGCGGCTTTACCGGTAATGCCTTTGGGGATCAGAGAGACGAGCATCAGGTGATTGTCCGTTCCACCAGATACGACATCAAAACCGCGTTTGATAAAGACATCAGCCATTGCTCTGGCATTATTGATCACTTGTTGCTGGTACACCTTGAATTCAGGGGTCATCGCTTCTTTGAACGCAACCGCCTTAGCTGCAATGACATGCATTAACGGGCCGCCCTGAATGCCAGGGAAAATGTTGGAATTCAGTTTCTTTTCCAGATCCGGGTTGCTTTTACACAAAATCAAACCACCACGAGGCCCGCGCAACGATTTATGTGTGGTACTGGTAACGATATCAGCGACAGGCACAGGGTTAGGGTATAAACCGGCAGCAACCAGACCAGCAACATGAGCCATATCGACAAACAGATAGGCGCCAACCTGGTCTGCAATGTCACGGAATCGTTGCCAGTCCCAGATGCGAGAATAGGCAGAAAACCCTGCAACAATGACTTTGGGCTTGTGTTCTTTGGCTAAAGCTTCTACCTGATCGTAATCAATTTCGCCGGTTTCAGGGTGCAGACCGTATTGAACCGAGGTGTAAATTTTGCCGGAAAAATTCGGTTTTGCTCCGTGGGTTAAATGACCACCATCAGCAAGGCTTAATCCCAAAATGGTATCGCCTGGTTGTATCAGTGCCATGAAAACAGCCATATTTGCCTGTGAGCCTGAATGGGGTTGTACGTTGGCGTAATCAGCACCAAACAATTCTTTGGCGCGATCTATTGCCAGCTGCTCAACAGTATCTACATGGGCACAACCGCCATAATACCGTTTGCCCGGATAGCCTTCTGCATATTTATTAGTCAATAAAGAGCCTTGTGCTTCCATGACACGGGGGCTGGTGTAGTTTTCTGATGCAATCAATTCAATATGATCTTCCTGGCGTTTTTCTTCCTGGTGGATTGCTTCTGCAAGTTCCTTGTCAAAACTATCTATGGTCATGGATTTGCTAAACATTAAATTTCTCCTGAATATTCTAATTATTGAGTGTCATTCCGCTTGCAAAGCAGCACTTGTAAGTCCGCAACATTGGTGCCGGTTGCCCCTGTCATCAATAGGTCACCAGCTTGCTTTAGGGCATGATAAGAATCATTGTTGGCCAGAAACTGTTCGGGGTTCGAAATTTTACCAAATGTTTGGCGATCAACCACTCCCCCTGCAGCATTTGTAGGGCCATCGCGTCCGTCTGTGCCGCCACTTAAAAAAGTCCATTCGGCATTTAGAGGGTGTTTTTGTTCGGCTATGGCAAAGGCCAGGGCCATTTCCTGGTTGCGCCCACCCAGACCATTTCCATTAAGTGTCACCGTGGTTTCGCCACCGGCAATGATGGCGATGGGCTGGACATTCTTGTTTTCTTCAAGATATTGATGGGCGAAGTTTAATAAGCTGCTGGCAGCATCACGGGCTTCTCCGGTCAATTGTTCAGAAAATATTACTGGAACATAACCCGATTGTTGTGCCTGTTGTTCGATGGCTTTGACACTGATGCGATTACTGCTTACTAATGTGTGAGAACTGGTCTCGAAACATGCGTGACCTGCAGCAGGCGTATCATCAATATCTCCCTGTTCACCGCTTAATAAAACCTGACGCACGGAAGCGGGTAACGCTTCCCATATCTGGCGATGTTTTAGAATCTGGATGGCGTCAGTAAAACGAGTGTTATCGGGAACAGTGGGTCCACTGGCAATACTGCTTAAGTCGTCACCGATGACGTCAGATAATATGAAGGTATGTAAATCTGCCGGAGTGGCAAGGCTTGCCATCTGCCCACCTTTTAATTGCGATAAATGTTTTCTAACGCAGTTAACCTCATTGATGGTTGCTCCGCTGCCAAGTAACAGAGTAGTGGTATCAATTTTTTCCTGTAATGAAATACCTTTCAATGGATATGGAACCAGTGCGGAAGCGCCACCCGAGAGCAGCAGAATAATTAGTTCGCCTTGTTTTGCTTGTAACAGGCGGTCGGCAAGATGTTGTGCGGAATTAAAGCCCGCTTCATCAGGCAATGGATGAGAGGCGCCATGGACTTCGCAGTCAATGACGTCTTGTACGTTTTCATAGTTCGTAATCAACAATGAAGGTGAAGCAAGCAATTCAGAAGGGATTTGTAGTTGCGCAGCTTTCATCATATCAACGGCCGCTTTTCCACAAGCGATAAGATGAACAGTCTGCCATTGCCCACTCCGCTTAATCTGTTGCCCATTCGCTTCCAGAGCCAGCGTGATGACATTATTTTTTACCTGCAGGCATTGTTTGACTGCCTGGAAAGGATTGGCAGCTGAGATACCTGCTTGAAAAATTGATTGAGCGTCTTCTCTCAAGGTTTGGTCCGTTTTCAATGATCAGGCCATTTCTTTGGCCAGCTTGAAGATGTGTTCAGCATCAAATGTCTGGGTGTTACTTTCAAACAGTTTGCCTATACAGGCCCTATGCAACGCCAGTTTCAAGGTGCCGAAGCCGATGGCTCCCCAGATAATCTTTCCGTGTCGGTCAATGCCTTTATCCATCATGTCTGTTCCTCCGATGCCTAAAGGCGGCGTTGCATTGGCATCAGCTATCATTTCCAGGCTGGGGATGTCTTTCCAGTGCTCTTCTTTGAGCAGTTCGACCCCCGCTGCACCGGTTGCGAACACGATGTTGGCATCTTTAATAATATCTGCACGAGTGTCCATATCCGCTGCTTCTGTTGCCGATATAGTCACGCCAAAACGTTCTTGCATGGCCGCGCAGGCCTGTTGTGACTTTTCAATTTGGCGCGAAACGATAGTGACATCTGCACCTTCCTGAGACATCATCACTGCAGCGCGTTGCCCAACCGGCCCCGTCCCTGCAAGAATAATGGCTTTTTTCCCTGCCAGCTTACCGCTGCTTCCCAGTTTGGCGACTCCCGCAGCTGCGGTGGTGTTGCATCCATTACTGTCCAGCATGATCGAGACTTGGAAGCCATAAAAAAAATGATTCTGCACGGCTTGCAGCAATTCCTGGCCGGCAAGAGCATTACTCCCCCCAATAAAAATGGCTGTATTTTGTTTGTCTTTTGGTGCACGGGTAAAGATGGTGCCTTCAACCAGAGGTGTTACATTTTCCGGAGTAAGGCTTCCGTGCCCAATGACATGATCAGCACCGCCATCATAAGCAACAACAGTGTCGAAAGTTGATGGATGAGTGTCGGTGTCGAATTGAAATAATAGTTTTTTCATCTAGCTAAACAATATCAATAAAATAAGCCTGATAACAGTGAAGTGTTGAATATTGAATTCTTTTCAAGTTGTTTGGACATTTTAAAGAGGTCTATCAGGCGTAGAGTAAGCAGGCATCGTAACCTGACCGCAAATCAATCGATCTATTATACAGAATAATGAAAAAATCATAATCAATCGAAGTATTATCTCTTTAACGTTGGTTTTAGTTGCAGGCTTTTATGGCCAGGTTTATTAGCAATATGCTATAAATAAGCAGAACCGAAAATGTCAGTTTATCCCTTTTTTTACAAGGTGAATTGGCGAAATTTATTATTTCTATTCATTTTAAGGAATCAGATGAAAACTCCTGTCGACATTGCTGTGACTGGCGCTGCGGGTCAGATTAGTTATTCTTTATTATTCCGCTTGGCCAGCGGTGCTTTACTGGGGCCGGATCAGCCGGTTATTTTACGTTTACTTGAGATTCCCCAGGCGCTGGAAGCGTTAAAAGGTGTTGTGATGGAGTTGAATGATTGTGCTTTTCCATTACTGCATAAAATTGTCACCACATCTGACGCCAAAGAAGCCTTTGATAATGTGGATTATGCGTTCCTGGTAGGCGCTCGTCCGCGCGGTCCGGGCATGGAACGCAGTGATTTGCTTGAGTGTAATGCAGAAATTTTTTCTCTGCAGGGTCAAGCAATAAATGACGTGGCAAGACGTAATGTTAAAGTGCTGGTGACTGGTAACCCAGCAAACACAAACGGGTTGATTGCGTTGAAAAATGCACCTGATTTAAGTCCATCTTGTTTTACTGCCATGACGATGCTTGATCACAACCGAGGACGAGGTTTGTTGGCTGAAAAGTGTGGGGTGTTATCAAAGGATGTAAAAAACATGACCATTTGGGGTAATCATTCAGCCACGCAATATCCTGATCTAAACCATGTGATAGTGAAGGGTCAAAAGGCCTTGTCTTTGGTTGACGAAGGCTGGTTTGCTAATGAATTTATCCCGACTGTTCAACAGCGGGGAGCGGCAATTATCAAAGCCAGAGGGGCGTCCAGTGCCGCTTCAGCAGCTAATGCGGCGATTGATCATATGAAATTATGGATTAATGGAACTGCGAAAGGAGACTGGGTAAGTATGGCCGTGCCTTCTGATGGCAGTTATGGCATTGAGGAAGCATTAATGTTCTCGTTTCCTGTGACGGTTATAAATGGCGAAATAAAAATCGTTCAGGACTTGACTATCAGTGATTTCAGTCAGCAAAAATTAAATGCGACTGAACAGGAGCTAAAAGAAGAACGCGATGCGGTTAAACATTTGTTTCTATAGCTTGCTGTAACAGGCGGCCAATAATGCAACTGGCCGCCACAACCGCTTAAACCACTCTGTCTAGCAAGGGCTGGCCGTTAAAAAAAGCGATCAGGTTGTTTAATACTTTTTCTCCCATGGCTATACGGGTAGCGATAGTTGCGCTGCCAAGATGAGGCAGCAGGGTAACATTATCCAGTTGTAGAAATTCCGGGTGGATCTTGGGTTCGCCTTCATATACATCGAGACCCGCGCCGGTAATCCAGTGGTCTTTAAGTGCCTTGATTAATGCTTGACTGTCGATGACATCGCCGCGTGCGGTGTTAATCAAGTGAGCTGTCGATTTCATCATTTTCAG
>SPJJ01002717.1_pt1 | contig 20222 bp, 9 predicted proteins | sample 3741741 | NCBI WGS metagenome assembly SPJJ01 (sample SAMN10925908, study PRJNA522277) | cold seep metagenome | isolation source: Elba SIP-enriched marine methane seep metagenome, extraction at timepoint T1 | place: Italy: coast of Elba, Mediterranean Sea | collected 2014-05 | reverse complement strand
GAGCGCGGCCTCCTTGGCCTTTCGGTCGGACGGAGACTCTGCGAGCACGGTGAAGAAGTAGGCGTGCTGACTGCCGGTGGCGGCATAGATGGCGTCGCGCAGCACACGCTTGTAGGCGTGGCTTCGTGTGCTCGTCAATTCGTCTTGCAGCCAGCTCATGCGCGGCTCGTCGAAGGCCGCAGAGGCGGTCATCGCCACCTCGGGTGGAAAGTCACTGTGGGCGCTCAAGAAGGCCTGCATGCTGGTCGGCGCGGCACCATTCTTCATGGCTCCCTTGGCGCAGGTCAGGTCCTGGGGCTTTTGCATGGCGGCTTGAAAGTCAGCCTTCACGCGCGGGAAGTCGGTATTTTGGGGGTTGCGGTCGAAGCGGCCCATCTCGGCGGCGAGGTGCAGCGCCACGCGCGCATCACCGACGGCCTCTTTATTGGGGTTGGCCACGTTCACGGTGCGCAGCAGGTCCAGCGCCATGTTGATGGGGTTGTGGATGAAGTCCTTGACGTCCGCGAGGGCCATCAGGCCCGCCTCGCCATTTTTGCCGCGCTCGAGCAGCTTCGCGACCGGGGTGTGGGGCAGGGCGGCTTTCGCTTGGGTGACCACGTTGGCGAGCTGACGGGCGACCTGCGCGTTGAGTGGGCCGGTGCCGTCCTTGGCCAGGGCTGCGGCCACGGGGCCCGCGTCAGCGCCCAGGTTGCGCAGCTGGGGGAAGGCGGCGCTAAAGCGCTGCACGAAGTCGTTGAGATCCTCGGCCGACTCTGCAACTCGGCTTTCGACAAAGAGGGCCTCTGCGAGCTGGGGTGCGTGGGCTTGAACGATCTGAGGCAGCAGGGCCACAGCGGCGCGCAGCGCGGGCCCCGGAGGCAGGCGCTTGAGCTTTTCCAGGGGCTCGACCATCTGGTTTTGGGCCGGGTTGCGGTTTTGGCGGGCGAGGTGGGCCTCGACCAGCAAGGGCGCCAATGACTCGGGTTTTTGAATTCGCGCGGCCTTGTCGATGATGGCCCGCGAGCCGGCGTGCACGACGATGTTCGGCATCTGCTGGGCCACATGCTCCAGCACGGTGATCGCGGCGCTGGTGGTGCCCGCGGTGGCAATCAGCTTGGCGAGGTTCTTATAGCCGGTCGCGAGCTGCTCGTTATTGGCCTGGGCTGCGCATTGCGCCAACTTGCCTTGCACTTGCTCCACGGCCTGGGTGAGGCGCTCGGGGCCGGCCGGGTTGTCGTTGATGACGCTGCTCAGAGCCCCCGACATGGCCTCAAAGGCCGCCATGGCCGGAGTGCCGGCCTGGAGGTTGGCGGGCACCACCTTGAGCTGCTCCAAAGCCGCCTTTTGGCCCTCTTTATAGGGTGCGAGCGCCTTGGCCTTGGCGCTGTTGAGCGCCTTGGCCGGGCTATCGGGGTTGTCTCTGAGGGCCTTGAGGAACAGGCCGGCGACCACGCCAAGTTGGCCCTGGTCGCAGCCGGGGCGCGGCACTACGGCGTCTAGGTAGTCGGTGACGGCTTGCCAGATCTTGGGGCGCTCGCTGGCTTTGAGCCCGTCGCGGCCGGCCTCATAGGCTTCGACGAGGTTGCGAAAGCCAAAGAGCATGGAGGTGGTACCCAAGCGGGCTTCGAAGCGGCCGAGCAGATCTTGCACCGTCGTCTTGGCGGCCTCAGCGTGCTTTTCGGGGGAGATGGTGAGCTGGCCGCGGGGCTCCAAGAGCGAGCTGAGCGCGGCCATCGCGGGCATGAGGGCAGGGTGTTGGCTGTGGCCTTCGACCAGCTGACGCATGGCGGAGACGGAGGCCTTGATGACCTGCTCCTTCTTGCCGTCGTCGAGGTGATCGGTGCTGCGCCCTAAGGATGAGTAGAACTGGTCGACGGCGTTTGCGAACTGCGCGGCGCGGTGCGTCTTGAGGCCCTGACCGGCCCGCGCGATGGCCTGCATGTCGCCGGCGGCCGGGGCGAGGCTGTTGCCGTAGCGCTTGAGCACCCGGTCGCTGATCATGGTCTCCGCGAACTTCGCGGGATCGGCCTTGCCGGCAGCCTCCTGCTTTCGCAGGCCCTGCTGACCTTGGGCCTGGACCCGGTTTTGTGAGATGCGCCCCATCCAACTCATCGTGATCTAGTCCTACCGGAACCTACATTTGTGGGCCAGTCGAACTCCGGGTTTTCGACGGGGCGGCGGTGATGCCTCGGCCAAACGACTAGGGTAAATACCTAGAGGGTGCGCTTCGAACGCTTCTTGGTGGCCGGCGCATCCGCCTCTGAGGCGGGCTCGGCGGGCGCCTCAGAGGCCGCCTGCTTCTTGTTGGCCTTGAGCGCAGCGAGCTGGGCTCGGATCGCGTCCTCCTTCGCTTGTTGGGCCTCGGCGCGGCTGAGGGCCGGCTCGGCGTCGCCCGCGAGCTCGGCCTGCAGCTTCACCTGAGCATCGAGCCCCAAGATCGCACCGCGCACGTTTTCCAACGCGCGGTCCTCGGCGCTGATGGCGAAGGGATCACTTGCACTGAGCGCAGAGACCTTCGCCTGAAGGGCGGCGCGCTCCCCTTGGGATTGCAAGCCAGGCAGCGCATCCATGTCACGCAGGGTATCTTGCAGGTCGGCCTCGACCTTCGCGAGCACCTGCTGCTCCAGGTCGAGGTGCTCCTCTGCGTCGCGCAAGCTCGCCTGCAGCTGTTCGACTTGGGCGGAGTCTGCCAGCGCTTGGGCCTGTTGAAGCCCGGCGGCGAGTTCGTCCCGGCGCGCCTGCAGCTTCATAACGCGCTCGGCGGCGGCCTCTTTCTTCACCAGCAGGGCGGCCGCAGCCTTCTTGATTGTGCGCTTAGCGTCTGCGACATCCATCGCGGCTAAGCATAGAGGCCAAGGCGGTCTGTGGCCACCGTCGACGCCCTAAAGCCCGTGCACGGTGACGGCGACGCCGGTGAGCCGGGCGTTGCCGGAGAGCACATCGATCTTGGAGGGGTCCGTCAGATCATTGGCGCTCACTCCGGGGCGCTGCCGAGCCACCTCAAGGCGAACCCCGTCCCTGCCGTGGCCGTAGCCATGAGGCAGGCTGACAACCCCGGGCATCATCTCGCGCGAAAGCTCTAGGACGACCTGCACCTGCCCCGCATCTGAGCGGACGAGGACCTCGCTGCCATCTTGAATGCCCCGCACCGCCGCGTCCTCGGGGTGCATGCGAAGCGTGCAGCGTGCCTTGCCCTTCATGAGGCGGGGGCTGTTGTGCATCCAGGAGTTATTGCTGCGCAGCTCCCGCCGGCCGATGAGCTCGAGGTGTCCCGAGGGCAGGGGCTCACCAAGCTTTGCTTCGAGGCGCTTCATGTCCGCCGCGTAGATGTCCGGCGTGAGCGCGATGCGCTTTTTCTTGTTCTGCAGGCGTTGGGGCAGGCTGGGTTTGAGCGGGCCCAGGTCGATGCCGTGCGCGCACTCCTTTACGATGTCTAGCCGCAGCCCCTCGCCGATGGGCCGGTACCCGTTGCCATAGGGGCCAAAACGAAGACCCAGGTCCAAGATGCGCTCGGGGCTGAGCTGATGCAGGACGGCTTGCTCAATGCCGGCGAGCAGCTTGGGCTGCTCTTTCTTGGCGCGCATGCGCTGGTACAGCTCTAGATAGATCTCCCAGTCGTGGCGCTGGGTGGGCTGTCGCTCAAAGGCCGGTGGGGAGTACTTGGCCGAGTTCTGTACGGCCAGCAGATGAAAGACGAGGTCGTAGTGGGCCCGCTCGACGCCGAAGGTCGGCGGCAAGATCACATCGGCGTGGCGGGTGGTCTCATTGACGTAGATGTCGATGCTGACCATGAAGTCTAGATTGGCAAAGGCCTGCTCTAGACGCTCGCCGCCGGGCGCGGAGAGCACCGGGTTGCCGCAGGCCGTGACCATGGCTCGAATCTGGCCGTCGCCGGGGGTGCACATCTCGTCGACGAGGGTGGAGGTGGGGTACTCGCCGCCGAACTCGGGCAGACCGCGCACCCGCGATTGGCGTCGGTTGAAAGTTCCCTTGCGCTTGATACGGGTGGCGATGTCGACGAGGTCCACCGCCGGGGTGGGGAACATCATGCCGCCCTCGCGGTCGAGGTTTCCGGTGATGGTATTCAGCGCAAAGGCCAGCCAGGCGGCGAGGCCACCGAACTCTTGGGTGCAGATGCCCAGGCGGCCGTACCAGGCGGCGCCCTTGGTTGTTGCGAAGCGCTTCGCGAGGTGGCGGATCACCTTGGCGGGCACTTGGGTGGTGGCGGCGACCGCGTCCAGCGTGAAGGGCTGAACCAGCTGGTCGAGGGCGTCGAGCCCGTCCGTGAAGCCCTCAAGATGGGCCAGGTCATGTTGGCCGGTCTCCAAGACCTGTCGCACGATGGCCGCGAGCAGCAGGGCATCTGTTCCGGGGCGAATGAAGATGTGCTCGTCCGCCATCTTGGCGGTCTCGGTGGCGCGCGGATCGATGACGATGATGCGCCCGCCACGCTCTTGGATGCCTTGCAGGCGCGCGCGCACGTTGCCCGCGGACATGAGGCTGCCATTCGATACGAGCGGGTTGGCGCCATGCACGATCAGCAAGTTGCAGCGGTCCAAGTCCGGCACCGGCAGCACGAGCTGATGCCCGAACATCTGCAAGCCAGCGAGCATCTGTGGCAGCTGGTCAAGGGAGGTTGCGGAGAAGTGGTTCGGGGTGCGCAGGGCCTGCACAAAGAGAATGCCGTGCAGCAGATTGCCGAGGCTGTGCACGCTGGGGTTGCCTTGGTACACGCCCACCGAAGGTCGCCCGTGCGCCTTTTGCACCGCCTTGAGGCCTTCTACCGCCCGGTCCAGGGCTTCGTCCCAGGTGGCGGGGCGCAGGTGGCCGCCCTCTCGAATGAGCGGCTCGGTGAGGCGGTCCGGGTCCTCGTGAATGTCCTTGAGCGCGACCGCCTTGGGGCAGATGTGGCCGTGGCTGAACGGATCGCTGGGGTCACCGCGGACCTCTAGGACCTTTCGGTCCTCGACGGTCACGGCCACGCCGCACATGGCCTCGCACAGGTGGCAGGTGCGGTGATGAATTCGGGCCACGAGGGCACGGTAGCCAAAGGCCGGTCTGGGATCCAGCTAGGTCGTCAGGAAGCCGTGCATGATGAGGCCCAAGATGATGAGCCCGGTCAGCCACGCGGCGACGCCGAAGATCCGGGCCACGATGCGGAACCGTGGGTCCGGTGCATCGGCATGCCGGGCCTCGACTTGCCCCTCGGCCTGCATGCGGGCCCACTCGCGGCCACGCTCGTGCTGATACTCACTGATGGGCACGGAGCCGGTGAACATCACCTCATCCATGGGGAATTTGGCGCGGCGCAGGTGGCCGTTGAAAAAGTGCACGCCGAAGATGAAGCCCATGGCCAGCAGCGCCTCATCGGAGTGCACCACCAAGGCGACGTTGACCATCCAGCCGGGCAGGACGTGTGTGAAGAAGGCGGGGAACCACAGGACCAGACCTGAGGAGCCGATGATCGCCACGCCCCAGAACACGGCCCAGTAGTCGAACTTCTCCCAGTAGGTCCACTTGTCCCAGGTGGGTTGGGGGCCGGCCCCAAAGAACCACTTGAAGTTGGCGAAGACGTCCTTGATGTCCGCGATGCTGGGCACCAAGGAGTCTGGCCCAATGAGCTTTTGAAGCAAGATGCCTTGCTTTTTGAAGCCCCAGAAGCGCCGGGCCAGCGAGCCCAAGTGCAGCGCGAAGTAGATGAAGGTCACCACCGCGAAGATGTGGTGCAGGGTGGCGGCGCCCTCGACCCCTCCAAAGAGCACAAAGACGGCCTTCGCCCATGACGCGCCGGCAAACTTCAGGGGCGCGCCAGTGGCGGCCAGGCCCAAGAAGGAGATCACCACCAACAGGTGCACAAAGCGGTCAAAGGCGTTGAAGCGCGATACGCGCGGCCCAGTGTGGGTGTGCTTGGGCAAAAAGCCGCCCTCTTTGACGGCATCGATACCCTCACGGATGGCCCACAGCAGGGTGTGCAACGCGAAGAAGGAGAAAACCGAGACCAGCAGCGTGGTCATGAAGACGAAGACCCAAAAGAGTACCGGGAAGTTCTCCGAGTCGTGATGGTCTGGGTGCGCCCAGAACTCAGCGAAGCGCGGCGGTGCGCCGTCGTGACACTCCTGGCAGGTCTGCAACTTGTTTTGCGGGTTGATGGGTGACTTTGGGTCATCCACGCCCAGGATTCCGTGAAAGCCGTGGCAGTCGGAGCACTTGGCGATGGAGGCCTGCCCAAGCAAGGTAGCTTTACCGTGATAACTCTCCTGATAGGTCTTCATCAGGGGTTCGTGGCAGGTGCCGCACTCTTCGACGAGGTCCAGGCGAAAGGCATCGGTCTGGGGTGCGGCGCCGTCGTGCATGCGGTGGCAGGTGGCGCAGGTGGGCGGCTGCTCCGCATCGTTCATCGCCTGCTCGGGGTCCGTGGTATCCCACGCAAAGCCCTCCTTCTTGGCGGCGGCGGCGTGTGCGCTGCCCTCAAAGGCGTCGCGCTGGTCTTGGTGGCACTCTCCGCAGGTCTGCAGCACCTGGCTGGGGTGCAAGGTGGAGCCCAGGTCTGTGGAGGGACGGATGTCATGAGGTCCGTGGCAATCTGAGCAGGCGGCGCGGATCAGCTCACCCGAGGCGATCAGCGCCTCGATCTGCTTTACGTCTTCAGACTCCACCACCTCTTTGTGCTCTTCGGGCACCTCGAAGTTGTGGCCGGCCGCGACCCGGTGGGTGCCGTGGCACTGCCCGCAGGTCTGAAGCTGTTGGATGGGGTGAGTGCGAGACTTGGGGTCGGTGGGCGGCAGCACATCATGGCCACCATGGCAGGAGGCGCAGGTCGCCTGGTCCAACTCTGCGTCCTTGGCGGCCTTCGGATCGGCGTGGCGAGAGTTCCCATAGGCCTCCTTGGGCTCAGCGTGGCAGTCGGCGCAGACCGCCGGGGCGAGGTCTTGGTCCTCCTCTTCGTGCTTGAGCGACTCGTCCTCGACGTCAGGATGGCAGCTGATGCAACCTTCCTTGCCGTGCGCCGAACGCTCGTACAGGGGCATGTCTAGCTTTGGCGCCTCTTCCTCACCGATGCCGGCGTGGCAGACCAGACACTCCTCGTCTCGCTCGGTGCCTGGGCCTCGTTGAGGGGCCTCCTTGGCGGGCTCGTCGGCGAGGGCCGATGTGGCGCTGAACAACAGCGCCAGCGTCATCATGATGCGAGTGGCAGCCGTCGTCATCATCACTTGTCCTCGTGCCGCTCGAAGGGATGGCAACCCACGCAGCTGATCGCGGTGGGTTCATGGTTAAGCTGATCCTGGTGACAGGCGCTCAGACACAGGTTGCGCCCGCGCGCGGGACCCTGGTCATGAAAGCCGTGGCAGTCGCTGCACACCGCGTGATCTTGGTGGTCATGCAAGCCGGACAGCGGAGGCTCGTGGCACTTGACGCACTTGGTGGGCTTCGCGGGCCCATTCGGTCCGTGCGGGCGATGGCACTGGGCGCAGTCCTTAGCTTCTGTGCTGTGCCGCTGCTGCGTGACCTGCTCCGCGTGGCAGTCCTTGCAGTCCTTTTGCACAGCGCCGGTATGCGACAGGTGGCAGTCGGCGCAGGTCTCGTGCCCCTTGGTCATCTTGGCCTGCTGCTCCTCGTGGCAGGTGGCGCAGTCCTTCGGCGGGACCCCAGGCGCGTGCGGGCCCTTGATGTGGCAGTCCTCGCATTGATCGTGGCCGGTGACGGTGGCGACCTGGGTCGCGGTGCTCTTTTTGTCGACGCCGGTGCGCGGGGTGCCGTGGCACCGGTTGCATAGGTCCGTGTGCGGCGCCTGCAAGACGAAGTCATGTTTGGGGTGGCAGTCGTTGCACTCGCTGCCCGCGTGGAAGGCACTTTCGCCCGCCACCGCGTGGCAGTCCCGACCCGCACAGCCACGGGCCATCGTCAATTCACCTTGCACGGGGTGCTGAGGGTGGCAGCCCGCGCAGGCGCCGAGGCGATCATCCTCTGGGTGGCCCTTGATGACCTCCTCGTGGCACTTGGTGCAGCGCTTCGGAGGCGCAATCTTGGCCACGTGCGCAGGATGGCAGGAGACACATTTTGCGTGGTCCTTGGTCTTGTCTGCGCCCAGGGTGTGCTGCTTTTTGTGGCAGCTGCTGCAGGTGTTGAGGTGCTTACCGCCGTGCACGGGGTGACAGGTGGTGCACTGATCGTGGCCTTCGAAGGTGGCGGCCTTGGGCACCCCATCGTGACACTTGGCGCACTTGGCTTGGGCGGCCTTCGCGCTCTCGTGGCCGCCGTGACAAGACATGCACTGCTGGGGGTCCTTTTTGCCCTCTTCTTCATGCTTGGCCGCGCTGTCCTCGTGGCATTCGATGCAGGTGCCCTCTTTCAGCGGTTCAACCCCGTGGGGCACGTGGCAGGAACTGCAAGCTTCCTTGCTATGAATCTTGACCTTCGGCGCGTCTGGCAGGTCCTTAAGGGTGCTGGAGAGGGCGACGCCATTGACGTGGCAGTTTGCGCAACTCCAGGCGTTGACCTCTACGGCGACAAAGTCGTGGCAGGTCAGGCACTGCGTGGCCCGCTTGTCTTTGACGCCCTCATGGACCTTCGAGACGTTGTCCTCGTGGCAGTCCACGCAGCGGCTCTGCACATCGGCCTTCTCGTGGCCCTTGATCGAGTGGCAGGCCCGGCACTTGATCTCCTCATCCTCGGACTTGAGGTGCTTGTCGTGCAGAGCATTGGCCAGCGCGCGCTCCTGCTCTTCGGTGGGGCGCTGTTCGACCGGCACGGTATTGCCCGCGTCGGGCGGGGCGGGGCTCGGCCCTGGGTCTCCGCAAGCCAGCATGCCAAGGCAGGCCAGGGCGGCCATCAAATGGCGCATCATCGTAGGCCCCCGTGGCAGAGGCGACAGGGTGCGTCGGTGCCGGGGTCTTTGGAGCTGGACCACCCGGGCGGATGGATGCTGCCGCCCACCCCACCGACCGCATGGCAGGAGACACACATCGCCTCGCCCGCGCCGGAGTGGCAGGTCGCGCAATTTGCTGGGTCGCTGAAGGCCGCGGCCCCGTGCAGGTTATTGCTGGGCCCGCCCAGGCCGACCCAATTGGGGGGGTGCGGGTTGCGGGTGGCGCCCGCCACGGCCGCGATGCCCCGGTCCTCGTGGCAGCGCTGGCAGCTCGAGGTGGCGTGACAGGTATTGCACAGGCCGGGGTCCACGCTGGCCTCTCGGCTGTGGCGGCTGATGAAGCCCGCGCGGTGCAGCCCACCGATGGCTGGTTGGTCGAAGTTCAGGCGTTGGGGCAGGGCGGGCACGTTGACGCCATGGCAGCCGGCGCACTGGCGCTCGGTGTGGCAGGTATCGCATAGGGCGCGGGCAGTGGCCGCCTCCGGGCCGTGGCGGCTCACATAATCCTCATCGTGCACGAGGTGGCTGACGGGGCGGCTGCCCTCCGCCTCAATGTTGACGTGGCAGTCATTGCAGTTGGTCACCTCGAAGGTGTCCTTGTGCTCGTGGCAAGACAGGCAGGCCGCCATCGGGGGCAGCAAGGTCTGCTCTTCCTCGGCGACGTTCACGTGGCAGAGCACGCAATTGCTGGCCAGCGCGGGCAGGTGCGTCTTGTGCTCAAAGCGCAAGTGCTCTTTCGCAGCCGAGACCCGCTGAAGGTTCAGCTCACGGCCGTGGCAGTTGGCGCAGGTTCGCTTGTCATGCGGATCCACGTGGCACTCTCTGCAGCTCAGCTCGTCCGGTATATGCAAACGGCCTCGCTCGCCGGCCTCGTCGATGTCGAGGTGGCACTTGGTGCACGCGATGCCCTCGGTGACGTGGGCGCGGTGCGGAAACGCAGTGCGCCCCGGCTCGCGGATGCCGAGCACAGTGGCGCAGGCGCCCGAGGTCAGCAGCCCCGCGAGCAAGATGGTCTTCAGGTGCCTCAAGGGGCGCTCCATTGGTAGGCGACTCGGGCCAGCACGTCGAAGGTTCTTTGGTACTCAGATGTGGCGCTGGCTTCGGCGGCGAGGCCGACTTGCCAGGCCGGGGTGGGCGTCCAGCGGGCCGCGATGAGGCCCCAGGGCCACCACTGGCCGCGCTCCGCCGGGCGGTCTGGGCGCACCAGCTCCGCCTCAACCGCGAGCTGAAGCGTATCGATGATCGGCAGCCTCAAGGTGCTGCGCAGCCCGGTCCAGCCCAGGTCTTGGGCGGCGCCTTGACGGCGAAATTGCAAAGAGAGCACGCCAGCGCCCCGGTCATCGAGGCGTAGAACGGCGCGGGCACGGACCTGCTCCACCACGACGTCATCCAGGACGCGGGCGCCGCCATCCGCGATGAGATCGAGGCGGGGCGCTGCCTTGTAGCGCACTCGGCCGCCCACATATTGCGAGGCGATATCACCGAGCACGGAGAAGAGTGAGGTGGCGGGAAGGATGCGGGAGGGCGAGCGGTGGGTGCCCACCAGCTCGGCGCGCCAGTCCCGGTTGATGGTCATGCGCACGGCGGCCACGGCCTCACTGATGCCCGGGTTCTCGAGGTCGTAGGCGGCGCGCGCGCTGATGCCCAGCCCCTGCATCGGGGTGATGAGCATGTCCGCGCCGACCTCGTGGTCGAAGATGCGTCCATCATCGCGGCGGTGCAGGTAGGCCACACCCACCGTGCCCCAGCCGGGCAAGCTCTGGCTTACGCGCCCGCCGGTGGTCCAGTCATAGGACTGGTCAGACAGATTGAAACGTGGGTTGACGGCCCAGCCGCCGAAGGCCTCGATCTGCATGTGCCAGGGCAGCCGCAGCAGGCCACGCGCGCCGTCGAGGTGCACGGGACGAAGGGCGCCCGTGGCCATCACTTGTCGGCCCAGCCAAAGGTCACCGCGGTGCTCCGGGTCATGCAGGCGCACCGTCGCCACCAGGGCGTCGGCTTCGGCGCCCAGGTCCTTGGCGCCGGCCCAGATCATGGCTTCGATCTGCACCCAGTCGTTGGGATCTGCGTCGCCCTCCAACATGAGCAGGCCGGTCGGGGCTCGCGCCTGACCCAAGGCGGAGCCGCGCAGACGATAGGTCTGGGCTTCGGCCACGCTCGAGCTGAGCAGGACCGCCAGACAGAGCCACCTACCTAAAGAACTGGCCATCGATGTGCTCTCCGTTGGGGATGATGTTGCCGAGAGAATCGACCGTGCCCGCGTGGCAGTCCGCGCAGCGATCGATGCTGACGATGGACTGGTGAATGGGCGTGCTGGGCGGTAGGCCGTGGCAAGATCCGCAGTAGACCTGCTGACTCACCGGGTCGTTCCAGACCAGGGTGCGGATGAGGCCTTCGCTGGTATCCAGCCCCATCTGCTCACCGCCGCCGTGGCAGTAGACGTCTTGGCAGGTGGCGGTCTCGCGGTCCCAGGTGGGCATGGCCCCATCACTTCTCGCGATGGTGCCCACGCCCGGCACGTCGGGGAAGACTTCGGCCGGTCCGCGATCGAGGTGCCCCTCGTCGAGCACGTCTGCGGGCATCTGGTGACAATCCACGCACTCCAGCGCCGGCCTTAGGCCGTAGCGCGGAAAGAGGTGCACATCATGCAAGCCCACTGTCACTTCGGTCTTGGCGGTGCGCCCCATGAGGTCTGGGCCCGGTGCGGGGTTGTCGCGTGTGCCGTGGCAGCCGTAGCAGCCTTCGCCCGGAGGACCGACCTGCACGATGCGGTCGATGTGCAAGGAGGAGTCGACCATCGAGTTATCCTCGCTGACCGAGGGCAGGTGGCAGCGCACGCAGTCATCACCGGGGTGATCTGCGGGCGGCTGACCATGGCAGCTGTCGCAGAGCATGGGGCCTTCGGCCGTCCACATGGGGTTGGCGCGTTGGGCCGCGGCATCATCGAAGGTGCCGCCGTGGCAATACACGTTGACGCACCGCTGGGTCGCGGCGTCGAAGGTGGGAAGCGGGTCGCCCTCCTTGGGACCGATCGCGTCAAAGCCGAGGCGAACCTCGACGGGCGGTAGGTCCAAAGTGCCGCTGGACGTGAGCACGTGGTTCGGGCTCAGCAAAGTGGTGGGCATCAGATGGCAGGTCTCGCACTGGGCCGGGCGGTTGATGGGTCCGGGCACGATGTGGCGTTCATGCGCCCCTTGATCGACAAGGTCCCCGTGACAGGTTTGGCAGTCATCGGGGCCTCGGGGGTGGCAGCTGATGCAGGAGGCTTCAGCCGCGCCACCGCTGAGATCCTCACCGTGGCACTCTCGGCAGGCGTCGAGGTCGTAGAGGTTGTCGCGCACCAGCGCGCCGTGAAAGTCCTCGTGGCCCGGGGCCATGATGCCGCTGGCATGAAGCTCGGTCTTGACGAAGCGGGCGTCGCAGTCGACCACCCACTGCGTGAGCGCCGGACGAAGCGCCTGCAAGTCAGCGTGCACATCGTCCGTATCGAAGACTGTGAGGATCTTTGAGGTGACTTGGCCCGGTACGACGCGGGCCTGGCCCGAGGCGTCCAAGGCCAGCGCCGACACGTAGGTGCTGAGGTCGTAGTCCGCCTCGGCCTGCTCTGAGCCGTGACACCCGGCGCAGCTGTCCTGCACGAGGGCCGATACGTCGGCCTTCCATGCGTTGCAGACGGGGTTGCCTAGCAGCGGGCGTTCCTTTTCGCACCCGCTGCCAAGCAGGCTGAGGCCGAGGGCGCAGAACACGGCCACACCCGCAGGATGCATTGCGTTCTTCTTCATGCCCAAGACCTCAACGTGTATCTCATCTTCGGAGTTGCTGCTGCATTTGCGCTCAGTCTAGAGGCGCATGCACCAGCTCGACGTCCCACGGCGAGCCACTACCGTGGCACGTGGCACACGACTCGACCCCGGACAGCGTCGTATTGAGCTCCGCGTGGGCCGCAGTGCTGTCCGTATCGTGGCAGCTGATGCAGGCCCCGGTCTGAGCAGGGATCCACGCGGTTGCCGTGACGGTCCAGGCCGAGCCGGTGCAGTAGTCATCTGCGTCGGACGCGGGATCCTCGGTGCAGGTGTACTCGTTGATCAGTGTCGGCAGCCGGCCGCTATCCAGAGGCAGGGTCTGCGTTCCGTCGAGGTGACAGCCGCTGCAGGCCGCGATGTTGCCCGGGTAGTGAATCTCGCCAAAGTCGATCGGATTGCCGGTCGGGTTGCCTGCGTTGGCGGGTGGGTAGCCACCCAGGATGTAGGGCTGCTTCGTGAGGTTCGCGCCCATGTGAATCTTGTGTACCATCGTCTTGAGCTCGACGCTGGGCATCAGCACGGTGCTGCCCTCGAGACGTGCGAAGCGCTCCTCACCGACGTTATTCGGGTTGTGGCAGGAGATGCAGTAGTTCGGGTTCTTACGCTGACTGCCGTGGGCTGCGAGGTCCGAGTGGCAGCTGTTGCACAGGTCGCTGTCTACAACGACGCGTCGAGCCACCGGCGCAACGTCCGTGACGGCAAAGGGGAAGGGGATGCTGAAGCCGGCAAAGCGGGGCATGTCGGTGGGCTGAATGTAGCCCTCAAGATATGCAGTGTAGCTTCCGCTGGCGTCGGCCGGGATTCCGGCGGAGGTGGGCACGAGGTAGTCGAACTCACCCATCGCGGCGTTGACAGCCGTCAAGGTGCCGGCTGCGCCGCGGCCCTGAACGGTGGCCTGCCAGTAGCCTACGAAGTCCGTGTTCGGGCCGGCGAAGGTCACGCGCAGCGTCGACAGCGGGCTGGCGCTGATGTCCGCGGGTGCGCCGTCGACGGTCACGCGAAAGCGCACCGTGGGAGCCTGAGCGGGGGCGGTATTGCTGACCGAGATGATCTCAAATCCGACGTCAGGGCCGGCGGGGTCCAAAAGGTCACGCGCGTGCACGTCCGCGACGCCCGCGAGGCCGCCACTGGCAGGGTGGCACATCGCGCACAGCGTATCGTCCGACTGGGTACCGGCGGTATGCAGGACCATGTTTGGGGGTACGGGCTCGACCATCGAGATGTTGTCGTGACAGGACAGGCAGGCTGCGGAGGTCGGACGCTGTGCAGCCAGGCTTGCGTTTGCGCCCTGGTGGCAGGTGTCGCACTTCGCGGCGCTCTGCGGGTAGTGCACGTTCGAGTAGTCATGCACGCTCTGGCGGAAGCCGATGATCTGGTAAGGCTCGCCGGCCTGCACGCTGGGCAGGTCCGCGCCCATGTGGATGCGGTGAATCATGACCTGCATGTCGACCGAGTTACCGGTGTCGGGGTCCACGCTTTGAGGGTTGTGGCAGGTGATGCACAGCTGGATGTTCTTGCGGTGGCCGCCGTGGATTGCGAGGCCTTGGTGGCAGTTATTACAGGCCGCGTCCGTGACGACCTCACGCAGGGTGGTGACGGGTTGGCCGTCGGGGCGGAAGTTAAATTCGGCGTTCTCGTCAATGCTCACATCACCGACTTCGCGGGTGGCGTAGGCCGCGACCGTATGGGTGGCCGCTGCGTCTGTGACGGCGATGGCGGTGCCGAAGGTGTAGCGGTAGGAGCCGGGGGCCAGCTCTTCAAAGCTGCCGCCGCTGTCCGTTGAGGCTTGGGTCTCGGTCACGTTGGTGATCGGGCTGGTCTGATCCCGGACCGTGTAGGCTGTGTAGACGCCGGGCCGCCCCTGGTCGTCGACGCTCAGCGCGGCGAGTACGAAGCGTACGGAGACATCGCCCGCGGTGAAGACCCCGTCCATGTCGAGCGGCACATCGTTGCCGTCGGCGAGCGTGAACTCGACCGTGGCCACCTCGGTGGCGGCGTCGATGGTTGCGGCCTGGATCTCAAATTTAAGGGCGTTGTCCGTGAGCATCGCGCCCCGCGTGGTCTCGCCCGGGTCACCTTTTGCGCCGGGGTCGCCCGGATCGCCCGGATCGCCCTTAGCGCCCGCCTCGCCTGCGGTGCCGGCAGCACCTGCTGGACCCGCCGGGCCCGCCTCGCCTGTGCCCGCCGGTCCGACGGGCCCCTCGCAGGCCAGGAGTAAGACAGTGGGCAACAACAACCATGGGGTACGCATGATGGCCCATTACGCAACGAGCATGCCGCGATCAGAAGTGTCCGAAATAATTAGCCAAGTAACCACCGGTGAGGATGGGTGTTACGAAACCGTAATTACGACATGGAGATGGTGCCTTTTCCATGTTGCGGCAAAGTGACGCACACCTTGCCCGCCCTTGTGGGAGCCAAGGCCGGCAAAAAGGGTTCGTAAAGGGGAAGCGATCAGGGGGTCAGTGAGCTGGTACCGGGTGCGCCCGCGCGGCCGGAAAAGCCGCCTCCGAGGGGGTTGCCCTGGCCACCACCGGTCAGGTCCAGCAGCCCCAAGGTGGAATTCACGGTGCCGCCGGGGCTGGCGTCGAGCACGATGATGCCGCCGGACCCGCCGCCGCCGCCGTCACCGAAGTCCGCGTCTCCGCCTCGGCCGCCCCGCGCGAAGATGGTATCGACCAAGGTGATGGTGCCGCCGGGGGCGGTCACCTCGACGCGGCCGCCGGAGCCACCGCCGCCGCCGCCGGTGCCCGAGAAGCCAAAGCCGCCATCGCCGCCGTTCGCATTGATGGCCCCCTCGATGGAGATGCTGCCGCCGAGCGCCACCTGGAGGATGAGGCTGCCTCCGCCGCCGCCTCCACCGCCGCCCGAGTTGCCGCCGCAGGTGCTGCCACCACCGCCGCCGGTACCGCCGCCGAAGGATGAGCCGCTGCCTGCAACCCCGCCTGCGCCACCTGTGCCAGTGCCCTGGTCGCCGCCCGCCGCGCCGCCATTGCCGCCCAGCGCGCCGCCGCCGCCGCCCTGACCGCAGCCGCCCGCGCCGCCTTCACCCGCGCCGTTGCCGCCGCCATCTCCGGCGGGCGTGCCCGCACCGCTGGCAGGGCCGGCGCCCTGACCGGCAGGGCTGCCTGCGCCCCCTGAGGAAGGGCCATTGGTATTGCCATCGGCTGCGCCACCGCCGCCGCCGCCGCCGGGGCCTGCCGCGCCGCCGTCGGCGGGGGTCGTGAAGCCCGCCTCTCCGGCGTCACCGCTGACGTCGATGCTGCCACGAATGATGATGTCGCCCGTCGCGATCAGCGCCAAAGGCGCGGTGCCTTGGCCCACGATGCTGCCGCCGGTCTGCACGGTGATGTTGTTGAAGACCTGGGTACCGGACAGGCTCAGCACCTGCCCCGAGACCACCACCAGATCCATCTGGCCTGTGGCCGGGGTGACGTTGATGATGATCGTGGCCGAGCCCCAGGGGTTGTCGATCAGGACCGGATAGGATCCCGGCATGACGTTGGCGCCCGCGGATACACGAAGGCGAGCGAGGCTACCGTCCGAGGCGGTGCTCAGCACGGTCACCGACAGGCCGGGTACGCTCGGGGTGAGTGAGGTGAGCCCGCTGCCGACGACCACCACGTCGATGGCGCTGCCCGCGACCACGGTATCGGGGGTGAAGCTGAGCACGTTGGGCGGCTCACCCACCGACAGCACGACGGTATTCGATGCGCCGCGGGTCCCCACTACCTGCACATCCAGCTCCGCAAGCTGGGTGAACAGCTGGCTGGACAGGACGGCACGCAGCTGGGTGGCCGATACGAAGACCGTGGGCACGGGCACTCCGTCGACGACCACCGTGTCCCCGTTTTGAAAGAGGGTGCCGTTGACGATGACCGGCGTATTGGGTGCGCCGACCGCGACCGCGTCGGGGTTGATGGTGCTGATGGTCGGCGGGACCAGCCCAGCAATGTTGACGGTGAGGGTCGCTGACAGCCCACTGAAGCTGGCTTGCACCGTTCCGGTGCCGGGTGCGTTGGCCAGTACCGGCAGGTCGCTGCCGCCGGGGCCCAAAGTGATGGGGCCCTGGGCAGTAAAGACAACTTGCGCCGTGACGTTCTCCGTCGCGCCGTTGGCGCGCCGCGCGATGACCTGCACCGTATCGCTGCTGCCAACGTTGAGGCTCAAGGTTGTGGGCTGAAAGCGGATCGAGGTGAACGGGTTATTGTTCACGACGTTGATGGTGCGCTGAGCCGAAAAGCCCTGGTAGGTCACGCCCAGCCGGGTGGTGCCCACCGACAGGGGCGTGAGCACGCCGCCCGCGGCGCTGAAGATGGCTGGGTTTTCGACAAAGACCTGCAGGGCCGGGTCATTCGTCACGTCGATGCTCGTGCCATCAGACAGCTGGGCGGTGACCGTGTAGCTGCCCGGCGAGCCCAGATCGAGGTTGGCGGGCGCGTTGAGGATGATGCGCGTGACGCTGGGACCGCTGGAGGTGACGGTGATGGATAGCGTAGCGGTGCGGCCGCTGTAGACGGCGGTCGCCTGCCCGCTGCCCACCGAGTCGCCCAGGAAGTCCACGCCTGTGGCCCCGGGCAAGGGCGTCACGATCGCCGGGAAGGTGTAGTTGACGTTGGGGTCGAAGGTCACATCCGCGGTGGCGCCTGACGCGAAGGTCGCGATGAGCGCCGCGCTGCGTCGCTGGTTCAGCGGAATGCTCAGCGTCGTCGGCTGCCAGGCCAGGCCCACCACCATGTCCGTGACCGCGCTGACGATGATCGTCGTCTGCGCCGATTGCCCCTGATAGGTGGCGTCGACCACCGCGGTGCCGGCGGACAGCGCGGTGATCTGGTTGCCCACGAAGGCCAGGATCGCGGGCGAGACCGTCAAGCTGAGCTGCGGGTCGTTGGTGATCTCTTGAATGGAGCCGTCCGAGAAGAAGGCGATGACCGCGTACAGCTCATTGCTGCCCACCGTGATCTGTCCGGGCGCGATGATCTGGATGCCGTCCAGCGTGGGCCCGGTGCTCTGCACCGTGACGGAGAGCGTCGCGCTGAGCCCCTGGTAGGTGGCCTGCGCGCTGCCGTTGCCCGAAGAGGTGCCGTTGACCAGGACATCGCTGGGAGTGGTGGTGACGGTGATGGGCCCGGTGCCGGCGATGATCAGCTGAGGATCCCCGGACAGGTTCTGCTCTATGCCGGAGGCCCGGGTGCCGAGCACCCGAGTGCGCCCCTGTTGACCAACGTTCAGGGTCAACGAGGCCGGCTGAAAGCGGATGGAGACGATCGGGTCCATCACCGTGGTGATCTGCACGCTGAGCGTGGCCTGCTGGCCCTGGTAGAAGGCCCGGACCGTGGTCTGACCGGCGAGCAGCCCGGTTAGGGAGCCCGGGGTCACCGACAGCAGCCCGGGAGCATCCACCGTCAACATAAGTTGCGGATCGAGGGTGATGTCGACGATGGAGCCATCGCTGAAGAAGCCGAAGACGCTCAGCGGCTCGGTCTGCCCGACGCCGATCTGGGTTGGGCCGCTGATTTGAATGCCAAGCAGGATGGAGGTCTGGCCCTCTACCTGCACCCGAGCTGTGCCCGTCACGCCCTGGTAGACCGCCCGGAGCACCGTCGTGCCGGCCTGCAGGCCGACCACCGCGATGCCATCCCAGGCCGCGATGTTCGGGTCATCGGTGGTGATGCCGAGGTTGGGATCGCCGATCACCGACTGCTCGCTGCCGTCCGAGAAGACCGCGATGACGTTCAAGCCGAAGAAGGGCTGGCCCGTATCCACGCGTATGTTGCGTGGCTCCACCCTTACGCGAACCACCTGGTTCATGTTGCGGGTGACGGTCACCGGCGCGACGGCTTGAAAACCCTGGAACTCGACGATCAGCAGGTCGTCGCCGGGCAGGAGAGCTTGCACCAGGCCGTCCGGGCTCACGTCGACGATGCCGGTGGGCGGCGGGAAGTACTGCACCCCGGTGAAGCGGGGGGTCACATCCTCGATCGCGCCATCGCTGTAGAAGGCCAAGACGGTCAACTGAACCTGCTGATTGAGGTCGAGCCGCACCTGCTGGGGCTGGATCTCCAGGCCGATCAGCTCTCGCTCGCCGAATACGTCGATGAAGACGCCTGCCTCGAGGCCCTGGTTGCGCGCTACGACGACGCTCGCCCCAGGCGACAGGGCCTGGACCAGGCCGTTGGCCCCCACGCTCACCGATTGGCGGTTTTCGACCAGGTAGGTGGTGCCTGAGGCCTGGTTGGTCAGATCTGCGCTGCTGCCGTCGCTGTAGAAGCCTGTGACCCGAACTTGCACCTGTTCGCCAGGCTGCAGGGTGATGAACTCCGGCTCGATGATGAGCCCGATGAGCTCCGCCGGGCTGCCGCTCACATCGATGCGAGCGAAGGCGGTGAGGTTGTCCAAACTAGCCGTGAGGCTGGTGACGCCGGGCACATCGAAGGTCTCAAGAAAACCGGGGCTCAGCTGCACCAGGCCGGGGTCGTCTACGCTCAATCCAACGTTGAGGCCCTCTGCGATCACGTCCACGTCCTCGCCGCTGCTGCGCGTGGCGATGACTCGGAACTCCGCCCCATCGAAGGTGCTCATCGAGATGATCTCAGGCTCGATGCGCAGGGCCACAAACTCACTTGGGCCCTGCCGGACCTCGACGTTAATGCCGAGCACAAAGGGCCCATGCAGCACCCGCACCAGCGTCTGGCCGGCGCTGATCGCGGTGATCAGACCGTCCGGGCTCACGACGCAGACCGCCTCATCCTCGCTCGTATAGGTGGTCCCTGTTGCGGCCGCGCTGAGGTCGACGCTGCTGCCGTCTGTCAGGGCGCCGCGCACGGTGATGGATTGGGTGTCGCCGATCTGAAGGCTGACCGCGCTGGGGTCGGCGGTGATGCTGAGCAGCTCGGCGTCCACCACGGTGATGGCACCGAAGGCGCTCAGCCCGGCGAACTGTGCGCCAATCTTCGCGTCGCCGGGCGCGGCTGCGACGCCGGCGCCGGTGATATTGATGGTGGCCACGTCCGCGGGCTGCACATCCAAGGTGAGCTCGGGGTCTGAGAGCACGCTGCGGCTATCGGTGGCGGTGGAGTAGATGACGTCCACCGCGAAGGGCTGCCCGCGGTACAGCTGCAATTCGGCGGGTCGCACAACCAGCGAGTCGGCCGGCGCTTGTCCGAACGTGATCGTATCCCGTCCGCAGCCCGTGATGGCGAGGGCGGCGGCGGCGAGGGCAGTAAGGTGGCGGACACGCGTCATGGCAGGGGAATGATACTGAGATTGACAGGTCTCGGGCAGAAACCTAGCGTCTCGGCGGTTCGAGGCGCGTCCCTCGGAGCCTCATAGCCGTGGCCAAAAACAAAAAAGCGAAGGCAGAAGGGCAAGATACGCCCACCGAGTCCAGCGATGACGCTGTGCGCCAAAGTGCGGATTCAGTTGCATCCGCGGCCCCGCCGGCCCCCGAAGCGGCCCCGTGGTGGACCTGGCTGACGGAGCGCGTGGCGACAGAGCGCACCGCCGTGCTCATCGTCCTGGGCCTCGGAGTCCTCCGATTCGGCTTCCGCTTCTTCGAGGGGTTCGTCTTCGAG
>SPJJ01016287.1_pt1 | contig 20299 bp, 15 predicted proteins | sample 3741741 | NCBI WGS metagenome assembly SPJJ01 (sample SAMN10925908, study PRJNA522277) | cold seep metagenome | isolation source: Elba SIP-enriched marine methane seep metagenome, extraction at timepoint T1 | place: Italy: coast of Elba, Mediterranean Sea | collected 2014-05 | reverse complement strand
GAGCGACGCCGGTTGAGTGTTTGCGCGGGTCGGCCGATTCCCTCAATGATTCCGCAGGGTGTCAGAGGGGAGCCTGTCCCCATGGCGGCGCCCTAGCGGCGGTCGATGGTTAGGGGGAAGTCTGTGGCTTCGGATAGGTAGCGGTCGGCGTTGGCGTCGCCGAGGAGTTGGGCGCTGAAGTAGGCGGTGACGTAGGACTGGGCGACTGAGACGCCGGTGGCCACGGGCATGTAGTCGAAGGCGCTGCCGTCGGTTTGTCGGGTGTCGGAGCCGCAGCCGGCCATGAACTGCTCGTGCACGCCGCAGATGTCGGAGAACGACCAGTGACCGGCGTCGGTGACCTCGGCTTTCCACACGGGCACCGTGGCGTTGTCGAAGTTGCGGCGAATGAACAGGTTGCCCAGCTCGGTGATGCTGTTGTCTTCCGTCGCCAACAAGAATGCGATCGGCTGGGTAATGTTGGCGATCAGTACGCCCTCGATCAGCGGGTTTTCCATGGGCGACGCGATGGCGAACCCGGCTTTGGGTCGCGGGTCGTCCTGGAGCACCAGCCCGGTAGTCACCGCGCCGAAGCTATGGCCGTAGACGCCGACCCGATCCGGGTCCAGCTTGCCGCGCAGCTGATCGGGTACATCGCTGGCAGCGCCGTCGAGCAGGGTGTCCATGACGAAGCGAATGTCGCCGGCGCGCACCGGCAGAAACGCGCTGTCGAGCTCGACACCGTTGCCCGCGAGATCGTCGAATAGGGTGTTGTCGATGTGGCCCGGTGCGGCGACCACGAAGCCGTGGCTGGCCAGGCGTTCGGCGATGGCGAAGCTCGAGAAGCGCACACAGTTGTGGCAGTGAGAGAACACGAGCAGCGGCCAGCTCGCGCCATCGGCGATCACGGCGTCTCGGGACGAACCGGTCCGCGTACTTGGGCAGCCGGCCGGCGCCGCCGCCAACAGATCGCTGTAGGTCGATCGATCAGTTGCATCGACGACGAATTCTTCGACCGCCGCGCCGGTGTCCGCGGCGGCGCGCTCGGACTCGTCAGCCGGGTACCACAACTCGACGGTGAGCGTGCGGCTGCGCGCCGCGTCGGTAATCACGATGGTCGTGTTGCCCACCGGATGAGGTCCGGGAGCCTCGTAGCGCGGATCCACCCCATCGTCTCCCCCGCCACACCCGAAATACACAACGAACGACAACAGCATCAGCCGGCGGTACATCACCGGCAGAGCCTATCACTTGGCCCGACAATAACGCACGACTTCGATCCGCGACGATGAGTAGACCGACGTTTTTCCGGCGGCGCGATAGTGGTGCGTACCGACGAAGCGATATCTCCGGGTGGGTCGGCGACCAAACGGCTTGCAGTCCAGGTTGCAGTCCATGCCACCGCAGCCGCCGAGCTTGTCGAGACTGAGCCGATGCCTTCGGTTGTCTCGCAATACGTAGCTACCGCCACAGCTGTTGCAGCATTGCGAGTTGGGACAGGCGAGCAGCGTGCAGATAACGGAAGTTTTCGGGACTCCCTCGACCGCGACCAACTTACCGGCACCCATTCCGGACGCCAGCTGCTCCATTGTGAACAGCGGCACGTCGGCACATTTGTCTGGGCCCGGTGCGTTGGGAATACGCTCCGCAGGCCCCAAGGTACCCGTACGGGGTTTGCCAGAGCTGGGTGCACCGCCACATGCGAACAACACCATCGCGGCCATTACGCAGGTCCCTTTGATCATCGCGGCTGTAGTAGCATAGCCAGCCATGCACCGGCTGGGAATAGTGGTAGCGCTGATCGTACTCGGGGGCTGCGGCGACGACGGGGGCCAAGCCAGCCACGATGCGGCAGCCAACACCGCCGACGCCAGCCTCGCCTGCGCCAGCTTACGCCACGACATGGTCGACGTCGGCGAAGTCACCTTGCGCGTCGGCTATCACGGCTGCGGCACTCCCATGGTGATGTTGCACGGGTTCCCCGAGATGTCTGCCGAGTGGGACGTCGCTCGTCAAGATCTGTCCGCGGACTTCCAGGTGATCACCCCTGACCAACGCGGCTACAACCTTTCGGACATTCCGGCCAACGTCAGCGACTACGAAGTCAGCAAGTTGGTCGCGGATATCGTCGGCCTCATCGACGCGTCGACCACCGAGAAAGTCGTCCTTGTCGCCCACGATTGGGGCGGCGCCGTGGCCTGGCAGGTCGCCCACACCGCACCCGAAAAACTGCGCGCCCTGGTCATCATGGACGCGCCTCACCCGGACGTGTTCGCCGACCTGCTCGCCAACGACGACGAGCAACGTCAGGCCTCCAGCTACATGAACCTGTTCATCGATCCGTCGGCGGAGCAGTTGTTGTCCAACAACGACTACGCGTTTCTGGCAGGTGCGTTCGAAGGAGCGCTCAGCCCCGAGCTCGAAGCCACCTACAAACAAGCCTGGGCTCGACCGGGTGCGCTCACGGGCATGCTCAACTGGTATCGCGCGAACCTCGACACCGGACCGACGCCCAAACCCGCATGGCCGACCAACGTGACCATCAGCGTCCCGACTCTGGTGATGTGGGGAATGATGGATGGCGCGCTGCTGCCGTCGAACCTCGACGGACTCGACAGCTACGTCTCCGACCTGACCGTGCGAACGTTTGCCGACGCCGATCATTGGTTGGTGCACCGCGAGCCCACGGCGGTAATCGCCGAAATCCGCAGCTTCGTCGGCGCGCTCTAGGCCTTCTTGATCACCGTCAACACGGGCCGTATCCCCGGCCTGTAGCCTCAAAACTGAAACGACTTTCAGCTAAAAGGGGCAATCAATGGGGGACTTTCTTTCGGCGTACTCGATCCAGAACTGGCTGGAATCCTGCCCACAGGGCTACCTGGAGGACACGGTGTACGGCCACGAGGCCGGCGCTACCGAGAGTCCGATGGTCATGGACAACGAAGTGCTACGCCAGGATGCGATCCGTACGACGGTACAGCTGGTGGTCGGTGAGCGCTGCGCGTTGGCCGCGAGCTCCGGGCTGATCAACGCGGCCCCCGACGAAGCCAGCAAACGTTTCCTCGCGACCCAAACCTTGGACGAAGCGCGACACGTCGAAATCTTCACCCAACGCTTGTACGACCTCGGCGTCGCCAAAGACCAGCTCGGCTCGGTGATCAATGAGTACGCCAACCCCAACCTGGTCAAGTTCGCCGAGGTCTTGCTCGAGAAGGTGGACAAGAAGGACTTTGTCGCGGGCGTCGTTGGCCAGAACCTCATTCTCGAGGGCATGGCGTTCACAGTGTTCGAGATGCTGCACGCGTTCAATTCCAGTCTGAACCCCAAGTTCGGACAGATCCTGTCGGGCACTATCGCCGACGAACGCCGTCATGTGGGCTTCGGCGAAAATCGCATCGGCGCACTGATCAAACAATACCCGGAGCGCAAACCCGACGTGGAGCGCATGCAAAAGGAGATGTCGTATCACATGCTCGCGACCTTCGCCGACGCGTTCCAGCAGGCGCAAAATGCGATCGTCGCAGGTCAGGCCGCCAGTGCCGAAGCGCTCGCCGCCCAGGGCGACACCAGTGAGCGCGAATGGCATGGTGCCAACATGGACAACGCATCTGCCGAGGAGCTCGAAGCGGTGTTGGCCGACACGGTGCTCAAAGAATTCAAGACCCGACTGAGCCGCGTCGGTATCACCTACCAGACCCCAGCGACGCCGTGAGTCCGGTAGACGATCCCCATAAGCTGGAGCTCGACGATTTCCACGACGAGGTTCACTCGTTCGAGTTCTGGTTCCAGTCGGTGGAAGGCTACCTGACCGACCGGCACTACGGCCGCAGCGCCGACGTTCGCGAACAAGCTCTCGACGACACCCGCCGCGAACGCATCATCACCACCTTGTGCAACTACTGCGTCGGCGAGACCGCGGCGCTAGAAGGCGCGAGTGGGTTGATCATTCGCGCGCCCAACCGTCAGACTCAGATCTTCCTGGCGACTCAAGCCGTGGACGAAGCGCGCCATCTCGAGGTTCTGCAACACCGGCTGCGCGAGCTGGGCGTCCGCGATGTCGAAGCCGAAATCGCCCGCCGAGCGTCACCAACCCTGAGCACGTTCAAGACACATCTTTCGAAGCTGGTGCTGTCGAACAAGTGGGAGGAGGCGCTGTTCGCCCAGAACGTCATCCTCGAGGTGATGGAGTTCACGGTGTTCAACGCACACGTCAAGACAGCTGACCCGGTCACCAAAGAGCTGCTCGAGGGCATCATCAGTGACGAACGTCGTCACATGGGCTTCGGCGAAAACGAGCTGGGCCGAAGGCTGGCTCGCGATGACGGCTTGCGCGACCGCCTGGAACTGGTACGCCGCGAGCTCGATCCACTGATCCTCAAATCGTTCAACGAAACCCTCACCCTGCTCGGCGTGTCTGCGGACGAGGAACCCAACCCGGGCAAGAGCTACCTGGCGGCCATCGACCGCCTCGGTTTCACGCCATGACCGATCCGCTCGTCGAACAAGTTGCCATGGACCGGCCGCGCCAGCGGTTCAAACTCCTGGACGATACCGGCTTCAAAGAGGTGCCAAAGAAGTACCGCAAGTTCTACCGGCACTGGAAGGGCGCTGGTGACAGCCTCGCCCCCAACGAAGTGCTGTGCCCGGTGTGCAAAGTCGTCATCCGCTCGTCCCGCGAGCTCCGCGTCGGCGATCGCGTCTATTGCATGCCGTGCATGTCACGCCTGGTCATCGGCGAAGGCGAAAACGGTCGTCTCGAAGCGACTGTTCGCTACTAGCCGCGCTTGTGCCGCTGCTTGCCCTGGGGTGGCCCCTCGCCGATGACCCAGTAGCGATAGCGCCCAGGCATATGGCTGACGTAGCCGCTGATGGCGATGACGACGAACAGAATCACCAGTCGCGCGTCCCACCACACGGGGATGATGCACAGCAGCGCCATCTTGACCATGATGGCGATCCCGCGCAGCTCGCGCAGCCAGATGGATGTCTGATACAGATTGAGCGCGATCAACGCCCCGCCGGTAGCGATCGTTGCGAACAGCCAGGGCTGTAGCGCGCTGGCCGACGCATCGAACACGTGGCCGCCGACCAGGCCCGAGAACGCGGCGATATGCCCCGTGCGCAAACTGGTGCGCAACCAGCGCAGGCCGGGAAACTGTCGGGCTGCCGGTCGACTACGGCCCGCCGTTTGAGTGCGTTCTGCCACCACCGGGCACGATCCCACGCGGCCGCGCTTGGGTTGTTGCGTTAGGTCAAGACCGGGACGTACTGTAAAGGGGTTGGGTTCTTCACGTGGGGATGCGCCGTTGGTCGGTCGCGGCGACGAGCGAGCCGCATTGGCCGACTCGGTCAAGCCGGGCGCCGTGGTGACGATCGTCGGCCCGCCAGGCCTGGGCAAAACCCGACTTGCCCGAGCCGTACTCGACGACTGGTTGATAGAGCCCAGTCGCGCCGGTGCGTTCGTCGACCTGTCGGACGTGCACGACGAGCCCGGCCTGCTCAGCACGTGGAGCCGTGCGCTTGGAGTCGATCGCTCCCACGCCGGCGACTTCACCGCGCTAACCGCAATGCTGCAGACTCAGAGCGAAGCGCTGTTCGTACTCGACAACTTCGAGCAGCTGGTCGATGCGACCGGCGACACCATCGCGAAGCTGTTGCCACACCTGGGCGACTGCCGGCTGCTCATCACCTCGCAACGGCGTCTGGGCATCTCGGGCGAGACTGTATTTCCGCTGAACACCCTGGCCCACGACGACGCGGTGGCGCTGTTCGTCGACCGCGCTCGCCGCGCTCGCCCCGATTACGAGCTAGGCGACGACGCGGCGGTCGTAGGCAAATTGGTCGACGACCTCGACCGCCTACCTCTCGCCCTCGAGCTGGCCGCGAGCCGCATGGGCTTGATGGGCCCGGCACAAATCGCCGACGACCTGAGGCCAAAGGCTAGCCCGCTCCAGGCGGCCATCGAATGGTCGTGGCAACTTCTCGACGACGTCGAGCGCAATGCCCTCACCCAGTGCGCCGTGTTCCGCGGCGGCTTCAGCCTCGAAGCCGCGGAGCAGGTGGTGCGTTGTGACAGCGAGCGCCCTGTGGTGGACATCCTGGCGGCGCTGCTCGACCGGTCACTGATCTACGCCTATGCCAGCCCGAGTCTGGCCCATAGCCGCCGGCTGAGCCTGCTCGCATCGATCCGAGAGTTCGCCGACTCGCAGTTGCGCGATCGCGAAGCGGTAGAGCGGCGCTGGATCGAGTACTTCACGCGTCAGACCGACGGCCATCTGGAGCATCCGGACACCATCGGCGCGTTGCGCGCCGACGCCGACAACCTCGAAGCCGTGATCGACGTGGCGCTGCGCTCTGGCGACGATGTCGGTTCCGCCGTCCGCGCCGCAGTGTCGCTGCAAGTAGCGTTTGCCACCTACGGTCCCGCCGACCGCTACCTGCGCATTGCCGACCGGGTACTCGGGGCGCTTGGCCACGACGCGGTTATCGACGGCGTAGACCACGCACAGTTGTTGCTCGCGCGAGGTGATGCGTTGCGAGCGACCGGGCGCCGCGAGCGAGCCGCCGCGGACTACGAGAAAGCGAAACACCTGGCCGGCGACGACGAGCGTATTCGCGGCCGCGCCGAATTCGGCATCGGCACGCACTGGTTCGACGTCGGCGACGATGACAAGTCGTTTGCTTGCTACGAGCGCGCCCTGGAGCTGCACCGGTCCAGCGGCGACCGTTTGTTCGAGGCGCGCAGCCTGGGCAACATGGCCACCCTGCACAGCCGCGCCGGAGATGACTCGCGCGCCGAGAGTCTGTACCGAAAATCGATGGCGGTCGCCAACGAATGCGGTGCCACCCACGCCGAAGCGATCAACCGCCTGAACCTGGCTGGCCTCGCCCTGGACCGCGGCGACCCGACTCACGCCATGGAGCTGATGCACGGACTCGACCTGTTGCCTCCGTTGGCGCCACGCACGCAGGCGCGCGCCCTGCTGCAACGCGGGGTCATCCAGCTCGACGTGGGCGATCCGACTCAGGCATGCGCCAGTTTCGAGGAATCGCTCGACGTGTTTCGCCGCGCCGGCGAACGACGCCTGAACGGACTGGTCTGGCTCGCTCTGTCCCTGGCTCGCTGCGAGCGTGGCGACCTGGCCGAAGCGGGTGATTGCTGCCGCCGCGCCGCCATCGAGTTCACCGAGTCCACCGACGATCGCGGCCTGGCTCTGAGCCGCTGCGCCCAGGCGAGCATCGCGGCCAGCGCGGGCAACGTTCAACAAGCGCGCACGACCCTGGCTGCGGCCCAAGCGTTGGCGACGGACACGCCCTCGCCCACCCTGGCCGCCGCAATTCGCTTGCAACATGGCATGATCGCCTGCGCGGAGGGCCACCTCGATCGCGCGCGCGAGCATAGCGCCGTGCCCGACCAAGCCTTGATGTCGTCCGAAGTGCGAAGCATGCAGCGCCTGCTGCGGGCCGCCGTCGACCTGCGGCCCCAAGCGCCGACGGCCGAGCTACCGGCCTTCAAGATCTCGTTTGCCGCGGGCGGCTGGTTCGAGCTCGGCAACGGCGAGCGCATCGACCTGCGCCGGCGCGGCACGACCCGAAGGCTGCTCCAGGCTCTCGTGCGCAACCGGGTGGACGCGCCGGGCACGGCCATCTCCGCCAACGATTTGATCGAACGTGGCTGGCCGGACGAAACCGCGCTGAACCCGGAAGTACTTTCCAAGCGCCTGTACACGGCGCTGTGGAGCCTGCGCAAACTGGGCCTGGGCGACGTGCTGCAAACCCGGGAGGACGGCTACCTGCTCGACCCCCGATGGCCGCTCATCGAGTCCTGAGGTCAGCTGAGATGGCCTGAGTTTCACACTACTTAGCCATCCGTTACCGTGCTCATCCATCGAAGTTATGGAGGTTCGGATGGCGAAGTTGCTCGTGATGACCCTGGTTTTCGTAGTCGCCTGTGCCCCAGCACAGCCCAGCAGCAGCGATGGCGTGGACGGGGCCATCGCGAGCAACTCCGATTCTGGTCCTGGCGGCCAGGCCGACGCCCGGCCGGTCCTCGACTACGCGGACGCGCAAACTCCCGAGCCGTGCGAGAAGATCGACTTTCTGTTCGTCATCGACAATTCAGGCTCGATGCAGGAGGAACAGACCAACCTGATCGCCAACTTCCCGGCGTTCGCCCAGCTGATCGATCAGTACGTCAATCAAGCGGGCAGCTCCATCGACTATCGCATCGCGGTCACCACCGCTGGCCGGGACGTGACCTACATGGTCAGCTTCGGCGGCCTCACCTTGCCGGTAACGGAGCCGGGGGACAACGGCGAGTTCCGGCGGGGCTGTGGCCTCGGCCAACCGTGGATCGCGCGCGGCGACGCGGACATGTCGTCGAAGTTTTCGTGCATCGCCAACGTGGGCACCACGGGGCCCGGTATCGAAATGCCCTTGCTGGGCATGGAGTGGTCGTTGAACCAGCGCATGGCCGACGGCACCAATGCGGGGTTTTTGCGCGACGACGCGCTGCTGGCGATCATCATCCTGTCGGACCAGGACGACTGCTCCCGAGAAGACGATGCGTTCGCCTTCGATCCCACCCAGCCCACTTGCAACCAGGGGGCCGCCGAGATGCTGCCGTTGGCTCACTACGTCGACTTCGTCGATGGCCTCGCGGGCGGACGCGGCCGCTGGGCGACCGCCGTGATCGCCGGCCCCGGTCCCGGTCGCTGTCAGTCTCAGTTCGGCGAAGCAACCAACTCGCCGCGACTGCAACAGTTCGTCGACCAGGTGGGTGACAACGCCAGCTTCAGCTCCATCTGCGAGGGCGACCTCACCGGCGCTCTCAACGACGCGCTGTCGACCTTCCAGTCCGCGTGCGAGTCGTTCCCGCCGATTCCATAGACGGTCACCGTCAATAGCTGCGGTTAGTTGCGCCGCTACAAACGCTCACAATAACCCCACAGTTGTCGTACAGCTCCGCCGGGCTCGGGCCGCCATAGTAGGCCCATGACAGGACTCGCTTCTTGGATGTGTTGCGCGCTGGCGTTGGCCAGTGTCGCGTGTGGCAGCTCTACCAATGGCGGCGACGACGCCGAAGACGACGCCGGGGACGCTCAGGTGCATCGGGTCATCGTCGTCGGCGCGGGCTTGTCCGGCCTCACCGCAGCGCGCCGGCTGGTCCAGGCTGGGGTCGATGATGTCGTCGTCCTCGAGGCCCGGGATCGAGTCGGCGGCCGCACGGTGAACCAGGCTATCGCCGGTACCTACGCCGAGGGCGGCGGCCAATGGGTCGGCCCCGGCCAGGATGCGGTGCTCGCCCTGGCATCCGAGCTGGGCGTGGGCACGTTCGCCAGCTATTACAAAGGCAACCTGATGTTCGAGTTTCTGGGCTCGTTCTACGAAGACTCCGGGGACGAGCAGCGCTCCAAGCGACTGGCCCAGGTCATCGCCGAGCTCGAGACCATGTCTACCGACGTACCGCTCGAGTCGCCGTGGACTGCGACCAACGCTCAGGCATGGGACGGTCAAACCGTCGGCCAGTGGTTGGACACCAAAGGCTTGAGCTCAGACGACAGGTTCACACTCGACGCGGCGATCGCGACCACCATGTCGGCCGACATCAACGAGCTGTCGCTGTTGTACTTTTTGTTCTACCTGCATTCCGCTGGTGGCTACGACGCACTCGAGGTCGACGCCCAGGAGTTGCGGCTGGTCGGAGGCGCGCATCAATTGTCGTTGCGTATGGCCGAAGACCTCGGCGACCGAGTCAAGCTCAACGCCGCCGTTACCACCATCGACCAAACCGACCCAGAACGCGTGCGCGTGACCAGCGCTGCGGGCACCTTCTACGCCGAGCGGGTCATCGTAGCCATGATGCCCGCGGATACTCTGAGACTGTCCTACCTACCTGAGCTGAGTGTCCAACGTCGCGCACTCAGCGAGGGCTGGAAGGCAGGCGACGGCATGAAGGTGAGCGTTGCTTACCCGCGTCCGTTCTGGCGAGACAGCGGACGCAACGGCATGATCGTGTTCGAGAACAGCCTCGTCGAGATCACCTTCGACAACTCGCCCGCCGATGGCTCCGCCGGAGTGATCATGGGATTCATCGACTCGTCCCGAGCGCCCACGGATGCCAGCGAGCGCAAGACCCAGGTGGTCGCAGCGCTGACCCGTGCTCTTGGCTCGTCGGCCGCGACGCCCGTCGACTACGTGGAGAAGGATTGGGCCGCCGACGCGTGGGCCAGCGGCTGTGTGCCCGGGTTGCCCACCGATGTGTTCAGCAGCCACGGGGCGGCGTTGCGTGAGCCCTTCGACCGAATTCACTGGGCGGGCACCGAGACCGCGCGCCGGTGGACGGGCTACATGGATGGTGCAATCCGCGCCGGCGCCCGCGCGGCCGAGGAGGTCACGGGCGCGCTGAGGTAGACTACGGGTGCGAATGCAACCCCGTGTCCTCCTCGTCGAAGACGACGCCAGACTCGCCGAGCTCGTCGCCAGCTTCCTGCGCAAGCACGGCATGGACCTGCGCGTCGCACCTACGCTGGCCGAGGCGCGCACAGCCATCGCCAAGCACACGCCGAGCATCATCCTGCTCGACATCGGCCTACCCGACGGCGACGGCCTGACGTTCTGCCGCGAAATTCGCGACGACTTCCGTGGTGGCATCATCATTCTCACCGCCCGTGGCGAAGAGCTCGACGAGCTGTCGGGCTTCGACAGTGGCGCGGACGATTACGTGGCCAAGCCCGTGCGACCACAGCTATTGTTGGCTCGAGTCAACGCCCTGATGCGCCGCTCCGGTGCCGGCCGCGCGTTGCGTGTGGGCGACCTGGTCATGGACCTCGACCGGCGCGTGGTCAGCGCCAACGGCGACCAGGTAGCGCTCACCGATGCGGAGTTCGAGTTGTTACGGGTGTTGATGGCCGAGCCGGGCAAGCCGTTCACGCGGGACCAACTGTTCGAGACGCTACGCGGCATCGGCTACGACGGGGTCGACCGGTCGATCGATCAGCGCATCTCGAAGCTGCGCCGCAAGCTCGGCGACGACCCGCGCTCACCACGGCACATTCGCTCGGTGCGCGGCGTCGGCTACATGCTGATGGGCAGCCAAACATGAGTCGCCTACTGTGGCGTACCGCGCTCGCCGTGGGCGTGGCCCTGGTGGCGTCGTTCCTGCTGTACGCTGTCGTCATCGAACAACCGCTGCAGGACGACCGACGCGACGAGCTGCGCAGCTGGGGACAGGTCCTGGGTACGGTGCTGGCCGACCAGCTGGCCGGCCGCTCCCCGGCAGAGCAGCAACAGTTGATCGATCGCGTGGCCAAACACAGTGGCTGGCCCATCCGTGTTACCGCACAGCCGCCGGTGCCCCAGCGCCCCGGCCACGTCAGTGTACGCGTGGCGGTTGCCGGCAGCGCTACGCCCGGTACGTTCGTCGAAATCGGCCCGGTGGCCCTGGCCAAATTCGCGCGCACTCAGCGCATGGGCTCGCTCAGTATCGTGTTCGACCTGGCACTCATCGTGCTGGTCACCATGGTTCTGGTCTGGCCGTTGTGGCGGGGGCACAAGCGCCTGGGTGCGGCGGCCCAGGCGATGAACGCCGGCGACCACAGCGCGCGCGCCAACCTGCCCCGGCGCAGCCCGATCAAGCCGCTGGGCGACGCCTTCGATTCCATGGCCGAAACCACCGAGGCCACTCTCAACAGTCAGCGCGACCTGCTGCGAGCCGTCAGCCACGAGTTGCGCACCCCGATCGCGCGCTTGCGCTTCGCCATCCCCGCAGCGTGCGAAGCCGACTCGGAGAAGCGCGAACAGAAGCTAGCGGAGATCGACGCGGACCTGGACGAGCTCGACGACCTGGTCGAAGAGATGTTGACCTTCTCTCGACTCGCCCACGGCAGCGCCGACCTCCAGGGCGAACCTATCGATGTAGAGACATGCGTGCGGCCAATCGCCGAGCGGTATGACGTGGCCATCGACGACAGCGCGGCGGTGAGCGTGATCGCAGTACCGCGCTACCTCAGCCGCGCCATCGACAACCTGATCCAGAACGCCAAGCGGCACGCGGCCGAGCACATACGCATCCGCTGGCGCGCTGAACACGACCGCGCGGTGATCTTCGTCGACGACGATGGTCCCGGCGTGCCAGCTGACCAACGCAAACGTATCTTCGAGCCCTTCGTACGCTTGGCCAACGACGACGGCCACGGCATCGGGCTGGCGATCGTCGACCGAGTCGCGACGAGCTTTGGCGGCCGCGCCTGGGTCGAGGACAGTGAGCTAGGCGGCGCGTCGTTCGCCATCGAGTTGCCTCGACACGTCTGATTCGCAATTGCTCAAGCCGTTGTGCAACTTGCACACGCGACTGAGCGACCGCCGAGCAACTCTGTCGTGGCGCGTCGCCCGCGAGTTTGTTTTAATCGCTGACAACCGACACGCGTTGGCAAGCTCGCCGAACACACGCGAGCTGAAATCGGCTGACGCCAGCGAAGGTACCGACATCGCACGTGCTACCACGCACGCCATGAACGGGACCTCCGAAACAGTCGCTACTGAATTCGACAATGCGCCCCTTGCTCACATGACGCTGAAGCGACCTGACACTACGCTCCCGCTGCGCTACCGACTCCCCATGCCGCCGGCCTTGTTCGTCGGCCGCACGGCAGAGCTGCTGTGGTTACGCACGGCTCTAACCCGCGCCCCGGCGGTGCTGGTTTCGGGCGCGGCGGGTATGGGCAAAACAGCCCTGGTATTGCGCGCTCTACGCAACGACGCCGATATTGCCGCCAGGCCGTGCCTGTTCGTGCGGGCCCCGGCCGGCCGCGCCGACTCGCTGGCCGTCGAGTTGGCCAAGGCCGTCGCCGCTGCTGTTGGCGGTGCCGTACCCGCCGGCGCCTGCCCGCTCACGTTCGCTATCGAGTCTGCCGAAACCCACCAGCTGACCGTGCTGGTCGATGACTTGCACCGCGCCGATATCGACGCCGGTCGGGAGCTTCTAGAGCTCGTCAACGCCCATTGCACGCGCTCGACCTGGCTGGTGATTAGCCGCACCGACCCACTGTGCCGCGACCTGGCCAGCCAGACTCTCGCGCTGGGTCCGCTGCTCGCCGACGAGCTCTCCGGCCTGGCCCGCGAGGTGGCACCAGAGTTGTCGGAAGACCAGGCCAAACAGCTGGCCGACACCGCTGCCGGAAGTCCTGCGGCGTTGTGGCACGCCGTCGACCACCACTTGCTCGCCAACCGCGCACCGGATCCCCGCCAACTGGAGACGTTGCCACCGGCGGCCGCTGCGTTCTTGCGCGCTCTCGATGCCTTCGAGATTTCTGTGCCAGTCGACGTGGTGCTGGCATTGACGCCGACGCCACATGCCGACGCCCTCGAGCTGTTGGCGGAACGCAACTTCATCCAGGTAAACGGAGCGGGCTATTCGCTCACCGACGCTGCGCGTGCTGCGGGTGCGAGCGCAGCACGCGAGTCGTACAGCGACCATGCGTTGGCCGACGCCGCAACATCCCTGGCCAAGCGAGCCGATGCCGATGCGTGGCTCGAAGCAGTCCGCCTCTACCGCGCCGCGGGCCAGGACAAACGCGCCCGAGCGCTGATCGATCGCGTCGGAGGCGCACTCATCGCATCCGGCCGTGCTCGCCGGTTGCACGAGGTACTCGCCGAGTGTGAAGACGACCAGTCCATGCGCTGGAAGCTGCACTGCGCGGTCACCACCGGAGACCCGCAGGCGCTGGCGAGTGCGCGGGAGCCTCGAGGTGGCAACCTGCACGACCGCCATCGCTGGGCATGTGCGCTGCGCTTGCGCGGACAACTCGTCCACGCCGCAGCGGCGGCCGAAGCCCTCGAGCGCGACGCCAACGACGCAGATGATGCCGAGCTGGCGTTCGAGGCCGGTTTGCTCAGGGCCCGCTCGTTGGCCGCCCGCGGTAGTGACCATACCGACGAATCGATCGCTCTATTGTTAGCGCTTCGGCCGCCCAATGAAGCCTGCGCAGTGCGCCGTGACGCGCGCCTGGCTGTGATCGAATCGCGGACCGGAGACCCGGACAAAGCGCTCGACATGGTGGACGCGCTACGCGGCCGGCTCCACGAATTGCCTCGGCGCCAGCGCACGGAGGTGGTGTGCTGGTTGGCCAGCATCATCGGTCGGGTCGGTCGCATTGTCGACGCCGAGCGCATGCTCGATCGCGCGCTCGCGGATGCGGATGCCCACGACGCCGCGACCCTAAACCTGCTCTATCTGTCCTCGGGCCTCGCGCTCAAACGAGCGGCCTACGATCGCGCCGAGGCGATCGTCAACCGCCTGGAGCGCCTGGGCGAAGGCACGTCCACCCGCCTGCACCGACACGTCGCTATCCTCAGCGGTTTTCGCGCCGTGGCCAAAGGTGATTTTGCCGGCATCGAGCACCAACTTGCCGAGGAGGCATACGGCGCTGCCAAGGACGACTTACCCGTGGTCTACGGCCGGCTCGCCGCCCTCACTTACTACGCCCGTACTCTCATGTGCTCTCCGCCGGGTGTGGTTGCTCCCGCCGACGACACACCGCTCACCGGCCATCCCTTCGGCGAGTTGCTACGCCTCCGGCGTAACGCGCGCTTGGGCGACATGCCGAGCGCCGACCAGCGCCCGCGCCCCGAGACCTACCGCAACCTCGAGGCGCGCATCGTAGCCGGGGTGGTGCGAGCTGAAATCAGCGTACTGCACGGCGCGGCCGCCGAGGCCCTGCCGGTTCTCAAGGACACCCTGGCCACCGCCCAACGCTACGGGTACGAGAGTTGGGAGTTCGGCGTACGCCAACTCATCTGCGAGACGCTGCTGATCATGAACGAGCCCGAGCGGGCCGCCGCCGCCAGCCGCGAGCTGAGTGCCGTGGCCACCCGCGCTAAATCGCCGTATCACACCCTCGAAGCTCTGTTCTTCGAAATGGCGACCGCGTCCACAGCCCCGCAACCGGGAACCCTCGAACGCCTGGCCGAGGCCACCGACTGCGCACCGGTAGCCGGACGACGGGCGCGCTTGCTGCTCGGGGGAAGCGCCCGTTCCGACAAACTGGACGAGCTCGTACTGGCGGCCCTGCGCAAACGACGCAGTTGGGCCAACGTCGTGCCGATCACCGCGAACGCGGAGCGGCCTGACGACGCGTGGATCAGCGGGTGGGGCCTGGATGAATTTCGCGAACAGGTCTGGCTGCCCGCCGGCCGTACCGTCGACTTCTCGCGCTGGCCGGTATTGTGGGCGCTACTTCGCGCGTTGGCAGAGCACGGCGACTGCGCGACCAAGGAGTATCTGGTCCGGGCGGTATGGAACGAAAGCGAGTACCACCCGTTGCGCCACGACAACCGCCTGCAAGCAGCAGTGCGCAAGCTCCGCCACGCCATCGAGGACGACGCCTCCAAGCCGCAACGAGTGGTGACGACGTCGACCGGCTACCGCCTGGGCGGCACCCCGCGGCGCATGCGCCAGCAGCTGGCTCTATAAATTGTCGAGAAAGTAGTCGCGGATGCGCTGTTCCATATAGACGCGATCCTTCTCGCTGCGCGGACTGTGTCGCTCGTTGGGAAACAGCAGCAGCGTGTAGTCCTTGCGCTGTTTGATCAACTCGTTGATCAACCGCGCCGTGTGACGGAAGTGAACGTTCTCGTCGATCAAGCCGTGGACCAGCATGAGCTTACCGACCATGTGCTTGACGTGGTGCATGACCGAGCTCTGGCGATAGCCGACCTCGTTGGCCTGGGGCGTGCCCATGTAGCGCTCGGTGTAATGGGTATCGTAGCCATCCCAATGGGTGACCGGCGCTCCGGCGACGCCGACCTTGAACGTCTTGGCTGCGCGAGCCAGGGCCATCGCAGCCATGTAGCCGCCGTAACTCCAGCCGATGATGCCGACGCGTTTCGCATCGGCGAGCCCCTTGTTGACCAGCCAGTTGACGCCATCGACCTGGTCGCGCACTTCGACGTTGCCCATGTCGTGTTTGATCGCGCCCTCGAACTTCAGGCCGCGTCGGGCGGCGCCGCGATTGTCCAACTTGAAGACCAGGTAGCCGATGCTACTCAGGTACTGGGCGCGCATATCGGCGGTCATCCGCCACGAGTTGCGCACCATCTGGGCATGGGGGCCGCCGTATACCGAGACGATCGTGGGGTATGGCGCCTTTTTTTTTGCTTGCGGCTTGTAGATCGCGCCGTGAAGCAACGTGCCGTCCCTCGACTTGAGGGTGACCAGCTCCGGCGATGACAACTCGTACTCGGCGATCTTCGGGTCGGTGACGTCGTGCAGGCTGGCGACCAGGGCGCCATCGGCAAGACTGCGCACGGCGATCTTCGGCGGGTGTTCCTTGGACGACCAGGTATCGACGAAGTGCTTGAACTGGTCGTCGATGGTTACCCGATGAAAGCCCGGCTCCTGGGTGATGCGCTTGACGTCACCACCTGCCAGTGAAACTGCGTACAGGTTCGACTCGGTCACGCCATCCTTGGCGGCATTGAAGTAGACGACGCCGCCCTTCTGGTCGACCTTGACCACGCCGTCCACCATCCACTCACCCTTGGTGAGCTGGCGTAGCAGTTTGCCCGCCTTGTCATACACGTACAGGTGCTTGAAGCCGTCGCGCTCGGACGCCCACAAGAACCCGCCGGCGGCGTCACCAGTCGCCTTGGGCAGTGCGCGCAAGTCGTTGTGCAAGTTGATCCAAACGTCGCTGGTCTCACGCAGTACCCGCGTCCCCTTACCGGTGCGCGGATCGAAGCGGATCAGGTCGAGCTGGCTCTGTGCGCGGTTCTGCACCTGGGCCCACAGGCTGCCGTCGGGCATCCAATTGACCCGAGCCAAGTAGATATCCTGATTGTCCCCCAGGTCCATCCAGGTCACGGCGCCGCCTCTTGCCGACACCACGCCCAGCTTGATCTTGGCGTTGGCCTTGCCAGCAAATGGGTAGCCGTGGTCTTCCTGAGCTTTTTTGCCCACAGCATCTTTGCCCTGGTGCACGATTCGATACGCGGGGATGTGGGTCTCGTCCACCTCGGTGAACGCAACGCGCGCGCCGTCTCTGGACCACCAGAACCCTGCGTAGCGAGACATCTCTTCCTGAGCGATGTACTCGGCGAGGCCGTGGGTGCGGCCGGTGCCACGGGCGCCTTTGGTCACCTGGACGGGTTTCCCGCCGGCGCTGCTGGCCACATAGACTTCATTGTCCTGAACGTAGGCGATCTTGCTGCCGTCCCGGGTGAACCGAGGGGCGAGCGCCGGTCGTCCTTCGGTGTCGACCACTTTCTGTAGCTTGCCGCCGAGCCCGTCCATGACGTGGAGGTCACCACCCAGAGGAATCATGATCTTGCCGCCGGTCTTGGACCAGTAGTAGCGAGTCACGCCCAGGCTCATCATGCGTTGGCGTTCCCGGCGCAGCTTCTCCTCGGCGGACAGGTTGTCCTCGGTATCGCCCTTGCCAGCGTCGAACACCAGGCTACGTTTCTTCGTCGCCAGATCGAATTTGTACAACTGTTTGGTCAGGCTCTTGTCGGCCGAGTCGAGGAACGTGATCGACTTGCCGTCGGGGCTGAACGCGAACGCACCGGGCAGCGACGTACCCGGACGAGGCCTGCGGGCAACGACTTCGAGGGGAATCTTCGATTCGACGGCGCGTTTCACCTTGGTCTCCACATGCGGTTTGGTCGGCGACTGTTTTCCCGGCTCCCCCTTGGCCTTGCAGCCGCCGAGCGCGAGACACGAGGCGAGCCCCACCAGGTACAGGTTCCTCTGAGACGAAGCCATGGCGGACGCTAACTGCCCCCGCGCCGAACTGCAACCAGTCGCCGTTCCGGAGTAGCTTTAGTTAAGGCATGTTAGCCGTCTGGGCCGCGTACAGTCCGTACGCCACCGGACTAGAACACGTTGTAATATGCGCGCCAGTGGGGGAAACCGCCGTCCCAGAGCGCGGCAGCGAAGCGGAGACCGTCGACCTGATCCACCCGTCGTCGTCCAAAGTTTCAGTCGTCGAGCCCGAGCCCAGTCACGTCAGCCGCGACGCCGTGTTGCGTACGGAAGAGGTTGGACGGGTGCGCGCGTTCGCCATCGCCATGCTGGCCCTTGCGGTGTTCGGCATGTTCCTGCTCACGGTCGTCGGCGGCGACCCGGTCGCCAAGAAGTTGTTCTTCTGCGTTCCGTTCATCGTGGGCGCCCTGGGCGGCTGGCTGTTGTGGGTGACCGCCATCGAGGATCGCTATCGCGACTGGCATTTCGCCGCCGCGGCGATCATCGGCGGCTCGACCGCCGTCGCACCGCTGTACTACTTCGGCGCATTCTCGCCGTTTCCCGTGGTCATCGCCATCGGCATCTACGCTTACAGCATGAGCTCGGCCGGCAGGTTGTCGTTCGCCAACCTCGTTTTGCAATGCGCCGTGCATGGTGTCGTCGTCGTCCTGCTGCTGACCGACACGATCAAAGACCGCGGCATGATTCACGCCGACTACCTGCCCAAGAGCGACCGCGTGTTGCTCCAGGTCGCTGTGTTCTTTCTGTACGTCAACGCCTATGTGCTAGGCCGGATGACCAGGCGCAAGATGGTCGAAGCCACCGACGCCATGGAGAGCGCTGTGCGCAAGGCCGCCGTTCAGGAAGCACTGGTCGCCGAAGCGCGGCTCGAGCTTTCCCGCGCGCGAGTCGGCGGACCGGGCCGATACACCGATCGCAAGATCGACGAGTTCGAGATCGGCAACCTGATCGGTCGCGGCGCCATGGGCGAGGTATACGAGGCACGCCATGTAGAAACCGGACAAGTCGCGGCGATCAAGCTGTTGTTTCCCAACATCCTCGCCGCAACCGATCACGTGGAACGGTTCATTCGCGAATCGCGCGCCATCGCCGCTCTCGACGTGCCCAACGTGGTCGACGTTATCGCCATCCCGGATCGCGACGCGGCGTTCCCGTATCTCGCCATGGAGAAGCTCAACGGTCATGACCTGAGCCATTACCTGCACCAGAACGACCGTCTGCCCGCGCACGATGTCATTTCGCTGGTCGAGCAGGTCGCCGCTGCACTGCAAGCCGCGCAGACAGCCGGCATCGTGCACCGCGATCTCAAACCGCAGAACATCTTCTTGCACAATCAAGAAGAACAAACCGTGTGGAAGGTGCTGGACTTCGGCGCATCGAAACTGCTCGACACCGAGAGCAGTCTCACCCACGATCACATCATCGGCACGCCGTCTTACATGGCGGCCGAGCAAGCCCGCGGTGACGACGTGGACCATCGCACCGACGTCTACGCCCTGGCCGCCATCGCGTACCGCGCGCTGACCGGGCGCCCGCTGTACCAAAGCCATTCGGTGGAAGCGGTATTGCACGACGTCATCAACACCATGCCGGCGCCGCCTAGCAAGTTCACCGAGACCCACCGCGATGTGGACCGGGTGTTCGCGATCGCTCTGGCCAAGACCCCGGATCATCGATTCGAGAACGCCCAGGCGCTCGCGGCGGCCCTCAGCCAGAGCCTGGATGGTAATCTCGCTCCGAGTCTGCGCACCCGAGGCGATCGCATGGCTCGCAAACACGGTTGGAAAGCATCGAGGAACTGACACATGGGTGGAAAACCCCGCGCGTTCAAGCACCAGCTCGGCCCGGATCGCGTCCGCCAAATCGGCGCCGCCATCGCCGAGACATGTGGTGAATTCGACGAGTCCGGTTTCGTCGCCTCGGCGCTGCGCGGGCTGGACTCTCTAGAGCTCAAGGCGCGCATCCACCAGATCATCGCTGCGCTGCACACGGCGTTGCCCCAACCGTTTCCCAACGCGGTGGCTGCGCTCGTAGCGGCCACTGCTGCCGACGGTGACAAACGCCAGGGCGACGATCGCTGGTTGCGCGGGTTTGCGGCCTGGCCGGTTATCGATTACGTGGGCGAGCACGGCGTGAGCGACCCGGACGTATCTCTGGCCGCGCTGCGCCAGCTGACCAGCCGGTTCTCGGCTGAGTTCGCCATTCGGCCATTCATCGAGACCCACGAAGCCAAGACCCTGGCCACGTTGCAGACGTGGATCGACGACCCGGACGAGCACGTACGGCGCTTGATCTCCGAGGGCACACGCCCCCTGCTGCCGTGGGGCATGCGCCTCACCCGCTTGAGGGACGAGCCGGGGCCCATCCTTGCATTGCTCGAGCAACTCAAGAACGACCCCGCCGAGTACGTGCGCCGCTCGGTGGCGAACAACCTCAACGACATCGCAAAGGATCATCCCAAACGAGTGGTCGACGTGTGCCGCCGCTGGCTCGACGGAGCCGACGACAACATGAAACGACTGGTAAAGCGCGCCCTGCGCACCCTGGTCAAACGAGGTG
>SPJJ01031365.1_pt1 | contig 20300 bp, 22 predicted proteins | sample 3741741 | NCBI WGS metagenome assembly SPJJ01 (sample SAMN10925908, study PRJNA522277) | cold seep metagenome | isolation source: Elba SIP-enriched marine methane seep metagenome, extraction at timepoint T1 | place: Italy: coast of Elba, Mediterranean Sea | collected 2014-05 | reverse complement strand
TTGGCCAGCGTGTATTCGTGGGTGCAGTAGACCTGGGTGCTGCCGGGCAGGGCGGCGAGCTTGTCCAGCGATTCCAGCATTTGCGCCGGCGTGCCTTCGAACAGGCGCCCGCATCCGCAATGAAACAGCGTGTCGCCACAGAACAGCAGTTGTTCCCGTGGCGCATGGAAGGCGATGTGGTCCAGGGTGTGGCCGGGCACCTCCAGTACTTCCAACTGCAGATCAAACCCATCCAGGGTGATGCGGTCGGCTTCACCCAGACCGTGGGTGATTCCCTGGATAGCCGGATTGTGTGGCCCGTACACGGGGATCTGGCGCTGTGCACACAGTGCGCGCAAGCCTCCGGTATGATCCGGATGATGATGGGTGATCAGTATGGCGCTGAGCGTAAGTTGCCGGCTTTGCAGATAGGCTTCGACCACCGCCGCATCACCGGGGTCAACCACGGCGCAATGCCCTGCCGCATTGTGCAGAGCCCAAATATAATTGTCCTGAAAGGCAGGGATAGGCGTGATGTTCAGCATCCGCATTCCTTGACGCTGTGAAATCCAAGGCCGCGTATTTTGCATGAAAACTGATCAACCCACTGATATCTGGTTGCAAACGCCACGTGGTCAGGCCGTGTGCACGGCCGAGCGTGAATGCGTGGCGAACAGCACGTCGCGGCTGTTCGGTCGCAGTCTGCTGCAGATCGGTTGTTGGTCTGAAGGCCTGCTTCAGGCCGGCCCGCAATGGCGCAGTGGTGTGCTGGGCCCGCAGGGTCAGGTCGATGTGCGCTGTGATCTATCGCAACTGCCTTTGGCTGGCCGCAGTGTCGACGCCATCTTGCTGGCACACAGTCTGGAAGCAGCGCCGTCCGCACACCAGTTGCTGCGCGAGGTCGACCGTGTGCTCAGCCCGCGCGGTCAATTGCTGATTCTGGGTTTCAACCCCTGGAGCCTCTGGGGTTTGCGTCAGCGCCTGTTACGGCGCTATCCGGCCTTGCCCAGCGGAGTTGTGCCCCTGGGGCATGGGCGCGTTCAGGATTGGCTGCGTCTGCTGGATTACGAAGTACTGGAAAGCAGTCGGGTGGCCCCCCAAAGGGTGCAGCGGCGGTGGTTGCAGGTGTTGCAGCCCTGGCTCGGCGTGTTTCTGGGCTGGTTTGCGCCGGTGTATCTGATCCGTGCGCGCAAACGCCGCTTGCCGGTCAACCCGGCGCAACGTCCCATCTGGGGCAAGGCTGCCTCAGGCATGGATACCGTGGGCATGCCCACGCGCAGTGGGGCCGCCCGCGTGGTGGTGCCGCTGCATCGAACTGAAGGAAAAGCGTGAGCGAAGTCGTGATCTACACCGATGGGGCCTGCAGCGGCAATCCCGGGCCCGGCGGCTGGGGCGCCCATCTGAACAGTGGCGGCACGCGCCGCGAACTGTGTGGCGGAGAAGCGCAGACGACCAACAACCGGATGGAAATGCAGGCCGCCATCGAAGCACTCAATGCACTCAAGCGCAGCTGTCAGGTCGCGCTGTACACCGATTCCAGCTACCTGCGGCAGGGCATCACTGAATGGATGGCCAACTGGAAGCGCAAGAACTGGAAAACCGCTGCGGGCAAGCCGGTCAAAAACCAGGATTTGTGGCTTGCGCTGGATGCGGCCACGCAACGTCATCAAATCAGCTGGCACTGGGTCAAAGGCCATAGCGGTGATGCCGGTAATGAACTGGCCGACGAACTGGCCCGCAAAGGCATGGAGCCGTACAAATGAGTGACAAGGAACTGGAGCGCGAAATCGTTCTGGATACTGAAACCACCGGTCTGGAGGCGGCGCATCATTCGATTATCGAGGTTGGCTGCCTGGAGATCATTGACCGGCGTATCACCGGCAAAACCTTTCATCGCTACGTGAATCCGGGGCGCGCCATTGATGAAGGCGCGGTGGCAGTGCATGGCATCACCATGGAGCAGCTGCGCGACAAGCCGAAGTTCGAGGGCATCGCCGGCGAATTGCTGGAGTTTATCGGCGATGCGCGACTGGTGATCCACAATGCCGAATTCGACATGGGCTTTCTCCAGGTCGAGTATGAGCGCTGCGGTCGCGCTGCGGATTGGCCGCCGCCGGGCGAGGTGGTGGATTCCCTGCTGCTGGCGCGCAAGAAGCACCCCAATCAGCGCAATTCGCTGGATGCCCTGTGCAAGCGCTATGAAGTCGACAATTCCAACCGTGAATTGCATGGCGCGCTGCTTGACTCCGAGCTGTTGGCCGAAGTCTATTTGCGTCTGACCGGGGGGCAGAATGCCCTGCAGCTCAGTACTCAGGCCGAAGCGGCCGGTCCGGTCCGCAGCGCGGCTGATGTAATCGCAGCAATGGGCAAGAGTCCGCGCTTGCAGCACGCCAGCGAGCAGGAGGCCGCGGTGCATGAGGCCTACCTGGAGACCCTGCAGCAGGCATCCGGAGATTGCGTCTGGCTGCGCGAGCAGGAGTCGGCAGCCTAGTAGCGACCGAGCTTGTCTAGGCCTGCAGCAACAGGAACGCAGCCAACAGGATCAGCAGCAAGGCGGTGCCGGCATGAATCGGCCATACGGCGGTCACGTTGCGCTCATCAAAGGCATCCACCAGCACACGTCGGCCCAGGCCGATCACCGCACCACCCAGGCGATTCAGGCTCTGCATCAGGCGGCCGTAGACGGCCATCACCACCTGCCACAGGCGTGGGCCGGCACGCCGGTAGAGCCAGTCGCTGTCCAGGTTGATGCCGCGCACTTCCGGCGGATACCAGCCCAGCCGGGTCAGGGTGACAAACGCCAGTGCCGCAAAAAACAGCAACTGGTACTGCCCGACTATATGCTCTGGCGTATACGGCGCGTATTGAGAGCCATTCGGTAGCAGCGCATACAAGGGCGCCGGCCACACGCCGATGCCGATGCATAGAAAGGCGGTGATGGCCATGGCCAGCAACATCGGCCACGGTGCCTCACGGCACCGCTTGCCCGAATCATGTGCGAAGAAACTGAAGTACGGAATCTTGATGCCGGAATGATCCAGCACCCCGGCGGAGGCGAATAGCAGCACCAGCCACAGCCACATATGATGCTCGTAGGCCGCCGCTGACAGAATCATGGACTTGGTGACAAAGCCGGAAAACAGCGGGAAGGCGGAGATCGACATGGAGCCGATGATGCAGAAGCGGGCTGTCCAGGGCATGGAGCTGTACAGCCCGCCCAGCTCCGAGGCCTTGATCGTGCCCACCCGGTGCAGCACCGCACCCATGGCCATGAACAGCAGCGCCTTGTACAGAATATGGGCGAAAGCGTGTGCCGCTGCACCATCCAGTGCCAGCGCCGTACCGATCCCGATGCCGGCCACCATGAAACCGAGCTGGTTGTTCAGCGAGTAGGCCAGCACCTTGCGCAGGTCGTTCTCGATCACGGCAAAGAAAATCGGGAAGACGGTCATGATCGCGCCAATCCACATCAGGCATTCGGTGCCGGCATAGCCGCGCGCCAGCGCATACACCGCGAGTTTGGTGGTGAAGGCGGACAGCATCACCGTACCGGCGGCCGAAGCGCGCGGATACGCATCCTGCAGCCAGTTGTGCAGCAGCGGAAATGCACACTTGATGCCGAAGGCGAGGAAAATCCACAGGCCACCAGGGGCATCCAGGCCGATGTGCTCGAAGCGGCCGTGGCCGGTGGCACGGATCCAGATGATCGCGCCGACCAGCAGTAGCAGCCCCGACAGAATTTGCAGCAGGAAATAGCGAATGCCGGCGCGAATGTGGGCGTCGCTGGGCTTGCGTTGGCCATCCCAGACAATCAGCACCGAGGCCAGGGCGGTCACTTCCCAGTGGATGAACAGACTGATCAGGTCGCCCGCCAGCGTCGCGCTGACCGCCGCGCCGGCGTAGATCAGACCCGCGGCGCGCAGGGTGCGCCGGTTTTCCGGAATCGCGAACAACTGGCCGAGAAAGCTGGCAATGAGGAAGATCAGCGCGAAGATGAAACTCAGCCGATCGATCCGCAGCGGGATGATGTCGTAGCCGGCCAGCGTGGTGACCAGAGCAAAGCCGTCGGGCAGTTGCAGCAGCGTGGCGATGGCCAGCAATGGGCTGGCCAGGGCGACCAGGGTGCCGCTGCGTCCGCCCAGAGCGCAGGCCAGCAGGCCAGCCAGCATCAGCTGGTAGCCGGGGTGCAGCAACCATTCAGTCATGCTTCACCTCATGGCCGTTGCTGCCGGCATCATCACCGTAATAGGTTTCCTCCCGCCGCAGCAGCGGACGCAGGGCCTTGGCGCTGAGCACGATGAAGCAGTAGGCGGCAAAGCCAAAGATGGCAAAAAAACCAGGCCAGGCTTCGAAGGCAAAATGCGGGTGATGTTCGATCAGAAAACCGGCCACGATGCTGGCCGCACAGGCCAGAATCAGCAGGCGCTGGGCCCAGCTGGCTGCCTTGTTGGGCGCGTGTTCGCTCATGGGCGTACTCCGCTGATGCCGGCCAGTTCACTGACCAGCGGAATCTGGAAAAACAGCCACAGGCTGATCAATGCCGTCAAACACAGTGGCAGGACACAGGCCAGCGGGGCTTCCGCCCATTGCCAGCGCTGCTGTCCGGCGAGAAAGGCGCGTGCCGGGATCGGCAACAGATAGGCGATGTTGAGCAAGGTGCTCAATGCCAGCACGCCCAGCAGCCAGGCGTGTTCGGCGTCCAGGGCCCCCTGCAGCAACCACCATTTGGTCCAGGAGCCCCCGGCGGGTGGCAGGCCAATAATGGAAAGTGCCCCCAGCGTGAAGGCGATGAAGGTCAGTGGCATTTGCCGACCGAGCCCGTCCAGCTGGCTGACCAGGGTTTTTTTGTGCGCCACATAGATCGCGCCGGCGCAGAAAAACAGCGTGATCTTGCCAAAGGCATGCATCAGGATCTGCAGGCTGCCGGCGTAGGCGGCCGTCGCAGTCGCCAGCGCTGCCGCCAGGGTGACATAGGCCAGCTGGCTGACCGTGGAATAGGCCAGTCGGCGCTTCAGATTGTCGGCATGCATGGCCACCAGTGAGGCGGCGATCATGCTGAAAGCTGCCATGTAGATGATCGGGCTGCTGGCGCCGCTTTCCCCCAGGGTGTCCAGGCCGAAGATGTACAGGGTGATCTTGAGCACACTGAACACGCCGGCCTTGACCACCGCCACGGCATGCAGCAGCGCGCTCACCGGTGTCGGGGCCACCATCGCGGCCGGTAGCCAGCCGTGCAGCGGCATCAGGGCCGCTTTGCCAATGCCGAAGATAAACAGCGCGTAGAGCAGGCCCAGGCTGAGCGGACCCAGGCCACTGCTGGCCAGCACGCCGCCGGGGGTGAACAGCGAGGTGCCTGCGGTCATCTGCACGATCACGATGGCCGGCAGCAGCAGGGCAACAGAGCTGGGCAGCAGATAGCCCAGATAGGTGCGGCCACCTTTGCGCGCGTCTTCATTGCCCTTGTGGCTGACCAGTGGCCAGGTGGCCAGGGTCATGAACTCGTAACCCACAAACAGGGTGAACAGATTGCCCGACAGGGCGATGCATTGGGCTGCGGCAATCGAAATCGCCATGAACATGAAAAAGCGGGTCTGGTTTTTCTCACCCGCTCCGCGCAGATAGCCCGCCGCATACACAGCAGTGACCGGCCACAGGCAAGCGGCGACCAGGGCGAACAGCAGACCCAGTGGCTCACTGGCCCAGTACAGGCTCATGCCGGCGCCAAAGTCTGTCAGCTGCCACTGCCCGCCGCCGTTCTGGTACAGCAGCCAGACGCTGATCGCGGTGGCGATGCCAGCCAGCACCGACACGGCTTCGCGCAGATTGGGCCAGCGGCCGGTCAGGCCAATCAGCACGGCCGCCAGCAGCGGAATCAGCATGGGCAGTGCAATCATGGCAGCAAGGCCTCGGCAGCTTGCTGGCACAGGGCCAGCAGCGGTGCAGGCCATAGCCCGAACAGCAGGCAGGTGCTGCTGCCCAGCAACAGTACCCCGCGTACATTCCAGGCCTGGGCTGGGGTTTGGGGCAGCTGCGCCGGATCAGGGCTTTGCCACAGCGGCAACACGATGCGAGCCACGTAAATCACCGCCAGCAGCGAGCTGGCCGCGATGATGATCACACCAAAGACCACGCCGGCCTGCCACACGGCCTGAATCAGGAACCACTTGCCGACAAAACCGGCGGTCAGCGGCACGCCGAGCAGAGACAGCGCCGCAATGCTCAGGCAGGCGGCTCGCAAGGGGTCGCGCTGGCCCAGGCCGACCAGCTGGCTCAGGCGGTCATCCTGCAGGCCGGCGGCGCCGACAAACAGGCTGCCCTTGATCAACGCGTGCACCAGCATGAACAGCCAGGCCGCCTGCAGACCCTCACCACTGAGCAGGCTCAATGCCATGATGATGTAGCCGATCTGGGCCACGCTGGACCAGGCCAGCAGGGCTTTCAGGCGGCTTTGCTGAATCGCAGCCAGCGAGCCGAAAATCATCGCGCCGCTGGCCAGGATGAGCAGGATCCTGTCGACATGGTGAGCTGCCAGCCAGCTGACCCCGAGCACGCCAAAGCCGAGGCGAGCCAGGGCATAGATCGAGACCTTGGTGCCGCTGGCTGCGAGCAGCACGGCCACCGCATCCGGGCTGTGCTGATACACCCCGGGCAGCCACTGGTGCAGCGGGAACAGCGCGCTTTTCAAGGCGAAACCCAGTAGCAGAAAGGCGCCCGCCACCAGGATGGCGCTGGATAATGGTGAGTTCGACAGCCGGGCCGCGATGTCGGCCATGTTGAGGCTGCCGGTGGCCATGTACAGCAGGCCCACGCCGAGCAGTACGAAGCTGCCGCCCAGGGTGCCGAGCACCAGGTAGTGGAAGGCAGCGCGCAGGGCCTTGCGGTGGCGTCCGCTGGCGACCAGGGCATACGTCGACAACGAGGAGATTTCCAGGAACACGAACACATTGAAGGCATCAGCCGTGCTGGTGATGCCTGCCAGGCCGCAGACGCAGAGGCAGAACAGGGCGTAGAAAATCGCCAGTCGGGGCGGTTTCAACCAGTGCAGTTGGGCCGGCGAGGCCATGCACAGGCTGAGCAGTCCGGCGCACATGATCAGCAGCAGGATCGGGCGGTTGGCCCCGTCCAGCGAATAGTTGATGCCCACCGGCGGCTGCCAGCCGCCGAGCAGGGTCTGTCCATCACCCAGTACAAAGGTGTACAGCGTTGCCAGCAGGGCTGCGGCCATGCTGATCAGCGCCAGCAGCCAGGCGCGCTGCTGGCCACCGATCAGAATGATCAAAGGGGCCGCGAGCAGGGGGATCAAAACCGGCAGAATCAGGCTGTTCAAGCGTTCTTCTCCGCTTCGATGATTTCGTCGTCATCGCTGCTGCCATATTCCTCATGGATGCGCACAACCAGCGCCAGGCCCAGTGCCAGCGTTGCGATGCCAACCACAATGGCGGTCAGGATCAACACGTGGGGCAGCGGATGGGAGTAGGTGCTCAGGCCATCGGCCAGAATCGGTGCAGTGCCACCCGAGATTTTTCCCATGCTGATGTAGAGCACGAAAATCGCCGATTGAAACAGGCTCAGGCCGATCAGTTTTTTGAACAGATTGTCGTAGGCCAGCACGATATATAGACCGGTCATCAGCAGCGCGATGGCTGCATACGCATTGATCAGGCCGACACTCATCAGCTCATGTCCTTGTGGCTGAGACTGTCGGCGCGCCGGCGCCCGGCAAAGGCATAAAAGATCAGCAGCATGACAGCAAACACGGTGATGCCGACGCCCAGTTCAATGATCAGGATGCCGATATGCTGGCCATGGCTGGGATGGGCGGGGTCAATGGCGCTGTAATCCAGGAAGGCATAGCCGCGCAGCAGGCTGTAGACCCCGACACCGGCGTAGAGCAGGACGCCCAGTGGGGCCAGTTTGAGCAGAACCTTGGGTGGAATCACCTGGCAACTGCGATCCAGACCGAAGACCAGGGCGTACAGAATGACGCCGGCGGCAAAGATCACGCCCGCCTGAAAACCACCGCCGGGTCCATAATCGCCATGGAACTGCACGTACAACGCAAACAGCAGGATGGCTGGCATCAACTGCTTGGTGACCACCCGCAGAACGGCGGCGCTACCGCGTGCTTTCATGCCGTGTCCTTGTCCTTTTTGTGCACACCCAGCAACAACATCAGCACGGCCAGGCCGGCAGTGAGCACGACAGTGACTTCACCCAGGGTGTCGTACCCCCGGTAGCTGGCCAGCACCGAGGTGACCACATTGGGCAGGCCGGTGTCCTGCGGCGATTGCTGCAGAAAATGCGCGGTCAGCGGGTGCTGATGCACCGGTGTATTCGGATCGCCCAGCGCCGGCCAGTCACTGGCGGCGACCAGCAGCAAGGCGCCAACGCCCAGGCACAAGATCAGCGCCAGCCAGTGCTGGCCGCGCTGGGGTGGACGGTCGCGATGGCCGGTCAGCGCCAGTGCGCTGAGCAACAATACCGTGCTGATGCCGGCGCCCACGGCGGCTTCGGTAAAGGCCACGTCCACGGCGTCGAGCAGCACGAACAGACAGGCCGACGACAGGCTGTACAGGCTCATCATCATCGCTGCCACGAACAAATTGCGCTGGCGTGCAATGGCCACTGCAGTGACCAGCATGATCAGGATGAACACGGCATCCACGGTAAGCAGCAGCGTCGGGCTCATGCGGTGGCATCCTCGTCCTGATCGTCGGTTTCGATACGGCCAAGCGGGCGGATGCCGTCCGCGGTGGCGGCCTGGGCCAGCGCGTGGCCGGCGGTGGGCGAGGTGGTGAGCAGAAAGATCAGGATCACTGCCAACTTCAGTGTGACCAGATTCCAGCCGGACAGAAACATCAGGCCGAGCAGAATAAAGCCGGCCCCGGCGGTGTCGGTCATGCTGGCGGCATGAGTGCGGGAGAAAAAGTCGGGAAAGCGCAGCAAGCCGATGGCGCCCAGCACCATGACCAGGGTGCCCAGCAGCAGACTCGCCTGCGCCAGTGTGGATGTGATCATGCGCGCTCGTCCCGGTTGACCAGGCCGTAGCCCAGATCGCGGAAATGCATGAATTTGAGTATCGCCACCGTGCCGATGAAGTTGATCAGGGCATAGGCCAGGGCGATGTCGAGAAACTCCGGCCGGCCATCGACAAAGCCAATCACCGCGATGAACAGCACCGTTTTGGTGCCAAAGCTGTTGGCCGCCAGGATGCGGTCATACACCGTCGGGCCCAGCAGGGCGCGCAGCAGGGCAAGCAACATGGCGCTGAGCACGCCAAACAGGGCCGCGATCAACATGCTTCGTCCAGCCGTTTGGCCCGTTTGATCATATCGCCCTGGCGCAGATCATCCAGCATGCGCTGATTCAAAGCGTGCACGCGCATGCGGCCTTTCTGCACGTCCAGAGTCAGGGTGCCAGGGGTCAGGGTGATGGAATTGGCCAGGGTGGCCTTGACGACATCCTCGGTCAGCGGGGTATCGACATAGGCGGTGACCGGCGCGACCTGACCGGGGCGCAGCAGGGCCATGCCGGTTTGCCAGTTGGATTTGAGCGTTTCCAGAAGCAGCGCTGCCCAGTAGCGCGGCATATGCGGGCCAATCTGGCTGGGGTGGCTTTCGTGGTCGACGATGTCCATGCGCCGGCACAACCAGGCGGTGAGCAGGCAGGACACCCCGCCCAGGCTCAGCAACAAACTGTCGGTGTGTCCGGACAACAGCATCCAGAACAGAGCCAGGCTGCTAATCAGGCTAAACACATACATGGAATTTTCCCCGCGATCCTGTGTGCCGAATCGTCATCGGAGGCACCAGCGAACTATGCAATGAGTTTGGATAGCGTGCAACGGCGACCAAATGTCCGGTCATATTCATACCTGTTATATGTTCATTCGCGCTGCAATGGCAGCCGGTTCGCTATCATGCGCGTCTTTTGCGCCACCCACGCGGTGGCAGCCTTTAGCACTCGTTACAGGAAGTCCGATGTCCAATGACAAGAATCTGACCAAGGTCAGCCACACCGTCAGTCCCGGCGAACGCGCCGCCAAAAATGGCCATAAAGGCGCCGTCATCTGGTTGACCGGCCTGTCCGGTTCGGGCAAATCCACCCTGGGTATGGCGCTGGAGCGCGAACTGCACGAAATGGGCAAGCAGGCCTATGTGCTGGACGGCGACAATGTGCGCTTCGGCCTGAACAGCGATCTGGGCTTTTCGCCGGATGATCGTACCGAGAACATCCGTCGTATCGGCGAGGTCAGCAATCTGATGGCCCAGGCCGGCCTGATTTGCATCACCGCATTTATTTCGCCCTACCGAGAAGATCGTGAGCGCGCCCGCAAGGCCGCCGGTGAGAACTTCTACGAGGTTTACGTCAAGGCCGATGTGGCCATGTGCGAAGAGCGAGATCCCAAAGGTCTGTACAAGAAAGCCCGTGCGGGTGAAATTCCCGAATTTACCGGAATCTCGGCCCCGTACGAAGAACCGGACAAGGCCGAGCTGGTGGTGGACACCGCCGAGACCTTTGGCGATTGCCTGAACAAGCTGACCCAGTTTGTCGTGGACAAGACCGCGGCCTGAGCGGGCGGCAAACAGCCCGCGTGCCGGCCCGCGTTCTGGCCGGCTGCGCTATTCAGCGGCAAGCTTCTTAAGCGCGTACAGCTGGTCCAGGGCCTGACGTGGCGTCAGGCTGTCCGGATCCATTGCTTCCAGGGCCTGTTCCAGTCTGGACGGCTCAGGCTCGCTTTGCGGGGCACTGAACAGGGACAGCTGTGGTATCGACTCGGGCCGGCTCTCGCTCTGTGCTTCCAGTGCCAGCAGTCGCTGCTGGGCACGTTTGAGCACCGTTGGGGGCACCCCGGCCAGACGAGCCACCTGCAGGCCGTAGCTGCGATTGGCGGGGCCGGGTTTGACCCGATGCAGGAAGATCAGATCGTCGCCGTGTTCGGTCGCGTCGAGATGGATGTTCTGCAAGCTTGGGTTGCTTTCGGCCAGGGCGGTCAATTCGAAATAGTGGGTCGCGAACAGCGTGAAGCTGCCCACCGAAGCGGCCAGCTCTTCGGCGGCGGCCTGGGCCAGTGACAGGCCATCGTAAGTGCCGGTGCCGCGACCAATTTCGTCCATTAAAACCAGTGACTGTGCCGTGGCGTTGTGCAGAATGTCGGCGGTTTCCTGCATTTCCACCATGAAGGTGGAGCGGCCGCTGCTGAGGTCATCGCCGGCACCGATGCGGGTGAAGATGCGATCAATCGGCCCGATGCGGGCGCTTTGCGCTGGCACGTGGCTGCCAATGTGGGCCAGTAGCACGATCAGCGCACACTGCCGCATGAAGGTGGATTTACCGCCCATGTTGGGCCCGGTGATCAGCAGCATGCGGGTGCTGTCATCCAGGTTCAGGTCATTGGGTACGAAACTGTTGGGATTGAGTGCTTCAACCACTGGATGACGGCCCGCTTCGATATTCAGACAGGTTTCATCGCACAGGCTTGGGGCCACCCAGTTGAGATCATCGGCGCGCAGGGCCAGGGCCGCCAGCACGTCAATTTCCGCCACTGCCTCGGCACTTTTCTGTAGCGCCTTCAGCTGTGGTTGCAAGCTGTCGAGCAACTGCTCCCAAAGGTATTTCTCGCGGTTCAGGGCGCGGTCCTTGGCCGATAGAATCTTGTCTTCGAATCCCTTCAGCTCTTCGGTGATATACCGCTCGGCATTTTTCAGGGTCTGTCGCCGGGTGTAATGGGTCGGCGCATCGGCGGCGCGGCTGCGCGGCAGTTCAATGTAGTAGCCATGAATTCGGTTGTAACCCACTTTGAGGCCTTCAACACCGGTGGCCTCGCGTTCGCGTAGTTCCATCTGACGCAGAAAATCAGCTGAATTGCTGGCCAGATCGCGCAGCTCATCGAGTTCAGCGTCAAAGCCGCGGCGCAGCACGCCGCCATCGCGCATCAACAGAGGTGGTTCATCCTCGATCGCGCGGCTCAGGTATTCGGCCAGTTCCGGAAAATCGCCCAGGCAATCCCGCAGTTCATCCAGACATTTGGCGGGCGGCAGCAGCGCGGCCAGATCTGGCAGGAGATTCAGCGAGCGCGTCAGCCCGGACAGATCGCGCGGCCGGGCGCTGCGCAGGGCGATACGGGTGCTGATGCGTTCGATGTCGGACAGTTGCTTGATCTGAGCATGCAGCGCTTCGTGGCTGCGACCGGCTTGCAGTGCGTCGATGGCCTGATAGCGTGCCCGCAGGGTTTCCGCGTCGCGCAGGGGTGCGCGCAACCAGCGCTGCAAGCTGCGGCTGCCCATGCCGCTGGCGCAGACATCCAGCAGACCCAGCAGGCTGTGCTGACGTTCACCGGTGGCGCTGGCTTCCAGTTCCAGATTGCGCCGACTATTGGGGTCGACGCGCAGCAGCTGATCCGGCTGCTGCAGGCGCAATCCGGTGATATGCGGCAACTTCTGCTTCTGGGTGTCCTTGACGTACTGCAGTAACGCACCCGCGGCTGCGATGGCGGCGCTGCATTGCTCACAGCCAAAACCTTTCAGGTCGCGGGCGCCAAATTGTTCCAGCACCAGCTTGCGCGCACTGCTGAGGTCAAAATGCCAGTCCGGGCGACGTCGCACCGCCATCTGCGCCTTCAGTTCGGGCGCTGTGGCCAGATCCGGAATCAGCAATTCCGCCGGGGGCGTCGTGGCCATGTCCTGCAGCAGGGCCTCCGCGCTGCTGAATTCGGCCAGCACAAAGCGGCCGCTGGCCAGATCCAGCCGGGCGATGCCATGGCAATCGCCCAGTTGTGCCGTCGCGGCCAGTGTGGCCTCTCGGCGAGCGTCGAGCAGGGCATCGTCGGTCACCGTGCCCGGTGTGACCACGCGCACCACCTTGCGCTGCATCGGACCCTTGCCGTTGGGGTCACCGAATTGTTCCGCAATGGCCACCGATTCGCCCAGGCGCAGCAGGCGTGCCAGATACTGCTCATGGGCATGATGCGGCACACCGGCCATGGGGATGGGGGCGCCGGCGGACTGGCCGCGTGTTGTCAGCGTGATATCCAGCAATTTGGCGACTTTCTGTGCATCGCCATAGAAGAGTTCGTAGAAATCACCCATGCGGTAGAACAGCAGTTCCTGCGGATGCTCGGCCTTGAGGGCCAGAAACTGCTGCATCATGGGCGTATGCGCGCTAAGGTCTGAACTCACGTCTGGTCTGCTTGAAAAACCCCGTATGCTACCAAGCTCAACCGTGCAGAAGCTGGCTGAAGCGCTGACTTCGCGGCAGCAAACCCTGTTCGTGCTGGAAGCCAGCGCCGGCGGTGTGCTGCAGGCTGCCTTGTCAGCGCGTCCGGGCGCTTCGCGCTGGTTGCTGGGCGGGCTGAACTGTTATCACGACAGCATCAAGACGGGCGTGCTCGGTCTGGATCCGCAGGTGCTGGTACTGCATGGCGCGGTCAGTGAGCCTGCAGTTGCTGCCATGGCACAAAGGGCGCTCGCGATCAGCGGGGCCGACTGGGTTCTGGTGGAGTCCGGCGTGTACGGACCGGCGGGTGGAAGTCCGCAAAAACCGGTGGGTCTCGTAATCAGTGGTATCGGGCGCAGTTCGGCCGATTCGTCAGCGAGCACATGCCCCTGTCAGCGGCATCAGCTTGAAGGCGGGCGGGAGGCGATGCGCATGGCCTTGCCAGAGCTGTTGTTGTCGCGCTTGAACGCCGCCATCGAAGCGGACGATTTGGCCGGGCCAGACCCGAATCTGAGATAATTGAAAATTACGCAACAGGCAGACTAGACATGGATGAAAATCGCAAGAAGGCGCTCGCCGCCGCACTGAGCCAGATCGAGAAACAATTCGGCAAGGGCTCCGTCATGCGCATGGGCGATGGCGGACCGACGCTCGCCGCTGACGCCATTTCCACCGGCTCGCTGGGTCTGGACGTTGCGCTGGGCATCGGGGGCTTGCCGCGAGGCCGGGTGGTGGAAATTTACGGCCCGGAATCCTCGGGTAAAACCACCTTGACCTTGCAGGCGGTTGCGTCTGCCCAGGCCGCTGGCGGCACCGCTGCCTTCATTGATGCCGAGCATGCGCTGGATCCGATTTACGCCGCCAAGCTAGGTGTCAATGTGGATGACCTGCTGGTCTCGCAGCCGGATACTGGCGAACAGGCCCTGGAAATCGCCGACATGCTGGTGCGTTCGGCGGCGGTAGACATCGTGGTGATCGACTCGGTTGCTGCATTGGTGCCGCGCGCAGAAATCGAGGGTGAGATGGGTGACTCCCATGTGGGTCTGCAGGCGCGTTTGATGTCGCAGGCGCTGCGCAAGCTGACCGGCAACATCAAGCGCACCAACACCACGGTGATTTTCATCAATCAGATTCGCATGAAGATCGGCGTGATGTTCGGCTCGCCGGAAACCACCACCGGCGGCAATGCACTGAAATTCTACGCCTCGGTGCGCATGGATATTCGCCGGATCGGCGCGGTCAAGCGCGGTGTCGAAGTGGTTGGCAATGAAACCCGGGTCAAGATCGTCAAGAACAAGATGGCGCCACCGTTCAAGCAGACCGAGTTCGAAATTCTCTACGGTGAAGGTATTTCCTGGCACGGTGAGTTGATTGATCTGGGGGTGGAGCACAATCTGGTGCAGAAATCCGGCTCCTGGTACAGCTACAACGGTGATCGCATCGGTCAGGGCAAGGACAATGCGCGGGAATACCTCAAAGACAATCCGGCTTCGGCCAAGGAGCTCGACGCCAAGCTGCGCGAAATCCTGCTGCCCAAACCCGAATCGGCGGCTGCGGCCGCCGAGGGTGAGGAAGAAGCTCCAGCCGACGCTTGATGGCGGGCGTAAAGCCCGCCGTTGAGCCATGGCCAGAAAGCCCTTTGAAGATACGGCGGCTTCAGCCATTGAGGCCGCTGCCCGTTTGCTCACCCGGCGCGAGCATGGCGAACGCGAGCTGCGTCAGAAAATGGCCCGAAAGGGCTATTCCAGTGCCGTGCTGGACGAGGCCATTGATGCCTTGCTGGAGCGCGACTGGCTGAACGAGGCGCGCTATGCCGCCAGCATGGCGCGACATCGGGCGGCACAGGGACGCGGACCACGCTGGGTGCGCAGCGAACTCGGCGCTCAAGGCATTGCCGAGGCCGATCTACAGGCCGCCCTGAATCAGGACGAGGTCGACTGGCAGCAGGCCTGCCTGTATGCGCTTTGGCGTATGGGGCCGGCGCAGCGACCTGATCATGAGGCGCGCTGCCGGCAGAAGCTTTATCAGCGCGGCTTCGACTCCGAACATATCAGCGCCGCGCTGCGGCAGCAGCAGATCGACGGCGTGGCGGACTGATTGCCCACGTGCTGGCCACTTCGCGTAAAATCGCGCGATTTTGCATGCGGGATTGATCTCGCCCAGCGCGACGAGCAGCCATGATCAGCAGTAATGACATTCGCAGCCGATTTATCGGCTTCTTCGAGGGCAAGGGCCACCAGGCCGTGCCGTCCAGCCCGCTGGTGCCGGGTAACGACCCAACCCTGCTGTTCACCAATGCGGGCATGGTGCAGTTCAAGGACGTGTTCCTGGGCAAGGAGCCGCGCTCGTATACGCGCGCGGTGAGCAGCCAGCGCTGCGTGCGCGCCGGGGGCAAGCACAATGACCTGGAAAACGTGGGCTACACCGCACGGCATCACACGTTTTTTGAAATGCTGGGCAACTTCAGCTTCGGCGACTATTTCAAGCGCGACGCCATTCAGTACGCCTGGGAATTCCTCACCGTTGATCTGAAGCTGCCTGCGGACAAGCTGTTTGTCACGGTATTCGAAGAGGACGACGAGGCTGAAGCCATCTGGCTGAACGAGATCGGCATTGATGCGTCCCGTTTGGCGCGCATCGGCGCCAAGGACAATTTCTGGCAGATGGGCGACACCGGGCCTTGTGGCCCCTGCAGTGAAATTTTCTACGATCACGGCCCAGACGTGGCCGGTGGGCCGCCGGGTACGCCGGAGGAAGACGGCGATCGCTATATCGAGATCTGGAATCTCGTGTTCATGCAGTACGACCGTTCAGCCGATGGCACGCTGACGCCGCTGCCCAAGCCCTCCGTGGATACCGGCATGGGCCTGGAGCGCGTGGCTGCTGTCATGCAGCATGTGCACGATAACTACGACACGGATCAGTTCGTCAATCTGCTGACCGCGGTCAAGGCTCTGGCGCCGCAGGCGGATGCGGCCAATCGCTCGCTGCGCGTCCTTGCCGATCATATTCGTGCCTGCGCCTTTCTGATTGTGGATGGCGTGTTGCCCAGCAATGAAGGACGTGGTTTCGTGCTGCGCCGGATTCTTCGGCGGGCGATTCGGCATGGCTTCCAGTTGGGTATAGAAGGGAGCTTCTTCTACAAGCTTTTGCCGGCTCTGGTGGCCGAAATGGGCGAAGCCTATCCCGAGTTGCGCAAGCAGCAGGACTTCGTTGAGCAGGTCATTCGACAGGAAGAAGAGCGCTTTGCAGAAACCCTGGACCAGGGCATGAAGCTGCTGGATGCGGCGTGTGATCAGGCTCAGGGCGAGTTGGATGGCGCCACCGTGTTCAAGCTGTATGACACCTACGGCTTTCCGCTGGATCTGACCCAGGATGTGGCGCGCGAGCGCAAGCTGGAAGTCGATGTGGCCGGTTTCGAGGCGGCCATGCAGGCTCAGCGAGAGCGGGCCCGTGCAGCCAGTCGATTTGGCGCTGCCGATGATCTGGATGCCGGGGTTGAGCAGGCCAGCGAATTTGTGGGTTACCAGCAGCTTGCGGCGCAGGACAGCGTGCAAGCCTTGCTGCGTGATGGCGCGCCGGTGGAGCAGATCGAGGCAGGGCAGGACGGCATGGTGATTCTGTCCAGCACGCCGTTCTATGCCGAGTCTGGTGGTCAGGTCGGTGATACCGGTGTGCTGCTGGCCGAGGGTGTGCGCTTTGAAGTGATGGATACGCGCAAGGATGCGGCTGGCGCCATCCTGCATATAGGGCGCTTGCTGGAAGGGCGCCTGAGTGTGGGAGATGTATTGAGCGCGCAGGTTGATCAGGCGCGTCGCGCCGACATCATTCGCAACCACAGCGCCACCCATTTGCTGCATGCGGCGCTGCGCACCGTGCTGGGCACCCATGTGCAGCAGAAAGGCTCATTGGTGGCGCCGGAGCGACTGCGTTTCGATTTCGCCCATTTGCAGGCCATGAGCGCCGAAGAGATCCGTGAGGTCGAAGCGCGGGTCAATCAGGAAATTCTCGCCAATCACGAAGCGCAGACCAGCGTCAGCAGCTATCAGGAGGCGCTGGATGCCGGGGCCATGGCCCTGTTTGGCGAAAAGTACGGCGAAACCGTGCGTGTCATGCGCCTGGGTGAAACTTCCTGTGAGCTGTGCGGTGGTACCCACGTGCAGCGCACCGGTGATATTGGCCTGTTCAAGATTCTCAGTGAGGGGGGCGTGGCCGCCGGTGTGCGCCGACTCGAGGCCGTGACCGGTCTGGGCGCGCTGGCCTGGGCCAACGACACCGATGCGCTGCTTGAGGATGTGGCCGGGCGGGTCAAGGCTTCACGCGACAGCCTGCCGCAACGGGTGGAGCAGCTGCTGGAGCGGCAGCGTGAGCTGGAAAAAGAGCTGAAGAAGTTCAAGCAGGAAGCCGGGGCGCAGCAGGGAGGCGATCTGGCCGCGTCGGCGCAACAGATCGGGCCGCTCAAGCTGGTTGCGGCCGCGCTGGATGGTGTGGATGGCAAGGCCCTGCGGGAAATGGTCGACGATCTGAAAAACCGCCTGGGCAGTGCGGTGATTGTGCTGGCTGCCGTCAACGGGCAGAAAGTGGCCTTGACGGTGGGCGTTAGCCAGGACCAGACCGGCAGCGTCAAAGCGGGCGAGCTGGTCAATCACGTCGCGGGCCAGATCGGTGGCAAGGGCGGTGGTCGCCCGGACATGGCCCAGGCTGGCGGCAACCAACCGGAAAATCTGCCTGCGGCGCTGGCCAGCGTGACGGATTTCGTACAGGACAAACTCGGACTCTAGCCCATGGCGCTGATTGTTCAGAAATATGGCGGGACTTCGGTCGGCACGGTCGAGCGCATTCAGGCGGTGGCCAAAAAAGTTGCAGCCGCGCGCCAGGCCGGCGACGACATCGTCGTGGTGGTGTCCGCCATGAGTGGTGAAACCGATCGCCTGACCGGACTGGCGCAGGCCATTTCCAGCAAGCCATTGCCGCGTGAAATGGATGTGTTGCTGTCCACTGGCGAACAGGTGACGATCGCGCTGTTGAGCATGGCGCTGGATGCGATCGGTCAGTCCGCCCGCTCTTATACCGGCTCGCAAGTGCGTATCTGGACCGATGATGTGCACACCAAGGCACGCATCCAGAAGATTGATCACGAGCATATTCGCCAGGATCTGGATCAGGGCCGCGTGGTTATCGTGGCCGGTTTTCAGGGTTCGGATGCCCTCGGCAATATCACCACGCTGGGGCGGGGCGGATCGGACACCACGGCGGTGGCTTTGGCGGCAGCGCTGAAAGCAGACGAGTGCCAGATTTATACCGACGTGGACGGTGTTTACACCACCGATCCGCGGGTGGAGCCGAATGCACGGCGGCTGCATCGCATCACCTTTGAGGAAATGCTGGAAATGGCCAGTCTTGGCTCCAAGGTGCTGCAGATTCGTGCCGTCGAATTTGCCGGAAAATATGACGTGCCCCTGCGCGTGCTGTCGAGTTTTGCCGACGGCCCGGGCACATTGATCAGCCTTGAGGAAGGTGACATGGAAGACCCCATCATTTCAGGCATCGCCTTCAATCGCGATGAAGCCCAGTTGACTGTGGTCGGCGCGCCCGATCATCCCGGTATTGCTTCGGCCATATTGGGGCCGGTGGGTGCGGCGAATATCGAAGTCGACATGATTGTGCAGAACGTGGGTTCCGACGGCACCACCGATTTCACCTTTACCGTACACAAACGCGATTTCTCGGCAGCCATGGAGATCATGCGTGAAGTGGCGGCAAGTTTGGGCGCCAAAGATGTGCGTGGTGATGATGACATCGTCAAGGTGTCGCTGGTGGGCGTGGGCATGCGCTCGCACGCCGGTGTGGCGAGCAAGACTTTTGCGACGCTGGCCCGCGAAAACGTCAATATCAGAATGATTTCGACTTCAGAGATCAAGATCTCCGTGGTCATCGACAGCAAGTATCTCGAACTGGCGGTGCGTTCCTTGCACAAGGACTTCGAACTGGAGCGCGAGCCGCAGGAGGACCGGCTCAAGTGAGCGGTGGCTGGTGCGGGGAACTATTTGTTCCGGCCAAGCGTTAAACTGAGCCTGCCATGCAAGCCCCGGCGGAAGATCGGGGATCATAAATCGGTGAGCAAAGGAGAACTCACGTGCTAATTCTGACAAGAAAGGTCGGGGAATCCCTGATGATCGGTGACGAAGTCACGGTCACCGTGCTCGGCGTCAAAGGCAATCAAATTCGCATTGGGGTCAATGCGCCGCGGGAAGTGGCGGTGCATCGCGAAGAAGTGCTGCAGCGGAGTCAGCAACAGGCTGTGGCTGAAAGCGACAAATAGATTCGTGCGCGGTGCTTTGAACCCGTGCTCAAAACCGGTATCCTACGCGCCCCGCATCGCGGTGGCGCCGGTGTGTGTGTATCAACGGCAGCCCGCCTCGTCGCATGACACGTATGGCGTGCAGTGACGTTAAACTACGAGTTACGGAGAAGTGGCCGAGTGGCTGAAGGCGCTCCCCTGCTAAGGGAGTATGGGGTTTATAGCCTCATCGAGGGTTCGAATCCCTCCTTCTCCGCCATCTAAAAACCCCCGCCTCAAGCGGGGTTTTTTGTGGCCGGTGTAAAGTGAGCGCACATTTGCATCGGGTTCACGCATGCCTTCACCGGTTCTCAATCTGGATGCCCTGGCCTTGCAATCGCGTGGTAATGGCGGGCAGTTTCAGGCGCGCTATGCCCGCATCGGCGGGGAGCTGGGCCTGCACAAGCTGGGCTGCAATCTGTTCGTGGTGCCGCCCGGCAAAAGTGCTTTTCCCTGTCATGCCCATTCCACCATTGAGGAGATGGCGCTGGTGCTTGAAGGTGAGGGGCAGCTGCGCCTGGATGATGAGCGCTATCCGATCCGGGCCGGTGACGTGCTGGCCCTGCGCGTTGGCAGTGCGCATCGCATCTACAACAGCTCTGAGCAGGATTTGCGCTATCTGGTGTTTGCCAGCAATCAAGCCGTGGATGTGGTGTATTACCCGGATTCCGACAAGGTTCTGGCCGCTTCCGAGGTGTTGCCGGAAGGGGCGATGCATATCAGTCGTCGCCAGGACGCCTGTGACTACTATGACGGCGAATAGGGT
>SPJJ01018139.1_pt1 | contig 20392 bp, 18 predicted proteins | sample 3741741 | NCBI WGS metagenome assembly SPJJ01 (sample SAMN10925908, study PRJNA522277) | cold seep metagenome | isolation source: Elba SIP-enriched marine methane seep metagenome, extraction at timepoint T1 | place: Italy: coast of Elba, Mediterranean Sea | collected 2014-05 | reverse complement strand
CCATAATGGTGTCATAGGCCATTGAACCGCATATCAATGCACTCATTTGAAAATCTCCTAAAGTAAAATAAATGTCCACGTGATGACAGCCCAGAGCAGGGCCAAGGTCACTGCTGCCGATCCAATATCCTTGGCACGGCCAGATAATTCATGGTGCTCAAAGCCAACTCGATCAACCACAGATTCAACAGCTGAATTCAGCAACTCGACCAGTAAAACCAAAATAAGACTGCCAATCAATAATATTTTTTCAATGGCAGTCTCTCCAAATATGATGGCAAGTGGAACACCAATGACAAGTAGAACAACTTCCTGACGAAATGCTTCTTCATGATCCCAAGTGGCTTTAAAACCAGCCATGGAAAAAAAGAAGGCGTTATATATGCGTTTAAAACCTTTAGCGCTTTGATTAGCCATTTGATAAAACCATTAGTTTTTGTGAACGATGATGCGCTCCATTAAGAAATACACGTTCTATCAGAAAAAAATGAGGCATAAGAGTGTTGTTATGTGCAAAGAATAATAAACAATATGTATTTTACAACCCAACCACTCACATATCAGGGGTGTACAGTATTATTCTTCAATACTTGCAGCATAAGCCTCTGCATCCATCAAGCGTTCAAGCTGTTCAGTTTGATTAGTTTTGATTGCAAACAACCAATGATCAAAAGCCGCTTCATTGATGAGTTCAAGCTCATCCTGAATATCTTCATTGATTTCTGCAACCACACCAGAAACAGGACTATGCAAATCCGAAGCTGTTTTAACTGACTCTATCACTGCACATTGCTGGCCTTGATCGACCTCACTGCCGACCTCTGGCAACTCCAAAAAAACCAGGTCGCCCAATTCTGATTGGGCAAAATCAGTCACTCCCACTCGAACCAGACCATCATTTTCCAGCTTTGCCCACTCATGGGTTTCAGCATATTTAAGGTTTTTGGGCATATCAGTCATGAATATTCTCGAATACTGGATTACTTTGTGTTGAATTTCGTTGGTAAATTTGTGTTCTCAATACCTTATCCTCCCATGACAAGTGGTTATTCAGGAGCACAAATTTTACATTAATTTATTTATGTTAACATTTATCGATAGCAAATTAATTATCTCTTCGAAAGCATCAAGCAACGCTTCTATGCATGCGGTTGATTGCCGCATCACTTATCTTGTATAACATTCATTCTGTTATACCCATTGACCCCACAGATCAGTTAAATCCAAACGAACTCTGCCAATAATTACCTTAAAGTTCATGTAACATTCACTTTAATTATGCTAGAATTCGCCCCGCATCTTGCTAAGATGTCTTTCTTAGCAGTGTTATGTACGTATATACAACAACTTTGAGGTTTATTATGAAATTATTAAAAAGCGCTTTCATCGCATTAACTGTTCTGTTTGGTTCAATTTCAACCGCCTTGGCTCTTGAGCCAACTCAAGCTGTTGACATGATTCAAGGTAGAATCGCTGAAACAATTAAAGCAATTGAAGATGGCGCTGATAAAGAAACCGTTTTAGATATGATCAAAAACGCGAAAAAATTATCTAAAGAAATCAACGCTAACGATTTAGCTGCAGCTAAAACTCAAAGAGCTGTTGCTCCAATGAAAAAAGCTTCTGCTGCAATTAAAAAAGGTAAAACTGAAAAAGCAATTGCTGCTCTGAAAAAATCTGAACAAAGATGGGAAACAGTTAGAGACGCATTCTAAGTTTATATTTGGAAAATAGTCGCATGGAAAGCAGGGCACGCCCTGCTTTTTTTATGCCTTGAATTTACATTTCTTCCTGCTTTAAACCTTCTTCTAATACACGATTTTCATCATTCTTCTCTTGCTTAGGGTAATAAAACCACCGCTTAACATGAAGATATTTTCTGATAGGTGTTTTTATCACCGAAACGCATAAAGCGATGGAGAATAAACACCACACTGCGGCATACTCATTAGGATCGTCCGTGACGATATCAGAGATGAGTGGCCCAACTAGATAATGAAAGATAACAAAGCGCCATGACCCATAAATAATTGGCATATAAAAAGCCACGAGTATATAGGCAAAGACATGTAAGCCCCAATCAAACCCCGGTAACCAGCTGACAGGGTAAGACATCAAACCATTCAATGGCATTTGCCAGGCAATATGCCAGTCTCCAGAAACGGAACAGGTTTGCGCGCCACAAAACCCTTCTAGACCAATATTGCATGACCCAGCCCAGGTAAAGGGATACATCTTGGCAAACATGGCGACAGCGGCCAGTGAACACATGGCATAAACGGTCGTTTGAATCTTGGCTTTTACACGCTCAGGAATAAAATACATGGCCACCATATTGGCAAAAAACGGCTGAAATGCAATGTGTAAATAGCCAAACAATGTCAATAGCTGATTCATTGGACTATCACATTGATCAATGTAAATATAGGTGGCAGCCTGTAGTAATTCCATCAACGCAAAATAAGTTAACGGAATCCACAGCTCTTTTGACTCCCCTTTATAAGCGACATAACCGGCAGTTGCCAGGCCAGAAACGGCCAATACTGCCGACGCCTCTCCACTCCAACACATTACAATATCTCCTCAGTTTGATACACACATTAAAAAACCTTCTGCACATCAAACGGATAACTCTTAAAGGATTGAATTACGACTATGACATGTGTACAGAACTAAAACCCTATTATACTTCGGGTAAAAGGATTTACGAAAAAGATGTCGGCTATTGCTCTCAGAATGAATGCAATTTAGGACGGTGAAGCAGGATATATTAACTTTTTATTGATCCATTAATACAAAACGCCAGATAAATCGTCGCAGTGCAGCGTAAATACTCTTAACTATAGTGTTTACATGGAAACGTATTCACGCGCCCTGAAAATCAGACCTCTACACCACCCTGAGTCGTTACAATAACCTATTCTTTCAAGCCGGATTGAGGTTCTATTTTTTGTCCCTGTAAATCTCGCGACTACCATCCATATTGCCTGTTTCAGCATATAGCATTGGCGTACCGGAATGAAATATACCGGCATCAAGCACCTTGCAAACGACGAGTTTATGATCACCCGCTTCAGCAAAATGACTGACTTCACAATCAAAAAAACCAAGTGCGTCGCTTAAAACCGGCGTGCCACTCACTTTTTTTTGCCACGCATACCCAGCCATTTTATCGGTCTGCGATGACTGTCCAAAATGCTCTGCAATATGCATCTGATCGCTAGATAAAACATTTACCGCGCAACACTTCCCTTGTTGCAACAGGTCGTAAGAATAATGTTGTGGATTAATGCTGAAACACAGCAACAGAGGATCAAACGAAACCTGCATCACCCAGGCAGCGGTAAATGCATTTTCCTGATGGCCATGTTTGACGGAAATAACATAAACCCCTTGAGAGATGAGCTTGATAATATTTTCTAGATTCTCAATCATGCTTTTTCCAAGTCAATTCGCATTGATAAATCAATCGCCTGCACATGTTTAGTCAACGCGCCGATAGAAATAAAATCAATACCCGTCTGTGCGACGTCTCGAATCTTTGGCAACTCAATATTTCCAGAGGCTTCAAGCTCAACACCACACCCTTTTGTCATTTTCACCGCTTGCAGAAGTTCATCAATTGTAAAATTGTCCAGTAATACTCGATCTGGCTTTGCTTCCAATGCCTGCTTCAATTCACTCAGACTTTCCACTTCGACTTCCACCATCAACGCGCTTTGCTGACGTGCCGTATGTATCGCTTGCTGAATTGATCCCGCCGCCAAAATATGATTTTCCTTGATTAAAACTGCATCAAATAATCCAATTCGGTGGTTAAAACAACCGCCACAACGCACCGCATATTTTTGCGCCATGCGTAAACCAGGTAAAGTTTTTCGTGTATCCAGCAATTTGCACCCCGTTCCGGCCACTGCATCTGCATAGCGCCGAGAAACAGTCGCTGTGGCACTTAATGTTTGCAACAAATTCAGCGCCGTTCTTTCCCCGCTTAACAAGGCTCGCGCTGGCCCGTTTAATGTACATAATTCAGTATCGGCAGACACCAGCTCACCTTCTGCAATCTGCCAATGAATCTCAACGTCATCAGATAATTTGTTAAAAACTGCGTCAAACCAGGCTTGCCCACACACAACGCACGCCTCTCGGCATATCACCCTGGCGTTGGCCAGGCAATTTTGGGGGATAATTTCTGCAGTGACATCACCTGTGCCAAGATCTTCTTGCAGATACATTTTAATTTCGTCATCCGTTGGCTTATTTTGCATTGAGTTCTCTCTCTATCTATGTCCCAGACCCCATATTTCATTTCTATCCAAGCTTAATGCATCCACTCTAGGAACAACCTTGACGATGCCATATAGGTCTTTGTACTTAGTATCTTTTTGTTGCGGATTTTTATAAGGCGCGCCGCGTGGCGATAATATGGTTAAAACCAATGGCGAATTTGCCTCTTTCAAACCACGACGCACCACGATAGCCGTATCGCCATTGATTAATTGTACAAATGTTCCCGGTGGATAAACACCCATTTCCTTGATTAATAATTGCGCAAGGCTTTCATCCACTGCGCTGCCTCTTTGCATAAAAATATCACGCAAGGCTTTTTTTACATGAAATCCATCGCGATATTTACGCGGCAAAATCATTGCGCTGTATATATCTGCCAAGGAAAGCGTTCGTGCAAACACATCAATCTGCGCATCCTTTAGTTTATTAGGATAACCCTCGCCATCGGGGCGCTCATGATGATTTAACACCGTATCCAGCCATTCATTATGATCGATCCCCAGACCTTGCAAAATTTCTCTGCCCACCATAGGGTGCATGTTCACCTCGGTGCGCTGCGCCTCGCTCAACGCCCCGTCCTGCTTGTTTAATTCTTCTTGCAAAGCAAGCATACCTATATTCTGCGTCAGCGCAGCCGCTATGTATAACAAACGGTCCCGAGCCGGTATTTGTTTTCTTTTTAATAGCATTTCCATCAAAATCGCACACATGACCGGATGGATTTCAGTATATTTGGCTTGCTGATCCAAAATAATCGCACCCAACGCAGCATCTACATTTTCTCGGCACAGCTTTTGTACAACTGTCGCAACACGGATGACTCTTTGATTATAATCTCCGTCTATCTGTTGGCTCATATCAAGCAGAATACGTGTGACATTTTGCCTGATGGCATCCAGGATATTAAACGGTGAAGACAGGGAAAACTTCTCTTCTCCCTGCATTGCTTTTAATTCATCAGCGCTTGGCTCTCTATACAAACCACGGGTGATCAAGATGTGCTTTTGTTTTTCGCTACTGAGTGATTGTCCTTTTTCCAGTAACAGCTCGCCATCCTGACCATATACCGACCATACAAGTGGAGCGCCTACAATAAGCTCGTCTTTTTTAAGTTGCACTTTTTTCATGAGTATACTTATACAAACAATCAGTCAATTTAAAGCATTTTCTTCAATCTACGGCTAAGTATAATGAAATTATCTAATGCAGTGACTTAACGATAAAAACTATAAACATTTGCAAAATAGCGGCTCCTGGTTAAGTAAGTAACACTGAATTCATCGGCGTTTCCCTACAATTATCAAACAATTTACGCCAACAGTAGTAAAATAGCCACCATTGAAGTATTAACAGACACTCGTGAAAGCAAGCATAGAAAATCTCGTTCAGACTCGAATTCCCACAGCACATGGCGAATTTACCCTGCACTATTTCAGCAACACTATTGATGATAAGGAGCATATTGCTTTTGTCAAAGGCGATGTCACCCATCAGGCGGATGTGCCTGTGCGTGTACATTCTGAATGCTTTACCGGCGATGTGCTCGGTTCCAGGCGTTGCGACTGTGGAGAACAACTGGACATGGCTTTAAAGCTCATCGAAGCCGCAGGAAATGGGGTTTTGCTGTATTTACGCCAAGAAGGCCGTGGTATTGGTTTGCTTAATAAATTAAAAGCCTATAACTTGCAAGACGAAGGCATGGACACCGTGGATGCAAACCTGCATCTTGGTCACCTTCCTGACGAACGCGAATACGACATTGCTGCGCTAATCTTACAAAACCTTCAAGTAAAATCGGTTGCGTTAATCACCAATAACCCGCAAAAAATTGACGAATTAACCAAGCTTGGCATCCCGGTCAGCAAGCGGATTCCCATTGAAACCCGCATTCATACAGACAACCTGAGTTATTTAAAAACCAAGGCCGAAAAAATGCGCCATATGCTTTCCATGCAAGACAATAATCAGAATGACGAATAAATCACCTTTAAGCGCCAGTGCATTAAAAATCACCATTCATCCAGAAAACCTTACTATTCCAGACCTTCCTCGCCAGCCTGCTAGCATCATAGGGCAACAACGCGCCAAATCTGCCCTGGAATTTGGCATCAATATGGTTTCCCCCGGATACAATATTTATGTCATGGGGGAACCTGGGACCGGTCGCCTTTCATTAATTACCGACCACCTCAGCCAGTATGCCGAGCAGCAGCCTGCACCACCAGCCTATGCCTACGTTGAAAATTTCAGCAACCCGCGCGAACCCGTTGTCATTGAATTACCCGCAGACCAGGGTCAGGCATTTGCCAAACACATTGAAAAACTGATTGACAGTCTGTTGGCGACCTTTCCTGCTGCCTTTGAAAACCCCACCTACCAGCAAAAAAAGACGGCCATCGAACGCCGCTTTAATCAACGTTATTCAGATGCAATTGACCTGGTCGATGAAAAAGCTCGCAGTCTGGATGTTGCTTTATTTCGCGACACAGACACCATCAGCTTTTTACCGCTCAAAGAAAATAAAACCCTGGATGAAGAGCAGTTTACCCAGCTCCCACAAGCTGATCGCGATGCGTTTCAAAAGCATACGACCCAATTGGAAGAATACCTGAATGATGAATTACTTGAGTTACCTCAATGGCGACGCACTATGGTGGAGGAAATCAGGCAACTAGATAACGATACCATTAGTCATGCCATTGAACCTCTGTTTGATGAATTAACGGCACAGTATCAAAACATTGATGATGTTATTACCTATCTTGCTGAATTAAAAAAAGATTTGAGCTCCACTATCGGCGATTTTCTGATGCCGGTTAAAGGCCAGGAACCGCCAGACAACGGTGCCAAAAAACTCATACTCAACGAACAATATCTGCCCAATATTCTGGTTGATTGTAAAAAGGATAACGGGGCTCCCGTCATTTACGAGCCACATCCCATATATCAAAACCTGTTTGGGCGGATCGAATATATCAGTGACCAGGGCACTTTAATCACCACTTACCGGCGTATCTGTCCCGGCTCGCTACACCGCGCCAATGGCGGTTATCTGATTCTGGACGCAGAAAAAATCCTCACCTATCCGTTTGTTTGGGAAGGCTTGAAAAGGGCACTTAAATCCGGCTTTATTGAAATAGAATCACCCTATTCAGAACTCGGCATCAATACCATTACGCTTAAGCCGGAAGTTATTCCGCTTAATGTCAAAGTGATTCTGGTGGGGCCGCGTGATATCTATTATTTGCTGGAAGAACTGGATGCAGAATTTAATGAAATGTTCCGTGTTCTGGCCGATTTCGACAACCATATTCAACACACACCGGAAAACATTAATCAATTTGCCCAGCTGATGCATCGTCATGCCAAAGATGCCGGGAATAAACCGTTAAATCCGGATGCTGTTATACGACTTATTGAGCACAGTTGCCGCCTGGCTGAAAATCAACGGCGTCTGTCAGCGCGCATCAATGATTGTCTGGAGATCATCAACGAAGCCGATTTACTGAGTAAAAACAATACAGCGCCAAGCTTGTCAGCCAACGATATCGATAAGGCACTGAATGCCCGTGAAGCGCGTAATGGACGTATTGCCGAGGAAATTCTGGCAGAAATGTTGGAAGGCACCATTTTAATTGATACCGATGGCGAAGCCGTCGGCAAGGTCAATGGACTGACTGTGCTTGAAGTGGGCGGCAGCAGCTTTGGTGCGCCGGCACGCATCAGCACCACCGTTTACCCTGGCTCGCGTGGCATTGTTGATATTGAACGCGAAGCCGAACTCGGGCAATCCATTCATTCCAAAGGTGTATTAATTTTGACCGGCTATCTAGGTTTTAGTTATGCCCAGCAATTTCCACTCGCCATTTCTGCCAGTATCGCCATGGAACAGTCCTACGGTTATATCGATGGCGACAGCGCTTCGCTAGCTGAATTATGCTGTTTAATTTCTGCCCTGACGCGCACCCCAGTCAAACAATCCATTGCCATGACAGGCTCGATCAACCAATACGGAGAAGTACAAGCCATTGGTGGGGTCAACGAAAAAATCGAAGGGTTTTTCAGCTTGTGTGAGGCGAGGGCCTTAACCGGTCAACAAGCGGTCATCATTCCTGCCGCCAATCAAAGTAACCTGATGCTAAAAGAAAACGTTATTCAGGCTGTGGAGCAGGGTAAATTTGCCATTTACGCCATCTCTCACGTCAATGAAGCACTTGAACTTTTGATGAGTAAAGCAGCCGGAACCCTGGACTCTTCAGGAAATTATCCCGAAAACTCAATTAATGCAATAGTAGTGGATCGCCTTAAGGAAATTCATGAACTGGCCGAATCCGAACATGAAAAAGACAATGAAAATGTAGAGACTAATCAGCCTAATTAATACGTCTATTTCCAGCGTGTACCTGAATGGTTTTCTGGAAATCTATGCCCTTCCACATTAGCCACCTGTTTCTGTCACAATCGCGTCGATACTATTCTTGCGCAATCTGCGTTTAATGGTGGATACACTGGATATGCGTTTGAATGGCCCCATTTTTACCCGATGCCACACTACATTCCCCACCTTTGCCTTTTCCACGCGCGACTCTATCCCCATCAAGGCTAGTTGCGCGCGTAACTTGTCTGCCTCTGCAAAAGCGCGGAATGATCCTGCTTGAATCACATATTGACTGTTTTTTAGCTTGCCGACACGCTCTTCCCTTTCACGCGTTTTTAATTCGTGGTCTGGCACCACCATTTCTGCCTTAGGCAAAATGGTGTAAAAATCATATTGTGGCTCTTTACTTGGTTTATCCTGATGCGTGGGCTTTTTTATAAGCGGTTTTAAATCTTCTGTATTTGAGACTGTATTTTGTGGCGCATGCTGCCGTAAAAACATTAAAAAAGCGACAAAAGAGCCTATTAACAGCAGAATTAATAACCATTTCCACCAGGCTACCTTCGCCTTTCCTGTAGATTTTTTTCGGCTTCCAGCTCTATTTTTATAGTCCCTGGCCATTACATGACTTCAGGCGTATTAATTTTTAATAATCGCAAGCCATTTGCCAGCACCTGACGCACGGCTTCAATCAAATTCAGACGTGCATTTCTGAGCGCTGCATCGTCCACTAAAAATTGATGCGCGTTGTAGTAGGTATGAAACTGATTAGCCAGATCACGTAAATAATGAATCAATTGATGCGGTTCATACTGTAGCGCCGCACGTTGTAGAATTTCCGGATATTTAGCCAAGGTCGTCAGCAATGCTGATTCATGTTCTTCAGTTAACCTATTCAAATGCGCCATACCTAACCCCATATCCCGCGCCAAGCCTTTTTCGGCCAGTTGACGGAACACACTGCACACTCTTGCATGCGCATATTGCACATAGTACACCGGGTTTTCATTGGTTTTTGAGGTAGCCAGTTTTAAATCAAAATCCATGTGTTGCTCGGATTTACGCATCACATAGAAAAACCGTGCCGCATCTGCGCCCACTTCATCGCGTAATTGACGTAAGGTGACAAACTCACCTGAGCGTGTCGACATGGGGACTTTCTCACTGCCTCTATAAAGTACGGCAAACTGCACCAACAATACGGTTAATTTTCTTTCATCCGTACCGAGTGCCTGCATCGCGGCGCGAACTCTGGGAATATAACCGTGATGATCCGCCCCCCAGATATTAATCACCTGATCAAAGCCGCGATCCAGCTTGTTCATATGATAAGCAATATCAGAGGCAAAATACGTGCTTTGTCCATTATCACGTACCACAACGCGATCTTTTTCATCCCCTAATCGAGATGATGCAAACCAGGTCGCACCTTCTTTTTCGTATAAATATCCTGCCTCCTGCAGGCGGGCAAGCGCAGCTTTAACAGACCCATCATCCATCAGTAAACGCTCGGAAAACCATTTTTGATAACTGACCCCAAATGCTTCCAGGTCAAGTTTAATGTCTTCAAGAATGTCATTCAGACCGAGCTTAAAAATATCCCGGTATTGGGTGGTGCCTAGTAAGGTTTTTGCACGTTCGATCAGTGCATCAATATGCTCTTCCTTGTCACCGCCGTCCGTTTCATCGGCAGGAATATCCTCAAACACCAGCTCCACTGGATGACGGTATTCATTTTCAGCTGCGCGATGCAATGTATCCGCAATTTCCGCCACATATTGTCCACGGTAACCATTACTCGGAAAGGGCAGCACTTCACCGCATACTTCCAGATACCGCAACCAAATGCTGGTGGCCAAAATATCCATCTGCCGACCCGCATCGTTAACATAATATTCGCGCTCAACATCAAACCCCACAGCCTGCAGCAAATCGGCCACTGCCGAGCCATACGCCGCGCCTCGACCATGCCCCACATGTAGCGGCCCAGTCGGGTTTGCGGAGACAAACTCCACCTGTACCTTTTTACCTTGCCCAACCTTGCTCAAACCATACGCCGAACCTTGCTGGTGGATGTTTTCGATAACCTGAAACTGGGCATTGCTATCAATAAAAAAATTAATAAAACCAGGGCCGGCAATATCAATTTTGCTGACCAGTTTGTCATCAGGTAAGGCTGCCACGATTTTTTCCGCCAGTTGGCGGGGGTTCGATTTAGCCGGTTTAGCCAGCATCATGGCAACATTAGAGGCAAAATCACCATGTTGTGGATCGCGGGTGCGTTCAATCGTTATTTTCGGCGCAAGTGTCTGTTCAATAACGCCTTCTGTCTTAAGATTATCCAGCGCCAGCTGTAATAAATCTTCCAGCTTTTGTTTCATTCTGCTTGAAAGGGGAAGCTACAAAGCCGCCTATTATCACTTAATACGAGTCGCGAAGAAAGTTTTAGAAGCTCACTTATCAAGTCCTGTTGTGAAAACATACCTTTTTTTGACAGTATTCTTTGTAAAAATGAACCTGCTGCCCATAACTTCAAAATTGCAAGTTTATATTTGCATTAATGGGTAGTGGAACTCATATTATTTTTGTCATCACAGGAAAAAAAATGTCAATCAAGAGATCTACCTGGATAAAGCAACTGTTGATGTTTGTTGCCACAAGCACTTCGACAGTCTCAGTCTCAGTCGCCGACCCGACCTATATGATAGGTGTAAATATCAGCTTAAGCGGCGATGTCGGAGTGACCGCAAAACTATTACATGATGATCGTAAAGGGAGTGTTGTCGCTGCATTTGGAGCCAGCTATTTTCCGTTTGCAGAAGAACAATTTGATGTTGACCTTGGTGTAGGCTACAACTTTGACCATGTCACTCCCGTCGTAAGTTGGGGCGTTTTTAAAAGCGATGTCTTGTTTAATATCGGTTATTCTGGCACGGATGACCCTGGCTCCAGCGCTTCTGGTAGCGGCTCACCGACACCCAGCCTAGACCCAGCGCCACCCGTTTTAGATACCATTACTATTCCCCCAACATTTACAGATGGCCCTTCTGATGCCTTCCCATCTGGAACATAATAATAGGTGCAAGGCTTAATATAAGTCCAGCGGATCAACATCCAGTGACCATTTGACCTGTTTTGACTGCTTTACCGAATTAATTTGGGGTACCAGCTGGTCAAGGAAAAAATGCAGCTGTTTACGTTGACGGCTCTGCACTAGCAACTGAAAGCGAATCATTCCTGCTCGCCGCGTCATAGGCGCGGGGGCAGGCCCCAGTAACATAATTTCAGCAGTGAGCAATGGCTGTGAAATTTCAATTACTTGCTGTAAAAACGTTTGCACGGTCTGCGCGTTTAAGCTTTGCGCTCTAAAAATTGCCTGATAACTGCAGGGTGGCAGCGATGCCAATTGACGCTCTTGCAATGCCTGTTTGGCAAACGCTTGATAGCCGTCCTGCAGCAAAGTCAACAGCAACGGATGATCGGGATGACGGGTTTGCAACACGACGCGTCCCTGTTTGTGGGAACGCCCGGCGCGCCCTGCCACTTGTACGATCAATTGCGCCAATTTTTCACTGCTGCGGAAATCTATACTAAACAACCCACTGTCCGCGTCTAATAAGGCAACCAGAGTGACATCAGGGAAATGATGCCCCTTAGCCAGCATTTGTGTGCCAAGAATAATGTTCACTTGCCCCTGGTTAATTTGTTCCAGCATCGCTTGCAACGCGCCTTTACGTTGCGTGGTATCCTTGTCTAGCCTCGCACACGTGTAGTGTGGGAAAAGTTCATGCAGGGTTTGTTCTATGCGCTCGGTACCCAAACCCACCGCCTGCATCACCGCCTGTTCACAGGCAGGACACTGTTCTGATAAACGTTGCTCAGTACCACAATGATGACAACGTAAGCGTTTGTCCTGAAAATGAATCACCAAATTTGCATCGCAACGCGGGCATCGCGAGACATGACCACAACTGTGACACATTTGCACCGGCGCATAGCCGCGGCGGTTAATAAACAACAACACCTGCTCACCTTTTTCCAGCGTGTTGTGCATTTGTTTTACCAACATATCAGCCAGGCCACTATGCATTTTTTTATTGCGCACATCCAGTAACTGCATGGTGGGCGGTGATGCCTCCCCTGCACGTTGACCCAAATGCAAATACTGATAGCGTTGTTGCTGCACATTATGCAGACTTTCCAATGACGGCGTTGCCGACCCCATAAGCACAGGGATATTCAAATTCCTGGCTCTGACAATGGCCACATCGCGCGCCGAATAGCGAAACCCTTCCTGTTGTTTAAACGAACTGTCATGTTCTTCGTCGAGAATAATCAGGCCTGGGCTTAGCAGTGGTGTAAACAGGGCAGAGCGTGTGCCCAACATAATGGAAGCCTGACCACGCTGCATGCTTAACCAGGCATTACTGCGCTGACCGTCTGCCATGCTGGAATGTGAACTGACGATATGCGCCGCAAAGCGTTGTTTAAAACGGTTTTCCAATTGCGGCGTTAAGGTAATTTCCGGTAACAACACCAACACCTGCTGCCCATGCTGCAATACTTGCTCAATCACCTGCATATAGACTTCGGTTTTGCCACTGCCAGTCACCCCTTCAAGCAGGAACACTGCAAACTGATCCAGTTTTTTGCCCACCGCATCAATCGCCTGCTGCTGCTGTGGGTTAGCCTTTAGAGGCGCACTATTTAACGCTGCGTTTAAGGTGTTTTGATTCTCATTTAATTCTTCAATTAACTGCTTGCCCCGCAAACCTTTTAAAGCGGCCTGCCAATTAGGTTGCCAGGCATTCAGCATTTCACTATTCAACGGGGCGTTCATGTGCTGAAAATAACTCAATAATGCCTGTTGTTTGGTGGCTCGGGTAAGTTGTTCGGGCTTGAGTAAACGACCTTTGTCGCTAAGAACATAGCGTTTAGGAGATTTTATTTTTGCTTCTTTACCCTTGCGTAACGCGACAGGAAAGGCGGTCGCCATCACCTCTCCAAGCGGGTGATGATAATAGTTTGCAGCCCACTTCAATAGTTGTATGTCTTGCTCTGACAGTAACGCAGTGTCATCCAGTACGCGCTCAATATATTTAAGTTTACTTTGCTCAATATCGCTATGTTCGGCAATCTCCATAAGCACGCCGGTTTTATGTCCACTGGCAAATGGCACACGCACACGCATACCTATTTGTAAACGCTGCCCAACAATATCTTGTGGCAACCTATAATCGAATAAACCATGCAGGGGAACTGGAATAGCAATGCGAGCAATCATATTTTGATCAATTTTTTACAGAGGTGATAGCATTTACCTGATAAGGTTACTCGAAAATTTTAAGCTGCATAAAACAGACTGCCGTCTTAATCCATCATGAGCCAAACAATCCTGACCTGTTCTAAAGCTGTTCACCATACGCTTTTCATGACTTGCATTTTTTTATCTGTCATTGCTAATTAATACCATCAATATTATGCCCAGCTCCAATCCCAAGCGCGCCTCATTTTTAAGCATTGTCATCTATACCTTGTTTTTTTTATCTGGCTTTATCGCGCTGATATATGAAGTTTTATGGATGAAAGAGCTGGGGTTGTTGTTTGGCAACACCGCCCATGCCAGCGCCACTGTTCTGACTGCGTTCTTTGTTGGCTTGGGCGCGGGTAATTTTTTCTGGGGCAGGCGTAGCGCCCAACTGCGCAATCCATTACGAATTTACGGCTATCTGGAACTTGCCGTCGCCGCCAGTGCGTTAGGTTATTTTGCCATTCTGGGCGCCTATCGTAGCATTTACCCATGGCTGTTTGAGCGCTTTATTGATCTGCCAGAGATTTTTTTGCTGGCTAAATTTGGCTTGTCCTTGCTGCTTTTATTTCCGCCCGCATTTTTTATGGGGGGCACGCTGCCGGTCATGAGCCATTTCCTGGTGCAGCAAAAACAATGGTTGGGGCAACGTGTTTCAGTCTTGTACGGCATTAACACCCTGGGAGCGGCCAGTGGCACGTTGATCGCGGGGTTTGTACTTCCCCCTGTATTCGGCTTTCAAAACAGTTTTATGCTGGCCATTTTGGCTAATTTACTGGTGGCTATCATTGCTATTTTGTTGGGTAAACCGTATCCCGCCGACAGCCACAAAATAAACTCAACTCATGCCAACACATTCCCCACAACAGCCAGTTTTTTGATGCTGGCTGTCGTTGCCTTTGCCTCGGGGCTGATTACCTTGTCTCTGCAAGTGCTTTGGGTACGTATGTTTTCCCAGGTTTTACATAATTCTGTGTATACCTTCAGCATTATTTTAACGGTCTTTTTACTGATATTGGCTTTCGCTTCATGGTTTGCCAATCGCTTGATGCATTGGTTTAAGCACCACGAACTGATTCTTCTCATTATTTTACTGCTGGCTGGCGGCTTAGTGATCGGCTCGCCATTCCTGTTTGCATACTTAACCAATGACTTGGCTTATGTACAAGGCGAGGCCAGCTGGCTGGGGTATATTCTGCACGTCTTTCATATCGCATTGCTGGTGATGGGACCTGCGCTATTATTTCTTGGCGCGGTTTTACCGATGACCTTTAAATTGGTCGAACACGAACGGGCTGGCGCTGGATATCTGGTTGGCATGTTAACCTCAATCAACACCCTGGGCGCTGTCATCGGCTCATTTCTGGCAGGGTTTGTGTTGCTGGAAAGTGTCGGCCTATGGCCTGCCATTCAAATAATTGCCTGCCTTTGTCTGGGGATGGCCATCGTGCTCGCCTATAAAATCTATAGCACAACGTTATATTGGCTTCCGGTTCTACTCAGTATTCTGCTGTTCCCGGCGGCGATACTGGATATGACATCTTTACCCAAAGTTAAACTGGTGGAATCCGCCAATGAAAAATTGGTTGAATTATGGGAAGGCAGCGGCGGTACTGTAGCCGTTACTGACAGCAGTGTGTATGGCGGTTTACGCATCAAAGTCAATAATCACTACACGCTAGGCGGCAGTGGCGCCCGTTTGCTGGAAGAATTGCAAACCGACCTCGCCATGCTTTTGCATCCCAAACCAGACGATGTTTATATTCTCGGGCTGGGCAGTGGTATTACCGCCGGCGCGGCTCTACGTCACCCTTTACAGCAACTTACCGTGACCGAACTGGTACCGAATGTTATCGTCGCCTCTGAAAAACACTTTACACCTTTTGTGCACGGCTTGTTTACAGACCCACGCGCTGGCGTCATTGCTGAAGATGGACGTAATTATCTGGAAGGAACCCGGCAACATTTTGATGTCATCATCGCCGACCTGTTTGTACCGTGGCGTTCCGGCGCTGGCTATTTGTATACCCAGGAACATTTTCAAGCCGTCAGCCAACGCTTAAAACCCGCTGGCTTATTTATGCAATGGCTGCCCAGTCACCAGATGACTGCAGCGCAATTTAAAACCATTGCCCGCACCTTTGCCTCTGTATTTCCTCAGACTACGTTATGGCGCTCAGATTTTATCAGTGGCGTTTCATTTGTCGCCTTAATGGGGCAAATGCAACCCTCATCTTTTAATCAGGATTTGTTAGCAAGATCTATGCGTACCGCCGGTATGGAAAACTTTGGCGTCAATAAACTGCCATTGCTCAGCCATTACCTGGGCAACCTCTCCAATGCCAGTGAACTATTTGCTGATGCCCCTTTAAATACTGATGATTTTCCCTTCATCGTTTACGATGCCCCTAAAACACAGCGCCTGCAAAAGGCGGGTAAAATTAACTTTTTCAACACAGAAGATCTGGTCAACACCGTCCATCAACTGCGCCAGCTCACTCCACTGCCACAAGACCCTTATTTACAAAACCTCACACCCGCTCAACTTGGTTGGGTAAGTATGGGTGAAGATTTGCAATCTACCGAATCATTCCGCGCCAGCCGGAAAATCGCCCTGGCAAAACAAAGTTTCAAACGCTTTCAAAGTCGATACAAGACCTGGCAACACGCACAGCCTGATTCACCATAACGAGGCTGTCAGGGTATGCGGATCGTAGCAAGGCGATTGTGTAACAAGCAGATTCCTTTGGTCTTTTGAGGTGCATAGTGGCAATCTGTAACGACAAAGGCTAGAAAAATTAGCCGATTTCCCATCGCCGCAGTAGTATCATTCATAATCCGACTGCCTCATTCTTTAATCACCTTTGAAAACACCTAAACAACCTCACATAACTCGCGTCCAACAAGCACCAGCATTACCATCTCGCCCTGCCGCTTTCTGTTGGCGTTATGCACAAAGCTATCGCTGGCGCTTGCTGTTGATGTTTGTGTTGGAAGCCGGACAGGCCGCCTGCACCATATTATTGCCTTATGCCATCAAGCGAATAATGGATAGCGTGCAGCATGCCCAGCATCAACACTTGGATATCTGGCTCACCCTGGAAAGGGATTTATGGTTGTTTGCCCTGTTAAACCTGGGCATAGTATTGTTTTCGCGTGCCAGCGGCGCGGTACTGGTCGTGGTTGGACCGATACTGCGCCGCCAAGTCCGCCGCGAGTTATTCCACTATTTACAATATCATTCGCAACGCTTTTTTCTCAGCCATTTTGCCGGCTCCATTGGCAATCGTATCAGTGAGGTGGCCATGAGTGTCGCGCACACTGTCTGGACTATTTTGTTTGATTTTTGGCCACTGCTGATTTCCTTCAGCGTTTCGCTGTTATTGTTGTTCGGCGTGGATCAACATCTTGCATTTACCCTGGCAGGCTGGATCGCCCTGTATATCCTTATTTCCTTTGTTCTGGCCTTAAAATGCCGCCACTACGCACAGCAATATGCCGCTTCTCGCAGTCTGGTCAGCGGCAAAATTGTTGATTCGGTGACAAATATCATGAATGCCAAATTGTTTGCCCGTCGCAACTATGAACGTGATTACCTGGAAGATTTTCTCAACCTGGAAGTCAAAAGTGCGCGGCGTACCTTCTGGTATATGGAACGCATCCGCTGGTTTCAATTTATTGCCGCCATGTTGTTGATGCTGGGGATCATTGGCTATGCGCTAAAAATATGGAGCGAGCAGGGTATGAGCGCCGGACAATTCGCCATGGCCGCCAGTTTGTCATTGATGTTGATCGAACAGGCACGCGGATTGAGCCGACGTTTTCTGGAATTCTTTGAATATGTTGGCAACATCAACGATGGCGTCAATATGATTGTCGCGGCACATGAAGTAACTGACCGCGCCGATGCGACCGAATTGAGTGTCAATACTGGCGCTATTGAATTTCAACACGTCCATTTTCACTATGCTCAAGGCAAACCGGTATTCAGTGACCTCAATCTATCTATTGCATGCGGTGAAAAAATCGGTTTGGTTGGTTTTTCCGGCAGTGGTAAAAGTTCTTTGTTAAATCTGTTGCTGCGCTTGTTTGATACGCAATCAGGCAATATTTTGATTGATGGGCAAAATATCCAACATGTCACCCAGGAAAGCCTGCGTGATTCGATCGCCATGATTCCACAAGACCCCATGTTGTTTCATCGCAGCTTGATGGAAAATATTCGCTATGGTCGACTGGAAGCCAGCGATGAGGCGGTCATCGACGCCGCCAAAAAAGCCCATGCGCATGATTTCATCATCGAACTGGCAGAAGGCTATGATGCCCTGGTGGGAGAGCGCGGCGTAAAACTCTCAGGCGGTCAGCGACAACGAATTGCCTTGGCCAGAGCCGTTCTTAAAGACGCTCCCTTGTTATTTCTGGATGAAGCGACCAGTGCGCTGGATTCGGTTACCGAACGCCACATTCAGGATAGCCTGAATTATTTAATGCGCAACAAAACGGTTATCGTCATCGCCCACCGTTTATCAACGCTGGCTCACATGGATAGAATTCTGGTTTTTCATCACGGCAAAATTATTGAGGATGGCAATCATCCTTCCTTGCTTGCCAAACAAGGTCATTACGCACACATGTGGTCAATGCAAGCAGGCGGTTTCTTACCTGAAATTGAACAACAAAATTAGCATTTATACCTCAAGCCACTCATCCAGCAATCCATGTACATCCTCAATTCCGGTTTTTTTTAATGATGAAAATAGTTGCAAGGTGATTTCTATACTGGCCTCGCCTAAGTCTTTTTGTACTTTTAACAAGGCATTTTTAGCTGCGCCAAATTTCAATTTATCCGCTTTGGTTAACAAAATATGCAAAGGGGTTCCAGCATGTTCACACCATTCAATCATTTTCCAGTCAAATTCTGTTAACGGATGGCGAATATCCATCACCAATACAATACCGCATAAAGATTCACGTTCCTGCAAATATTTCAGCATGGTTTTTTGCCATTCTTTTTTTATAGATTCTGATACTTTGGCGTAACCATAGCCCGGTAAATCGACAAGTTTTCGTTTTTCATCAAGAGCAAAATAATTGAGTAACTGTGTTCGGCCAGGTGTTTTACTAATACGCGCCAATGAATTCTGATGGGTAATAGTGTTTATCGCACTGGATTTACCTGCATTGGATCGACCGGCAAAAGCAACTTCTCTCCCTTTATCTTCCGGCGATTCATCCAATTTGGATGCACTGATTAAAAATGTGGCCTGATGGTAAAGTGGATTCATGGTAATCTCGCGTCAATAGGTTAAATAGAGTAGAATTCTGCAATTATATAGCGCTGGCAATTTTTTATTTATTTTGTTGGACTGTATAACTAATAACCTGAATCCGTGATCTCACTGCGGCACAGAGTGTCATCTTTGTAGCGTAAGAGCATCACGAAATCAAAAAATAAGAAAGGTTGATTTAACAACTCATGACACTAAAGGTAAGCGAATGATCAAAAAAATCTTGATGGCTTCAATGGTTGCTCTGCTCGCAGGTCAATCTGCATTTGTTCAGGCTGAAAAAGGCCAGGAATTGGCGGCTTCTTGTGCTGGCTGCCATGGTGAAGATGGGAATAGTGCAATGCCAGCTTTCCCGAAACTGGCGGGACAACATGCTTCATATATCAAACAACAATTGCTTGCTTTTAAACTGGGGAAACGCAATGCACCTATGATGGCGCCTTTAGCTATGGGGCTTTCTGACGATGATATTGAAAACCTGGCAACATTCTATGCTAAACAAAAAACATCTAAAAATGATATGCCAGTGATTGAGTTTGAAGATGAAGAGGATGAGGACGATCTGGATGAAGCGGGTATAGTAGAACTGGCTGAAAGGAAAAAAACTGAGTTTGATGATTTGATGGCTTTGGGCAGTGATTTATACAGAAATGGCGATTTAGAACGCGAGGTTTCTGCCTGTATTGCTTGCCATGGCCCTTATGGTGAAGGCAACAAACCAGCTGGCTTCCCATCATTACGTTCGCAACATGCGGATTATTTGATTAAATCATTAGCTGATTTTAAAAGCGGTGCACGTGCCAATAATCCGGAAAACATGATGCATATGATTGCTATAAAAATGACCGATCGTGAAATCAAAGCCGTGTCTTATCATATTTCAATTATGAAATAAGGCGCTCGCTTCCCGGCGTGATAAAAACCGCCGGGAAGCTGAACTATTCCCCCCACAACGCTATTTCAGTGATCATTTTTCTTCACATCCCTTTTAATTCAGTGCTTATTAATATAATCAATCTACTATTTCACTCGAATATATTTTTTACAAACACCCTAATTTCAGATTTTTGAGGAGAATTTCATGTTGAAAAAATCTATTGCCTTAGCCTTCTTATTATTTTCATCTTT
>SPJJ01058999.1_pt1 | contig 20405 bp, 15 predicted proteins | sample 3741741 | NCBI WGS metagenome assembly SPJJ01 (sample SAMN10925908, study PRJNA522277) | cold seep metagenome | isolation source: Elba SIP-enriched marine methane seep metagenome, extraction at timepoint T1 | place: Italy: coast of Elba, Mediterranean Sea | collected 2014-05 | reverse complement strand
GGCCCACGGCTTGGGCCTGTAGGGCGGCCAGGGTGCTCTCAGACAGGGATCTCTTGTAGTCCTGAACGATGTCCATGTTGCCCGAGTAGTCGTCGTGCTCGTTGTCGATCAGCTGGGCCATCGGGCGGTAGGGCATGTCGCTGGGCAGCCGCAGGGCCTGAAGCATCTGCTTCCAGATGCGCTGGTCATCGGTGCGGCCCTTGCCATCGTAATTCAATCGGAAGGTCGCGAAGGCGAGGCCCATGAGCTTGCGGTCGACCTCGGAGAGCCCGCGGATCTTGTTGGAGTCTGCCATCCACATCACGGATGCGTATTGCGTGAGGGCGCTCATCGCCTCGCGGCTGGTATGCGCGAGCTGGTGGTTATAGGTGACTTTGAAAGCTGGCTTGCCGTCGTGGTTCTCGGTGGGCGCAAAGCGCAGCAGGTCCGACGAGCCTTCGCCATCGAAAAAGCCGTTGGCGATGAACTTATGCTCGATGGTCCGGTTGTGGTCCATCTCGGCGTTGTAGTGCGTGGCGACATTGAGATCGAGCACCGCGTCCTTGACCGCGTCGCCTTTGACCTCATCAAAGCGCCCATTGTTCTTGAGCACGAACTCCTGACTGGCGTCCTGAACCGCCGCCTTGAGCCCGAACTGGTACAGCACGTCGCCGGCATCCATACGGCCATCGTCATCCCCATCGAGGTGGGCCCATCGCACCTCACGATAGTCTGTGAGGGTGGGGAAGGCGACGTTGGGGTTGCGTTCGTGGCTATAGTTATAGATGGCGTCGCTGACCCGGCCACGCAGGTCCTCGTAGTTCTCCTCGTTGCTGAGGCCTTCGAACATCGCGACCAATGAATCCATACCTTCAGAGCGCGTCACGCCCTCGAATTCGCCGCGCGCGTCCTTGAGGTCACCCTTCCAAAAGTAGGAGGAGCCGAAGGTGGTCAGCACTTCAAGATTGCCGAGCTGCTCCATGTCATCGTCGAGGTTGTCGAGGCCCGCACACAGGTCGAGCATGCACAGCTGTGGCCGGTCTGCGCGAAGGCCCTGGGCTAGGGCGCGCGCGAGAGACTTCTCTTGGTTCTGGCCGATGCTGGAGTGCCCGCCGTAGGAAAAGCCGGTCTTTTGGCCGACCGCGTCGAACATGTCGTTGTTGAACTCTTTGACCCCGATGCGCACGCCTTTCACCCGGCCGTCCTCACCGCGGCCGCGGGGGAACGTGAGCTCAAACTCTGCGCCCCGCCAGTCCTGCTTCTTCAGCTCGAATTTGGCGCCATGCACGTTCTGCTTTGGCAGATTGATAATGAAGGAGCGCAAGAAGCCTTCACCTTGGCCGCAAAGGTGTTGCCAGTTGATGTAGCCCTCGTCGTCCAGCATGTGGCCCACGTCGAACTTCTGCGGGATCTTGTCTGCGAAGAGCTCGCCGATGTCGGCAGCCTGATTTGCGCTGACGTGCTCGCGGTAGTCCGCGCGGTCCAGAACCCGCGCCATGTGCTGCCCGAGGCGCTGATTGGGCTCTGCGTCCGCCATGGCCAGCATGCCCTCGTGAATGCGGCGGGACAGGCGTGCGGTGTCGCCGCGCGGCGATACGCTCTTACCCAGCGCCCACAGCGTCGTGAAGGCGGAGCTGCGCAGCTGCTGGGTCTCGTCCTTGCTCAGGCCGGGCAGGGCGCGGCCTTCGGCCTGCACGGAGCGTTTGGCCATCGCCAGGGCGTTTTCGGTCAGGGACGCTTTGTCCGCATTCGATAGCTGGGCAAGGGCGGGCAGGGCGTCCCCGCCTTGAGCTGCGCCCGAGATCGACAGGGCTAGCCGATACAGGCCCTCCTCGGCGGTCTTGGTATCGGGCTGGCCGCGCACCTCGGACGTGGGTACGGGCCAGCCGGCGTCATTGAGGTAGACAGGCCGCTTGGCGCCGGCCGGGGTCAGCGCGTCCTTGGCGCCACCGCCGGGCACCTGGAGCAGGCCCTCTACCTGCTTGGTGAACTGCTTGTAGTAGCGCCGCCCAGCGCGGGACATGCGCACATCGCCCAGCTCCGCCCAGAGCTTGGCCTCCTCGGCAGACAGGACACGCGGTCCGTCGGGACCCATCTGGTCGCCATCCTCGGGTTTGGTGATCTCAGCCCATACGTTGCGGATTTCGCGCGACCAGTAGGTCTCCCCGCCCTTTGAATCCGCCTGCCGGTATTGGTTGATGAGTCGTTTGGCGCCGTCGATGGACATGGTGTCTTCCCCCTAGAGGTGTGCCCTTATCGGAGGGGTGTGCGTCAAGGTGCGCTAAAATCCGCAGGGCGCCGCCATGTTCTCGAAATGTTAGGGAGTCTTCGACCTGGCGTCGTGTTAGTTCTGGGGCGCGATGACCGACACGCTGACCGCCGCTGATGGGACCCTGCTGTCGCTCTACGACTGGAGGGTACCCGATCCCAAGCTCACCGTGGCCATCGTGCACGGCTACGCTGAGCACGCTCGGCGCTACCTGCACGTCGCCAAGGCCTTCAACGAGCAGGGCATCTCAGTCGTCACCATGGACCTGCGCGGGCACGGCCGCTCGCAGGGGGCAAGGGGCCACGTCGACCGCTTCGAGGACTACCACCAAGACGTCGACGTGCTGCTGGCCAAGGCGGATGAGGGCCGGCCGTTATTCATGCTGGGCCACTCCATGGGCGGGCTGCTCACTGCCCACTACCTGCTCAGCGGCAAGGGGCAGCAGGTCCGCGGCGCCATCCTATCGTCACCGTACCTCGGGCTGGCTTTGCAGGTCGGCGGCCTCAAGCTGGGCGCAGCGCGGCTGTTCTCAAAATTGGTGCCCAAGCTGTCTCTGCCCTCGGAGCTGACCAGCGAGGACCTCACCCGCGACCCCGAGATGGTCAAGGTGCACGCCGCCGACGACCTGAACTTCCCCACCGCCAACGCGCGCTGGTTCACCGAGAGCAGCGCGGCGATGGAGATGGTTCATAACAACGCAAGTCAGCTTTCGAAGCCCCTCATGCTTCTATATGGAGGCAGCGACAAGGTCGCCTCGGCGGATGCCACCGACAGCTTCGCTGCGCAGCTCACTGTGGCCGACCGGGAGGTCGAGCGATTGGCGGGCTTTTATCATGAGATCCTCAACGAGCCCCCCGCGGACCGTCAGGCGCTGATGCAGCGCATGGCCGCGTGGTTGTTGGCCCACGCCGAGGCCTAGGCGGTGCAGGGCCTTCCCAAAGAAGAGCTGGAGCGCATCCAGCAGGCACTCAAGCAGCGCCTTGAGCAAGAGAAGTTGACGCCCATGATGCGTCAGTACTTGTCGGTGAAGCACGACTATCCGCATGCGTTGGTGCTCTTTCGCATGGGCGACTTCTTCGAGGTCTTCTTCGATGACGCCAAGGAGTGCGCCCGCCTACTGGACCTGACGCTGACAGCGCGCTCCAAGGAAAAGGACATCCCGATGGCGGGGGTGCCGCATCACGCCATCGACGGCTACATCGCGCGCCTCATCGAGCTGGGGCGCACCGTGGTCTTGGTGGACCAGGTTGAGGACCCCAAGCAGGCCAAGGGGTTGGTGCGGCGAGAGGTGACCAGAATCCTCTCGCCGGGCACCTACCTCGACGCGAAGGCCTCGGCGCGCCTTCCGACCTACCTCGGGGCCGTGGCCTTCGGGGCGCCGAACCGGCGGCGTAAGAAGCCTGCGGCGACGTGGGGCCTGGCGGCCTTGGAGTTGTCGACCGGCGAGCTTCGAGCCACCGGCGCCAAGGGCGCGGACCTGTTGGTGGACGAGGTCTCCCGGCTCGGTCTTAGGGAGCTGCTGGTCCTGGAGTCTGCGCGGGACGATGCGCGCATCGCGGCTGTGGCGGAGGCCATGCCCGACGTGACCCTATCCTTCGTTGATGACGCCGCCCAGGATATGGCCTCCGTGCAGGCTACGTTGACGCGCGTTCTCGGCGAGCAGGAGGTGCGAGGGGCCCGGACGGCCCTAGAAGAGGACGCCATCTACGCGGCGGGCCTGTGCCTTCGCTACGCTGAGGATGCACAGATCCGCCCAGAAGCGCCGGACCTTAAGGGGGAGGCCAGCCTCGCGCACGTCCAGAGCCTCACCCCCTTCGTGGCCGGTCACGCGCTCATCTTGGACGCGCAGGCCCGCGAGCACTTGGAGTTATTCGCGGCCCAAGGGCAGGGCGGTCGGCAGGGCTCATTGCTGGAGGCGATCGATGAGGCCAAGACCACTATGGGCGCGCGCCTGCTGGCTCAGTGGTTGGCCTACCCGCTGAGGGATGTTGGGCAGATTGAGCTGCGGCAGGGGGCTGTGCAGGCCCTTCAGCAGTCGCCAAGTGCGCAGGACTGCTTGCGGGATGGCTTGGCTCAGGTCAGCGATGTGCAGCGCTTGGTGGGGCGGGTGGTTATGGGCCGAGCCAATCCGCGAGACCTCGTGGCGCTGAAGGAAGGCTTGCAAGCGGCGCCCGAAATTCTGGGCGCGGCCCGAGCGGGGGCCCACGGCCTTCATCACGACCCCGACCAGGTCTTTTCGACACCCGATGCTGAGCCGCGCAGCCGGCGGCTCCATGAGATCTCCCAAGTCGACCCCTGCGCGGATGTGGCGGCGCGAATCCAGGCGGCCTTGTGCGATGCCCCGGTGGTGGATCCGGCCAAAGGGGAGGTCTTTCGGGAGGGATTCGATGCTGAGTTGGACCGGCTCAATAGCATCGCAAAGAACGGCAAGGCGCTGATCGAGGAGCTTGAGGCTCGAGAGCGTGAGCGCACCGGTATCAGCAATCTGCGCGTACGCTACAACCGGGTCTTCGGTTATTACATCGAGGTCACCAAGACGAACCTGTCGCTGGTGCCCGAGGACTACGTTCGTAAGCAGACCACCGTGAACGCGGAGCGCTACTTCACGCCCGAGCTCAAAGAGCTTGAAGAAGAGGTCTTGCACGCGGAGGAAAAGCGCATCGCCTTGGCCAACCAACGCTTCGCGGAGCTGGTGACCGAGGTCGGAACCTCCGTACGTGCGTTGCGCGCGCTCGCAGTCGGGCTTGCAGAACTCGATGTGCTGAGCAGCTTTGCGTTTTTGGCCGAGCGCCGAGGTTGGGTGCGGCCAGTGGTGGACGACAGCTCCGTGATCGACATCGCGGACGGTCGCCATCCTGTGATCGAGCGGCTGAGCGAGGCCCTGGGCGAGCGCTTTGTGCCCAATGACATCAGCATCAATGAGGATGAGCGGCTGATCATCATCACGGGGCCCAATATGGCGGGCAAGAGCACGATCATGCGGCAGACGGCGCTGATGGTGATCCTCGCCCAGATGGGCAGCTTCGTGCCCGCGACCCGCGCGCGCATCGGGCTCGTTGATCGTGTCTTCACGCGAGTGGGGGCCAGCGATGATCTGTCCCGAGGACGCTCGACTTTCATGGTCGAGATGAACGAGACCGCGCGCATCTTGCGCTCGGCCACCTCCCGTTCGTTGATCCTCTTGGATGAAATCGGCCGCGGAACGAGCACCTTTGATGGCCTGTCTATTGCCTGGGCGGTGGCGGAGCACCTGCACGACGACGTGTGCGCCAAGACCCTCTTTGCGACGCACTACCATGAGCTCACCGAGATCTGCCGAGACAAGCCTCAGGCGAGCAACCGCCACGTAGCCGTCAAAGAGTGGAACGACGAGATCGTTTTTTTGCGCAAGCTCATGCCCGGCGCCACGAACCGCAGCTATGGCGTGCAGGTGGGGCGGCTGGCTGGCTTGCCGACCAAGGTTGTTGCGCGGGCCCGCGAAGTGCTCGACGGCTTGGAGGCGCAGGCCTTGTCTGCGGGCAATAGCTCCGCGGTGCAGCACCTGGTTCAGACCCGCGCTTCGGGCCGACCCGAGCCCGGGCAGCTGTTTCTCTTTTCTAGCGGGGCCGCCAAGGCGGAGGCCCCAGCGAGCCCAGCGATCGAAGATCCCGCCGCGCGATCGGTGATGGAGACTCTCGATGCGTTGAGTGTTGATGACATGACCCCCCGACAGGCGCTCGAGCAGCTCGCAAGGCTGCAAGAGAAGTTGCGGGGGGCGAAGAGCCCCAAGGCTCGAAGAAAGAGGTAGAGGATGTTCTGTCCCAGCTGTCACGCCGAGTACCGGCCTGGTTTCGAAGAGTGCGCGCACTGCAAGGTGGAGTTGGTCGCCTCGCTGGAGGTCGCGGCCATCTCGCCGGAGGAGGCACTCAACGCCAAAGGGGTGGGCTTGGTGCCCGAGGGCGAGAGCAGTCAACTGCAGGAGATCGGCGACAAGACCTACGATCTGACCCGCGTCTTCCCGGTGGAGTTTGCGCTGCACCTGCGCGATCGCCTCACCAATGATGGGGTGCCTGTGCTCATCGTGCCCGTGGATGAGGCCTTTCCAGACCAGCGCTCGCACTATGAAGTGAGGGTGAGGGCTGAGGACCACGAAAAGGCCGAGCAGATGGTGCAGGACTGGTGGGCGACCCAAGTCGAAGCCCAGCGCACCGCGGCCCAGGGCGCGGCGGAGAATGTGGAGCACTGTCCCGCGTGCGGTGCCCACGTTCCGTTGGATGCCGAAGAGTGCCCGGACTGTGGGCTTTTTGTGGGTGCCGGTGAGGCCGCCGAAGACGAAGACGACGCTGCCGAGGCCTGAGGTTCTTTAGTGCTTGGTGCTGAGCACATCGAGACGCTTCGTGCCGAAGGCCTCGCTCTGCCACAGTTGCAGGCCACCCACACCGGCAAGGGCGTGCGGGTGGCCGTGGTCGATACGGGCGTGAACTTTCAGCACCCCCATCTCAGAGTGCCCGGCCGAGGCTGGCGGGTGCAATGGCAGGACGGCGAAGTGCAAAGCCAGCCGGGCGGCTACGCCGATGGCTACGGTCATGGCACGTGCTGCGCGGCGCTGGTGCACGCCCTGGCGCCCGAGGCGGAGCTGTGGGCGGTGCGGGTCACGGCCGAGCGACCCACGACCGATGCCGACCGCATCGAGCATGGGCTGCACGTGGCCGTTGAGGCGGGCGCTGACATTATTTGCGTGGCCTTGGGCACCAAGACCCGGCTGCGGCAGGGTTTGGATGCGGCGGTGGCCCACGCCTTGGAGCAGGGCGTGGTGGTCGTGGCCGCGGACCCCAATGACGGCGATGCGGTTGTGCCTGCAGCCAGTCCGGGCGCGGTCGCAGCCCGCCATCGAGACGGCGTGGATGTGTGCATCGAAGATGGGGTGTGGTGGGCCGAGGGGCGCGCGCGTCCTGCCAGCGCGCACGCATCAAACTTTTGGGGACCCAGTTTGGCTACGGCACGGGTGTGTGCCGCCCTGGCGCGGTGGGCGCAGAGCACACCCGCGCGGGGCGGCGAGCTGGTGCGAGGCTTTTCAAAGGCTCTCGATGTGCGGTAGGTACGGCCCGCATGGCCGTCGCTAAGCGAAAAACCAAGAACGTACGCGCTTCATCGAAGAGCGCCTCATCGAAGCCCCGCGCCGCATCCAACAAGGCGCCGGCGAAGAAGAAGGCGTCGGCGAAGAAGAAGGCTCCGGCCAAGCGCAAGGCGGCTGTCACCAAGAAGGCGCCGGCGAAGAAGAAGGCTCCGGCCAAGCGCAAGGCGGCTGTCACCAAGAAGGCGCCGGCGAAGAAGAAGGCTCCGGCCAAGCGCAAGGCGGCTGTCAAGAAGAAGGCGCCGGCGAAGAAGAAGGCGCCGGCGAAGAAGAAGGCGCCGGCGAAGAAGAAGGCTCCGGCCAAGAAGAAGGCTCCGGCCAAGCGCAAGGCGGCTGTCAAAAAGAAGGCGCCCGCGAAGAAGAAGGCTCCGGCCAAGAAGAAGGCACCGGCGAAGAAGAAGGCGCCCGCGAAGAAGAAGGCTCCGGCGAAGAAGAAGGCGCCTGCGAAGAAGAAGGCCCCGGCCAAGCGCAAGGCGGCTGTCAAAAAGAAGGCTCCGGCCAAGCGAAAGCCTAAGGCGCGTATCTTCTCTGGCGCCTCGGACGTACGCATCTTGGTGGTGGACGATGAGCCGGAGGTGCTGGCGCTCTTGGTGCCCTTCTTGGAGAGCAAGGGCTACTCGGTCTCCGAGGCCTCGGACGGCGATCAGGCTTTGGAGAAGATCCTGACTGAGCATCCGAACATCGTCGTCCTGGACGTCATGATGCCAGGTCTGTCGGGCTGGGAGATCTCTCGCTATGTGCGCGAGCGCCCCGAACTCGACCCGGTCCGCATCATTATGGCGACCGGCATTGGCCATGAGACCAATGCGGCGACGAGCCCGCTGTACGGGGCCGACGCGTATCTCGACAAACCCTTCCGTCTCGATGTGCTCGAGCGGACCGTCGAAGGCGTCATTGTGCGCATCGAGCAGGGGGCCTACGAGGCACCTCGCATCGCCTAGCGCCCGGCAGTTGGCCCTGCTTCACGCCCTCGGGGCAGGGTTCTCGATCAAAAATTTGCTGTGATCCAAGGTGGGAGGCACAGTGCCTGTGTGCGTGGCGCTGCGACGACTGCCCTGATCATCACCCTGCTCGCCGGGGGCGCTCCCGGGACCGCGAATGCGGCGCGCCCCAGCGCTGAGCGGCTCCTGAAGATGGCTACGAAGGCGGATGCGGACTTGCGCGCCCAGCCCAACAAGCTTCGCTACCGGCACCACATCGAGCGGCTATTGCGCCGCTGGTCTCGCGCGGTTCGGGCCAGCGACGATCAGCCCGCGCTGTACCGTGCGGCTGTGCAGGGCCAGGCCTCGGCGTGGGCGTTGATGGCGCACTGGTCGGGCCGCCGCGACGACCATCGCCAGGCTCAGGCCGCCGCCGCCCATCTGGCTCAACTCAAGGCTGTGCCTGTGCAGGATGCGCCCTTGGCGCGCTCCGGGGAGCGCTCCGTGCTCGCGGGCGATATCACCCCACCCAGCCCGGTGCCTGCGCCCGCTGTCCCGGAGGTCGAGCATGCGCAGGCAGATCACGTGCACGCCGAGCACGCGGACGCCGAGCACGCCGAGATGGACGCACAAACCTTGGCGGTGGCGCTGCGCACCAGCCTTGACAAGATCAGCCGCGAGGTGGGCACGCCAGGCAGCACCCCAGAGCTAGAGCTGCGCGCTTCGACCCGAGAGGCGGTCAAGCCGCGCACGTTGCCACTGCTAGCGATTCGCAAGGTGGTCATCGACGCGGGGCATGGCGGCCACGATCACGGCGCGGTGGGCCCCAAGGGAGTCCGTGAGGCGGATGTGAACCTCGCGATCGCCAAGCGGCTGGGCACGGAACTGGCGCAGACTCATGGCCTGGAAGTGGTCTACACCCGGACCACCGATGATTTCATCTCGTTGCCGCGGCGCTCCGAGATTGCCAACGAGCAGCGGGCCGACCTGTTCATCTCGGTGCACGCCAACGCCCACCGCAACAAGCGCGTGCACGGCGTCGAGACCTACTATCTCAATACCACCAGCAACCGGTACGCCCTGCGCCTCGCCCGCCGCGAAAATCAACTCGCCGAAGATGATCTCGACGCCCACGTAGAGCCCGAGGTCGGCATGCAGCCCGAGCCGGTGCCGACCCTCCCGAAGGGGCAGTTGGGCCAGGACCTGAGGCTGATACTGGCCGACATGGCTATGCGCTCTGCGTCGGCGGAATCACGCCGCCTGGCTGGGTACATTCAGACCTCCGTGGTCGGCCGCCTGCAGCGCACTCCGCAGAAGGTCAAAGACCTGGGGGTCAAACATGCTCTGTTCTACGTGCTCTTGGGGGCCCGGATGCCTGCGGTGCTCGTGGAGACGGGCTTCATCAGTCATGCCGAGGAGAGCCAGCGTCTGATCGATGCCGCCTACCAGGACAAGGTCGCCACCGCGATCGCCAAGGGCGTGATGCGCTTCGCCCAAGAGCGCGAGGCGCTCGCCGCGCGGCTCAAGTCGCCGGACTCGCTTGCACCAGGCGCCTTGGCCAGCCACGACGCTGCGCCCATCGCTCCCTAGGCTACCTGCAATTCATCTTGCTCTCGGCGCTTGGGCTGTGGCCAGAGCGTCCTCGAGGGCTCGCTGCGTGGCTTGCAGCGCCACCTCCGCCTCAAGCTCACCGTTACCCCGGCGCTTGGCATGGGCGCGGGCGACCGCCATGGAACTGTGGCGCAAGTGGAGTTGCGGAAGCTCTGAGACCAGGACCTGGACCTCGTAGACAACCTCCGCGTTGTCCGCCGCGACGCGGTCGATGCGCAGGTCCAGGCGCAGGGCGACCGAGGCCTCGGAGTGGCTGGGCCCGTGCTGCTTGATGAGGTGTTGGCGCACGGCCGCCTTCAACCGGCTCTTGAGCGCGGCCTGGCCCGAAAAAGGGGTAGGGCGGGCGTCGGACATCGAGACCGTGCCCAGCGCGAAGGTGGGTCGGGGCTTGGCGTGGCGCTTGGCGGCGATGATGCGTTTGCGGGCACGCCGGGCCTGCGCGCGCACGGCGCGGTCCGGGTCGTGCCGGGCGACTTGCTTGAGCACCTCGTCGGCGGAGGTCGCCTCATGAGCACCCAGGCCGCGCGCGGCCATGGCCCGCACGATGGCGCGGCGGTCCTCTAGCGCCAGGGTCAGCGACTTTATGATGTGGCGGTCGCGGTGCATGGGGCCACGCGCAAGGCCGGTCAGCTTGCGGGCCGCGAGCAGGCGGATCTTGTACGAACGATCCGTGGCCAAAGTGCGACACAGATTCTCAACCCGAGCCGGGGAGGGATCGGCGGCCTCGGTGGGCCCGGCCAGGACTTGCAGCGCGAGGCAGAGCGCCGCAATTCGGTTGAATCTGACCATGGGGCCGCGCACGTCTGGGCACTTTACCCGGGATCTGTGATGGGGCGCACCCGCCTATGAATGCCCTATACTTGCAGACACGCAATTCGACGATTCAAAGCGGAATGAAAGGCCCAACTTGTTTGCTTTGAAAGGCAAGCAAACCCGGGACCATACGTATTCGGCTTAGCCCATTCGGGGTGGTGTTGCGTTTTTGGAAGCTCTGCAGTGGGCGAGCCGCGTTCCGTAATGTATGCTGAGGGAGTCCAAAATGTCCTTGCTCTCCGCTGATACCGAGACAGTCCTGAAGGGACACGGCATTCCCGTGCGCCCCCACGTGCTCCTGCACGGCTGCCCCGAAGCGCTTGATGCGGTTCGGGCCCTGACCGGGGAGGACGCGGCGTCTACAGCTGATACTGCGGCCGAAGTGGTCTCAGGGGTCCGGGCCCATCGCGTCGTCGCGGTCGTCGCGGGCGCCGAGCTCGCCGGGCCGCTCATTCGGGCCCTGAACGCTGAGAATCTGACCGTGAGCGTGATCGCGGTGCGCCAAGGCGACGAGGGCAGCTCGAGCGCCCAGCTTCGCGCACAGGGGGTCATGGACCTGGTCACCGAGGTCAGCGCCGCCGCGCTGGAGCCGCTGCTTCGACGCGGGTTGGACTTCGCGGCGCTGCTCACCTTGGAGCTGGCGCATCGCTGTGAGTCCCGCCGCTTGATGAATCGTGAGCTTGAACTGCTGGGTCAGCCACCCGAGAGCATGAGCGATGATCTGAGCGTATTCCAGCCGCCGCCGCTGCCTGTGGGGCCGCTGTCCGTCTACAATCTTGATGAGGCCAGCGAGGCCTTTGAAACCGCCTACATCGACCGCGTGCAGCAGCTCTGCGCCAGCGCCCGTGAGGCTGCGGTTCACCTTGGGGTGTCTTCGGCCACCCTGTCGCGTCGCCTACGACGAGAGGGCTCACCCAGTGACAACTAAGAACGTGCGCAGAACTTTCCGTCTCGCGGTCGTGGACCGCGCCGGGCTGGCCGCCGAGTTTGAGTCGATCTCGCGCGAAAAGAGCTGGCCGGTCGATGTGCTGTCCTGCTCCTCCGCGCTGGAGATCGTCGGAGACAGTGGCCCCGGGCCGTTGGGCGGCCTCGTGGTGAGCGTGGGGGCGTCCGGGCCCTTTTTGACCGATCTGTTGCGATGGACGGAGAGCACCGCGAGCCAGCGCGTGCCCACCTTGGTGCTCGGCGCCGGCCGACCTGAGGACGAGGCGGCCGCGCGCATGGTGCTCGGGCGTGAGCACGTCAAGTGGCTGGACCCCGAGCCCGCCAGAGAGGCCCTGTCCGAGTGGTTGGCGGTGGCGCTCGAGGTGCACGAGGTGCGTGCGTTCCGTTCGGATCACGACGGCATCGCGCAGGCCATGCGCGAGGCCCGCATGCAGCTGTTCCACGGCTTCATCCAAAACTACGCGCCGCCCGAGGGTCCGCCGGTGGGGCCGCCTCTGCCGACCACCACCCAAGAGATTCAGCCGCTCCGTGAGGCCCGTTCTCAGTTCGAACGCGCCCACATCCAGGCTGCGGTGCGCGAGTGGGGCAGTCTAAAGGACGCCTCGGCTGCGCTGGGTATCTCGTATACGAGCCTTTGGCGCCGCCTGCGCTGAGCGCGACGTTAACCCGCTAAAAGAGTCCGTCCTGAAAGGGCTGCACGATCAGGTGAGGGTCTATGCCCAGTACCTGCAGTGCGGCCTGCCACCTGTCGTCGTGGGGTGTGTCGAAGACGACGTCTTCAGCGAGGTCCACTGGGATCCAGCTGCCCTGCCGAATCTCCTCGTCGAGTTGACCTTCGCCCCAGCCGGCGTAGCCCAGCACCAGCATGTGGTGGTCGGGGCTGGGCGCCTCGGCGAGCTCCCGCAAGAGGTCCTTCGAGGCGCTCACCCGAATGCGGTCGGTCACCTCGATGGTGGTCTTGAGGGAGATCGGGCTCTCGGTGGGGTCGAAGACAATCCAGCCCGTATTGGGTGACACCGGGCCGCCAACGAGCACTGGCACATCGGGCACTTGGTGCTCGGAGGGCAGCAGGTCGAGCTCGTCCATCACACCCTCGAAGGATACGCGGGCAGGCCGGTTGATGACGAATCCGAGGGAGCCGTCTTGGCGATGATCGATGAGCAGGATGACGGATCGTTGGAAGTTGGGATCCCGCAGAGAGGGGGCGGCGACCAGGAAGCCAGGTGCCAACTCGGACGCCATGGCGCCAATAATCTCATCCTTGTTGGCCGGGGGCGAGTGCCAATCGTGGTCACGACTTTGGTGCACACTGCGGAGTATCTAGTGCTAGCTTGGAATACGGATGGACAGTCCCTTCGAAGAGACTCCGGCGGCCTCACCGGATCAGAAGGAACCTGTGCTGGCCTTCTTGGTGATGCTCACCGGGGCTCACCCGGGGGCCCGCCATCGACTGGGTGAGTCGGCGCTGATCGGGCGTGCCGCCACCGCGGACCTGCGGCTGCATGGCCGCGATGTCTCCCGGCACCACGCGCGCGTGTCGCGCCACAGCTCTGGCCACTACTGCGTCGAGGACTTAGGCAGCCGGCACGGCGTGCGGGTCAACGGGCTACCCGTAGCGGGCCCCACGCCCCTGGCCCTGGGAGACCGCATTGGCATCGGCTCCGAGGGGCTGCTGCTCTTCACCCAGCACGACCGCCTCGAACAACAACTGCTGCATGCCCAACGCATGGAGTCCTTGGGCCGGCTTGCCGGCGGCATCGCCCACGACTTCAATAATCTCATCGGGGCCGTGGTGACGAACCTATCCTATCTGGGGGCCAAGGCAGACGACACGACTTTGGGCTCAGAGGATGTGCAGCAGACTCTGCAGGACTGTCGTAGCGCGTTGGACCGGGCTGGGGACCTGACGCGCCAGCTCTTGGGCTTCGCTCGACGGGGGCGCTACGCGCCGAGCAACGTCGACCTCGACGACATCGCGCAGCAGGTCCTGCGCCTGGTGGGGCACTCCAAGAACGGCGATGGCATAACGCTGGATGTGACGCCCGGGCTGAGGGTGCACGCGGACGCCGCCCAGCTGCACCAAGTCTTGATGAATGTGGTCCTCAACGCTTTGGACGCGGTGGGGCCGGGCGGACACGTGCAGGTGCAGGCGCAGGTGGCTCAGCCTTCGGACCGCGTGGCCATGGGCGTTGCGCCCTCCAGTGAGTCGCAGGTTGTCTTGCGCGTATCCGACGATGGCGTGGGCATGGATGAAGAGACCCGGAGGAGGGCGTGTGAGCCCTTCTTCACCACCAAGGAGCTGGGGCAGGGCACGGGCCTAGGGCTGGCGAGCACCTATGGCATCGTCTCGCATCATGGCGGCGCGCTGCATATTGAGTCTGAGGTGGGCCAGGGCACCACGGTGCACATCCTCTTGCCAGGACCGGACCACCAGCGGGTGGACCTGGGCGTGAGCACAGACGCCTTCGGCGAGTCGCCCGAGGCCCAGACGCTGGTGGTCGTCGACGATGACGCGCTGGTTCGCGGCAGCGCGGCCCGGTACCTGCGGCACGTGGGCTATCAGGTGCACGAAGCCGCGGATGGCGCTCAGGCCGTGGCGCTGGCGGGGCAGGTTGAGCCCGATCTCGTGATGTTGGACATGAACATGCCCGGCATGGACGGCGCCCAGACCTTCGAGGTGCTTCGCAGCCTCAGGGCTGATCTGCCCATCTTGCTCACGACCGGCGAAACCTCCGAGGGCCGGGCCGCGACGCTGCTGCAGCGAGACAAGGTACGTCTGCTCAGTAAACCCTATGATGTGGCTGATTTGACTCGCTATCTGCGGGCGCTTCTCGAGGCTTAAGAACTCCGCAATTCCGCCGAACCCTCATTCCGTGACGGTGCCCAAGGGACGCACAAAGCGCATTCTCGTGGTCGACGATGATCGCGCTACCCGCGCCATGCTGCAGCGAGTCCTGACCGCCGATGGCTACGATGTGGTCTCGGCGGAAAACGGCCTCGAGGCCCAAGATAAGCTCAATGCCCACGCCTATCAGCTGGTGCTGACCGACTGGTCCATGCCCGAGATGGATGGGCAGGCCCTCGTGCAATGGCTGCGGCAGCGGGCGACGGAGGAGTACATCTACGTCATCGTGCTGACCGGGGAAAAGGACAACCTGACCCAGGCCTTTGAGGCGGGCGCCGATGACTACGTGACCAAACCCTTCGACCGCGAGGAGCTATTGGCTCGATTGCGGGTGGGCAATCGCATCCTAAAACTGCAAGCCAGCATGCTGGAGGCCGAGCGGCGGCTACGTCAGATCGCCGACCGGGACGGCCTCACCGATCTTCTGAATCGGCGCGCCTTGGATGCCCGGCTCGCGGAGGCCTTCAGCTACTTCCAGCGACGCGGGCGGCCACTGTCCATTGCGTTGCTGGACCTCGATCACTTCAAACACGTCAACGACGCCTTCGGTCACCCCGCGGGCGATGCGGTACTGCGCGAGACCGCGCGGCGGGTCCCGGACGCGGTGCGCACCTATGACACCCTCGGCCGCTATGGGGGTGAGGAGTTCCTGCTCATCCTGCCGGATACCGTGGCATGGAGTGCGCGCCTCGTGGCCGAGCGGGTCCGTCAGGTCATTGGCCAGACCCCGGTGGTCTTTGAAGAGCGCATCATCCAGGTCACAGGCAGCGTGGGCGTCGTGACCGTCGGGGTGGGTTTTCAGGGCGAGCTGAGTCAGGTGGTCGCGGCCGCCGATACGGCCCTGTATGACGCCAAACGCCGCGGTCGCAATCGTGTGGTCAGCATCTCTTTGGCTGACGAGGGGGCCGTGGAGCGCCCGCCGCCGACTCTAGACCTCGTCGGGCCCTGAACCCTCAGATAGCAGCCGAGGCATGATCTCGTCGGTGAGCAAGCTGGCCTGCGCAGCGCCGCGCGTGAGCGGGTGCGTCAGCACAGCCCGGTAGACATCCCGTCGCTGCCCCGACAGCGCGGCTTGCACGGTGAGCTCCTCGTAGGCCTTGACGTGCTGAATGAGGCCGCGGATTTCGGGCTCTAAGGGCCGCTGGGGCAGAGCCAAAAAGCCCTGGGCACCGACCTCGCACGGAAGCTCTACGCAACTGTCCGCGGGCAGCTCCGGCACGGTGCCACCATTTCGCACGTCGATGATCAGGCGGGCGCCCGTGTCGTGGGTGACCGCTTCGATGATCTCGACCGCCGCATGGGAGTAGAACGCGCCGCCGCGCTTGGTGAGGGCTTCGGGGCGCTGATCGTGCTTGGGGTCCGCGTAGTACTCAAGAAGCTCCGCCTCGATCTGCATGACCTCCTGAGCGCGCAACGTGTCTTTCGCAGCCTGCTCTTCGATGGTCTCGGGGGCCATGAAGAAGTAGCGCAGATAGTCGGAGGGAATCATGCCCAAGGTGGTCAAAAGCTCCGGAGGGAAGTCCAAGTCCGGGATGTTCTTGGGCCGATGCCCGCTCTTGAGCAGCTTCGATACATCCTCGATGAGCTCCGGCAAGACAGCCTGCCCTTTGACCTGTACGCCTCGCACAAATGTGAGGTGATTGAGGCCCACGGAGTCGAGCACCACATCATCCGGCGAGACCCCCAGGTGGGCTGCGATCTCCATGCGCTGAGACAGCGGGATATTGCACAGGCCCACCGTGCGGACCTCGGGGGCGTGGCGCAGCAGGGCCTCGGTGACGACAGAGACGGGGTTTGTGAAGTTGATGAGCGTCGCCGAGGGGGCGACCCGCGCGGTGGCGCGCGCGATCTTCAGCAGGGCCGGGATGGTGCGCAGCGCCTTGCACATGCCGCCCACGCCGGTCGTCTCTTGGCCGATGATTTTGTGGCGCAGGCCCAGGCGCTCATCCTCTAGGCGGGCTGGCTGCCCACCCACGCGAATCTGCACCACGACAAAGGCCGCATCCCGCAGGGCGTCGTCGAGATCCTCGGTGGTGCGCACCATCAGCCCGGGCGCTAGACGGGCCGCGAGTCGTTGCGCGAATGCTCCGACCACCGCGAGGCGCTGCGGATCCAGATCAGTGAGCACCACCTCCTGCAGCTTCAGCTGCTCGGCGCGCTCGGCGAGCCCATGGAGCAGCTCGGGTGAGTAGGTGGAGCCTCCGCCCACGACCGTGATCTTCACGGCCTGGCCATAACAAAGTGACCGCGGGTTGGCCCCCTGATAAACACCGAGATTCCATGGGTGCGCCAACCGAACGAGTGCCGCTGTCGGTGGTGGCCCGCTACGCGCCCGCAGGCTTCGCGCAGGGGCTCTTGCCGCTCATTGTTGGGTCCTGGCTCATGTACTATTACAGCCCGCCGGAGGCCGAGGGGCAGGTCCTGCTGCTGCCCGCCACCATCGGGCTCATCCGGCTGCTGGAGCGCATTGCGGGCGCGATCATTGAACCCTGGTTCGGCTACCTCGGGGACAAGACCCGCAGCCGCTTCGGTCGCAGGCGGCCCTGGATGGCCCTGGGCATGCCTGCTCTGCTCATCTCCTTTGTGCTGCTGTGGTTCCCACCCGCGGCGTCCTCGCCGGATGCCTTCGGCACGATCTTGCACCTGGCGCTGGTGCTGATGGTCTTTCACGCCGCCTACTCTGCGGTCTTCATCTCCTACAACGCCCTTTTGCCGGCCTTGGCCAAGACCACCGAGGACCGCGTGCGTCTATCGATGCGCATGGCGACCTTCGAGGTGCTGTCCAATGTGGCGGGCGCCGTGGGCGCTGCTCCCCTGGTGGGCCTGGGGGCCGTGACCATGGCCGGCATCGCCTTCAGCAACGGCTTTCAGGTGCTCGGCATGGTCTGCGGCGCTCTGTCCTTGGTGGCGCTGCTGCCGGTGCTCACCGTAGACGAACCCGAGGGCAGCGTGGGCCAGGTGCAGACCTACTCCTTCTTCGAGAGCCTGCGCATGTCCGCGAAGAACCGGCACTTTTTGGGTTATGGCGGGCTGATGCTGGGCATGCGCATGGCGTCGATGTCGTCGATCATCGCCGTGCCCTTCGTCGGCACCCAGCTCATGGGCCTCGACGAGGGGCAAGCCTCCTTGCTCTTGGCGGTGATCATCATCGTCGCCACCTTGGCCTTTCCGTTTGTGGAGCGCCTGGCGGTACGCCGGGGCAAGGCGCGTATCATGCGCTGGGGGGGCCTAGGTTTCATCTGCGTTCTGCCGCTCATCGGCACCGTTGGGCTCATCCCCGGAGTCTCGGCGCTGGTGCACGGCACCGTACTCTTTGCGCTGGCGGGCTTTTCGGTGGCGACCCTCTTCGTGCTGCCGCGGGCGCTCTTGGCCGACATCATCGATCGGGACGCCGCGGCCACGGGGCACCGGCGCGAGGCCAGCTACTCTGGCATGTCTGGCGTCGTCGAGAAGGTGGGCGAGGCACTGGCGACCGGCATGGTGGGCGTGCTCTTTCAGTTCTTCGGCAACTCGACGGAGGTCCCGATGGGGCTGCGTCTGGTGGGCGTCTTCGCGGCGTTTGGTGTCGGTCTGGGGCTACTGGCTTTTTCCCGCTATGAGGACGCGGCCTAGTGCGGCGTCGCGACTTTTTAAGGCGCGCGGGCCTGTTGGCGACCGCCGGCAGTGCAGGTTGCATTCTACCCGACCAGCGTGGACCTGAGGTGCACCACCCGGTGACGCCCATGGGCGCTATGCCGGGCGCGCGCGGGCAGGCCGGGTACATCTGGGCCGGCGCAGCTCACGTTGACATTACGCCGCCCGAGGGCGCGCCGGTGTGGCTGGCCGGCTATGGGTTTCAGCGGCCCATGCAGCGCGTGCACGACCCGATCTCGGCTCGGGCCGTCTACCTCGATGATGGCACTCGCCAGGTCGCGTTGGTGGTGGCCGATGTGGTGGGCCTATTGCACAACAGCACGCAGCGGATCCGGCGCCTGATCGGGCCCGGCGTACAGACCGTGGTGGCCAGCACCCACAACCACCAAAGCCCGGACACCATGGGCTACTGGGGGCCCTCGATCTTACACGCGCTCCCCGTGCAGACGGGCATGGATGCGGCGTACCAAAGGGTGCTGGAGCGGCGTATGGCTCAGGCGGTCGCCAAGGCGGCCTGGTCGGCGCGGCCGGCGCAGCTCGCGGTGACCCGCGCCCCGGTGGTGCCCGGCGCCGTCCGCAACCTGCGAGATCCCGATGATGTGCCCAAGACGATGCTGGTCGCTGAATTGCGCACGAGGTCCAGCCACGAGACCATAGCGACGATTGTCAACTTTGCTTGCCATCCAGAGACTTTGGGCCCGCGGGCCCGGCTGCTCTCTGCAGACTTTCCGGGGCCCCTGGCGGACGAGGTGCAGGCCCAACGCGGCGGCACCTGCGTCTTCGTCAACGGGGCCCTCGGCGGCATGCTGACGCCCAACCTTGATGATGACGCGGACCTGCCCGAGCGGCTGGCCTTTGTGAATACGCTGGGGCGGAGCGTTGGCAGAGCTGCCGCTGAGGCCATCGCTGACGTGCCGGCCCGTCCCGTGGCTGCTGTGGGCTACTGGGCGGCGCCCATTGAGCTGGCGTCCGGCAACGCGATGTACCGCTACATCGAACGGCGAGGGCTGATCGAGGCGAGGGCACGGGGGCCGAAGGGCGGCTGGCTCACTGAGGCCGGCTGCCTACAGATGGGGCCAATGCACTGGGCCGTGATGCCCGGCGAGCCCACGCCCGCCGCGGGGCGAATGATGCAGGATACCTTGCGGGCAGGGGGCGCACAATTTGCTGGGGTCATCGGGCTCGGCAATGACGAGCTGGGATACCTGTTGACGCCGACTCAGTTCGACGAGCCCGGCTTTTCGTACGAAGTCTCGGTATCACCGGGGCGCGAAGCGGTGCCTTTGTTGAGGGCGTCCTTAGAGTCGACCCAGAGAAAGCGCGGATCCGATGGTGGGTGAGTCCTGGCGTAGGTCCGGCCGGCCAAGCGAAGCCCCAAGTTCATGAGGTAGTCGCCGCCCCAGGGGCCCAAGAATGAGACCACATGGGTCTCGTAGTGCAGCATGTCCTCACCCTTTTCTTGTGGCAGGTTGTAGACCCGACGCGGCACCACGTACCCCAGGTAGGTGCCGTTGAAGGGGAACATGGCCAAGGTGACCCCGCTGCGCCGAGCGCGGGCTTTGGCGCGGGTGATCAACGAGCCGCTCATCTCCGCGGGCATAAAGGACAGCACCAGGTCATCGACGCTCAGCGCGCCGTAGTCGACGAAGGGCATGTCGATGACCATGGAGATCGGCACGCTCCAGATGGCCAGCTCCTTGGTTACCCGATACTGAAGCTCCGGCCTACGCAATCTTGCTTGCGCGTAAGACAAAGAGACCTCGTGCTTTGCGCCGGCCTCGGCACGGGACAGGGCGCCCTTGAGGGCTGAGACCAATGGCGTGACGAGCCAGGCATTGTCGTGCGGACGCTCATGACGTGGGTTGGCGCTACCGACGCCGCCCGCCGCGAAGCCGAGCAGCTCCAGGTCTTGACCCTCGAAGGCGGATGCCACCGCGCCGGGGTAGTCCGCCGAGATGCGCAAGTTCTCTGGCGGCAGGGTGACGGCGTGGCAGCCGTAGCTCCAAAAGGCGGCGCTGCGCCCCCCGTCGGTTTTTGACAGGTGCACCACCAGCACCTCGTCGTCGACGGGGCCCTGCTTTTCGACGCGGTTTTTGATGAGCCCCGTGACCCGGGCCTCAGCGTGGCCGATCTTCGCCGGCGATAGGTCCGCCAGCGCGGCGCGCCCGGCCTGCACGTGGGCGTCGATGATGGCTTGCAGGGCGGCCTCGCTGAAGT
>SPJJ01019008.1_pt1 | contig 20416 bp, 27 predicted proteins | sample 3741741 | NCBI WGS metagenome assembly SPJJ01 (sample SAMN10925908, study PRJNA522277) | cold seep metagenome | isolation source: Elba SIP-enriched marine methane seep metagenome, extraction at timepoint T1 | place: Italy: coast of Elba, Mediterranean Sea | collected 2014-05 | reverse complement strand
TCCTGTATGCGAATCCGCATACTGCGTGCATGGCCACATCGAACAGCCAAGCCGCGACCATCCTGCCCCCTGCGAGCGACGTAGGTCGACGCGTTGCGCAGCGCCCCCTCATTGTCGCCGACGCGAACATCGAGGGCATCGAGCTGCACGCCGAGTTGTGCCACCCGCTGCGCAGCCCCGGGCCGGTCGTTCGCGTGCTCGCCGCCGGCGACCACAGCGTGTGGCTCGACCGCGATGCCGTCGTCGCCCTCCGTGACTACCTCGCCTCCGCCGCGGAGGTGATGTGATGATTGAGGACGAGCGCACCGCCGACCGCTGGGACCCGAAGGCTCAGCGCTTTCGCACGTTCCTGTTTCGCAAGGTCAACGGCCAGTGGCGCCCAGTTGGCGAGGTCGACGGCCTCGGCCGGCGCACCCACGACCCGGACGCTTGGGCGTGTTTCGAGGGGGCCGCGTGATGGTCTACGACGTCGAGCAAGACCTCGGCCCGGACCGCTGCCCCGAGTGCGGAGAGCGCGACATGCGGACGAGCCGCGTCAGGCTCCCGGGCGACGCCCACCGCGTGACTCGCCACCGCTGCGACTGCGGCCACCGCTCGCCGGGCTGGGACCGCGCCGAGTCGGCCCACCGTCGCTGCGATGCCGCCTGGCTCGCCTACGAGCGCGTCTTGCGCCTGCGCCTCGAGGGCATGGTCGACGACGCCGGGGCCTTCGCGGACCTGGTTGCCTACCACATCCGGGCCCGCGGCTTCGAGCGCGGCGTCGATGAGGCCCTCGGGCACCCCGACCCCCTCCTGCTCTGCGAGCGCGACGACGTGGTGCGCGTGCTCGACGACGTGCGCCAGCCGTCGCGGCGCGTGGAGGCCTACGCGTGAGGTGGCGAGACGTGCTGCTTGCCGTGGAGTGGTCTTTGCGGGCGCGAGCGAAGACGGCAGAGGCGGGCGCGGGATCGTTTTCCCAGGCGCATCGCGACCATGCCACGGCGCGGGCGGCGGCATATCGCTCTATGGCTAGCGATTTGGAGTTTATCCGCCAGTATGCACGCCGAGGCGAAGGCGTGGCGACGCTGCGCGAGTGGCTGGCCATGGGGCAGGAGGATGGCCTGTGACCGACTGGATCCACGAAGCGCAAACCGCGCTCGACCTGCTCGAGGTGGAGCTGCACCAGGCCTCGGCGACTGCGACGCGGCTGCGCGAGGCGCTGGCCGAGGCCGAGCGCGACGCGAAGGTGCACCGCGAGAATGCGCGCGAGCTGCGGCGATTGCGCCGCTTGCTCGAGAGTCAACCGCCGGAACGGGACCTCGGTGCCGCGCTGGCCAAACGTTTGGAGGGATGAGAGATGCTGCGAAACAGCGAGGAATGGCAAGAGTGGATCGCGTTCGGGAAGTCGCGGGCCGAAGAGGGCTGGTCCGCGATGCAGGTGCTCGACCTGCTCGAAGAGCGGCGCAAGTGGGTCACCGAGTTTCAGCTCTGGCGAGCGCGCCAGCCGTGGGCGAGGCCGACGACGCCGCCGCCCGTCGAGGTGGTGCCATGAGTGGCGACGAGGCGCGGGCCGCCGCAGAGAAGGCTCGCGAGCGCGCCAAGGACTGGGAGCGCGAAGCCAAGGCGCAGGCCGAGGCGGTGGTTGTCGCGCACAAGGACCTCGACCAGGCGCGAGCCAACTTCCGCGAGGCGTCCAGCGAAATCGCGACGCTGCGGCGCAAGCTGGAACTAGCGGAAACGAGGGGCCAGTCCTGGGAAAACGAAAACCTCGCCATGCGCATCACCATGGCCGAAATGCGGGGCGAGCTCCGGGCGCTGCGCAAGGTGGCGTCGCTTTCGCTGAGCGGCCGCAAGAAATGGATCGACCTGTTCGACGACGAGGATACACGATGACGATCGCGCTGATAGACTTCGGGGCCCTCTACGGCCTGCGTTACCACGCCAACGCCGACAACGCGGCCATGGCCCAGACCGAAACGCTGGGGTACGTGCGGAACAAGCGCCACGAATTCGACGTGGTTGCGGTCTGCCTCGACTCGCCGCCCTACTTCCGAAAGGAGCGCTACCCGGCCTATAAGGCAGGGCGCGAGCCCTGGCCCGCGGGCGCCATCGAGCTCAAGCGGCAGACGATCGAGCTGCTGCGCGAAAGCGGCGTCCACGTGCTCGAGGCCCCAACGTTCGAGGCCGACGACGTCGTGGCCACGGCGGCGACGTGGGTTTGGGAAACGCTGCAGGTCATGCCTGTGGTGCTCTCGACGGACAAGGACCTCGGCCAACTCGGCGACGTCGCCACGGTCTGCAAGCTGAGCGGCGAGCCGTTCGACCTCGGCGACCTCGGCGCGGCGATGGTCCCCGACTACCTCGCCCTGCTCGGGGACAAGTCGGACAACCTTCCCGGCGTTCGCGGCGTCGGCAAAAAGCTCGCGCGCCAGCTGCTCGACGCGTTCCTTTCGCTCGATGGCGTGCGCGCCGCGACGATGGCCGACCTGCAAGAGCTCCCCGGAGTCGGCGAGGCCAAGGCGCGCTCGATCCATGAGGCCTGGGACCTTCCCCCCGGTGAACTCGACCCCCACGACGTGCGCGAGTTGGTGCTGCTCCGCGCCGACGCCCCCATCGACTGCACCACCTTGCTGCAACCCACCCCCGTGAACGACGAAGAGGAATCCATGACCGACAACGCGCAGCCCTTGAACGACGAGACGCCCCCGGCCGAGGACACCCAGCCGAGCCAGCGCGAGCCCGAACCCATCGAGGGCGAGGTCGAGCCGGCGAGCGGCCCAGCGCCGAGGCCGCAAACGCGGGCCCTGGCGACCGTCACCGCCGAGTACGGGCGACAGCTCGAGCCGACCACGCCCGAGGCCGCGTGGCACATCGCCCAGAAGATGATGCGAAGCGGGATGTTCGCGGTGCGCAACCCCGAAAGCGCCTTTGCGATCGCGCTCGCCGGCCGGGAGTACGGCCTGGGCATCGTGCAGTCGCTCATGAGCCTGCACATCATCGAGGGTCGCCCGTCGCTCTCCGCGGGCCTCATCCATGCGCTTTGCCTGCGATCGCCCCACTGCGAATACTTCGACCCCATCGAGTCGACCAACGAGAGCTGCACCTTCGAAGCCAAGCGCAAGGGGAGGCCGCCGTTCCGCTTGACGTGGACTATGGACGATCGCCGGCGGGTCAAGTCGTCGGAGCGCCCCGGGTCCAACTGGGACAAGTACCCTCGGGCGATGCTGCGAGCTCGCTGCGTTTCCGAGGTGGCCCGGACCGTGTTTCCCGACGTGGTACACAACGTCTACACGCCCGACGAAATGGGCGTCGACGTGGAGCTCGACGCGGCATGACCACCCCACGCCGCCAGCGCATCGCCAAGCTGCTGCGGCAGCTCGCCACCGAGGTCGAGCGTGATGATGAGCCCGAAGAGGAGACGCCTCGCCCGAGCCTCACCGAAGATGCCGAGCGTGCCGCTGATGCGGTGATGCGACGCTACGACCTACACTTGGAGCCATGACCATCCCGCGAGGCATCGACCGCTTCCGAGGCCGCTACCGTGTGCGCCTCACCATCGGCGGCCAGCGCGTCATGGTCGGCCTGTTCGCCACTCTGCGCGAGGCTGTCGACGCCCGCGCAGCCGTGCTGGCCAGGGTCGGCCCAACGCGCGGCCTCACCCTGCGCCGCTACGCCATGCGCTACCTCGACGACCGCGAGACGGACGGCTTTCACCGAGCGCCGCATCAGGACCGCTCGGTGTATCGCCGTCACATCGAAACGGCGCCGTTCATCGATCGCACCCTGAAGCGCATCAGGCGCGTAGACGTCGCTCGGTGGCTCAAGTCGCTGGCGCGCAAGCAAGGCGTGCGGCCCATCCGCCGCAAGGTCGCTGGCGCGTGGCAAGTGGAGCTCGTGCCCACGGGTCGGCCGCTGAGCGTCTCGACGATGCGCTCGGCGCTGTCCCTGCTCTCGATGATGCTCGGCGACGCCGCCGATGATGGCCTCATCGCAGCCAACCCGTGCGTCGGTGTGCGGCTGCCACGCAAGCGGGCCCGAACGTCGAAACCGTGGACCTACCTCGAAGCCGCGGAGGTGGCCGCGCTGCTCGGTGGCGAACTGCCGCCGAAACAGGCCGCGTTCTTCGGCGTGGCCATCTACACCGGCCTGCGCCAGGGCGAGCTCTGCGGCCTACGCTGGGAGGATGTCGGCGCCGAGCGGCTCACGGTGCGCTACAGCTTCCGCGCTCCCACGAAGAGCGGCAGGGTCCGCGACGTTCCGCTGCTGAGGCCTGCGCGTGAGGCGCTCGAGCGCTGGCGCGAGCACAAGCCGGGCATCGGCGCTGCGTTGGTGTTTCCTGGCCGCAACGGCTGCCACGGCGGAGGCTACGACGCGGGATGGGCCGACAGGTACGCCGCGCGCCTCGGGCGTCATGTGCGCTTCCACGACCTGCGGCACACGTTCGCGTCGCATCTGGTGATGGGCACGTGGACGGAGAAGCCGTGGCCGCTCGAGGCGGTGCGGCAGGTCATGGGTCACACGACAGTGACGACGACAGAGATGTACGCACACCTGGCGCCTGGCTGGGTGGAAGACTTGGCGAAGGATCGAGAGGTGACAGGATGAGCGACGGGATTCTCAAGGGCAACGGCAACTGTCGGAACTGCGGCATCAGGACTTGCGGAAACGAAGCCAAGGCCGGTCTCTGCGGCCACTGTAAGCCGCTAGACCGTGGGCCCGCGCTGCCCGAGGGCTCCGACGCGCCGCTGCCCTGGAACCAGAACGCCCGCGAGCCCTGGGTGGTCGAGGGAGGCGCGTGCATGCTCGCCGCGCAGTGTGAGCTCGAGGAGGACGCCGCTGCCATCGTGCACCGCGTCAACGGCTGGGACGCGCTGTGTGACCGCGTCGAGGCCGCTGAGGCGGAGGCGGAGCGGCTGCGGGCGTCCACCGTCGAGCTACACCGCGACCTGCGCGCTGAGGTGGAGCGGTTGCGGGCGACGCTGGCCCGAGCCGATGCGGCGCTCACCAAGCGCCTCGCGTGCGGGCGATACCAGGGCCTCCCGAGTGGCGCCCAAGCCGTCGAGTGGTCTGAGGAGGCGTTTGCGCGCCACCGCGGGCGGGAACAAATCGGGAACACTGCTCCCGACACCCAGGAGAAAACATGAGTGATTCTCAGCACGCCTGCTCCGATTCGAACGGAGGACCCTCAGATTCGAAGAGGGAGGGAGTCGAGTCCGTAGAGCCCGCAGAGGGCAACGAATCGGCAGAGCGAACCGAAGCGAACCAGCGCACCGTTTGGTGCGTTCGGCACCGGGATGGCTGGTGCGCGACCAAAGCCGGGCGCCGACCAACGACCGACGCGATCCACGACGAGACTCGATGTGGGCACACGGTGCACCTGCGAACAGGCAGTGGGCGGCGGCTGCCCAACTGCGCCGGCTGCCGAAGCCGAATGCGCCTCGCCACCAAGGAGACGCCATGAGCGACGACACGACGCCCACGCGCAAGCTGCCAACGTATGACGCCATCCTCGACGCCGTGCGCGCCTACGAGAAGGGCGACGGCGCCTTGTCACTCGTCGGTCGCTATCTGGCCGAGTGGCGCGCCGCCATCGAGCGCCTCACCAGGGAGCGCGACGAAGCGCGGGCGCCCGCCGCCGACCCTGTGGGCGCAGCGCTCGCCGAAGGTCGCGACGCTGCCCTGGCCGAGGCCGCCGAGCTACGGGCGGCGCTGGCGGCGCTCGTGGAGGCACTGCCGAGGTGCTGCGGCGATCCATGCTCGGCGCCTGCGACCGTCGCCGTTTCTGACCCGGCGCCATCGATATCGTGGAGCGATTACGCCTGCGACGTCTGCGCGCAGAAACCCTGGGCTCAGCCAACGGGCGACACCGAGGGCGCCGACGCCATTCGCGAGGCCCTGCGCCTCATCGGCACGGAGGGCGACGGTGCTTAAGCCGGTGCGCGTCATCAGCAACCGGGTGTTCCTGCCCGGCGTCGGCTCAATCGCTACGCCCGCAACCTCGGCCACGCCCACGGCTTGGTTTCACTGCGACTCGTGCGCCGCAGTGTTCTGCGTGGCCAAACCAAGGGTTACGTTCGCTGGCGACATGAGGCCAGCCGAGAGGCCGGAGCGCTGCCCGCTCTGCGCCGCCATCGGCACGAGCGATCCGATCCCGCGGTAGATGCGCACAAGTGCCGACGATTCGGCACGAGCGGGATGATCCATGCGCCCGGCTGGAAACGCGGCCAGATGCGTCTACTAAACGCCGATGTGGCCTGGAATCCATGCGAGCGGCGCGACCACGAACGTGATGGCGCTACCACACACGTGATCGCCAACCGTGACACCGCCAACGGTTCCTTGTCACGCGGCCCAGCGCTTCGACCCGGGGCGCTCGATGAGCCGGCCCTCGACGATGCAGCGCCCGTTCGCGATGACGATGGGGCGCAGGTGCACGGCGCCGGACGGTTCGACGTAGGCGAGGCCGAACCCGTGCGGCCACTCGATGCGCGCGACGTCCTCGCTCTTGTACTCGCCGGCGAGGTCGTAGGAACCGAGCCACCCGAACGAAGCCGATGGCACCGGATGGCCGGTCCGCGGGCAGATGAAGGTTTGGAGCTGCGAGCGGTGGACGTGGCCGATGGCGGCGGGCTGCCAAAGCCGGGCGGCGGCGTTCAGCGCGGCGTATTTCCCGTGCTGGCCCACGTCGTGGACGATCACCAGGTCCCCCACCTTCACCGACTTGCGGTACTTGTGCCACTTCCACCCGCGGTCCTCGAGCCGTAGCAGCGTCTCTACGTCCACGGTCCCGAAGAGCTCCGGGGCTTTGCGCACCAAGTAGCGGCGTAGGCGATTCTCGTGGTTCCCGAAGCAATAGACCTTCTCTGCGGCGCCCAGGCTGTCGAGGTCGTCGAGGCAGTCGAGGCAGTCGAGGATTTCGACCGCGAGCTTTGAGACACGGTGGGGCTCGCGGTCGTGGCTGCTCACGCTGTAGAGGTCGAGCAGGTCCCCTTGAACGACGATGCCGTGCAGGTCGAGCGTCCTCGCCGCTGCGATCATCGTCGCCCAGGACTCGCGGTCGTGGTAGGGCGCGTGCGTGTCGGGCACGATGAGCCACCGCTGTAGGTTGCTCGGCGGCCTCGGCGGCGGCGGGATGGTCGGCGGCTCGGGTTCGGGCGCGGGCGGCGGCGACGGGTAGCGCGCGCTGGGGAGCGTCGGGCACGATTCCTCGGCGCCACTTGCGCCTTGCGCAGGCGCGGGCGGGACCACGCCCCGGAGCCGAACGCGCTCGAGGAACCGTTCGGGCCGCTCGCGACGCTCTTGGGCCGCGTGGCGGATGCTGCGCGAGGTCGGCCGGTAGCCAAGGCGCGCCTCGATGGCGCCCGCTACCTCTTCGTTCTTCGCGCCGTCGCGCCAGGCCCCAACGCGCCCGTTGATGGTCCGGGCGGTCGGGTCCCACATGTCGTCATACGCGGCGGTCTGTAGTGCGCGGTCCATGGTCACTCCCTCTCGAGGTAGACGCCGCAGCACATGAGCGCGCGCGCGGCTGCGTGGGCAAGCGACGGCAGGCCGGACTCCTCGTCCATCTCCTGGCCCCCCATGTGCTTCACTGCGTGGCCCACCATCTTGCCAAAGTGGTGCGGCACGGACCGGGTTCGCCAATCGCCGCCCGAGTGCTTCTGCTGCTCCGACCAGCTCATGACCGACACGACGCACGCGACGGCCCGCCATGGGAGCAGGGCCCAATCGGCCTGGACGTCGTCGCCCAAGCTCTCCCGCCAGCGTTCGTCGGGGGTCATGATTCGACCACCGCCACGATCGCGGGGTCGTCCTTGCGCCAGTTCTGCACGCGAACAGCGTTGCCCTCGTTGCCCCCAACGGCGCGGTACCCATCGGCCCAGGTCAGGATGGGCGTGTGAACGTGGCCCTGGCCGCCGTGCAGCGGATTTTGCCCGTTGCGCGCCTTGATGACCGCGTCCCCCGGTTTCATCTGGTAGCCGCTCCCAGCGAGGCGCAGCGTGCCCGCGGCCCGGGCGTCCTCGACGAGCTCGCGCACGCTGACGCGCAGCCCGTGAGGCGGCTTCTCTCCGGGGCGCAGGCAGTGGCGCAGGCCCGCCGAGCGGAACGCCGCGCACCAGGCGAGCTCATCCGTGGGCAGGGGCAGGGCGAATCCGGGCTTGGTCGTGTTGTCCCACTCGGGCTCACCGCCATCGCCGAGGCCGAGGAATCGGCCCCCGCGGCGGCACTCCTTCGAGTAGTCGAGGATCCGCGGGTTGTGCCGCGCCCCCGGGATTTCGCGGACCTTGTGGCCGAACTCGTGGCCCATCCACTCGCAGATTCGTTCGGCCAGTGTCAGGTCAGGCGTCCGCCAGTCGTCGGAGTCGGGCGGAGGGAGCTCGTGGCGTGGTTCGACGGCATCGAGCGCGGGCACCAGGTAGTCCCCCACCATCTGCGGCCCGTGGCTGGTCAGCGCGTGGCCGTGCTGCTGCTTCTGCGTTTCGCCCCTGAGCGCCACCCGATGCACAATCGTCGCCGGCGAGCCAAGCCGCTCGAGCGTCGCCGCCGTCTCGGTGGTGCTGGGGTAGCCATGCGTTTGAACGTTCGTGTGGGTGACGATGAGCCGCCCCCGCTTCGCGTAGGCCAAGGTGTGCTCGAGCTGCGCCTCGGTGCCGTGCAGGCCGTCGAGCATCAGCGCGGCGTCGATGGCGGCGCGGTCCTCTTCGTGAGCAAAGAGGCCGTCGCGCCCGTACCAACACCCAGCGCTGAAGCCGATGAACGCGAGCCGCCCGACCGACACGCCCGGGGCGTACTTGTCGAGCGTGCGCGGCAGGACCCGCCCGCGAGCGTCGCGCAGCAGAGCGGCCTCGCGCTTGAACACCGACGAGAAGCCAGCGATCGGAATCAGTCGCAGCGCCACGTCGCCAAGCGGCTCGAGCGCCTTTTCGTATTTCTGCAGCGTCGCCCTGTCTGGTGCGCCGGGCGTGGCGAACAGGACCAGCGTCGTCATCAGTACGACCCCCTCATCCGCTCGGCGATGCGCCGCTTCTCGAGCTCGCGACGCCACTGCGCGATGACGCGGCGGCGGCTGCGCCTGGGCGCCTTGCGGAACAGGTCGCGCGCCAGGCCGAGCAGGTCCCGCGCGAGGCCGAGGCCCTCACCGAGGGCGCTCATCGGTTCGTGTCCCCCTCGACGGCCAGGTGCATCGCGTCGAAGTGCCGCAGGACGTCCTCGCCGCACTTCTCTTCCTCGTAGGCTGTCGCCGAGTCGCGGCGACACTTGGCCAGCGCGTCGGCCTCGCGCTCGACCAGCACCGCCGACAGGGCGGGGCAGCAGCTCGAGAGCGACCACAGCCACAACACGACCAGCAACCCCGCAATCTGACGATGGGGGACCATCACTCGGCCGCCTTGGCATTGGGGGTCACCAGGGCGCGCACGACCAGCGCCAGCAGCGCGGTCGAGACGCCGAGCACGGCGGCCATCTGCTCTGGGGTGAGCTCGACCCCAAACGCGACGGCGGCGATCAGCGCCTCTTGAATCAGGGCGGTGATGATGGCGGGTTCTCGCAGTAGGGCCTTCATAGAGACTTGGTCCTTTCGTCGATGCGGCCCAGCACCTCGCGCATGTCGGAAAGCGAGGCGTTCAAGGCCCTGAGCTCGTCGCGGGTCTCGGATTCGAGTTCTGATTGGCGCCTCTCTTGGCGCTTCATGCGGCCCTCGAGCGCTTCGAGCCGCGGAGCCAACGGCTCGCCGTCCCCGACGACGCCGCGGAGCTGCCGCTTGGTGCCCACGCTGTGAGCGCCCGAGAGCATGGCGAAGAGGCCAGCGCCCAGAGAAACGACCAGCGAAAGCAGACCCTCGGTTGCGTTTGGTTCGGGCATGTCGAGCCCTCAGCTGATCGGGATGAGATGGATGCGCAGGTCGACGGGTGCAGTGTCCGCGATGGCGAACGGCGCCGTTGCGTCCGAGCCGAGCTCGATTTTCTCGACCTGGCCCGGGTACACCTTCACGGAGTCGTTTCCGGCTCCGGTTCCGGGTAGCCGAATCTCCACGAAATTGCCGGTGCTGGGCTCGGTGTTCTCGATGAACATCGTGGCAGCGCCGCCCGACTCGCCGAGGCGCAGGGCCTCTTCGGTGGTACCAACCGTCTGGTGGATTTTCTCCACCTTGCCGCTCTGCGTTTCGCGCGTGCGCTCGCCAAAGTTCTGCGACTGGACAGCGTCGGCGCTTTGGTCCGGGTCGTAGAACTCGTAGCTGATGCGGTACTTGAGAATCTTGGTAGCCATGGCGTCCTCAGTAGATGACGTGACATTCGGTGACGGTGGACCCCGAGGCCGTCGAGCTCACCGGGGCGTATGGGAGCAGGGCGCCCGCCGTCACGGCGAAGGTCTGCGCCGACTGGCCCGGGAAGGTCAGAACGATGTTGCCCGCAACGGGGAAGTAGAGCGCGCGCGGACGGTACGCGACGCGCTGGGCGTCGCTGTAGTTGGGGCGCGACGTGATGAAGTTGGTATCGTCGGAGCTCGGGTCGTACTTCAGCACCTCGCCCGAGGTGTGCAGTCCGGCGTTCTGTCCGCCTACGGTGCTGTCTGCCATGGTCGTTTCTCCTACGCCGCCTCAGATTCGGCGGACATCCGCTCACTTTCGGTCCGGAACGCGGCGGCCATGTCCGGAACGTGGTTGGGTGCGCCACCGGTGGCGTCTTGCTGTTCTTCCTGCATCTCCGCGCTAGCCGCGTAGGATGCGTGAATCATGGCCAGCGTCTCGGGGTCGATGGTGCCGTCCGACGGAAGGCCGAAGACGAGGCCGAGGCGAACGCGCTGTGAGTAGGGCAGGCGCTTGCCCTGCTCGGCGAGGTCGGCCATCTGCTCGGCGGCGTCCATGCGCATCTGCTCGAAGATGGCGGGGCGCGTAGCTTGGATCGTTTCGAGCGCCTGGGGGCTGACCTTGCCCTTGGCGATGTCTCGCATGACGACGCCGGGGTCCTCGATGGCCTCGATGCGGCGGAGGAACTTCTGCGCCTCGTCGCGGTGCGGCGGCGCGCCCCTGAAGCCCCGCGGCGCCACGCTGGCCAGGTGCTCGTGCGCAAGCATGGCCTTGGCCACGGCGGCCCCGGCGGCAAGTGGCGCGTGGTCGCTGATGCCCGACATGCCATCGGCGAGCTCGGCGCGGACCGCTTCGCTGTTCTTGGCGATGTAGGCGGCGCGGTCGGCGGCCTTCTTGGCCTTGCCTCGCGGGTCCTTGGGCCGGTCGGCGGCCTGTGCCCCTTGGCGACCCATCGGCGCGGCCATGTCGAACAGCCCGGCCGAGTGCTTGGCGAGCTTGGTGCTCGCAGCGTCGGCCAGTTGCTTCGTGGCCATCCACTTGGTGACCAGCGAATGGGGGGACCGTAGCGCCCCGTAGGCGCCCATGAGGCCCGCGCCGCCGATGCCACCCACCGCGTAGGCCAGGGCGCCCGCCGCGACGCCGCTTTGGCCGTCGAGCTGCTGTAGCTTGGCGAGCTCTTCGGCGGCGCTCTTGGCCTCGGTAACGCGGCCCATGGCGTCGGCCACTTCATCGAAGGCGCCCGCGAGGTTGGTCCCCCGGTCGAGCTCGCCGAGCGTCCCCCGGTTGCGCTTGGCCACCTCGGCGAAGCGCTTGCCGTCGTCGATGAACTCGCGCAGGAATTCCTTGACCTGAGCGTTCTCCGGGGCGTCCAGGTTGCGGATGAGGGCCGCCGCGCTCTTGCGGTCGAAGCGGCGAGCGGTGAGGCCCTTGGTTCCGCTGTAGGACCGCGCGAGCTTGCGGGGGATTCCCGTCTCGAAACCCTTTTGAATAAAGGGGGTCCACGCTTCGTTGACGGCGGCCTGCATCTTCGCAGCGTCGCCCCAGAGGCCGTCGTTCTCGAGCAGCTTGCGCACCCCGGTTGGGCCGTCGTAGGCGTCATCTAGAATCTTGAACAGCGCGCCCTGTGACCCGCCCTTGCCGGCCTTGATTTTGCCGTAGGCGGTGCGGCCCAACTGACGCTTGAAGTCGTCGAGGGCCATGAACGTTTGGCGATTGCCGCCGCCGCCCTCGATCGTGTTCCGAAGCGCGGCGAGGTCGTCCTGCAGTTTCTTGACGCCCTTGTTCGCGACGCCCGGTGACGCCTTGATGTCGTCGAGCTTGGCGGCCATGTCGTCGGCCCAGCCCCGGGCGGCCTCCATCGTCGCTCGCTCGTTGCCGGTGGCAATCTTGCGGCCGACCTCGGCGCCCTTCATCCCGCCCGAGTACAGCTGGCGGTAGCGCTCGAGACTGTTCTGCACCTTCTCGAGGCTGTCGAGGGCGCGGACTTCTTGCCGGGCGATTTCCTCGGGCGCGTTCTGCGCGAGGCGAACCAAGTCCGGGTCGCCGAGGTACTTGGCGGTCGTGCCCACGGGCGCGCCGCTCGAAACATCGGCGATCGTACCGAGGGCCTTGGCGAATCGCCCCGGCTGGCCGTCAACGGAGCGCATCGCCTTCGAAAGCGCCGAGCTCGCCCCCTGGCCGGTCTTGCCGAGCAAGCGCCCCGCCGCGCCGAGGCCAAAGGACGCGCCGCCGCCGATGAGGGCGCTGTACCCGATGCTCGAGAGCAGATGCTCGCCAGTCAGCTCGGTGTCGTAGATGCTCGCCTCGCTCGCCGCCTCGGCCGCACCGTAGAGCGCGCCCTCGACAGCGCCGCCCGCGGCCATGCCGGCGAGTCGCCCCGCGCGGGTCGCTGCGACCCCGCCCTCGACGGCCTGGCCGGCGCGGAGGGCCATCCGTGCAGGAGAGGACACGGCGCGGGCCCCCCGCGCGAGCAAACCACCCTGGCCCCCGGGGATGAAAAGGGCCGCGGTGCCACCAGCAACCTCGCCAGCGGTGCGCAGGCCAGGGTTTAGCTTCTCTTGTGCCTGTAGGTACTCGCGACCGCCAGGCACGAGCTCGGCGATCGCGATGTCCGTAAGCCCCACCGTGAGGCCCTTGCCAACACCCGTGGCCAGCGCGCCCGCCGCGCCCGCTGCGCCGCCATAGTCGCGCTCTAGGTCGAGCTGCTCTGACTCGGCGGCGGTCGCAACGCGGTACCCGGCGGGTAGGCCGTTGGCAGCCACGTCGTCCGCGTCGGCCACCTTCGTGATGCCCGCGGGCCCAATGACTCGAACATCACCCATCTACTCGTCCCTCAGCTTGGCGGTCCCACCCTGGGGCGTCTGGCCCTCGAGCAGGTAGGTGTCGCCGTTGGGCGCGGTGAGCACCTGCACGGGCTTGGCGCCATGGGCGCGGCGCATCGTTTCGACCTTCTCGGTTTCGCCCTGGGCCCACCGGAGGATAGCGGGCGCGGCCTGATTCAAGGCGCGAGACTTAGTCACCGAGCCGTCGCCGACGAACATGGTACGGATGCCCTCCATCTCCTTTTCCGAGGCCGCCGCGCCGGTGATTTCGTTTTTCACCGGCAGAAGGAGGTTCATCAGGCCTTGGTCGAACTCGAACTGGGCCTTGGGGTCGGCCATCGAGCGGCGGGCGAGCTGCGCCAAGCGGTCGGCCTTGGCGGCCTTGTTCGCGACGCTGCCATATTCCTCGCGCAGCTTGTCGGCGCGCTCGCCCTTGACGTCGCCCGGGAGCACGAAGGCAGGGGCCCCGGTCCTTGGGTCGTAAAGGAAGAACTCTTTGCCCGTCCCCTTGCGCATGCCGGCGGCGCGCATGGCGGCCTCCCGGCGCTTCTGGGCGGCGGCGGCCTGCGCCCCGGCGACGGCGCGGCGGTGCATTTCCCGCTTCACGTTGTAGCGGTCGACGGTGACCTTTTGAAGCTGCGCCTTGTCGAACTCGGTGGAGCGCTTGAGCTGCTCGACGTTCTGCTCGAAGGTGGCGCCTGCGCGCTTTCCCGCCGCCGTGGTGCGAAGCTGCTCGACCTCGGCGATCGCTTGCTCTTTCAGGGCGAGGCGGGCGGCTGCCCACCCCTGCTCGGCGTCTTGGTACTGAGCGCGCACCACGCTGATTAGGTCGCGCTGGTCGCCCACGGCTGCGCGCTTGTTTTGCATGCGCTGCTGGTATTGGCGCATCTTGCGGTCGACGCCCTTTTCCAGCACCGCGTTCACGTCGGCTGCGTAGTTCTTCCCCGTGAGGCCGGTTGCGATGGCGCCGAGCACGAGCCCCAAACCGCCAACTATGCTTTGGCCGGTGCTGAGCGCTCCGCCCTCGGGGTCGTCGGCCATCGCGTTGTATTCGGCCATCCCGCGGCGGTAGGCGCCCTCGGCGGCGGCCACCTCGCGCTGTAGGCCCGCGCGCTCGCGCTGCTCGGCCTGGCCCTGCGCCTGCGCGCGCTCGTGACGCTGCGCAGCGAGCTCGCCCCGCTGGGCCGCCGTGTCGCGCTCGATGCCTGCGAGGTCCCGCGCGTGCTCAATCTTGGCGCGCTGGCCCTCTTGCGACAGGCCTAGCATCTGGTCACCAAGGCCCTCGCTGCTGTCGGCGAAAACCTGCCGCTTGTCGAGCACGCCCTGGCGCGCCGCCGTGTATTCCTGCTGCATCTGGGCCAGCGTTTGCGCCTTCAGGCGGCTGTCGCCGGGGCCCTCGAGCACGCGGTGGCGCCGAGCGTTGAAGTCGGCCTCGAGCTTACCCAGCTGCTCGTCGTAGTCCTGCAGGGACTCGAACTGCGGGCCGGGCGGCATGTAACCGCGGGGCGCGCCTACGGCGGCGGGTCGACGAGGTGCGGCCTGGTTGGCGGCGGTCTCTGCGGCACCGGCCGGAATCGGGTCGGCGGCCTGGCGCGCCTCGATTTCCGCCATGATCGGATCGCCGTCGTAGACGTCGCCGAGGGGGACGTCGCCGTATTCCTTGGCCAGGGCGCGGTCGGTGATCGCGTTGGCCGCGCCCGCAAACCTGCCCTGCGCCGGGGGGCCCGGAACGAAGGGCGATGGCGTCGTGGCCGCGTCGGCGAGGTCGCTCGCGGCGCCCTTCACCAACGGCGGCGCGCCCGCGCCTGCAGGGGGGGCGGGTAGCTTCTGAGGGGGGCCAGCGGAGCCCCAGCCGCCGGGGTACCCCATCAGCCGCCCCCTCGGCGCCGGTTGAGCTCGAGCTGCTCTTCCATGCTCAGGGGCCGCATGCCGTACTGGGCCAGGTTGTAGTCGGGCGAGAAGGTCGACTCGCCATCGCTGGTCACGATGGCGTCGCCGTCCCAGTGGCCATACGACGGGTTTTCTCGCTTCTGAATCCGGGCCCGCGCGTCGCGCCCGGCCTCGCGTAGTTCAGCGTCGAGGTCCGGGGGGCCCATGAAGTTTGGATCGCGCTGCTGCTCGAGGCGGTCCATGCGCTCGGCGAGGCGCGACGTCATGGCCATGTTGGTACCCATCGCCGTCGGCATGTCGATGGCCTTACCCTGCGGCGTGTCGCGGACCATGGCCGCGGTGAGCGGATGGCGCTCAGCGTCCTGCGCCATGATGCCCGCGCGCGTGTTGGTCGGCTGGCCCTGCGCGGCGGCGGCGTCGGGCTTGTACTGGTAGGCGTAGGGCGGCGTCGCGCGCATCGCTTCGTCGAGCGGCGTGCGATCCATCTCCGCGTAGATGTCTTCGCGCCCGCCCATCTCCGCGCGCGGGGCCTCGCGCTCCATCGCCTGGCGCATCGCGTCGTTTTCGCGGCTGAGCGAGGCGATGATGGTCTTGGAGTGCTCGTCGCTCCCGAACATCTGCCCGAGACCCGAGAAGATGCCCCCGACGCCCTGGCCCTGCTGCTCGATGCTCGGGGCCTCGGCGCTGGTGGTCTGGACCACGGGGCTTTGGTAGGTCGGCGCCTGGTAGCCACCCTGGCCGCCCATCGGCACGATGCCCTCCTTGTTCGTTACGTCGCTGAACAGCATCGCGGCCCCGGCGGCAGCCGTACCCATCCCGCCGAGTACGTCGCCGACGCTCGACCCGCCGCCCGGCTTCTGCATCTTGGCGATCGCGAGCTGCGCGTAGCGGTCGCGCTCCTGCTGCTCGAAGGCTTCCTGTTGCATCAGCGTATTGAGGCGCATCTGTTGCGCGCCCTGCGCCATCTGTGCGCCGGCCATGTCCGCTTGCTGCGCGAATTGCGCCGAGGCGTTGGTGGCCTGCATCGCGTTCGCGCCGCCCTGCATCACCGCCATGCGCTGCGCCAGCGGCGAGCTCCCCCGCGCTACCGACTGCGCCGCCATCTGGCGGTTGGCCTGGCCGAGGCCCTCTTGAAGGCGCGCCTGGCTCAGCTTGTCGAGGCTGTCGCGGTACTGCTGGGAGTGGCCGGCGTCGGCGAGCTCCTTGTCGATGATCGCCCCGTGACCCATTCCGCGGTTTTCCGCGATTCGGGCCCGTTCGGCGGCGTTCATCACCACCCCGGAGTTTTTGACCTTTCCGTCGGCGCCTACTTGGTAACCGGGCATCGTCTTACGTCCTTTGGGTGCTGTTCACCCGTGCAGGGGTGCGGCGCGGTCGCACGTGGACCAGGACCCCGGAGTAGGCCAGTCCGCGACCGCTCGACGCGCCGGGGCCCTCGATGCTCTCGAGGCGCAGGCGCATACTGTGACACTTGTGCCGTGGTGGACGAATCTCGATTGGCACCTTTTGGCCCTCCCAATCGTCCACCATACTAGCAGAAATCTCCCGGGAATCGGCGTATTGGCCATCCGCGGTGGTCGTCACGCGTAGCCCAACGGTCTTCCCGCTGGCCTCGTAGCGCTCCACGACCGGGACGAAGCGTGCCAACCTGTGCCAACCGCCGGGCTGCCCCCCGAAGACGTCGCCGGTTTCGATGGCGGCGCGGATCCACGTCGCCCCGTCGTCGTAGTAGGCTGCGGCCTCGCCCTCGCGCTGCTGCTCCCACAGCTGCCCCGATGCCTCGAGCAGGTGGAAGCGCCCGCGGTGCATGCAACCGCCGACGGGAACCACGCGCGCGCCGCCGGCCTTGCGGGGCTGCCACCGGAGCCAGGCGGTCGCCTCGTAGTCGAAGACGAGCACGACGCCGCTCGAGCGGTCCGCGTTGGTGCAGGTGAACATCACGAGCCGCCGAGCCTGGTCGTGGCTGGCCGACGTGATGATCGGATGCTCGAGGAGGTCGTCTTCGACGCCGCCGCCGATGAAGGCCAGCGACAGACCGCGGGTCAGCAGGTAGAGGCCGGCCTTCGACTGGAAGAAGAGGCCCCCCGGGAAGCCGGCGGCGGCGTCGCTGGGGACCTCGACCACGCTGCGCGCCTCGACACACCCAATGTTGCCGTTCACGAGGGTCGGCTCCGAGAAGTCGTTCTCGAGCCCGTTGTCCAGGGGCCCGCGCCCGGCCACGACGTAGACGCTCTCCCTGGTGAAGATGATGGCCTTGTCGTCGAGGGCGCCGAGGCCGGTCACTTCGCGGTCGCCAGGCATCTGCAGGGTAAATCCCTCGTTGAACTCGGGGGCGAGGCCGTAGGCCCCCCCGGCCCCGGCGTCGGCTGGCTTGGAGTAGCGCACGCGGAACCACCGCGCCCCGTCGCCGCCCCAGAGGCGCGGGCCGATGGTCGCGACGATGCGCGTGGCTTCGGGGAGCGCCGCGTCGAGCTCGCCGCTCTGCACGTAGAGCGTCCGCGACTTGGGAAAGGCGCCGGTGTCCACGTAGTTTTCGGTCACGTTGGCCGAGGCGATGTTCGGGATGATGCGGACCGGGGGGCTGGTTTGGCTGTAGGTCCCCGAGTCGTCCCCGCGGTACCACTGGCAGGCCACATCTTCGAAGCGATACCGGTTTGTGGCTGGGTTGGTGCGCGCCGAAACGGTCAACTGTCCCACCGACGAGGCGCCGCTCAGGGTCACTTCGCAGGGCGGCGAGGCCACGGAGCGGTGCACGAAATTGCGGCCGTCGGTGAACGACCACACTCCGACGTACTGATAGTCGCCGTCGCTCAGCTGTCCGCCGGTGGTCTGCGCGGTGAGGTCGAACGGGACGGGCGCGACCGCGTGGCCGAGCTCGTAGCAGCGCTGGCCGTCGTACCAGCTCACGATGCCACCGCCGATGGCCACCGCGCCGCCGTGGACGCTGGCCGCGGTGACGGGCGCGGCGTAGTCGACGCGAATCTCCATCGCGCTTTCGTTCTCGATGAGCCCGAAGAGCGACGAGGCGCTGCTCTCCGCCATGAACCGGACTTCGGTGGCGCCGAGGTCGACGTCCACCTCGAAATTGGATCGCATGTACCCGACGTCGGCCACGGGTCCCCCGGGGCTGTCGACGTAGGCGGGGATGGGGCAGGCCTTGTTGGCGCTCCCCTTCTCGTTGGGCCGACGTACCGCGGTGCCCACGTCCCAGGCGCCCACCAGGTAGGGCGGGCGGGACTCGTCGGCCTCTTCGTCCTGCGAGCGGAGGTCCGCGATCCAATTCAGGTCCCAGGGCGACAGTAGGGGGTCCTCGCCGAAAACGTCGAAGTGGTCCCCGATGGTCTGGCCCGTTTGCTGGGTGGCGATGCCCACGGTGGTCGCGAGGGCCGCGTAGGCGCGACCGTCGCTCCACCACGGCTGTGAGATGAGGCGGGCGTTGTGGATCGTCTCGAGGCTGTCGATGGCGCCGCCGTTGGTGAGGCTGCGCGTCTGGTTGTCGACCTGCGTCCCGTTCAGGTAGGTGGCGCCGCTCAGTTGGCGGGTCCAGCTGACCATCGCGTAGGCCTTGCCCTCGTCCACCGCGATGCCGAGGTCGTTCGCCGTCTCGCCGGTCCCGAGGGTCACGATCGCAACGTCAAAGTCGGTGTTCGTCCCCGAAATGTCCACCGCGAGCAGGCGCATCGAGCTCGCCGCCTCGCCGTCTCCGGCCTCGACCAGCGCCACGACCCGATCGCGCCCGACGTCCTCGCAGATGGCGACGTGACGATAGGGCGCGTTGGTGTCCACCGCGTGCGTGGCTACCTGCGTCAAGTTGCTGTTGAACTCCAGGAAGATGATGCGCTTCGAAGAGTGATTGACGTAGGCGACCGCGAACCCACCATTGCTCAGGGGGCAGACGTCGTAGGTGCGATCGTCCTCGCCGAGGCTGAACAGGTCGGCAGTGATGGTCCCGATATTGACCCATGCCTGGTTACCTGGCGTTTGGGTCGGCCAATTCCAGCCCTTCAGGGCGATGGCCGCACCGGTCGCGATGTTCTGCGCCGCGAAGCCGAGCAGGTTCCCGTCGCAGCTCGACGCGTGCACCGCGTGGAACATGCTGGCCTGCGTCCCCGACTGGTCCTGCAGGTGGGCGCCGCTCACCACGTGGCCCTCGAGCGAGCGCACCATGTGGACGAGCGCGGTGTCAAAGTTGGTCGAGGCCGTACCCGTCTGAATCTTGGCCTTGGCCGCGTAGAGCACGTAACCGTCGCGCTCTGCCATGTCCTGCGACTGGTAGGTCAGGTCGTCCTGAAACACCGGTTCCTGACGCAGCCCGAACGGCGACACGGGGCCGCGCTTCTCGAGCTTGCCAAGGCGCTCATTCAGGGCGTAGAGGAAGTGGTCGCCGACGATGCAGAGCTCCGCGTCGGGCCCGCCCGTCGAGAAGCACGCGCGCGCGTTGTCGAGGGTCGTATCGGTTGTGTCGTTACCCTCGTCAATGGTCCGGGTCAGGCGGTGGAAGCCGGGGCGCGTGCCCCACTTGCCGGCCTTCTCTTGGATCACGTCCTCGAGCGCGAGCGGCACATCGGCCGGGCGCATCGTCGGGTCGACGTCCTGCGCCATGCCCTTGGTGAAGGGGACCCACATCACCGACTTGTCCGGTGCATCCTTCATCGGTCGCCCTCCGTGGCCTCGACGACGAGCCGCCCCTGCGGCAGCGAAACGCCGCCGAGTGTCTTCGTCACCCGAAGCGCGAGCGTATGCCCCGCGGGCACGTCGGTCTGGTCGAGCTCGAATGCCCGCGCCTCACCCTTGGCGATGCTCTTCTGGGACGTCGAGAAACTGCCAAGCGTCGTGCTCGCACCCCCGGCCGGGTCGTAGCTGTAGAGCTCGAAGGTGGCGAAATTGCCCGCGTTGGCAGTAACGGCGGCATCCGGGATGAACACACCTCGGCCCAGCGACAGGCGCGAGGCGGCGTTGTACATCGCGTTGTCGCTGGTGTTCCCCGCGGCGGCGTCGGCGGCGCGCGTGTAGCTGATGACGCGCTCGACGCCACGCACCGCCGACGTGCGCCGGTTGTCCTCGAGCGACTGTTGCAGCGCCAGCGCCTCGCGGGTTGGCTGCTGCGGCAGGACGGCGCGGGTTGCAGGCTTCACCACGACGACGACCACCGGTATTGCCGGCGGCGCACGCGGCGGCGCTTCACCGGGCGGGAGTTGTCGCGCGAGGCGGCGAGCAGGCGGATCGACTGGTCGATCATCATCTGCTGAGCGACGAGGCCAGAGGCGTCCTGCTCCTCCTTCTGGCGGAGGTCGATGGCCGCGCCGAGCTCGGCCCAGCGCTCCCACCCGTTGATGCCGTCGAAGCTGTCAGAGTCCTGCTCGAGCAGGGGGCACGCGGGAATGTAGGACAGCGTCAAGGTCATGCTGCCGTCGCTCGGCGC
>SPJJ01031294.1_pt1 | contig 20484 bp, 23 predicted proteins | sample 3741741 | NCBI WGS metagenome assembly SPJJ01 (sample SAMN10925908, study PRJNA522277) | cold seep metagenome | isolation source: Elba SIP-enriched marine methane seep metagenome, extraction at timepoint T1 | place: Italy: coast of Elba, Mediterranean Sea | collected 2014-05 | reverse complement strand
TAAATTACTGTTTTGTTTAAACCCCATAACTTACAATCGGTCCAGATTAATATCAACAAAAGCTTCATCACGCAGGCGACGTAACCAGAGTTCAGTTTCTTCTTCTATCTTACGTTTCCTGATTTCTTCCCTAACACGATTTTTTTTATGTTCAATGCTGTTATCTCTGTCTTCCCGCTCCAGGACTTGAATCATATGCCAGCCAAACTGCGTCTGCACGGGGTCACTAATTTCATTATCGCCAATTTATTCATCGTTTTTTCAAAAGGCGGCACCAGATCTCCCGGCCCCACCCAGTTTAAATCACCGCCATTAATAGCCGAACCTTTATCATCTGAATGCGAGCGTGCCAGAGTAGCAAAATCATCACCATCCACTATCCTTTCTTTAAGGGCAATCAAACTTTTTTTGGCTTCGGCGTCATCTATTAATTCATTAGTCTTAATCAATATGTGTCGAGCTCGGGTCTTGGTTACAATATGTTTGCTAATACCTTTTAATTCCAACATCTTTATAATATGAAAACCGCTGGGGCTACGAATTAATTCAGCCACATCACCCTGATTCATTTTTATCACTGAGTCGACAAAAAGAGTCGGAATCTGGCTGGTATCTCGCCAACCCAAATCACCGCCCTTTAAAGCATTGCCTCCATCAGAAACTGAGACAGCGGTCTGTTTAAAATCAGCTCCGGCTTTCAAATCAGCCAGAACTTTATCCGCTTTATCCTTTGCTTTCTGAATAACAGATGCTGAGGCGGCCTCTGGAATGGCAATCAAGATATGCCCTAAATGATATTGCACCCGTTCTTTATTGACTTCACCCTGAGTTTCCAGAAAATGGCTGACTTCACGATCCGTCACTTTAATCCGCGAACCGACTTCCCGCGCTCTTAACTGGTTAACAATAATTTCTTTACGGATACTTTCTTCAAAGCTTTTAAAATTCAGTCCCTGACTTTCTAACTGCACTCTAAATTCATCCACCGATAAGCCGTTACGCCTGGCTATATCAGCCACAGAACTACGCAACATTTCATCACTAACCCGAATTCCGGAACGTTTGGCTAACTGACTCTGCAATCTGTCTATGACCAATCGTTCCAATACCTGCTTTCTTAAAATAAAAGCCGGGGGGATCATCACATTATTAGCTTCCAGTTTCTTAACAATATTATGGGTTTCCATGGTTAATTCCCGGTCCAGAATCACATCATCTTCTACAACTGCAACGATACGATCCAACAATTCAGCCTGAACACTGAATACGGGCAATAACAATAAAAAAATCAAGCCCTTAAATTTGTATTTTCTACTCTTCATTTATTCTACTCTTTGATATCCCTTAAGGTTTTTATCAAGAAAATCATCTACTTTATCACCAAAACTGGTCAATCCTTTTAATTCCAGCTGTAAAAACACACCTTCATCCAGCTCATCATCTTCAGATCCGGTAATCACATTGGCATAGCGCCGCCAAATCAGACGAAAACGCCAGCAACAGCTTTCTTTTTCCAGTCCCAGAAAACTTTCCTTGGTGGAATTAAACTTTAAAGAATATTGCCAGCGCCCTACCCCATACCAGTTATCATATAAAGGCCATCTGAACGAAGTATCTGTTTGGATGATACTGGCAGCTGCTGCTGGATTATCTCTTCGATAGCGGTAGCCAATATTAATCAAGCGATTATCCACATCGCGGTATTTCAATTCCGCCTGTCCTCGAGTGATATCATTCACATCGGGATTCCATTGAATGGCTGAATTATAAGAAAGTTGATCATTTAATTGGCCGCTTAATTCTGCAACCAGATTAGATAAGGTATTCGTTTCGCTAGGACCAGAAATTGTTACCTCCCGATCCTGAAAATAAAAGATCTCCCCTACACTTAAATTCATTAACTCATATCCGCTGTCTGAATCGATCAATCGTGTGGTCAAGGCGACGGTAACCTGGTTAGCATCCTGTATTCTATCTATACTACTAAAACGGTTTTCTCTGAACAGGCTGCTATAGCCAAAATCATATAGCGATGAATCAAACACCGGTATATCACTCTGATCTTCTTTTGGGATATATAAATAAAATAAGCGAGGTTCTATAGTATGCATATATTTAGAATCTGCTAATTTAAAGTTCTTTTCCAAAAACATACCGCTATCAACCGAGAATATAGGCAGTGTCCGACTGATACTATCTTTTTTACCTGCTGCCTGATCTTGCAATTCATACTGAGTATATTGCAATGAGAATTTTGGCTTCACATATCCGGCCAGATTTTCCATCGGAAAAGCTATAGAGGGTTTGCTGTTAAACCGATGTCCACTGACACGACCATTACGATAAAAATGCACATATTCATTGTCCATCGCCAGATCTATCGGCCATTGCTGAAAAGAATGATCCAAATCTAAATTTACTTGAGGCAATTTCTGATAGGGTCTGGCACTGTCAGCAATAAACTTGTCGATAGTCTGATAAGCTTCTGCTCTAGCACTAAATGACAAACCTTGCACAGCATAAGTTAAATCAGCATTGCTTCTCAAATGCCTGTCATTGGATAGTCCTAGAGCATTACTCAGCTCATCTATATATGCATCATCAGAAACATAATTTAAATTAATATTACTATTTAAATTATCAACCAAATTCATTTTGTTTTTAAATGTTCCTGAATAGCGTGGCTTTTGACGCAATGTATCATAAGGCAAATATTCTAAGCCCAATTCACCTGAGGCCTTCTTGGTTAAATAACGAAATTCTCCGCCTAGCATCGCCCCTCGCTTAGACATGTAACGCGGCCAGACTGTCAAATCATAATTGGGCGCAATATTCCAGTAATATGGAATTGTGGAATCGAAACCATTACGGTCATCTCCCCCAAAGGTCGGAGGTAAAAAACCTGATAAACGGCGATCATCCAGAGGAAATGAAATATAAGGGGTATATAAAACAGGTAAACCTTTAAACTCCAGCCAGGCATTTTTAGCCGCAGCCTTTCCTGTTTTCTTGTTCATTTTTAAACGATCTGCATGTACCACCCAATCCTGATTGCCTGGCTTACAGCTGGTAAAGGCCGCTTTGCTGTATCGTGAAAGAGTTTTGCTATCACGGTACATAACATCTGCACTCCCCCGAATCGGACCGGAAGGCGAAATAAACAAAGCATCTCTAAGCCTCGCTTCATCGGTAGCCAGATTTAGTAGAGCAGTGTTTCCATATAGTGCAATTTGGTTTTCATTGTAAAAAACCTGACCTTGCGCATCCAGAGTTTCAGAGACGGTATCATAGCTTGCTCTATCAGAGTTTACCGTCTGATCGGCCCGTTTCATTTTTACATTACCAAAAAAGCTGGTCACTTCTTTATCAAAGACTTCCGAATAGTCAGCGGTAACATCCATCGGAGCGGTGTTCCGCAAGTCATCATCGGCTGTAAAACGAATTTTTTCTGAACTTGAATCCAGACAATTCTCCCAGGGATCAAACTTTAATTGAGAATGCAAGGTATCGAATATCTGTTCCTGATTATAATCAAAAGCCGCCGCCAACAAACCTGACTCAGGTTCAGGATTCCCCATGACTCTTGCAACACCTTTTGGATCAGTACCGATTAAACTACAGCTCCAGCTTTCATCTTCTGAATTTGGTTTACAAGTCCAGCCTGGGCGTCTTGCCACCGATCGTGGTGCTTGTATATGTCTGGGTTTATCAACTGGCCTAGGGACAGGCTGTGCCAGTTCGACATCTTGCGCATTAAATTTTTCCTGGACTTGCTGCTGGTCCACAGAAGAATCTATTTCATCTTCTGTCTTCTCAACTTTACAAGTCCAGTCACCCCCTTTTATTTTTTCACAATCCCATACACCATTGGCAGCAAAATTAAGTTCCGCATAGAAAACAAGTAAAAAAACAAAAAAATATCGGCAATCCATAGACGCTTATCGTTAAAGTTGGCTTAATAGCCCAAAAATCGAATAAAATAGTCTTTCATTTTACCTTAGTTTATAAATTCAATAGAAATTAATTGTCTGACAGAATGTAAGATTCCTAAACATCTATAACTGGCGCCATACAATATCTCTATACTTTTAACGATAACAATTTCATGTCTACAACCGATTTACGCGCCGATGCTATCTTACATTGGTTAACTGACACCCTTGATTTAAAGGTTACCCAATTTCAGATTGCCTCCAGTGATGCCAGTTTCAGACGTTATTTCAGGGCGATACATGATCAAGGCCGACATATCATCATGGATGCCCCACCGGAAACGGAAAATACAGAAGCTTTTGTGCGCATCGCGGCCTTATTTAAATCAGCTTATATCAATGTTCCCGATATTTATCAGCAAGATAATCAACAGGGTTTTTTATTACTGGAAGATTTTGGTGACGACTGTTTGCTGGATAAGCTCAATGATTCGAATGCTGATACGCTATACCACTGTGCTTTTCAAAGTCTTTATCGTCTGCAGTCAGACGCAGAACTGCTAGATGCTTCTTTGCCGCATTATGATCTGGCTTTGCTGGAAAGAGAACTAGAAATTTTTTATCACTGGTTTTTAAAACAACAACTGGGACTATCTATCGCCGATGATATTAAGCAACAATTCAATACTGTATTAATCGAATCAGCATTGCAACAACCTCAGACTTGTGTGCATAGAGATTTTCATTCCAGAAATCTGATGTATTTATCTAATAATGATCTAGGTTTACTGGACTTTCAGGATGCTGTGATTGGCCCGATCAGCTATGATTTGGTTTCATTACTCCGCGACTGTTATATAGACTGGCCTGAACATAAGGTTGAAAAATGGATGAGCGAATTTTATCAACACTTGAGCTCAAACAGTATTATTGACTGCACATTAGAAGAATACAGACGCTGGTTTGATTTAATGGGTTTACAACGCCATTTAAAGGCTATTGGTATCTTTTCCCGATTAAATTTACGCGATAATAAAACCAGTTATTTAGCGGACATACCACGTACCTTGAACTATGTCACTCAGGTTTGTGATAAGTATCCAGAACTAAAACCATTCAACCTGTTCTTACAATCTGACATCTTACCCCGTTACCGCAAACAACTATGAAAGCGATGATTTTAGCTGCCGGACGCGGTGAAAGAATGCGTCCGTTAACAGACAGTACCCCAAAACCTTTATTAACCTCTGCAGGCAAACCTATTATTCAATACAGTATTGAAAAATTAGTGGCAGCCGGTTTTAAAGACATCATAATCAATATCGCCCATCTAGGCTGGCAGATAAAACAGAAACTGGGGAACGGTGAGCAATTTGGTGCCAGGATTAATTATTCCGATGAGGGTGATCGGGCGCTGGAGACTGCAGGCGGTATTATCAATGCTTTGCCATTATTGGGCGAGCAGCCTTTTCTGGTGGTCAATGGTGATATCGCAACAGAATATGATTTCACTCAATTAAATAACAAAAAAATCGACCTTGCCCACCTGGTGCTAATTCCCAACCCGACACATCATCCTGAGGGAGATTTTCATCTAAATGCTCAAGGAATACTCTCAGCCAATAAGCAACCCCGTTTTACCTATAGCGGTATTGGTTTTTATCATCCAGCCTTGTTTCAGCATAGCACTCCAGGTAAATTAAAACTTGCCCCATTATTACGCAAGGCAATGCTAAACAACAAAGTAAGCGGCGAATTATACCAGGGTTTCTGGATGGATATAGGCACACCTGAAAGACTGCAGGAAATGGAACGCTATATACAAGACTTACCCACCACTGCATAGCCCTGATTCAGGATTGAACAATATAGCCGTGTCCGCTTTGTATTAATGTGATTTTCATACCTTATAATCACTTTCCCTGATATGATTAGCAATCATTTCAATTACAATAATAATTACTTTGATTTGGGATTCGTATAAATGGGTAGTTTTCAGCGTATTTTATTGACTATATTTTTACTCGCCAGCTCTTTTTCTACAAAGGCAAACTTGGTAGAAACCCTCAGCGGAATTAATATTAATGACAACGAATTCCTGCAAAAAAACAATCTTTATTTTTCTGGCTGGATTTCAGCGGGGGCGAGCTATAACACCGATAATCCCGATCATCGCAATAACACGCCCATCACCTTTAACGACCGCAATGCCGAATTTCAACTTAATCAAGTAAATATAGCCATCGAAAAACTAGTGGATATGGAGTCAGAACAGTGGGATTTTGGCGGCCGACTGGATGTATTATTTGGCACAGATGGACGCTTTACTCAAGCTAGTGGGCTGGATGATGAATTAATCAGTGAAGAAAATTTACGCTTTTATGATCTGGCTCTGCCTCAGGCTTATCTGGAAATCTATGCCCCGTATGGCAACGGAATCAGCGCCAAACTGGGACATTTCTATACCATTATCGGCTACGAAGTTGTGACCGCCCCGGATAATTTTTTCTACTCTCATGCCATTACCATGCAATATGCCGAACCCTTCACCCATACCGGCTTGCTAATCAACTATCCTTTGAATAATAATTTCACTGTTAACCTGGGGGTCGTCAATGGCTGGGATAATTTTGATGAAAACCTCAGTAACTGGAATTTTCTAGGCAATATAGCCTGGTCCAGCGATGATGAAGACAGCTCGGTGGTCTTGTCAGTCATCTCAGGCGATGTCGATGATGTTACCAATGAAAACCGCAGCATGTACAGCCTGGTTGCCACCCACCACTTTAATTCCGAACTGCATTATATTTTTCAGCATGACTTCGGATTTCAGCAACAAGCGGATGCCAATGGAGAAGATGCCTACTGGTATGGTATTAATCAATATCTGTTCTACGACTATAATGATGCTTTATCATTTGGTTTAAGAGCCGAATGGTTCCGTGATGATGGTGACAGTCGCCTAGCTATGGGCAGCTCCGGCAGTTATTTTGCAGTTTCCGGCGGCCTAAATTGGAGCCCACAAAACTGGATCAAGATCAGGCCGGAAATTCGTTATGACTGGGCCGATTCCAATATTCATGTTTATGACCAGCAGACAGAAGACAATCAATTAATGTTTGCGATGGATTTTATTTTAGAACTCTAAATTTCAAAAATAATTGGCAAATGACTAGCGCAAAAATAAATAAAAGGCTATTATCTGTATCGAATCAATACTAAATTTAGTTATGCACTTATTCCGTCTGTTTACCTTACTCTTATTCATCAGCACACCGGCACAAGCCAGTGAGCTTAATTCTGCGGACACCGCCTGGATTCTGACCTCGACAGGACTGGTTTTATTTATGACCTTGCCTGGCCTGGCTTTATTTTATGGCGGATTAGTTAGAACTAAAAACGTGTTGGCAGTCATTATGGCCTGCTTTTCCATCACCTCACTGATTTCAGTTATCTGGGGTATGTTCGGTTACAGTCTGGCTTTAACTGAAGGCGACAGTTTTCAAGCCTATATCGGCGGCTGGTCACAAATATTTTTAATCAATATGACCGAAGACAAGCTGGTAGGGAATTTACCGGAATCAGTTTATGCCATGTACCACATGACTTTCGCCATCTTCGCTCCGGCTTTGATTATAGGCAGCCTGGTTGAACGCTGCAAATTTTTTCCATTATTGTTTTTCTGCGCCCTCTGGGAAATTTTTGTTTATGTTCCCATCTGTCACTGGATCTGGGGATATGGCTGGTTATCTGATCTGGGGGTCATGGATTTTGCAGGAGGCATAGTGGTACATGCCAGCGCCGGAATCGCGGCATTAGTCGGAGCCGCTGTCTTAGGTCCAAGAAAAGGTTTTCCACAACAGTTATTAATGCCGCATAACCTGACCATGACCGCTGTAGGTGCCGGTATATTATGGGTAGGTTGGCATGGTTTCAGCGCCGGCAGTGCATTAATGGCCAATGGTGCCGCTGGGATGGCCATGCTGGCGACACACTTATGCGCATCCTCTGCTTCGATTACCTGGCTGATTCTGGATTGGCTGAAATTTGGTAAACCCAGTGTCTTGGGCGCGATGACTGGAATGATTGCAGGTTTGGGGATTATTGCCGCGGGAGCAGGTTATGTCTCACCGCTGTCGGCGACGATTATTGGTATCTTCGCCAGTATCGCCTGTTTTTATTCCATCCAGCTGATCAAACAGAAAATACAAATTGATGATGCCCTGGATGTGTTTCCGGTACATGGTATCAGTGGCATACTCGGCGCTTTATTAACCGGAATTTTCGCTGATGAAAGGTTTGCCGGTTATGGCCTGTTCAGTGAAGAGGGAATACTGGATCAGTTTCTAATTCAAGCCTTAGGTGTGGGAGTCACCATACTATGGAGTGGTGTTATCAGTTATTTATTATTTAAATTTCTGGATAAAACCATTGGTCTTAGAGTCAGTGACCAGGATGAAGTGGAAGGCCTGGATATAGCACTGCACGATCAACAAGGTTACAACCTGTAAACATGTCATTATGAAACACATTATCATTGTTACAGCGACACTCAGCACCTCCATAGCGTCTTTCCCTGCATCGGTAGAAAGTGCCGATAGTTCTGCTCGCTATGAGGAGCAAGTGAAAATGGCTGATTGCAAGGGTCGTTCTGTACAGGATGCCTTAAAAGGTTCAATTAAAAAACATTCCCAACGCGACCTCGGCTGGCGAGTCTTTTATCAGGATGAGTATATTGATGTAGAACGCGCCATTTTGGTTAATAAAGGCAGAAAAAGCCGTTATCGCTGGCGCATTAATCAACAGGGAGAAATATTTCCGGTCAGTAAAAAAGCCAAAAGACTGTGTTTGTAAAGATTTTAAACGAGAGCGTTGATGACTGAAAATATCATTAATTTAAAAAAACCCATCGCTATCATCATAATCTGCTTTATCGCATTCATTAATGCCAGTCAGCTTTTATTTATGGTCTTTTCGCCTGTTTCCAAACAGCTCAGCAGCTTTTATCCACTATATTTCGGCTGCTCTGCATTATTCAGTTTTGTCAGTATCGCCGGCTTATGGTTACTAAAAAAGTGGGCGGTTTATTTGTATACCATTATCTTAGTCAGCAACCAACTGGTACTCTACAGCATGAAATTATGGGAATTAACTGCTATGTTAATCCCCATGCTGATTCTTATTCTGTTGTTCAATCATCGCAACAAGATGAGCTGATTTTAGCTATCATTAATTTCTCAAATGACCTTGACCGTAAGCCACCCATTTATAAGTGGTTAACTCATCAGGTCCCACCGGCCCCCGCGCATGTAACTTGTCGGTACTGATGCCGACGACAGACCCCAGACCATAATCCCCTCCTCCCGATAAACGAGTGGAAGCATTGATCATGACCGATGCAGAATCCACCTGCTGTTCAAATAACTGTGCCCGACTCAGGCTTTGAGTTACGATGCTGTCGGTATGCCCAGAACCATAATGATTAATATGTCTGATCGCCTGTTCAATATCTTCGACAACTTTGACCGATAATATTGCTGCAAGATATTCAGTTTGCCAATCCTCTTCTGTTGCTGAGGCGATAGCCGGCAGTATTTTTTGGCTGAGTGTACAACCCCGCAGTTCAATCTGATTAGCTGCAAATGCTGCTGCTAACTGTGGCAAAAGCTGTTCAGCACAGGCTTTATCGACCAACAGTGTTTCCAGCGCATTACAGACCTGAACACTTTGGCATTTTGAATTAATCGCCAGCTCAACTGCCTGTTGCGGTTCGGCATCTTCGGCAATATACAGATGACAAATACCGTCATAATGCTTGATAACAGGTATCCGCGTTCCTTCTGCGATACGCTTGATCAAAGCTTTACCGCCACGAGGTATCAAGACATCGATATATTCATCCATTTGCAATAATTCACCCACCGCTTCATGGCCGGGTGTACGAATAATCTGTACTGCATGTTCTGGCAACCCTGCCTCTACAACCCCTTTAATCATCGCCTCAGTCAATAATGTATTGGTCTGTATGGCTTCCGAACCACCCCGTAAAATAATCGCATTACCACTTTTAATACAAACCGCAGCCGCATCAGTAGTGACATTAGGCCGTGACTCATAAATCATCGCCACCACCCCGATAGGTACCGATTTTTTAAATACCTGTAATCCGGCCGGATTAGTATGGCCTTGCAATACCTTATTTAACGGATCACTTAACTGCGTCACTTTTCTCAAACGAGACAGCATGTATTGGAATACCTTATCATCGATGGTCAAACGTTTAACCATCGCGGCAGACTGTCCAGCCTGCTGCGCTTTTTCAACTTCCTTAGCATTGGTTTCCAGTAATTGCGACTTAATTGATTCCAGCGAATCAGCCATTTTCAGCAAAGCAAGATTACGCAATGATTCGGAACTGGAGGCTAACTGCCGTGTCGCGGCACGGCTTTGACTGGCGATGGTTTGAACGCTAGAGGTATTCATATTCTCAACTTGATGGTATTACAGGGAAACTAACAATAACTCAACAGCTAAAGCTGATTATTGATATCGTTTTCTCATATCGGCTAATGAAACAGGCTTGATTTTACCAGCATGTCCGGCACAGCCAAAAGCCTGATAACGACTCTGACAAAGTGCCTGCATGGCATCTCTGGCCGCCTTATATATCTTGCGCGCATCCAGATTATCAGCATTTTCATCTTGAGCCAGAAATTGCCGCATCGCTCCGGTTGAGGCCATACGTAAATCAGTATCGATATTGACCTTGCGCACTCCATATTGAATACCTTCAACAATTTCTTCGACAGGCACCCCATAGGTTTCGGGTATCTCACCGCCATATTCATTGATAACTTGTAACCAATCTTGCGGCACGGAACTGGATCCATGCATTACAAAATGAGTATCAGGAAGGCGTTGTTGTAATAACTTCAAGCGGCTGATAACCAACACATCACCTGTAGGCGGTTTACTGAATTTATAGGCGCCGTGACTGGTACCAATTGCAACAGCCAGGGCATCGACCTGAGTTTGCTGAACAAATTCAAATGCCTCATCCGGATCGGTCAACAACTTGCTCTGCTCTGCTCCGTCTTCTGCAGAACTATTTTCCAAAGAACCCAGGCAACCGATTTCACCTTCGACCGATACCCCGCAAGCATGCGCCATATTGACCACAGTACGAGTCACATCGACGTTATACTCAAATGACGCGGGGGTCTTCATATCTTCCAGCAACGAGCCATCCATCATCACCGAACTAAAGCCTGATTGAATCGCTTGCGCACAAATATCGGGACTAGGCCCATGGTCTCTATGCATCACCACAGGAATATGCGGATATTGTTCAACTGCAGCGATAATCAAATGGCGTAAAAACACCTCTCCCGCATAGCGATTGGCTCCTGCCGACCCTTGCATAATTACCGGACTGTCGCAGGCATCAGCAGCCATCATAATCGCCTGCACCTGTTCCATATTACTGACATTAAATGCCGGAACTGCAAACCCCTGTTCCGCTGCATAATCCAACAATTGTCGCAATGACACTAAAGCCATGATGGCACTCCTTGATCTAGTTTTGGGAGCTATACCATATCACCAACCCTCAATAAGATAAATCGTCAGCTTATTTAATTTACTGAATCATCAATCATTTACCTGATTACCAACAAGCTTCCGCCAAATGGGAAATTAGTTTAGCCATGTTATTCAATCTCTTAGTCCTCCCTTGCTGGGGAGGGTTTAACACAGCTCTTTTCTAAACAAGAGTCATTATTTTATTTCCCCCTCACCCAACCCTCTCCCTCTGGAGAGGGCTTTAATAAACTGTCTTTACCCCAACACAGTGGCTGAAACTTATAGGTTAACATTAGCCCTGCGGGAACTCTATCCGATGCGCCTTAATCACTCCCCTTTTCGGATAATCTAGACATAATGTACCCATCTCTGTTTTAAGGCCTTACTGTAGCGGGCAAATAATTCATCGTTTCTGTTTATTTCTATCTTCCGCCCATTCATCCGATAAAGTCCCTTTGGCCAAAGGTTCATCGTGTTTATAGGCTGTCCGGGTCATTAAATGTGCGCCGACCGGTGCGGTCAGTACAAAAAAAACAATCGCGATAATACAGCGTGAGATAACCCCAACATCTCCACTGTGTAAGGCCGCCCCCAGCAAAAGCAGCGCCACACCTAATGTTGCCGCTTTTGATGAAGCATGCAGGCGCTGATAAAGATCCGGTAGTTTAAGGATGCCAATCGCCGCTACCAGCATAAAAAAAGCCCCACTCAACAGACAAATAGCAATCAACAAATCATTCATCTTTGTCTTCTCTGTCAATTAACACGGAAAAAGCTGCGGTTCCAATAAATGCGGTAATCCCTATCACCACAGCAATATCTAACAATGCATGTTCACCTGTTCTGACTGCCTCGGAAGCCAGCATGCCGACAAGCAAGATTGCCATCAGATCAAGCGCCACAACCCGGTTCACCATGGTTGGTCCCAGTACCAGACGAATAAAGGTGATCGCTATGGCAAATGCCAACATGGCTTCAACCAATATAAAGACGATATTCATGGTTCTATTTCCTCTATTCCACAAGCCGCACGCACCTTGTTTCCAAGATCAAAATATATAGTCGCGACCGTGGTATTTCGATTCTCGGCATACATTACATGGACATAAAGGTATTGACTATCTTCGCTGACCTCCAGTGCAAGACTACCTGGGGTTAATGAGATGGCATTGGCCAAAATAGTGATGGCATTAGCATTTAAATCATGAACAGGAATACGAACAATCCGCGGCCTGGCATAAACAGTCGGTGTCAAAATATCCCAGCTAATTCTCAGACTGGATAGTACTAACTCTTTTAAAACAAAGATGACTAGCTGAAACATCGCCCAGAGCTGGGTAAAACTGGTTTTCATGCCATTAAATGCCAGGCTGACAGTCAACACAAACATGCCCAGAAAACCACCCAGAAACAGGTTACCCAGACTAATAGAGCCCTGCAGAAAACACCAGCCAAGCGCAATCAACCAAACCGATCCAAAAGCCGTCATCGTGATTCCCCTAATACAGCTTCTATATAATTAGCCGGTTCCGTTAATTGCTCACCGGCACGCAAGCATATATCAAATAAGGGTCCGCCACCCAGTCCTAATAAAATAGCAAAAAATGCTAAAAAACTCATTGGAAGCAGACGCCGACTGTCTTGACTGACAGTCATCTTCCAGTCCGCCTTCGGGTGATCTTTCCAGAACACCTCTATCCAAATCTTTATCATTGAGTAAAGGGTAAACAAGCCGGTAAAGATGGTCGCCGCCATCACCCACCAAAGTTGTGAGTCTACCGTTGCCCAGACCATGGAAAATTTGGCAACAAAACCGCTTAAAGGTGGTAAGCCAGCTAAAGAAAAGGCCGAAATCAAAAATATGATACCCAGTTGCGGCCAGGCTTTCCACATACCCCCTGTTTTTTGTAAATTCTCTGAACCGATTGCATTTGAGGCTATGCCACCGACTAAAAAAAGATTTCCTTTGGCAATCATATTATGGATGATAAAGAAGATTGTCGAAGCCAATGAGAGAGCAGTATTGATTGCAATACCGACCACCATATAACCTATTTGACTGATAATGTGAAAAGACAAAATACGTCGTATATGCATCTGACTGGCGGCGCCAAAAACACCAATTAGCATGGTTGCAACCCCCAATATAAGCAGCAACTCATGGCCTAAAACCTCTCCGGGCATAATCAATGTATGCAAGCGAATCAAGGCATAGACACCCACCTTGGTCAGCAAACCAGAAAACAGTGCCGATACAGGTACTGAAGGTGTGTGATAACTTGACGGCAGCCAGAAAAAAAACGGAAACATTCCGGATTTTACCGAAAAACTGATAAAGAATAATAAGCCAGCCAGACGGATGGGACCGGCATTTTCATCGACTATAGCCTGTTGAGCAATAAGCGAAATATCAGCCATATTCAAGGTTCCGGTCTTGGCATACAGCAAACCCAAGCCGGCTAAAAAAATCGCTGATGAAAGCAAATTCAAAACTACATATTTTACTGCTCCTTCTGTTTGCTCTGCCCGGCCCTCTAATGTCAACAAGGCAAAACTGGACATCAACATAATTTCAAAACAGACATAGAGATTAAAAATATCACCGGTCAAAAATGCACCGCAAACCCCCATTAAAAGGAAATGAAGCAAGGGATGAAAAGCGGCTGAAAATTCTTCCTGCTTACAGCTCAACATGGAATACAGAATGATCGAAAAACCAATCAACCCGGCAAATAAAATCATGATTGCGGAAAGTAAATCGGCGACCAGGGTAATACCGTATGGTGCCTTCCAACCACCGATATGACTGGTCAAATAATTATGTTCAATCACCTGAGCCGCAATAACACTTCCGATGATAAAAAGCATCACGCCGCCAAAAAGCGAAGCCCTGCTCTGGCGGACAGGGTTATCCCGCAGCAAAATAGTAAGAGCAGCGGAAAGCAAAGGAACCAGCAGAGGCAAAATCAGTATATTGTTCACGAAATCTTATTTTTGGAAAGCGTTGCAGTTTCATCCAGACTATCGGTATGGGTAATCTGATCAATATCATCATGTCCCAAAACAGCCATACAACGATAGGCCAATGCCAGGGAAAAACCAAATAATGCCAGACCGATCACGATAGCTGTCAGAATGAGTGCCTGAGGTAAAGGGTCGACGGCTGAAGCAGGTAATGTCTCAGCACCTTGAGGAATGATCGGCAGCGTGCTTCCATGTAAGCCGGAAGCTACGAAAATCAGCAGGTTTGTCGAATGTCCTAATAGAGAAATACCGATAATTATCTGGAGCAGGCGTTTTTGCAGCAGTAAAAAAATGGCACACGCATAACACACGCCAATCACAATACTCATGATGATCTCCACTAGCCTTCCTCCTTTTTTGAGTCATCTGCTGAACTGTTTTGTACCGATTCAATTTCCAGTACAAATGAGCTCAGCACACCTAAAACCAGCATATATACCCCCATATCAAATAATAATGGGGTACCCAGTTTAAGCTTGGTAAAACCTAGTGGAAGTTCTATCCACGCTGCAGTCATAAAAGCCACATCCAATTTAAACAAGCCGGCTAAAACTGCAGTCATCAAGCCCACACTGATATAGGAAAGAGGCTGAAAATACAGCAGTTTGCGTCCCGCATCCGCCCCATAGGTAATGCTTACGATGATGACCGCACTGGCAGCCACTAATCCAGCTGAGAAACCACCGCCCGTTTCATCATGACCCCGTAACAGTAAAAAAAAAGACACGATGCCCAACAGAACGAGCAACCAGCGCAGAGTCGTATCTAAAATCGGAGAATAATTCACACTACACCTTTTTGATTTTGATTTGTTTTAAAGACCCCATTAACACCCCTACACCCAAGGCGGCAATCCCTAATACGGTTATTTCACCCAGTGTATCCAGAGCTCTAAAGTCGACCAAAATAACATTGACGACATTATTACCTTTTCCCGCTGTCAGCGAATTCAGTGCATACCAGAGACTGACCCGCTCAGCATAATCTGTACTGAGTGCAACCAGGGTCAATACACTCACCGTCGCACCGGTCAATACAGAAATAATCAAGCGCCATGTTTGAACCTTAACAGGCTGACCGGTAAAATCTGGCAGATGTCTAAAAGCAACTACCAATAATACGACGGAAAGTATTTCAACCAGAAACTGTGTCAGCGCCAGATCTGCTGCATGGGAAACAATAAAGAAAAGTGCCATCCCCATTCCCATCGAACCCAGCCCTGCAATTGCTGGCAAGCGTTTGCGGGCAAAAACGGTCGCCAGACTGCTAACCATAATCAAAAGCCCTGCCGAGAGCTCGGCAAAACTAATCCTTTGTACGATAGAGGGGATCATCGGGGCATCGACATGAATCCAAGCATGCAGTATCAATATACAGCTGACAACAATGATTGTTCCCAGATATGAAGTCAAGGAGCCATTCTGAATCGTCCGAGTAATAAATCTGGCAAAAGCAATCACGCCGTTCCAGATTGCGTCGTGAATAATATGCCCTTTCGGCAATGCAGGCGTCCACTGGCTAACACGATGACGCTGATAAAAGGCAAGAAAACCCAGCAAGATAGCCACAGTACTGAGTAAAAGATAAACGTTAAAACCATGCCATAACGCTAACTCCAATGGTTGACCCCGTAATGAAACTACTGCAGGCGCAATAATGTATTGTTGCAAAGGTGATAATACAAAGCCCAGACAGAGCCCAAAACCACTGATCAACAACATGGGCACCAGCATACTCCAGGGAGATTCATGAGCCTTTGCAGCCAGCTGTTTATTTTTTCCGAAGGCAGGGATTATAACCACACAACAGGCCACCAGCACAAAAGCGCTCACCAAAATAGTGACTAACCCTCCCATCCATACTGCATAGGATAGACCTGCCTCTAAAATCATCTCTTTAGCGACAAAACCCAATGCAGGCGGAACCCCTATCATAGATATTCCCGCCATCACAGCCGTTAAACTGGTATAGGGCATTTTTTTTGCCAACCCGCCCAGAACATTGATGTCACGATTATGAACGGCGTGATCAATCGATCCGGCCACTAAAAAAAGCGGAGCTTTATAACAGGCATGGGCGAGAATAAACACCACCAGAGAATTAAGAGCATAGTCTGTTCCAATGCCAATCATGCACACCAATAAGGCCAAAACTCCAAGCGTAGAATATGCCAATAACGCCTTTAAATCCGTCATTTTTGGAACAGCCAATATCACCACAATCATGGTTGCCGCTGAAACCAATACTAGTGTTGGTGTCCAGGCCTCATGCCCTGCAAGAATTGGGTGCATGCGAGCCAGTAAAAACACGCCGGCCTTCACCATGGTCGCCGAATGTAAATAAGCACTAATTGGTGTCGGAGCAGACATTGCACCGGGCAACCAAAAGCAAAAAGGCCATTGTGCACTTTTAGTAAAAGCTGCCAGACAGATAAGAATAAAGATAGCAGCTGCCCAGGGATGATTATGCAATGGCGGTAATTCTGACAAGTTCCACTGCCCTGATGCAAAACCGATAAGAACAACAGCCCCTAATAAGGCCAGTCCGCCCACAGCAGTCACCAGTAAAGCTGCTTTAGCACCGGCTCTGGCCGCTGGATCCTGATGGTTGGTACCAATCAATATATAACTTGAAATCGAGGTTAATTCCCAGCTGACAAAAAGCAGTACCATATTATCAGCCAAGACGATGCCCAGCATGGCAAGCATAAACAATAACAGCCAGCCTGTAATACTACCGCCACGCGGGTCTTTGCCTAAATACCCTGAACTATAGGAAAAAATACCAGCACCAACCGTTGTGATAATCAGTGCCATAAACAGGCCAAAACCATCGGCACGCAAAGTGACATCAAGCCCTAATAAAGGGATCCACTGAAAATGCAGAACTTCAGGATCAGCATTCGATACCTGCTCTAATAACACGATGATAATTCCAACCAACACCAGAACAAAGGCTGAAACTACTTTAGGCCAATCACTTCCTAGCCTTTTAAAAGCAAATGGAGAGATCAGTGACAGAATAAACGGAATAATAAATAAGAAAGCCAATAACATATTAAGCATAAAAAAGTATCTGCATTAACTCAAATCCCTGTACAAAGTTGTATACGTACCATTATGCCCCGATATTTCAAGTTGAACAAAAGAATTACCCATTTAGATTCAAACTACAAAAATTTTAAACCAAAACAAACTCTAGCGACAATCGCTTTATACTACCAATCCAACTATAAAACATAAAGTTATTGCCTTAGCCTCAATCTGACATTTTTAAAATTTGATTGCTATCAAATCGTACACCAAAAGGCTGCCATCGATCTTCCTGACAGTCGGAAATTTATCTAAACATTATATACAGTACCCTAAACTCAATTAACTTCTTGGCAATCAAATGCTATGTCTATGTTGTAAATAATGTGCCTTCAATAATGAGCAAATTAGCCCGCTTTCGGGCACTAAACAGAGAGTAACAAAATCAATGACTTAAAATTTTGTTATTCAAGAGAGATTACTTAGTTACCCTCTTTAAAAAGCAACACTATAAAAAGCCATTGATAATATTTTATGTTTGAAATTGAAAATATCCATTGCAAATGAGAATCGTTCGCATTACTATAAGCAATAAGTTATTCTTTTGTGCTAAATAGGAGCTTTTAATATGTATGCAGAGCAAACCCTAAAAGGAGATGGAAAAACATCAATGCTTGAATTGATTTCTAAACATAGAGCTGTAAGAGGACGAAGCATTAGAAATTTTCTACCCTACAAATCTAGTCTAATTAGATTTTTAACTAAACGTCTGCAGTTTAATCTAAAAAGATCACTTAAATCTAATGTAATAAAAAAAGAAAATAAATTAGATGATTTGGCTAAAAAGAATAAAAAAGTAAAAATTGTTCGTATTGAAATCTCTTCTGAAAAAATGAATACCTTATTAGCAGATCGTTTAATTTGTGCTGCTGACGTGCGCTGTTTAGATAGAAAATCCAAGCAATGCATACAGGCTCTTTGTTTAAATACCTGTCTTCAAAAACCAAAACATTCCAATCCAGGTTTTCAGTTACGAGATGAATTACATAGAACTGATTATCAGCAATCGATTTAAAGCGTTTGAACTCATTAGATATTTAAACAGGAGAAACAATATGAGTCCTAAGCATGCCCCCTTTTTTTCCGTTTCTCAATACGATAAACCTGAACAAATAAAAGTAAAAATAACAATACTGATACAGCTTTATATGAAAGCCTCAGATCCCTTGATAGCAAAATCTGTGGCAAAGCATGTGGCAGCCATACTTGCATACCCTAAGTATATAGATTGCATTGAACAACGATGTCAGCTTCGAAAATTAGAGATGCACTGGCGTTGTTTAGCTTGGGTAGGCAGCTCACCAGAGATAACAAATACAAAAGGAATCACATTATGAATACAGTATCTCAACCTAATCTGACAGAAAAAGAAATTGTGGATTTTCCAACGCTTATCACTGTCATCTGTCATTTGATGACGTTATATGCTTTACGGCCTTGTGAGCCATTGGCAAGCAATATTAATCGACATATCAAGGTGGTGTTAAATTCTTCTGCCAGTGATTCACTGGGGGAATGGAAAAGTAGTTTTGAACAACTGCTCAGCCAGTGGGAATCCATTGCGAAACGACATACTAACTCTGTTGTAACACACTAATTTAAGAACTCATCATGCAAAATAAACCGTGCCCTATAGAGCCATTGGTATCATCAAAATACTGCCAATTATCAGTCTGCCCTGAATGCAATGTCGTTAACCTTAATTTACCCGGGCGAATTTCATTGCAATTTGAGACTGCCAAATTTCTTGAAATTGCCCATGCTTTTAATCAATCGGCACAAATGCTTAGAGATATGGCAGCACCCAAACAGAAAGGTGAAAAGATTGTTAAATTAACCCACTTACACTAGAGGACAGTATGAAAATTGGATTGTTTTATAGCAGTGATACCGGTAATACCGAATCCGTTGCCGAAACCTTACGAGATGAAATTGGAAAAGACATTGTAGATATCCATGAAGTTTTTCATTGTGATTTACCCGCAGTCATTAGCCAATATGATTTTATTATTTTGGGCGTGCCCACATGGTATGACGGCGAAATGCAAAATGAATGGGCTGAGAAGCTAGATGATTTGGGGCAGGTAACCTTAACCGGGATTAAAGTTGCGGTTTATGGTTTAGGTGATCAACAAGACTGGGGGGAATATTTTTGTGATGCTATTGCTGAATTGGCTGAAAAAGCACAAGCATCGGGTGCCACAATTATTGGTCACTGGCCATCATCAGGTTATGACTTTACTGAATCCAAGGCATTAATTGATGATAGCACCTTTGTTGGCCTGACTTTGGATGAAGATCGGCAAGCACATCTGACAGAAAACAGAATAAAACTCTGGCTTGAACAGTTAAAAACTGAGTTAGGCATCGATAGCTGGGAAGCAGAATTGTTATTGGCTTCTTAAGTCACTGCAAAAATCAGGAGAAATAGAGTGTTAAATCAATTTGTTGAAAAGGAAATAGGCTTAGATAAAATTCTTTTAAATAATACAAAGTTAATTGATAGCATTGATTTACAAACTAAGCAGGAAAGAACCAAATTATGGGAATTGGATCATCATTATCACTGCGCAGTCATTGGTACTTGTTTGACTTTGCAGGAAGTAAAAAAACTGCTCCGTTCTTTTCAGGTCAGTGTTCATGACATTAGCTCTTATGATATTCATACAACCATTGTTAGTATTATTTCTTTTAATGATTTTCGCAGTAAAAAAGTACAAAGCTATTTAAATAAAAAGTTTAAAGCAGCTATTCATAAAACAAAAAAAATGAATGCAGCTGAATTAAAAACCGAATGGAAAAGAGTCGTTAATAGTGGCGAATTAATTGCTACCTTTTTTTTTTTTTTTTTTTTT
>SPJJ01019971.1_pt1 | contig 20486 bp, 18 predicted proteins | sample 3741741 | NCBI WGS metagenome assembly SPJJ01 (sample SAMN10925908, study PRJNA522277) | cold seep metagenome | isolation source: Elba SIP-enriched marine methane seep metagenome, extraction at timepoint T1 | place: Italy: coast of Elba, Mediterranean Sea | collected 2014-05 | reverse complement strand
TATCCCGGCGTGCATTCAATTCGCGCAGGTACAGTAGGCGTTCTTCCAGAGTTCTTAACTGACTGTCATCCAAGCCCTTGGTGACTTCTTTACGGTATCGCGCAATAAATGGAACAGTTGCGCCTTCATCCAGCAACTGAACGGCGGCTTCGACTTGAGAAGGGGATACGGAAAGTTGTTGAGATATGGCTTGAATTACATCCATCAGACCTGCCTGCAATTAAAAAAGCGGGCATCATAGCATGCCTGATGTGTTGCAAGAACCTTGCGGTCATGCAGATTGCTTATGACCGTTCACAAGCATGCTCTTATATGCTGGGTAAACCTGGAGCTTGTCCGAGAACCGCTACCCCGTTTCTTTTAAAAAAATGGCCAGATGAAGACGATCTGCGACATTCAGCTTTTTAAAAATTGAGGTTAAATGAGCTTTGACTGTACGCTCTGAAATATATAATTGATTGGCAATGCGTTTATTGCTTTTACCCGAGGCAATCATATTAGCGACATCCATTTCCCGCTTTGACAAGGTCTCCAATAATGCACGCGCATTGTTTTGCTCAATGCTTTCTTGAGGCACCGCTTTCTCCACCACAGATTTAATAACTCTGGGGATTAATGAGCGTTGTAACCAGATATCTCCTTTCAAAATGTTTTCAACGGCTTTTAACAACAGTGCGTCGGCTTCTGAAACATCAAAATAACCGGCAGCAGAAGATAAAACCGCTTCAACCTGCCGCTCTTCTGGCCACTGTTCGCCCATGACTAAGAAAAAAGCATCTGAAGCGCGAATTAAATTCTGGATTCCCTGTTGTGACTCCATACATTCACAGCCAATGATCACCAGGTCTGCGACTAAATGTTCACTCAATTGATCAATTTCTGTCAGCTGATGTACATCAGCTAATGCATTGCTGCACTTGTCGACAAGTCTCTGATTCGAGCAATGTAATAGGATGTTTGCCACAGTGTGAATTCCTGATGATTGTGAATGAGCGCGTTTTTATCGAAAAAAATGATTGATGCATATAAAAAATATATGAAGCCTGTATATTTGCAAGCCCATCCAGGCCAGTAAGGAAATTTCGCGAATATCAGCACAAATATTATTCAAAAAAAGATAGGCTGCTATAGTTATATAAAATAATATTGTGCTAGCGTCTGTCGGGGCATGAAGGTTCATAGCAAAACGCGAGGAATAGTCGCCACAACAGAATCATTCATAATCCGGCAGCCTCTTAGTACTTTTGTACACTGGCTTTATTTAGTGCTTGATTTATAATTGCCACACTTTGTTACCAATATATTTCAGAGAACAGGATGCCTGACGTTTATATCATTGACACTCATTCACCTATTTCCGCAAACAAATATGCGAGCACACATACAGTAAAGCATTGTGATAATGAAGTTAATGCCATGAATCTCTTGGCAGATTGTGACCCAGCAGTCGTACTATTAAATTTTTCTGTCAGATCAGCTGGCACTGCTGAATATATTGAGCTTCTAAGCCAGGCAAACCCAAGTCTTAAGATTATTGTCGTGGGAAATAACCTGGCTGATAAAGACATCATCCCCTGTATTTATGCCGGCGCTATCGGCTATCAAAATGAAAACAAATTAGCGCATTTCTTTTCTAAAATGATTGCTGTTGTCCAGGCTGGCGAAGCCTGGGTCTCCCGCCGCCTGATCGCAGCCATTGTTGACAATTGGCGACAACAACATTTGGCTGAAGTCTAATTAATCCTGCTTATTGCCCAGGGTGTTTGATACCGAAGCGAGACGCGCTGAAAGTTGAGCACATTTTGATCTATTGAGGGGCAATAAAACCTTCCCTCAGCCAAGCCTGTTACTCCCATCAATTCATTGCTATTGCAGCGATGTGAAATCGGCTTATTTTTCCGGTCTTTTCGTGACGAACCCCATACCCCGACAGTCTCCTAGTAAATTCATTAGCGAAATGGCGTTTCTGGGTAAGACAAAGCATACATCTTTGATATACTATCACCTTAACAAACCAATGAAAGCCATTGAGTTTATTTAGTTTTATAGATTCATTTATAACTAAATATGCCTTTATTCGTTTAGTGTTCATTCATATTCACACAGTATTCTAGGAGGCTGTCCGAGAATACCGATCGTCGCGAGGGAAAGACTGAAAGAAGGTTACACCTAGTCCGTGACTTCGATGCGGATAACAAGCTATTTATTTATTCAATTGACTCATTTAGCTGAACATGTTGCGCCAAATTATTTGTAGTCTAGTTATTATCAGTTCATTTCAAGCTGTGGCTAAGCCCGATCAACAGGCGAATGAACTGTATCGCCAGGCACTGCAGCAAGCTAAAGCCGGACGCACCACTCAAGCTTTGTCAATTTTAGACGACCTCATTAAACGTTTTCCGCATGAAATTCGATACCAATATGATCAAATACAAATTCTCGGTTGGGACGGTCAGGATGAAGAGGTTATCGCACGCAACCAATCCTTAGATGCTGACGATTTACCTATCTATGTTTTAAGTAGCGTAGCGAGAGCACAACGGAACTTACAGCACTTTAAACACGCTGAACAAAGCTACCGTAAGCTACGCACACTTGATTCCAACAACACAGACTTTATGCTTGGCCTTGCCAGCGTACTGATTGACCAGACCCTATTGAGTGAAGCGGAACAATTAATCAACCGAGCCATAAAAGCACACCCGCATAATATTGACGTTCTGCTGGTTAAGGCTTATCTGCATGAAGCCCAGGAGGATTACCTGGCTGCGGCAGACTGTTATCAACAGGTGCTCAAACAAAACAATCTGCACCGTGACGCCATTCGCGGCTATGTATTCGCGATCAATAGAAACAAGTCTTATATCCTGGCCTATGAATTCGCCAGCCAGCACCGCTCACTTTTCCAGGATGAGGAATGGATCAAACTCAATTGGGACAGAGCGGCTACCTTCATCCGCTGGGGTGAAGCGCCGGTTAAAAATCAGATGGATCGGTATGTAGACACGAATTACGCCATCGCCCTGATTGAGGATAATCTGCGCTTACTGGATAGCGTACAGCTAAAAAATAAACAACTGTGGTGGACACGCGCGCATTTTGATTTGGTCGTCGCCTTGCGTGACCGTAAGCGCATGCATGATGTTCTGGACGTGCATGACACATTGCAACACAAACACATTCAACTCCCTGCCTATGCCAAAATTGCCGTTGCCGATGCCCTGCTATTTTTGCAGCAACCCGAAGCTGCGCGAGACCTTTATAAGGAAGTATTGCAAGAATTTCCCGAAAGTTACAACGCGGGAACCTCTTTGGCAACAGCCATGGTAGAAACCGAAGAAATTGATGACGCTATAACCCAGGCAGACAAGATGGCCGCTCTGCAGCCTAAAAAACTTTGGTACAAAAGCCCTAAGGGTGGCAAGATTCTATATTCCCGTGGCAACCCAAAAAAAACCGAAACCGAGATTGGCAGCACCATTACCACAGCTTATGCCAACCGCTTGGCACGCGCATTTGATCGCAGTGAATTTCTCTACCAAAACGCTTCTTTCAACACTGACATCAGAAGCACCCGAGCTCATATTGCACTTTACCGAGGCTGGCCACGGCAGGCTTTAGACCAACTGCAAACAGCCCTCAACATTGAACCGCAACACTTGGGACTTCAAGCCGGATTAAGTAAAGTGTACCGCGATTTACACGATTATAAACAGGAACACAAAAACACCCTGGCACTGTATAAGCATTATTCTGAAGATAATGGCGTGCAAAAATTAAAGCGCCTGTGGGACATCCACAATATGCGCGAGTTGAAAATTTTTACCAATGGTGGCTTTAGTTCTGGCTCAGCCCAAGGTAGCGAATCAATCAGCGTGGATGCTTATCTATATTCCCGTCCGCTGGATTATCACTGGCGTGCCTACAGCCGTTTTCGCTGGCAAACCGGAAAGTTTCAGGAAGGCCGTGGCTATTTTGAACGTTATGGGCTGGGCTTGGAATACAGCATTCCAGACTGGCAGGCCAATGCCGAAATTCACTACGACACGTTTGATGGCTCTGCACTAGGCGTGCGCTTTGATGTGAGCCATGAATTTAATGACTATTGGTCGGCCGCACTGAATTTTGATTCGCATAGCGATAATATTTCACTGCGCGGCTTTAAAAGTGGTGTGACAGCCTACGGGCAACAGTTATCTATTCGTTATCGTCAACACGAATCACGCCACTTTGAATTGCGGCAGCAATACTTTAATTACAGCGATAACAACAACCGTTACGCCGCCTATTTTACATACTATCAACGCTGGATCAGTGGCCCCATCTATAAATTCGCCACCCACCTCAATGTAGGTTATTCACATAACTCCAACACTGATGGTTTTTATTTCAGTCCTGCCAATGATGTCGCCAGCTCCATCACCCTGGATAACGACATTCTTACTTATCGCCATTACGACCTTGCCTTTAACCAGCGTATTGCCTTAACAATTGGCCCGTATTGGCAGGATAACCATGGTACCGATATGGTTGGTCAAATACTTTATGAACACCGTTGGCAGGCACATAACCGCTATCAATTGGTGTATGGGGCTACCCACGGCTACCCAGTCTACGATGGCATTCGCGAAGCCACCTGGCACTTTCACCTGAATTTGAACATCAGATTTTAATCATGCTGCGCATTTTCTTTTTACTGTTAAGTTTTCTAATTTCATCGCCTGTGCTGGCGCAAAACAGCTTTATCAGCCTGTGCTATCACGATGTCAAAGACGAATGGGATGATGACCCGATGACGGTCACCACCGAGAACCTGATTGGTCATTTGTCCTGGCTCAGGGAGCACGGCTATCAACCGGTTAGCGTGCAAGACATTGTGGATGCAAAAGCCGGAAAATTTCAATTACCAGAAAAAGCGGTATTGTTGACTTTTGATGATGGTTACAAAAATTTTTATCACAAAATTTATCCGATTTTAAAACTGTTTAATTACCCTGCCGTTTTTGCATTGGTGACTTCCTGGCTGGAAACGCATGAAAATCAGCAGGTTAAATATGGCGATCAGCTAAAAAATCGTAAAGATTTTTTAAGTTGGGCGCAAGTGCGTGACATGATGGATTCCGGCCTGATTGAAATTGCCTCGCACAGCCACGACCTGCACCGCGGCATTCAAGGTAATCCGCAAGGCAACAGCCAACCCGCAGCAGTCACTCGCGAATTCAATGTCAAACAGCAACGTTATGAAACTGATGACAACTATGTTCAACGCATTTCTGCAGACTTAAAACGCAGCTCGGATATTCTCCTAAGACACACCGGAAAACGCCCCCGCGTGATGGTCTGGCCGTATGGTGCCTATAGTCAACAAACCCATGCCCTCGCCAAACAACAAGGCATGCTGCTTTCTGTGGCTTTAGCCAGTAAGGCTAATCGTGTTGAAAAAGCTGACATAATTTATCGACATTTAATCATTGATAATCCAGACATTAATGATTTTATTTATGGCCTTCATCACCTTGATGACAAACAACCGATTCGCGTAGCGCATGTTGATCTTGACTATGTTTATGACCCGAATCCCGCGCAAATTAATGCCAACTTAAGCAAACTGCTGGATCGTATTAAAGCCATGCGCATCAATACCGTCTACTTACAGGCATTCTCTGATCCCGATGGTGATGGCAATGCAGACGCATTGTATTTTCCAAATCGCCACCTGCCGGTTAAGGCCGACCTGTTCAACCGCATCGCCTGGCAATTAAAAACCCGCGCTCGGGTAAGTGTATATGCCTGGTTACCCGTCCTGTCGTTTAAAAAAGCATTACCCAATGATTGGTGGGTTCATGAAATGCACAACGGCCAATCTGTCAAAAGTAAAAATAACTATCAACGTTTATCACCTTTTCATAAAGGTGCTCGCCAATGGGTTGGGGAGATTTATCAAGATTTGGCAAAACACAGTCACTTTGCTGGTCTGCTGTTCCATGATGATGCCTTCTTGACCGATTTTGAAGACAGCAGTCCAGCCGCTGTGAAGCAACTTTCTAAGCTGGGCAAAGCTAAGCAACTTGAGCTAAAGATCAACACGCTGACTGGTTTCACGCATTATCTTAGCGAAGAAGTCAAACGTTACCGGCCTGACATAAAAACAGCGCGAAACCTGTATGCCAATGTTGTCATGCAGCCTCGCAGCAGTGAATGGTTTGCACAAAGCTTGCCCAATTTTCTGGATAATTACGACTATGTCGCTTTAATGGCCATGCCTTATATGGAAAATGCTGACGACCCGGAGGCCTGGTTACAGCAATTAATTAGCAATGTCGCAGCGCAACAGCCCAACGCCTTACAAAAAACCGTGTTTGAACTACAAACTGTTGACTGGCGTAATCAACAAAAAATAGCCGATAAGACCTTGCGCAAGCACATGCATATCTTGCAACAAAATAATGCGTTGAACTATGGTTATTATCCTGACGATTTTCATATCGACAGCCCATCTTTATCCATGCTCAAGGAAATGATGACACTGGAGGTTTTCCCTTATGGTATATAGCATAATCAGGCCGTGATGATGGACTGGATAAATACGGCTAACCTGCAACAGCTTTTAGATAGCATCCTACTGTTTCTGCACATCAACGGACAGTGGCTTGCCGAGCAATCTCTATCTTTGTACCAGTCTTTAACCCATTGGCTATGGAATAACCTGCTGGGTTCATTGCTGGAATTTACTTTTTATTACCCGTTATTTATGGCTTATCTGTGGATGATTGGTGCCCTGATCTATTTTTATCGATGGGAACATAAACCAGATAACCAGCCTGATGATTTACCCGAACTCAGCCAATATCCACCAGTTTCCATCATCGTCCCCTGCTATAACGAAGGCACTGACATCCAGGAAACTATCGAATACTTGTTGTTGCAGGAATACCCTGACTTTGAAATTATCGCCGTCAATGATGGCAGTTCTGACAATACGCTGGAAGAATTAAACAAACTGGCACAACACTACTCAGCGGTTAGAGTTGTCAACCTGGAAACCAACCAGGGCAAAGCCGCAGCATTAAATGCCGCCAGTTTATTATCCAAACATGAATATCTGGTGTGTATTGATGGGGATGCCTTGCTAGGCAAATATTCGATAGCCTGGATGATGCGTCATTTTTTAAGCAGTCCGCGTGTTGCCGCTGTCACCGGCAACCCACGCATCCGCACCCGCACAACACTTTTAGGGAAAATCCAGGTGGGCGAATTCTCTGCAATCATCGGCCTGATCAAGCGTGCGCAACGGGTTTATGGACGTATTTTTACCGTATCCGGGGTAATTGCCGCTTTCCGCAAATCCGCCCTGCACCGTGTTGGATATTGGAATACAGACATGGTGACAGAAGACATTGACATCAGCTGGAAGTTACAACTAGACCATTGGGATATCCGCTACGAACCCAATGCCTTATGTTGGATTCTCATGCCAGAAACCCTACTTGGACTATGGAAACAAAGGTTACGCTGGGCACAGGGCGGGGTTGAGGTCTTATTACGTTATTTCCAAAACCTTGGTATTTGGCGTTCGCGCCGCATGTGGGTGGTTTACCTGGAACACTTAATCAGTATTTTCTGGGCATACAGTATTTTTTTCACCTTCCTTATCTGGGTCGCCAGCCTGTTTTTTACGTTACCCGAAGAATTTATTGTCCCCACCTTATTACCTAGCTGGGGCGGGGTATTGCTAGGTATCACCTGTTTATCACAGTTTGCGATCAGCTTGTTTATTGATGGTCGTTATGAAAAAGGGATTGGTAAAATTTATTTCTGGTTAATCTGGTACCCTTTGTTGTACTGGCTTATAAGTGTGCTCACCACGGTAAGCGGGGTGATTAAGGCCATTGCCAAGAAAAAAGGCAGTAAAGCTGTTTGGGAAAGCCCCGACCGAGGTATTCGATGAGCGCAAAACACTTGATCATTAATGCCCCCAGCATGCAATCGCTTTGGCAAAAATATTCCTCTGCGATGATCACTTTTGTGTTCTGGGTATTATGGTTTTTTTTATGGATTCCGGTCATTACTGCGGTCGCCTGGTATTTTGGTTTTGAAATTATGTATTTCGAAATGTTTGAAATGTCTGGCTACAAAGCGGTCATTCGCAGTTTTATCTATTTCCTGATCATCGTCGCACTGTTGGGTGGCACATTAGCTACGTGGGCGGGTTACAATTATTACCGATTTAAGGGGAAAGACAAGCGCTCTACTCCGACCCAGATAAGCACGGCACAACAAGCTGAATTCCTGCATATGCAGGAATCTCAACTCAGTCTTTATCAAAATAGTCAACTTATCAATGTCAGTTTTGACGAAAGCGGTAAGATTATTTCCATGCAACCCTATCCAGCCAATCAACCACGTTCTTCGGCTACCACACGCGACACTGACAACGCGCAATAAGCTTTTATTTTTTAAGCACTCTGCGAGGAATCAACGCTATGATCGCTGAGGCAAACAACCAGAAAGCGGCAGGCACGGGCACTGCAGACGGTGCAGTTTCTAAGGAATATTCCACAACGAAGCCGGCAGCCGTATAGTCCAGGCCATGCCCATCAATATACGAAGAATCAATGTTGGTATCATTCCAGCGACCACCCTGTGCGCCTTCATTCCACCAATACAGTAAATAATCTTCATTATTTGGTGTCGCATCATAACCATCCTGCCAATGATTTGGTTCGCCAGGCAACCAATTTGTATAAGTGAACTCTTCCCCTGTCACCCACACCCAGGATTGATGCTCCCAGTCACCCTGATTATTCTGATAACTGTTATCTGATGCCCCTAAAAAATGACCTTGTGCACCAAGCTGCCACACAAAATCATCTTCCTGAGCACTGGTAATCGTCGCTAAATGCCCCTGTCGCCCCTGGTGCATCAAAGACCGAGAATAGCTAAATGCTTGCCCCCAATCCAGGCGCTCACCTAACTCGTCAAATGAAATTAATTGATAATAATGATTGTTGTCACTATTAAACGTCACAACCCCGGCATTTGCTGAGATTGAAGAAACGATAAGTGCGATTAACATGGATATTCTAATTGCTGGTTTCATACTTGTCCTCTTATGTTCATTGATAACCAGGAGGCTGTCTGAGAACAGGCTTCTAGGCGTTACACAGTTATGAGTTGTAGAGCAATTACAAGGCCAGCTTTTGAATTAGTTCACATTTTTACTTATAATATTTAACTTTCAATGACTTATAGACACCGTAATTTACGTGGTCAAAATCAACCGCATTTCCTCAATCTATGTCACACTGACACCCATGTCAGCTATCAAGCGGTTTTTTGTCAGTTCTGTCAGTTGACAACTCTAGGGAGAAATTTTGCAAAACTTCACACCCATCATCTCGTTTAGTGGCGGCATGCTTATCGGTCTAAGCGCCGTCATATTACTCCTGGTAAATGGACGCATCGCTGGCATCAGCAGTATCATGACTGGCCTTACACCTCCAATTTCAAAGAATAATGCATGGCGTCTGGCATTTTTAGCAGGGCTTATAGTCGGGGCATTCCTGTTTCAATCAACTTCCTCGCTTCCTGTGCCAGGCAGGCAGAACTACCCATTTTGGCTGATTATCTGTGGCGGCTTTCTGGTCGGTTTTGGCAGTCAATTAAGCCGCGGTTGCACCAGTGGTCATGGTATCTGCGGCATCGCCAACCTGTCTGTGCGCTCGATATGCGCCACCCTTGTTTTTATGAGCAGTGGCTTTGTCACTGTTTTTTTGATAAAAAATTTGTGATCCGTAAACCATGAAACAGTCATTTATTGCATGTTGTGTCGGCATTTTATTTGGTACGGGCTTGGCCCTTTCACAAATGACCAATCCTGACAAGGTCATTGCTTTTCTTGATATTACCGGAAACTGGGATCCCAGCCTTGCATTTGTGATGCTGGGGGCATTGAGTGTCGCCATTCCAGGCTTTTACTTTATACGTAAACGCTCCCGCCCTCTCATTACCAAACAATTTCATTTCACCAATAAAACCACCCTTGATAAGCCTCTTATATGGGGTGCCACATTTTTTGGTATTGGCTGGGGCATGTCTGGCTACTGCCCAGGATCCGCAATCGCTGGCCTGGGTCTAGGTTACAGCGACGCCCTGTTGATGGTACTCTCAATTTATGCCGGTTTTTTCTGTCAGCATGCATTTTTTAAACAGTCCTGATTAAATCATGGCAACCAGTTTTTCAGATTCCCAGCCCCCCCCCATAAGTGTCAGCCAGTTAAACCGCACCACCCGACAATTGTTGTCTGAGCATTTCTTGGGCATTCGCGTGGAAGGCGAAATATCAAACCTGAGCAGACCCGCCTCAGGTCATTTATATTTTTCTCTTAAAGACGACAAAGCACAGGTGCGTTGCGCCATGTTTAAAGGAAAACGACGTGGGCTTAAATTTAAAATTGAAAATGGCATGCAGGTGGTTGTATCAGCACAAGTCAGTCTGTACGAACCTCGTGGTGACTATCAGCTTATTATTAATAACATGGAGGAAAGCGGCGATGGCGCACTACAGAGAGCCTTTGAACAACTTAAACAAAAATTGCAGGATGAAGGACTGTTTGCGACACAACACAAGCAAACCATTCCTACATTACCACGCAAAATTGGCATCATTACTTCACCTAGCGGTGCAGCGCTACACGATATTAAAACTGTCTTAAAACGCCGTTTTACCGCTATCCCGTTGATCATTTACCCCGTACAAGTGCAAGGCGACAAAGCCAGCATAGACATTGCCAACGCGCTGTCTATTGCCAATCAGCGCAACGAAGTGGATGTATTAATTCTGGCGCGTGGTGGAGGCTCGCTTGAAGACCTGTGGTGCTTTAATGAAGAAAATGTCGCGCGTGCGATTTTCAGCAGTACTCTCCCCGTGATCAGTGGAATTGGTCATGAAGTGGATTTCACTATTGCTGATTTTGTCGCCGACCTGCGCGCTGCCACCCCCTCGGCAGCGGCTGAACATGCAGTGCCTGTTCAACAGGAATGGTTAGAGCAATTGGAATTCATGGAAAAACAATTGCAATTATTGCTCAGACAACGTTTTCAGCAACAACACAAATTACTCGACTGGTTGCAACACCGCCTCAATCAACTCCACCCCGACCAACAATTACAACGCAACTCACAGCGCCTGGATGAGCTTGACAAGCGGTTACAGCGCAGCTGGCAAAGCCGCTTACTGATATATAATAATCAATTACAAAAAACGCACAGTTTATTATTAAAACATTCGCCAGACAGTCGGCTTAAACACTGGCAGCAACACGTGTCTTTTCATGAACAACGCTTGCAACAATGCATCACAAATAAATTGCACACATTACAACACCAGCAGCAATCTATGGCACAGACTTTACATGCAATCAGTCCGCTAGCCACCTTACAGCGCGGCTATGCGATTATCACTCCGATAAACACTCCCAATGTCATCAAATCCAGCGACCAACTCCAGATTGATGACTTTACTGAAACGCGTCTTGGCAATGGATCTATCATCAGCCAAGTCAAGGAAATAAAACATGATAAATAAACTTCTACTCTTTCTGCTACCTGCTTATGTCTTGGCCAGCCCATTACCCGATCAGCTCACTGTTCCAGGAGGCATCGCGAAAATTCCTTTAGGATCAAGCGGAGAAAGCCGCCCTAAAGTGTCGTTTTACGGGAAACGCGTTCTGGTAACAGAACAACAAGACCAGTGGCTTGCACTGGTGGGTATTCCACTCTCAGCCAAACCTGGGAAGCACTTGATTGATATAAACAAAAACGGTCAGCACAGCCAGCAGAAATTTAGCGTTGTAGACAAAGATTATCCTGCCCAATATTTGACCATTAAAAAGAAACGCATGGTAACTGGCTTTACCGATGAAGACTTGAAAAAGATTAAAGCTGACAAAATAGCCATGGGAAAAGCCAAATCTATTTGGAATGAAGGTGCCATTAATACTGACTTCATTACACCAGTTGATGGCAGGCTCAGCAGTCTGTTTGGATTAAAGCGGTTTTTTAATGATATCCCCAAACGACCTCACAACGGACTGGATATTGCTGCCCCAACGGGTACCGCCATTGTTGCCCCGGCTGCGGGCACCATCATCAACACTGGCAGCTATTATTTTAATGGTAATACAGTTTTTCTTGATCATGGACAAGGCTTACTCAGTGCCTATCTTCACATGGATTCTATTCAAGTAAAAAGCGGACAAAAGGTTAGCCAGGGCGAACAGCTAGGTACGGTGGGCTCAACAGGCCGCGTTACTGGCCCTCACTTGCACTGGATCGTTTACTTGAACAAAACACCGGTTGACCCGGCCTTATTCATTGCCGATGACATCCCCCGGCTAGATGCGCGAAATAAAAAATAAAAATGTCTAGGAGACTGTCCGAAAACCGGCTGAACTACTGCGAGCAAGTCCGATAAACAAGAAGGATAAAGCCACGATAATCAAAAACACGCTGAATAATCCAGCATCGCTTCCTGACATTGAAAAAAGACTCGCGGTGCATCAATGCGTAACAACAATTTAATCAAATATTCGGCATACACACTTAGCACCCCAATACGCGCCAGCACGGCCCATAATTTATCACTGCACTTTGACGAACACCGCCAGACGCTGATTGCCCAAAGTGCAATGGGTGTAAACAACATAAAATGCGCCATATCCCAACTGGAAACTGTAAATTCACCGCTTCTAGCCAAACTATCCAAATAAAATAATAGAGCATTTAAACATACAAAAAATGGCCAGAATACCTGCCACAATGCCTTCTGCCCACACCATGCCGCCTTCAGAAAGTCGTCATGAATGTATTGCAAGCCTTCGGCCTTCTCCGGCTGAGGTGTTAAAAACCATATCCCTATCGCAATACTTAGCAACAAGACCGCAAACTCTATAGGTTGCAGAAAATCAGCGTGACTAAACAAAACCGGTAAAGAATAAACAAACATAAATCAGTTACCTTCTACTCATCAATCAATCAATCAGTCAATCAGGATAATTGCCATTTTTCAACAACAGAGTAGTTGCCTTGTTTTGAATCGAGCAAACTAAATGATTCGGCATGCCAATTAAATGGTTTAATTTGCGGCACTTCAATATCCTCTGTTACATTTCTCGCCAGGGTAATATGAGGGTCGTATAAGCGTTTATCGCTAGCTATTCCACAGGCGTTTGCCAAAGATTTTAAGCCATCGGAGAGGATCAGAAGATGTACATCGGGATGCAGCGGTGTCAGGCAAAGAATACCGGGGTGCCGCCAAAAAGAAACATTGCCAAACTCGACAGAAAATGACTGAAAACGATTTTCCTGTAACTGAAGGATTAAATCCATTTCTACCTGATTGGAAACATTTCCAAGAAACCCCAGAGTCAGGTGATAATTGGCTTCATTCACCCAGCTTTCCTGTACGCGTGAAGTCAGTAATGCAATTGCTTCAGCAATGCATTTCCGGGTGGTTTCATCAGGCATTAATGCAAAAAATAATCTTTTCATAAGACAAAAAAAAGCCGTATTCCCAATTCAAGAATACGGCTTTTTACATTGCACTGACAACTTATAAATTAATTTAACGATAAATAATCGCTGAATTATATTTCTGATTTAAGCTAACGCATTAATATTAAAACAAATGCGATGATTGCCCATTTACAACTTGCCTAAAATTTTAGCGACAGTTTCCCCCATTGCTGACGGAGTTGGCGATATGGTAACGCCAAAATCCTGCAACATTTCCACCTTTTCTGCTGCAGACTCGCCTGCTGATGAAATAATTGCACCGGCATGCCCCATGCGTCTACCTTTTGGAGCTGTCAATCCAGCAATATACGCCACAACCGGTTTACTCATATAATCTTTAGCAAACATCCCTGCTTCAACTTCTTGTGAACCACCAATTTCACCAATCATCACCACAACCTTGGTTTCAGGGTCTTGTTCAAATTTTTCAAAGATATCACGGTGTGAACTACCATTAATCGGATCCCCACCAATACCCACGGAAGTAGAAATGCCTATTCCCAGTGACTTCATCTGATCTGCCGCTTCGTAACCCAACGTGCCAGAACGCCCCACAATGCCAACATTCCCGGCTTTATAGATATGCCCAGGCATAATCCCTAACATGGCTTTGCCCGGACTGATTGTTCCAGCACAATTCGGCCCCGTTAACACCATACGCTCCTGTTCTGGGAATTTACGCAGAAAATTCTTTACCGCCATCATGTCCTGGGTAGGAATACCATCAGTAATGGAGACACAATATTTAATGCCTGCTTCGGCCGCTTCCATAATTGAATCGGCAGCAAATGCAGGGGGTACAAAAATGATGCTGGCTTCGGCACCCGCCTGTTCGACAGCTTCTTTTACGGTGTTAAAGACAGGTCTGTCCAGGTGCGTCTGCCCACCTTTGCCAGGTGTCACTCCGCCGACCACATTTGAACCGTAGTTAATCATATCCTGCGCATGGAATGAACCGATTTTGCCAGTAAACCCCTGCACAATCATGCGTGTATTTTCGTCAATTAAAATCGCCATTCTATTCCCCTTAAACCTGTTCTTTTGCGACGACTTCGTTGCGTGCCTGCACGGCTTTCTCCGCGGCTTCCGCCAATGTGCTGGCAGTGATAATTGGCAGTCCGCTATCTTTGATAATTCGTTGCCCTTCTTCCACATTGGTGCCCGATAAACGTACAATTAACGGCACTTTCATATCAATTTTTTTAACCGCCTGCACCACCCCTTCAGCAATCCAGTCACAACGGTTAATGCCTGCAAAAATATTAACCAGCATGGCTTTCACATTGTCGTCCGCCAATACCATGCGAAATGCTTTCTCGGTACGCTCTGGTGAAGCGCCCCCACCCACATCCAGGAAATTGGCCGGTTCACCTCCTGCAAGCTTAATCATGTCCATAGTGGCCATAGCTAAACCGGCTCCATTAATCATACAACCGATATCGCCATCCAGACCGACATAACTCAACCCTCTGTCGGCTGCTGCAGTCTCTCTTGGGTCTTCCTGAGTTTTATCCCGCAATTCGGATATTTTTTGCTGACGGAATAAGGCATTATCATCAAAACCCATTTTCGCATCCAAAACCACCAACTCACCGCTGGAGGTTACCACCAAAGGGTTGATTTCCAGCATATTCGCGTCACGATCACGCATTGCACGATAGCAACCTTTAATAAGCTTCACGGCCTGGCTGATTTGAGTCGGCTCCAAGCCCAGTGCAAACGCCATTTCCCGCGCCTGAAAATCGCATAACCCGACAGCGGGTTCAATATGAATTTTCTTGATGGCATCGGGGTTGGACTCCGCCAACTCTTCAATTTCCATACCGCCTTCTGCCGACCCCACCATCACAATACGCTCGTGAGCACGGTCGACCAGAAAGCTGAAATATAATTCCTTAGCGATATTACTTCCCGCTTCAACGTATAATCTTAAACAAACTTTACCGGCGGCACCGGTTTGATGAGTCACCAGTCGTTTTCCCAGCAATTCATCAGCCGCAGCACTCACTTCATCATGCGTTTTACAGATCTTGATACCGCCTGCCTTACCGCGTGCACCTGAGTGAATCTGTGCTTTAACAGCCCAGCTCTCACCGCCAATTTCTCTCGCTCTTTGCACTGCATCTTCAGGGCTATACGCCAACCCGCCATCGGCAATTTTTATAGCGTATTTTGCTAACAGATGTTTTGCCTGATATTCATGGATATCCATAGCATCCTCAATTTCTTACCTTTGTGTTCAATGATGATATGCCAGACATGCAAAAGGCCGCTAATGCGACCTTCTGAAAAACTGACTATTATTTTTTTGCTGCAATGGCTTCTGCCATATTAACGATGTTATTGGCCATTCGTTCTGATGCGGCATCAATCAACCGTCCATCGAGTGCCGCCGCACCCTTGCCCTGTGCAGCTGCTTCTTTTAATGCTTGCAAAATGCGTTTAGCCTTATCCACCTCCTCTGTAGGCGGGGTAAAGACTTCATTAGCCAAGTCAATTTGTGATGGGTGAATAGCCCACTTGCCTTCGCATCCCATGGCTGCCGCACGCCGGGCGGCTAATTTATAGCCTTCTGGATCTTTAATATCGCCAAACGGCCCATCAACAGCGCGCAAACCATACGCTCTGCAAGCAACCGTCATTCGCGAGATAGCTGAATGCCATTGGTCTCCAGGATAATCCGGATTTAAACCACCAATATTGACTGTTCTAGCACGCACACTGGCTGCAAAATCAGCAACGCCAAAATGTAATGCCTCCATACGTCTGCCTAATGCGCCCTGTTTGGCAATGTCTTCCACATTTGCCATACCTAATGCCGTTTCGATTAAACATTCAATCCCTACTCGGTTTTTTAAACCTTCCTGCATTTCCAACTGGTTAACCATTGCTTCAACCATATAGACATCCGCATATACGCCCACCTTAGGAATAAGTATGGTTTTTAATTTGTCGCCGCACTGTTCCAGTAAATCCACCACATCACGCACCATGTACTGCGTATCCAGGCCATTAATGCGTACTGAAATAGTCACGCCATGCGCCTCCCAGTCCAAATCATTGATGGCTTCAATAACATTCTTGCGCGCCTGAATTTTATCGTCGGGTGCGACCGCATCCTCAAGGTCAAGAAATATGAAGTCTGCTCCGCTCTTCAGCGCTTTTTCAAACATGCCAGGGTTGGACCCAGGCACTGCCAGCTCGCACCGTTGCACGCGCTGAGCATTGGCTTCATACAAAGTATGGCTCATGTGTTGTCCTAATTTTGTCAAAAAAATCAAGTCGGCAATCGTGGCACCCCATCAATCAATAATGATTGATGCAAACAGGAACATACTCGCGTTACTCCAGCTTTCTCCGCCACCCCGACCCGCAGAAAAGTTGACCCACCATTTTACTTTCCATAGCCATAATGTCAATCTCAATAACTATTGTGTTATTTCCTTAAAAAACCTCTTAACTTACTAATTCACAAGTCAAATCAGCAACATCTAAAACTTTATAGTGTTTTTGCTTGCTTGCTGAAAAATATAAAATATGTCATTCTTTAAAGATTTTGTGGCTTATATACATCTGTTTTAAGCCTTTCCTTCGACTATTAACAAATCAGAGGCAATTCAATGGCTGGTCGTAACCATTTATTCATTCCTGGTCCCACCAACACACCCCATGAAATTCTGAGTGCGATGCACGTTCCTATGGAAGACCATCGCTCTCCAACCTTCCCTACTTTATTCAAGCCGATTCTTGAAGACTTAAAAAAAGTGTTCCGCACTGAAACTGGACAGGCATTTGTATTTCCTGCCACCGGTACGGCTGGCTGGGAAGTGGCATTAACCAATACATTAAATCCTGGCGATAAGGTCTTGATTTACCGTTTTGGTCAATTCAGCCATTTGTGGATGAATATGGCACAACGCCTTGGACTTGACGTTGAATTCCATGAAGTCGAATGGGGCAAGGGGATTCCTCTAGATGTGTTAGAAGCACGTTTAAAGGAAGACAATAGCCATGAGATCAAAGCGGTGTTAGCAACTCACAATGAAACGGCGACGGGTGTCACCAGTGATATTGGCGGCGTACGAAAAGCCATGGATGCCGCCAACCACCCTGCGCTGCTTTTTGTTGATGGCGTCAGCTCTATCGCCAGCCTCGAATTCCGCATGGAAGATTGGGGTGTTGACGGTGCAATCAGCGGCTCTCAAAAAGGCTTTATGCTTCCAGCTGGGCTGGCCATTCTTGCATTCAGTCAAAAAGCGCTAAAAGCCACTGAAACGGCTTCATTTCCGCGTTGCTTTTTAGATTTAAAAGACCAGATGAATGCCAACAAAGATGGCTATACACCGTATACGCCCCCCACCCCTTTATTGCATGGTTTACGTAAAGCGCTTGATATGCTGCTGGAAGAAGGTATGGATAATGTTTATGCCCGTCACGCCAGACTGGCTGAAGGCACGCGTAAAGCCATCGCTGCCTGGGGTTTAAGCCTTTGTGCCGAAGCGGGGTTTGAATCAGACACTGTTTCTGCTGTCGTTGTACCTGCAGACAAAGACGCTCGTGACGTTATCAGCACCGCTTTTCATAAGTATGATATTTCTCTGGGCGCCGGACTCACCGAAGTGGCAGGAAAAGTTTTCCGCATTGGCCACATAGGCGATATGAACGATGTCTCTATGCTGGGGGCTATTGCGGGTGTGGAAATGGCCTTACTTGATAATGGCTATGATATTCAGCCTGGTGCAGGTGTTGGCGCGGCGATTGAGCATTATCGAACCACCGCTTAAAAAATTCCATCGAAGCGGGCTAAAGTAGACCTTGCCCGCTTCAACACCTTCTAATAATCAAGCGTGGCCAAAAAATATAAACTGGTTTCTACATCAGTGGCTTGCGTATCAACGGTTGAGCCTCTAAATTCCCGGTGATGCCCAAATAAATTCTGCCCCACAAAGGCAAGATTGACCGCATTAGCCACCTGCCATGCCAAGCGAACATCCATCGTGATATAGGAAGGCACACCTGGCTTTTGCGCTCTCGCGTTATTATCTACCGCGCTTACATAACGAATTGTTGAATCTAGCTGCACAGCATCCGTCACATCCCAAATTGAACGCAAATTTGCCTGATGATGCGGCGTATCTCCTTCATCGCCTTCTTCTGTACTATCCATACTCGTTGCATCCAGATGCAGTTGCATTTGAATATACGAATAGCTTCCCACCAACCGCAAAGCATCTGTTAGTTGCCAGCTGGCTGAAATCTCTGCGCCATACACCTCGCCCTTGAGTTGATTAGCTGTCTCTCTTGTCAACAAATTCACCCCTCCAACAGAAAGTGTCGGCCCAACCTCAATCGTTCTTAACTGGTCAAAATCGTTGTAAAACAAACTTAAATCAAGACTCAAACGCTCCGATATAAAACGATAGCCCAGCTCATATGCCAATAGCTCTTCCGAATCCATTTTAGCGTTACCGCGAATATCCAATCCTAGCGTTGACGAAAACATGGCCCGTCGCAGAATCATATCTTCTTCCATTCTGGCCGGAACGCGTACGGCTCTGGAAACAGCGCCCCACACGCTATGTTGTTGCAATGGTTTCCATAGTAAACGCGCGCTGGGTTGATATTCAAAGCCGGTATAGCTGTTATGCTCAAATTTTGAACCAAACGTAAGCAACAGCTTTTCTTCAATCAGGCTGACTTCATCTTGTACAAACGCACTGTAAATCTGATCTTCTCGCTCAGGTCGGGTCGAGCTCATGACAGTACCCGCTTCGGTTTTATCAGACAAATACCTGAATCCTACCCCCCACACCAGTTCCTGCTGCCAAAACGTTTTAAAACGATGTTGAAAATCAAGATCGAACGTATCTCTATAATCTGTGATGTAAAAATGCTCACGTTCTGTTCGGTCATAATAGGCTTGTACATCGATTGCTGACTCATGATCAATGTCATAATGCCAATCGATCTTAAAATGTCCACCGAGCACATCTGTGGTGCTATCAAATTCTGCAATTGGAGTAATCAATGCGCCAAACCCCGCCACCGCATGTTCCCCGGAATTTCCAGAATACACATTACCCTGAACAGATAACCTATGTTGCTGATCAATTTGAGAATCAACTCTGAAACCAGCGCGCCCCATACGCCAATCATCGGCACCGTTTTCTGCTGCATCTTTCTCAAAGCCTTTCACAAACACACGATAATGTGTGCCTTCACTTAATTCCCCGCCATAGCGCAAACTTAATGTTCCCGTTTCTTCATTACCGGCCAACACACTCAAATGCGCACCCTGTGTCTGTGACGCCGATTTGGTGATAATATTGATGATGCCATTCACGGCATTTGCTCCCCACAAAGTACCGCCCGGCCCTTTCACCACTTCTATGCGCTCAATATCAGCCAAAATGGTATCTATGGTGTCCCAATAAGCACCGCCAAAAAAGGGCGAATACACCGACCGGCCATCCATTAGAATAAGAATTTTATTGGAAAAAATATCATTAAAACCACGAATAGAAACCGCCCATTTATTGGCATCCAGTTTTGCCACCTGAACCCCAGGTACCAAGCGCAGCGCATCAGCGATATTGGTTATCCCGGAACGTTGAATATCTTCATTGGATAATACATAGACAGAGCCTGCAATCTCGCTGAGCTTCTGTGCCTTTTTAGCGGCAGAGGTCACCTGGATATCGCCCAACTGATCAAGACTCATATCCAGAAAGGCATCATCGAATTCTGCGTCTAATTGTGCAGCCACAGAAAATGGAAAAAACATGGGCATAAAAACCCAAAAAAACAGCGTCAGCGCTTTTGTACAAAGTACGAAATCAGCCTTCATAATTCAGGATAGTTTACAGCAAGCATAGGAAGAGCATTTTTGTTAACCAGTTCTCCTAAAGATT
>SPJJ01021021.1_pt1 | contig 20617 bp, 21 predicted proteins | sample 3741741 | NCBI WGS metagenome assembly SPJJ01 (sample SAMN10925908, study PRJNA522277) | cold seep metagenome | isolation source: Elba SIP-enriched marine methane seep metagenome, extraction at timepoint T1 | place: Italy: coast of Elba, Mediterranean Sea | collected 2014-05 | reverse complement strand
GGTATCCCAACTCCAAGCCATTGTGGGCAAGCGCTTTGTTCTTGATAAAGCTGAAGAACTGAAAGTCTATGACTGTGATGCCTGCCTTCTTGTTAAAAGCGCCCCAGAAATTGTAGTGCTTCCTGAAACGACTCAAGAAGTAGCCGAAATTGTAAGCCTTTGCCATCAGCACCAAATCCCTTTTACGGCTCGAGGTTCAGGCACTGGTTTATCCGGCGGCGCACTGCCCTTAAAAGGTGGCGTATTAATCAGTCTCAACCGCCTGGATCAAATTTTAGAAATTGACGAAGAGAACCAAACAGCCACCGTAGAAGTGGGTGTCATTAATGCCCACTTAAATCAAGCACTAGAAAACACCAGTCTCTTTTACGCCCCAGACCCCTCCAGTCAATCCGCCTGTACTATTGGCGGAAATATTGCAGAGAATGCCGGTGGCATCCATTGCATTAAATACGGCGTTACCAGCGATCATATCCTCGCCCTCGAAGTAATACTCCCCAATGGGCAAGTCACCCGCCTTGGTGGCAAAAACAGGCAAAGCCATGGCCTCAATCTCATTGGCCTGATGGTGGGTTCTGAAGGCACCTTAGGGATTATCACCCAAGCCACCGTTCAATTAACTCCCAAACCCACTGAGGTTCGAGCTTACTTGGCCTCTTTCTCTACAGTGGATGATGCCGGCAATGCAGTCTCTCAAATTATTGCCAGTGGCCTGATTCCATCCGCCCTAGAATTTATGGACGCTTTTACCGTCAAAGCCGTGAACCTTGCCTATAACATTGGCTTCCCAGAATACAGCGAAGCTGTTTTACTCATTGAGCTTGACGGGGCAACTGATGCCATTATTTCTCAAGAAGAAGAGCTTATGGCCATCCTCAACAAAAATAACAGCGAGCAAATCCGCTCGGCCCAAAGCCCAGAAGAACGGCAGAAAATATGGGCTGCACGCAAAGGAGCAGTCGCCGCTTACGGACGATTCCAACCCGCTTTTTACCTCCACGACACAGTGATTCCTCGAAGCAAACTTACTCCTGTGCTCAAACATATTTTAGCCATTGGCAAAAAACATGATGTCCTCATTGGCAACGTCTTCCACGCCGGTGATGGCAACCTACACCCGAATATTCTTTTTGATCCAGGCGATCCTGACATGGTCAAGCGAATTCTAAAAGCCGGTGAAGAAATTTTAGAAGTCTGCTTGGATGCCGGTGGCGTTCTCAGCGGCGAACACGGCATTGGCATCGAAAAATCAAAATACATGGATCGCCTTTTTTCTGCTGATGACCTAAAAAAAATGAAAGAGCTCAAAACCCTCTTTGACCCTCATCATCTTGCCAACCCCCTTAAAATTTTCCCCATCAGAAAAGGCTGTGGCGAAACAAGCCTCTCGGTAAACGACCCCTTACTCACCACCGGAGGCGCTTGGATTTAAATGAACATTTCAACCAAAGAGCTCAAGACACTCCAAGGCGCTTCAGTGATTCAGCCCTTGACCTTGGGCGATATCCAAACCGAAGGCTTTATCCTCACCCCAAACGATACGGATCAAGTCGCCAAGCTCCTTTATCTGGCTAATCAAGAAAACACGCCTCTTGCTCTACGTTTTGACGATGCCCTGCTTATCGAAAACCCATTGTGGATGAATCTCAAAAACCTCAATAAAATTCGAAACTATCGAAAAAAAGACCTGATTATCACTATAGAAACGGGCATCAGCATGGGCGAACTTAAAAAAGAGCTAAACGCCAATGGCCATCAATTCCCCCTAAGCTATCCTGACGAAATGCTATTGGCTGATCTTATTGCCCAAGACCGCCCCGCTCCGGAAAGCGGCTTTTATGGATTTCCTCGGGACTATGTTTTAGGCCTCGAAATGGTCACGCCTGATGGATTAATCACTCATTACGGCGGCGAAGTGGTCAAAAACGTAACGGGCTACGACCTGAATAAATTTTACACAGGAAGCCACCACGCCCTTGGGGTTATTACTGCCATCAGCCTGAAGCTTTTGGCAAAACCTAAAACAAACAAAAGCTGGATCTTTAAAAGCAAAAGCCCTGAGTTCACAGTACTCCAGCTCCAAGAGCTCTTACCCCTCATCCACAGTAAAAGATGGCCACTAAGAGTCTGCGAATTGTTTGAACTCCCCAAAGAAAAAGGCTGGGAACTCTGGCTTTCAGCTTCGGCCAACACAGACAAATTTTTAGACCAGCTTGAATCAGACATTAAGAAAACACTCAAGCAAAGCTTATCAGAACAGTTAACGCTTTCGAAAACAACACGGCAAGACCGACACGAAGAGGCTCAGCTCGACCACTCCCACGTCATTAGTATTGCTGTTCCTAAAGGTGCTCAATCTATAGCCCAAAGCCTTCAAGCCATCCAAAGCGCTTTTTCTAAAAGCTGTGGCGCAAAGCCTCAAATACAAATTCGCCTTGCCGCTGGCCTGATTTTCCTCACTTGGCCTACAGGAGCTGTTCCACAACTCAAGGACTTAGAAAAACCTTTAAAGCAACTCGGGCAAAACATTCACGAAAATGACGGGCAAATCCAACTTTGGGATTTCTCCTCTGAATTTTCGGCCCTCAGCCGGCACTTTAATTTTCCTCAAGAGACTTTAACACGCTATTTAATGGATAAACTCAAAAAGCAATACGACCCAAAACATCTTTTATTTAGTCGTCATTTACCCTTTTTAAAGCCAATTAAAAAGGAAAACCCATGACCCTTTCTCAAGAAACAAAGGAACAACTCGAACAGCTTAAAGCTTGTATTCACTGTGGATTTTGCCTACCGGTTTGCCCAACGTATAAAGCCACTGGCTCTGAAGCCGAATCCCCACGAGGTCGACTCTATTTGTTAAAGCAAATGCTGGAAGATTCTGAAAACAGCTCACTTCCCGAAGAAAATCGCATGAGCCATAAGCAAGTGGAGCCTCACCTGAGCCAATGCCTTGGCTGCCTTGCTTGCGAAAACGCCTGCCCCTCCGGCGTCGAATACGGCGCTCTCTTAAACAGCTCAAAAAAATTCACACTCAAACAGAAAAACCCGTTTATCCGAGGATTTAAGCAGTTTTTCCTTAAATATATTCTGCCTAATAAGAGTCTTCTCAATATGCTTAGCTTCTGGCTTCGGCTTTATCAAAAAACAGGGACTCAAAAACTACTGCAGAAACTAAAGCTATTTAAAGCCTTCCCCCTATTTGGTCATTACGATTCCCTTATTCCTAAGATAGCCAAACACAAGCCTTTCCGAAGTGGCATGTCCTTTGGGAACCCACGACACCCACGAGTGGCTTTATTTACAGGCTGTGTTATGGATAGCTTTTATAACCCCGTCCATTGGGCGAGTATCACAGCACTGGTTGAAAATGACTATTACGTTACCATTCCAGAACAAAACTGCTGTGGGGCATTGGCTCATCATGGAGGCGAAGACGGCATTGCCAAAGCGCTGGCTCGAAAAAATATTTTATCCATTCTTAAATCAGCCCCCGATTGGATTGTGGTTAATTCTGCCGGTTGTGGCTCTAGCATGAAAGATTACGTCGAGCTTTTAGCCGACGACGGCATTTTCAAAAAGAAATCCCAACAATTCGCTGAGATAACGGTGGATATTATGGAACTGTTAGCTAAAAAACCATTAAAGCTCGGAAAATTCGAAAAGACTCAAAACGTTGCCTATCATGCCGCCTGCCACCTTCACCATGCTCAAGGCATCATCGATGAACCGGAAGTCGTTCTCCAACAGATTAGCGGAATTAACTTAATCCCCCTTAAAGACGCTTCTTTCTGTTGTGGCAGTGCCGGCATCTATAATTTAGAACACCCCGAACTGAGTAATAATATTCTGGCCGAAAAAATCAAACACATTAAAGCAACTCAAGCCCAAACCGTCGTAACAGGAAACCCTGGTTGCCTTCTCCAAATAAGCAAGGGGCTTCAGGACGATAATAATGGACAAACGCCTATGCGTGTTGCCCATCCCATTGAACTCATTGCCGAAAGCTATACCCAATAAGCATTGTCCTTAAAAAGAAATCCCCTTTTATTCTCAAATCGTTTATGAAAGAATAAAGCTAATCATTATTCATAAAATGTCGGATTTACCGACGAGGAGGGTGTCTTTAATGTCCAAAGCAGCAAAACTCATTGCTTTCTATTCGCAACCAGAAAATCCTGAGGACTTTGATAAACAGTATTTTGAGACCCATTTACCCTTGGCTCAAAAAATGCCAGGACTCGCACGAGTTGAAGTATCAAAACTAACTAAAAACATTATGGGTGGCGATCTACCTCACTATATGATGGCTGAACTAACCTTCGATAGTATGGATGCATTAAACAATGCCCTTAAATCCCCTGAAGGCCAAGCAGCAGGTGCTAATCTCATGAGTTTCGCTTCTAAATACGTCACCATGACCAGCTCCGAAGTCTCCGTTATTGAAGGTGCAGGAGTTTACTAAATCCATGTCTAACGTCAATACAGACACCGCAACGGATCGTCATCCCATGTTAGGCGCTGAAAAGCCAGAGAGTATGGGTTTTAAAAATATTATCTATGAAAAATACAATGGGCGAGCCAAAATTACCATTAACCGACCTCAAAACTTAAACGCTTTTGACTTTCTCACCTTTCGAGAGGTCATTCGAGCCACGGAAGATGCCTCTTGGGACGATGAAGTCGGCGTGGTCATCTACACGGGCGCTGGCGAACGAGCCTTTTGCACCGGTGCCGATCTCAAAGAACAAGCCGCCAACTTCCTCGACCGTCCACGAGACTACTGGAAGTGGATGGGTGGTTTTATTGACATGCACGAAAAGCTCCGAAATATCGGCAAACCCACCATTGCCCGAATCAATGGTATTGTGGTTGGCGGTGGAAACGAGCTGAACATGGCTTGCGATCTCGCCATTGCAGCTGAAGGAACTTACATTCGGCAAGTAGGTTCGGCTCACGGCTCTGTTGCTGCGGGTGGGGCGACTCAGTGGTTGCCTCTCATTGTTGGTGACCGTCGAGCACGAGAGATTCTCCTTCTCTGCGAAGAAATCCCCATTGAAACCGCTTTAGAATGGGGATTGGTCAATAAAGTGGTTCCTCGGGATCAACTGGATAATGAAGTAGAAGCTATGGCCGATAAACTTATCAACAAACTGCCAGAATGCACCCGCTACACCAAACAGCAACTCAACTTCTGGCGAGACTTCTCTTGGTCTATGACCATTGGTCATGCAAGAGACTGGCTAACCATTCACTCCGGCAGTTTAGAAACAGGCGAAGGCACCCGAGCTTTTGTAGAAAAGCGAAAGCCCGATTACAGTATGCTCCGTAACGAATTATCCAAATAAAAACATTTTCAAACAGTTTTATAAAGAGAGGGTCTGATTCATGACAAGTAGCACAGCAACCGAATACCAATATATCCTTACCCAGACAGAAGACCGAGTGGGGATTGTTCAGTTAAATCGGCCAGATGTTCTTAATGCCCTGAGTCCTGATCTGATGATAGAACTCGTCGATGCCCTCGAAGCCTTTGATAACGATGACAGCATTGGCTGTCTCATCGTTACCGGTAATGCCAAAGCATTTGCTGCCGGTGCGGATATTAAACGAATGGCCGACAAATCAGCCGTTGACATGTTGCTTATCGACCAACTGGCTCGATGGGATCGGGTCCGAAAGCTAAAAAAACCTGTCATCGCTGCCATTAATGGCTTCGCTTTAGGTGGCGGTTGTGAACTAGCCATGATGTGCGACATGATTATCGCCGGTGAAGGCGCTAAATTTGGCCAACCGGAAATTAGCATTGGTGTGATTCCCGGAGCTGGCGGAACCCAACGACTCACCCGAGCCATTGGCAAAGCCCGAGCCATGGAACTTATTTTAACCGGACGCATGTTTGGTGCTCAAGAAGCCTACGACATGGAACTCATCACCAAAGTGGTTCCAGACGAACTGGTTTTGGAAGAAGCTAAGTCACTGGCTAAAAACATTGCCAATAAGCCGAATGTGGCCACAAAACTTGCCAAAGAAGCCATTTTAAAATCATTTGACACCACCATGGAAGGCGGACTCGACTACGAACGTAAGCTGTTCTATCTCCTCTTCGCTTCCCAAGACCAAAAAGAAGGCATGGCCGCCTTCATGGAAAAACGAAAACCCGAATGGCAACACCTCTAGGAAGCGAAGCTTCCTTTAATTAGGGGGAAGCACAGCTTCCATTTATTAGGGCTTGTTGATGAACTAGAGATAATAAAGACGAGACGACTTTAAATGACACAAACGAAGACAGACTATGAATTTTTAACTGAAGAGCTGAATGCGGATGGGGTGTTAACCATTACCCTGAATCGGCCGGATAAGCTGAACTCATTTAATGATGAACTGAGTTTTGAATTGCAGAAATCTCTCAAAACAGGGGAACGCAATAAGGCCGTGCGTTGTATTATTCTCACTGGAGCGGGGCGAGGCTTCTGCGCTGGGCAAGACCTTCAAAGTCGAAGCGTTACTTCTAATAATGGGGATGCGCCCCATTTAGGAGAATCCATTCGGAAACGCTATAGCCCTATTATTCAAAAACTACGAACGATGGAAAAGCCCGTTATTGCCATGGTCAATGGTGTGGCGGCTGGCGCAGGAGCCAGTATTGCCTTTGCCTGCGACCTTCGAATCGTCTCAGAAAAAGCCAGCTTTATTCAGGCCTTTGTCAAAGTCGGACTCATCCCCGATTCCGGCGCTTGCTGGACACTGCCTCGACTCATCGGCATGGGACGAGCCATGGAGCTGGCCTTACTCGGCAATAAAATCAAAGCCGATACAGCACTGGAATATGGTCTCGTCAATCGAGTCTTCTCCCCAAAAACTTTAAAAATAGAAACCGAAGCCTTAGCCAAAACATTAGGCACCGGCCCGACTAAAGCTATTGGCTTAATTAAACGAGCCATGAACAAAGGACTCACATCGGAGCTAGACGACTACCTAGATTACGAAGCCCATCTTCAAGAAATCGCCGGTCGCACGGCTGATTATAAAGAAGGTGTTTCGGCTTTTCTCGACAAACGAGAAGCCACATTTACAGGACAATAAAAAACATCAACAGGAGGTATAAGTAATGGTAACTGCTGAAGAATTTGTAGAAAAAATCAATACAGGCACAAAAATTGAAGCCAATGATGAGATGTCCGACGAGTATCGCAAAGCCCTCATGAACCTCTTGCTTCAACAAGCGGATTCTGAACTGGCTGGCGCTTATGGCTATATTCCTTGGATTGAAAAAGCCCCTGACATTCACGAAAAAGTGCTGGTCGCCCAAATCGTTAAAGACGAAATCCGCCACGCCTACGCCATGTTCAATCTACTGACCGAACTGGGCATGGATGTGGAAGCTCATATTAAAAAGCACGATTATCATTTCCGCATGCCTTCAGGGCAAGAACTTACCAGTGAGCGACTAACAGAAGACAAACGGGTCAATATTTTTTACTACCCCATCGAAACATGGACCGATTTTATTCTGTTTAACTTCCTCATGGATCGAGGCGCTGGCCATCAACTAGAGGACACGCTAGACTCTAGCTATGCGCCTTGGAAACGGAGCTTAAAAACTATTTTTAAAGAAGAAATGATGCACGTGGTTCATGGCGACACGTGGTTCAAACGCCTTGCCGCCAACCCTGATACAAAAAAAGAACTTCAGGAAGGCTTGAACAAATGGTACCCACGGGTCATGAATATTTTTGGTCGCCCTAATGCACCCGGTTGCCAAATGTATGTGAAGCTCGGCCTAAAAAAACGGGACAATCACATCGTTCGCCAAGAATACAGTCAAGAAGTTGAAGAGAAGGTTCTGGCCGCTGGACTCACTATGCCAGAGTGGATTCCTTACTATGAACAAAAAAACTAAAATAAACAGCATCAAAGAAATTAAAAGCGTCGGCATCATCGGTGCCGGAACCATGGGGGCAGGGATTGCCCAAATCTCTGCTCTCAAAGGCTTTGATGTAGTTCTTTTTGATATTAAAGAAAAGTTCCTCCAACGAGGTAAAACACAAATCGACCAATTCCTTGCCAAAGGTAAAATTAAAGGCAAGGTTACGGATATTGATATTAAACGAGTAGAGGAAAAACTCAGCACCACCCTTGAGCCAAAAGGTGCTGCCCAATGCGATCTGGTTATTGAAGCCGTCCCCGAAAACATGACTTTAAAAAAAGAAATTTTTCAGGAACTGGAGACCCTTGCACCTGAAGGGACAATTCTTGCCAGCAACACGTCCTCTCTTTCTGTTACCGAGATTGCTGGCGTAACCAAGAACCCAAATCGAGTCGCAGGGCTTCACTTCTTTAATCCCGTTCCCATCATGAAGCTGGTGGAGATTATTCGAGGCGAGTGCAGTGCCGAAGAGACCATCGAGACCTTAAAAGAATTTGCCACAGTCATTGGAAAAACACCGGTTGTTGCCAAAGATACGCCGGGATTTATTGTTAATCGAGTGGCTCGCCCCTTTTATGGTGAGGCTCTTCGAGTTTTAGGAGAAAACGGCGCCTCTCATGAAGCCATTGACAATATCTTAAAAGAAGCCGGTGGCTTTAAAATGGGGCCTTTTGATCTGATGGACATGATTGGACTCGACGTCAATTTTGCCGTCACCCAGTCCGTTTACGAAGCTTACTTCCACGAGCCTCGCTATAAACCTCATATTATCCAACGCCGCATGGTAGATGCTGGACTCCTTGGACGAAAAGCAGGGCAAGGCTTCTATAACTACAAGCCAAGAGATTAACTAAGAATTTAAAGAAAGCTTAAACAAAAATCATGAGCAAAATTTATCTATTGGGAAAACCTCAAGACGTTATTACCCAGACCTTTTTTAGTCTCTGCCAAAACGCAGGGCATAACGTTCGGATTTACGACGACATCGACGACATGGACAGCATCCCTGAAGAGCCATTAGAAGCCGATGAAATGCCCGATTTCGTCATTATTTGCCACCACGGCTGGATGGATTATCACAGCCTTCCTGAATTTTTGGAAGCCCTCTCCGAAGAACATCACCCCATCGTCTTGCTTTCCGGAGTAAGTACCCCTGGTTATGCCACCACTTACGATACACCCTTTTTTGATCGAGAAATTATTTCTCGCCTCATTATGTATTCTCCTTTGGCTTTCTATCAAGATCGCCATGCCATTGAATTTGCACCCACCAAAGCCACATCCAAAGAAGCTTTGGAGCAAGCACAAGAACTCTTTAAGTCCATTCAAGTCAAAGCTTACGAAATCACCGACAGCCCTGGATTGGTCTTGCCACGAGTACTGGCCATGCTCGTCAACGAAGCGGCTTCAGCCGTTATGGAAGGCGTAGCAACGCCAGAAGATATTGATACGGCTATGAAACTAGGAACCAACTATCCTGAAGGGCCTTTGGCTTGGGCGGATAAAATTGGGATTGATGTCATCTGCCAAATATTAGATACCCTTGTCAACGAATACTTTGAAGACCGCTACCGCCCCGTGCTTTTGCTTAAACAAATGGCGGGCTGTGGAAAGCTGGGCGTTAAAACTGGCGAAGGCTTCTATACCTACGAACATGTCAAAACAGAACTTGAGGAAAGCTCATCATGAGTCAGAGAAACAACACTGCCGTCATCGTCGATGCCATTAGAACCCCCGTTGGACGCTTCACCGGTGGACTCGCCACGGTTCGACCCGATGACCTCGCCGCTCTCGTATTAAAAGAACTCATTCAGCGAAATCCAAATCTTGACCCAGCTTTAATTGAAGATGTTATCCTCGGTGCTGCCAATCAAGCAGGCGAAGATAACCGGAACGTGGCTCGAATGGCCGTTCTACTAGCTGAATTACCTGAAACAATTGGTGGCGGGACCGTAAACCGTCTTTGTGGATCTGGTCTAATGGCCATTAATCAAGTAAGCCACGCCATTCTCGCTGGCGAAGGTGATTGCTATGTGGCTGGTGGCGTGGAAAGCATGACCCGTGCCCCTTTTGTTCTGGCAAAATCGCCCAGCGCTTTTGGCCGCCAAGCAGAGATCTATGACACCACCATTGGCTGGCGCTTTACTAACAAACGCCTTGCCAAACTACATTACCCTTACAGCATGGGCGAAACCGCCGAAAACGTGGCAGAAAAATACAATTTATCCCGAGAAGCCCAAGACCAATTTGCCTTTAATAGCCAACAAAAGGCAGGGCAAGCCATAGCCGCTGGCCGATTTAAAGACGAAATTATTCCTGTTAGCGTGCCTCAACGCAAAGGTGATCCCATACTCGTTGACAGCGACGAGCATCCTCGCCCTGACACTCCCCTTGAAAAGCTAAGCAAGCTCAAGCCTGCCTTTAAAGAAGGTGGAAGCGTAACCGCAGGAAACTCTTCAGGAATTAACGATGGCGCAGCCGCTTTACTGGTCATGTCTGAAGCCAAAGCCCTTGAACTAGGCTTAGCGCCCAAAGTTAGAATCCTCTCCACCGCTGTTGCCGGTGTGGATCCGGCGTGTATGGGATTAGGGCCGGTTCCGGCCACCCAAAAAGCCTTAAAACGAGCGGGTCTCACTATCGACCAACTAAATCTCATTGAACTCAACGAAGCCTTTGCAGCCCAATCACTGGCGTGTATTCAAGAACTGGGCGCTGATGTCTCCAAAATAAACGTCAACGGTGGTGCCATTGCCTTAGGGCATCCTCTGGGTTGCAGTGGTGCACGCATTATGACCACCCTAATCTACGAAATGATGCGCCGAGACAACTGTCGCTACGGCCTCGCCACCATGTGCATCGGCGTCGGCCAAGGCATCGCCACCGTTGTTGAGAAGATCTAAAAAATTTAAGAACGAAAAAATTTAGTCTCATCCATAAAAAATAACGTACACTAGTATCTAATCGCTCTTTAAGAGAAAGTAATCAGGAGTTCCCATCGATTATGTGTGTTGAATTTAACGTGGTGCTAGAAGGCTGTAAAGACCTTTTAACCTCGCCGACTCAGTTTTTTAAAAAGGACAGTGAAGACCATTGGAATAAAGGAACGCTTGCTGTTATCTTTTTTAGCTTTATTGGGCTTAGTTTTCTACTGAACATTCTCTTCGAAACATTCAACGCCAGTGCCGCCAATAACTCGAACGAATCCTTTTTTAACCTATTTTTAATGGTGGTCAATCTTCACCTCCAGCAACTCGCAAACGCTTGGCTCTTAATTCTTGGGGGCCCTGTGGTTCTCTTCCTCTTTTTATGGGGAAGCAGCCACGTGATTAAGGTCTCTCTCCATTGGCGACAAGCCTTGATGCTTTGCCTCTTTTTTACCCTGCCTCCTCTTCTTGTGATTAATCTCCTCCTCCCCTTTCTACTTCTTTTTATTCAAGACCACAGCACAACCCTGATTATCCAATCCATTCTCCTCCTCATTATCACCGTTTGGAGCTTAACGGTGATGATACTGGGAACACAAGCTTATTCTGGCGCAAGCTGGCAACGAAGCCTTATTGCCACCCTTCCGGTCGCCATGATTCTCTTTCTTCAAGTCAGCGGTGCCATTACCCTGACCATACTCACTCTTATAGGCCTTAACCATGCCACCACCGTTCCAGCGGCAGATCCTTTTTCTTTTTAGCCTCATTTACGCTAGATTATTTATTAGATTGCTTCAAGCAACAAATCATCTTCAGGATGCTTATTATCTATAGCAATTCAATACGTTAAGGCTAACAAAAATGAGCAGTCCCCTATTAAAACCCACGCATCAAACTTCAAACCCAGCCTCATCCCTATCTCAAGATGAGGCTCACGCCCTTCTACGCCAACTTATTGAGCACAGCTGGCAACGACTAAAACCTGAATGTGACGACCCCATCAACATGCTTTACGATGATTTAGAAGCCAGTGAATGGACCATGGGATGGGCCCCTAAGGACAATACTCTCTATCTCCTACTTTGGAAAAAAGAATCGTGGCAAAGCCAGCCCACTTGGTATCTTTATATTAATGGCATCCCAGCCTTTCAATGTAACGAAGATTCTTTTTCTAAAAATGCCAAGCTCTGCCAAGAGCTTTTAGAAAGCCCAGAACTTCCTTCTCTTTCTATTCCTGATTTTCTCAACCGAATCACTGATTATCACATTCCTTTTGAGCAACGAGAGCACTCCCTCTCCTTGCTTTCAGAGACATTAAAAGGCCATCCAAAGCTTTGGAATACCTTTAAACAGCCTTTCTATCAATACATGGCCAAAGGTCTTAATGAAAACAACTGGCCCACACTGGATCTTTTAAAAATCCATCGCCTCGAACAAAAACACTTACTGCTCCAAGGCCTAAAAGAATGGACCCTGTCCGGCCTCATTGATAGCTTAGATGAAAAACGTCTTCTGAATCGCCTACTAAATCAAATTCATTATCAATACGAAGCCCTCGGCAAAATTATTACACCTCTAGCCAAGCCTCAATACGAGAAAGCTTACCAAAACTTTCAAAAGATTATTTCTCAAGGCTTTTGGCATATTCAGCTGATTAATAAGCCTTTTAAAGAGACTTCGCTTCACAGTAGCTTCCCAAGCGTCACCCCTTAATAGCGCTTGCGCTATAATAAAGGCGCTTAAGAAAATCCCCCCAAGTAGCAGGACCCCCAAGCCCCATGAACCATCAAAAGACACTAATCTACACCGTTTTAGGAATTATCGTCTTAGGCGGTATTTTTTCCCTTATTTTTACAAGCCAATACATCACCAACAAGCCTACAGATTCTGACAACGGCACAGCGGCCAAACCCCTCAGTGATATTACCGGTGAAAACGTTACCTTTACCATCACCGAAAAAGAACATAAAAAATGGGAACTTCGGGTAAAAGAAACCGTTTATTACAAAGATCAATCCGGTGCCAATCTCATTGGCATTACAGGCGAATTTTATAACGACAAAGGCGAGCCTGTAGTTAGCTTTACAGCCCCAAAAGGTAGCTATGTCGATGAAAATAAAGCCATTGTACTCACAGATGGAGTAACAGTCAGTAGCATTGATGAAAATGGTAGCTCCTTAAAAGCGCCCTCCATCACTTGGTCCACCCAAAAAGATCTGGTTTATGCCAAGGGCGGTGTTGAACTCAACATGGGGGGATACGCTCTGGCCCATGCAGAACGCTGTGAATTTGCTTTGGATTTTTCCACGGTGGCATTACTGGGTCAGGCTCGCTCCGAAATCGACTTTTAAGATGTTCAGAGGATGCGTCAGCAACGCTGATAAGGGATGCTATGATATGGGAAGCTCTTATCAGCTCTCCTGATGAATTCTCTAATATAAGAAAGCGGAGCGTTTTACCCATTATCATCTGGATTGTCATTGCCATCCTCGTGCTTCTCGCTGGCATCGCTGGCGGGGTATATTACTATTTAAAAATAGCCCGTCGCCCGCCCGAATGGTATTACAACCGCTCGCTCGATTATTATCGAGTTGGTGATTTTGAAAAAGCCCAAGCCGACCTGCAAAGCACCCTTAACTTAGACCCCAACTATGCCCATGCATATTACACCTTAGGCCTTGTGGCACAACATCAGGGAGATATGAAAAAAGCCATTGAATATTTTGAAAAAACCCTAGAACTTGATCCTGAAGATTCTGATGCGCTCTACAACCGAGGCCGAATCCACTATACAGATGAACAGTATGATAAAGCCCAAAAATATTTCGAACAAGCGCTCAATGTAAAACCAGAAGATAGCGACTCTCACTACTGTATGGGTCTTGTTCATGAAACCCGCGGCGATAACGACATGGCCATCGAATCTTATAAAACCGCTGTGAAATCTGAGCCTCACAACAAAAACGCTTGGCTCTTTCTTGGCAAGCTCTACGATAAGAACCAAGAATTTGCCGAAGCCATTGAAGCCTATCTTAAAGTACTTGAGATTGATCCCAATAATTTAGAAGGCAACTACGAAATCTCTATTTCCCTAGCCAAAAGTGGCGAATGGGAACGAACCATTGAGTACTGCAAAAAAACCATTGAAATCGATTCTAATTACGCCAAAGCCTACAACCAACTTGGCCTTGCTTACTACTGTAAAAACGAGCCTGAAAGCGCCATTAAAGAATATCAAACAGCCATTGAACTTGACCCAGACTATGCCACCGCCCTCAATAACTTAGGCTACGCTTTTGAAAAACTAGAAAAATACCAAGACGCCATTGATACCTTTAAAAGCTACCTTGAACAAACCAATCAAGCCGATGAAATCGATGAAATCAAACAACACATCACTTTATTAGAAAACAAGCTACTGGAAATTTAGGCTTAAAAAGCTTTCTCTATCTATTTTCTATCTACAGGGGAAGCTGAGGAGCCACACCCACTTGAACCGAAACGCCCAATAGCTCTGTATCTAAAAAAGTGACTTTTTTAATGGGGCCCGTTCCTTGTTTTTCAATAAGCTTAGGAGCCGCAAGACTCGCAGAACGAAGTACGCCCTTAAGCTCTTCGTAAAGGGTATCTGGGTTATCTGGGTATAAAACAAAGGGAGGAGCCGATTTAAACAACAAAATCACTGCTGTTTTGAGTCCTGGAGGAGGCATGGTGGACATAAGGCTCCTTTTTTAAAACTACTAACATAAAAAATTGGCATAGGGTGGATTCGAACCACCGACCGCACGGGTATGAACCGTGTGCTCTAACCAACTGAGCTACTATGCCGAGATTTGTTATTATGGTCTCAATGGATGGTGCTTGTCAACGCCTCACCTTGTTATAATAAATTTAATTCATCGTAAGAAGCCTGAGAGGAACTAAGAGCCCATTATGACAGAGAGCCAAAACCAGCACCACCGCTGGTATGATGAGGACCCCGCTCTAGGCAAAGCCATAGAACAACTGCGTCAAGCCCCTGATAAACATCAAGCTCAAATTGCTCTCAACATTATTAAAATCATTGTTGAGCATCAAACAGAAGCCTCTGCTGACGGTACCGTGGAATCCTTAAAACAAAATGTTAATAATGGGGAAAGCATTGAGCAACAAATCTTAAGACGGCGATGGTACGACATTAACGAAGTCCTTCACTCCGCCATGCAACTTTTACACGACAGCCCCGATGAACTACAAAAAAGCCTGAACCCAAGCATCGCCCAAATGATTGAAAGTAGCTTAGCCAAACATTACTAGCCGCCCCTACTGGCACTCTCCCTAAAGCAACTTTTCTTTCTTTCCTATCAATAATACGCCTATACAGCCCCAGCTCTTTGTAACCATTTCTTCATATTCCTAAGAATAAAATCAATTTACCTTTATTATTTGTTTTTATTTTCTTAAGAAATGACAATTTTCTGTTATTTCATAGATTGTGAAAGATTTAATTTATTTTAGAGCCAAATAAAACAGCCCCCAAATAAAATCGGGGCAAAAGAGACGGAAGAGATGACCCTTGCCGACGAAAAAATTCGTTTGCACGAGTCAGAGGAGTACGCAATTCATGTCATTCCCTATGAACAACGCTAGTGGATTTTCATTGACCCCGTTTGGGATGGGAACGGGAACCGTTAATGGTTCAGGAAGCGTTAGCATTGGCCCAATGGGTGTCGCAACATCACTCGCAGGCCCCTTACAAATAACCCCAGCCAACACAGTTAACAACCTTGGTGTCGCATCACCCTTTGCTCAACCTTTTGGAAGATTCAATCCCATTCAACCCAACTCGTTTGGTCAGGTTAACCCGTTTAACCCCAACCAAGTCACACCTTATGATGCTTATAATGGTGCTCCATTTGGTTCATTCGGACCGAATCAGAATCCATTAGCACCCACAAGCTTTATGCAAGGCGGTTCATTCAGTAACTCCTTGTTAAACCCTGTTAGCATGGGACAAAACTTAGGAACCGCAAACCCACTCGGCTTTGGTGGATTTAACGGAACAACCCAAGGATTTCCGCAACAACAACAGCAATTAGGATTTCCTCAGCAACAGCCATTCGGACTCCCGCAACAACAACCAAGCTTCGGCGCTCCCTTTGGGTTCGCTCAACAAGGATTTGCCCAGCAACAGCAGCAAAACATTGCGCCACCGCCAGTTCAAATTCCACCACCAAACACATCGAATCTTATGAGCTTTTTAGCCACAGGTGGCGGTAGCTTCTTGATGAATCAACTTTCAGGGGGTCAACAACAACAGACGATTCCAACCCCTGCTAGCTTTGGACAACAACAATTTATCCAACAACAGCAGCAGCTAGGGTTTCCTCAACCGCAACAGCAGTTAGGGCTCCCTCAGCAGCAACAAGCCATTTCTGGTCTTGGAGTGCAACAACTTTCGCCAATATTCGGTCAAACACCTAATTTTGGCCCCGTTAATCCATTCCAACAGCAAATGCAAAACATGCAAGCTCAAGGCGGTGCCGGTGGCAAACTCGTCAGCCCATTCGGAACCTTTATCACCTCAATCGGGCCTCAGGGCGGTAATGCCAATGCAGGATTCCTCGGCGCACAAGCCGCAGGGCAAGCCTCAGCCTTGGTATTAAATCCCCTCAACCCCGGCATGATTGTGAACTATGCCAACCCAGCCTATTCAAGCTTTAACTTCAACCAAGGCTTCTTTGCCTCCTAGGACAGCAAGCTGTCTTTAGATAGGGCTTATTTGTAGCTTGGCTTGCTTACAGAGTTTATTTTGCGTGATGGTTTTTATGGTTATGAATAATATTCTTTTTCGTGGAAATATCCGCCTGCGCAGACCATTTCAACGACTTTAAGCAAAAACTGTCGTGCAGCATCACCTTGATTTAGATATTGTTCCTCATCGCCTAAGTGCTTAACGTTTAAAACAACGGGCGTATTAGCGTCAGAGGGAACATACATAGATGCCACTTCGTGAGGCAAAAGCTCAGAAAACTCTGGCATTAAACTTTGCCCTGATATTTCTTGATAGTCCCCACGCAAGGCAACAATTCGCCCTGTAAATATGGGGTCTTGTCCAAAACGATACATGGCCATCGGCTTAGTATTACCTCTCGCCGTAAAGCTCACCGTGTGCCATAAAACATTCAGCGTCCCAACAGAACGATCCGCATCAATCCGAGAATAAATCTGATGGGTGGGCATGCCTTGTGCCGAAAGGGACTCTTGAAAACACATACACATGTTTTCAATTTCCCACAAAAGCTGATCAAACATACGCCCCGTATTTAACAACGCTTCCTCGTGTTCTTTTTGTTGAGCCGCCATATGGCTTGCCAAAACATTAACCCGATCTTGCATCGACTCTAAAGGTTTTTGCCCTAAAAGCTCTTGTTCTGAGGCATAAGTATTTGACTCTTCTGCTCTCAAGTCTCCTTGTCGCTCTTTAGGCTCTTTGATATCCCTTAAGCCATGACTTCCTAACCAATGCTCAAAGGGCGGAATATCCGACGCTTTAATCTGCGACTGTTCAATAAAAGAAGAAAACTGATCTCGATCTCTATCCATGAAAGCTTGTCCACCAACCTTACTCTAATTTTTCTCTAACCATTTTTAATTTATTTCCATCGTCCTTACTATTTTACCGGATATTACAAAAAAAAGGCAAAACAAACTCATAACGACGCATTTTAAAACATCATATAAATATCCTTTTTAAAAAGACGGTTCTTAAGAAACAGGAGCCACATCCGGTGTTGCTGGCTTCTCTGTTTTTCTACCCATACTAATATAGGTATAACCGAGCTGATTCATTCGCTTCGGCGCAAAAAGATTTCGACCATCCACGATGAGTCGACAGTCACTCTGCTCTTTAAGCTTTTGAAAATCAATATAGGTAAAATCTTGCCACTCAGTTAATACCGCAATGGCATCCACGTCTTTAGCGGCTTCGTAAGGGTCTTGGCAATATTCTATATTGGGCAACAAGCTACGGGTTTTCTCAATGGCAATGGGATCAAAGGCCTTAATTTCTGCGCCTCGTTTTTCAAGGCCCCGAATAATAGTCACACTCGGAGAATCTCGCATATCATCCGTATCTGGCCGAAAAGCCAGGCCCCAAACCCCAATTATTTTACCGTCTAAACGACCATCCGGCCCACCTAAAACGGCAGAAATCCGTTCAATAAAGCTAATGCGTTGATAGCGGTTAATATCGCCCACCATTTTCAGCAAGTCTAAATTCACATGGAATTCATCCCCAATACTCACCAACGAATTAATATCCTTAGTAAAAAAGATACCACCATAACCAATACCGGCCTGAAGATAATCTGGTGCAATCCGCTTATCCATGCCCAAGCCTTTGGCCACCTTAGTAATGTCGGCGCCGGTTTTTTCACAAATATGGGATAAGGAGTTAATAAACGAAATTTTCATGGCCAAAAAGGCATTAGTCGCATGTTTAATCAGCTCGGCACTATTAATATCCGTAATAAACATAGGCGCATGAAGAGGCCGATAAATATTCACCAACATATCAATGGCCCGCTGACTCTCGGAACCAATGACCACCCGATCAGGGTGCATAAAGTCATAGATAGCATTCCCTTCTCGCATAAACTGAGGAACCGCTGCAATTTCGTACTCATGTTTACAGTCGTCAGGTAGCTCAGCATCCAATAATTCCTGAAGGAGAGTTCCACTCTTAATCGGAAGCACACTTTTCTCAACAATCAATTTATAACCCGACCCCGTCATAGATGCAGCAATATCTTTAACCGCCTTATACAAAGGACGCATATCCGGCTTATCCGTAACAGGCCCTTTAGTTCCCATACAAAGGAAAACCACCTCAGCCTTAGCCACCGCTTTAATCACATCTGAAGAAAAATCAAGACGTTTTGCATCAAGATTGGCTCGAATAAGGGACTCAAGCCCTTCTTCATAAAAATCCACCACACCATTTTTTAATCGTTCAATATGGGGGCCATCCACATCAACACAGGTAACCTCATGACCCAAATCGGCCATACAAGCTCCGGTTACAGTTCCAACATACCCTGTCCCTATAACTGCCATTCTCATTGTTTCTATCCTTCAATTAATGGAGTAAACCGAAGCTCAATATATCACAGAAAACCGCAGAGAAAAACCAACCCTTCAGCGGATTGCAGACAGAATAAACGCAAGAAAACAAAAAGAGAAAGCCTCCTCTGAACAATGGATTCCGCCCTTTAAAACCCTAAAGACTTTCTTCACGCCAACGATACGCTAAGCAAGAGAAACAAAAAACAAAACAAAACACGGTCTGCCTTTTTTAATAAAAAACGGAAAAAAGAGAAAAAAAAAAAGAGATCCGCAGACCTTGTTTTAAACCCAAGCTTACTCCGTCCACAAAAGACAAAAAGACTTTGTCAGGCCGGGAGTAAGCGACTACAAGGATGTAGGAACCCCTCTTGTTAAGGAGAACATGATTATGGGTATTGTCGTTAATACCAATGTAACCTCACTCATTGCAAACCGCCGACTCGCTCAAAATTCAAGAGCCGTACAGCGATCTTTAGAACGTTTAGCCTCAGGGTTTAAAATCAACCGAGCGGCCGATGATGCGGCGGGACTCACCATCTCAGAAAACCTGATTGGCCAAGTACGAGGCATGAAAAAAGCCTTGCAAAACACTCAAGACGGCATTAGCGTCCTGCAAATTACCGAAGGGGCTCTCAGTGTTGTCCTTAACGACTTACAACGAATGAGAGAACTGGCTGTTCAAGCCGGTAACGCCACCAACTCTCAACAACAACGAAACGCCATTGGTCAAGAGATTCGTTCATTAACAGATGATGTCAACCGAATTGCTCTGGCTACTGCTTTTAACGGAATTAACCTTTTAGATGGTAGCGCCCTTAGCCCGCCTTCTGCTATTGCTCCTGTTATTCAAGTCGGGCCTGGATCTAACATTGCCACTAATACCATTGATATCAGTAATGCGCTGGTTAGTGCCCACGGCGACGCCGCCCCTGCCATTGGCGGAATCGGCATCTACGATACAGCCGGAGGCACCACTCACTTTACCTCCCTAAACGATATTTTTAACCCTGCAACAGGCGTTTCTACCGGATTAGCAACCACCGCCGATGCCCGTGCCTTTATCACCGATATGGACGCTGCCATTGGCCGACTCACCGCCCAAATGGCCACCATTGGTTCTTTTCAAAACCAAATGGAAAGTGTGACCACCAACTTGCAGATTGCCATCGAAAACTTCTCAGCATCCAACTCTCGAATCCGAGATCTCGATGTGGCATCAGAAAGTTCGACCCTCACTCAGAACCAAATTCTTCAACAAGCTTCAGTTCAAGTTCTCTCCCAAGCCAATACGATTCCACAGTTGGCTCTCTCTCTACTTCAACAATAATCTCAATTTTATATTTTTTAAGCATTAACCTTTAAGTGATATTAAAAGGAGTTACTTTTCTATGGCTACTCTCAACTCTCAATCCCCTGTCAACACCGATCTCTTTGGCAGTTTTACCCTTAACCCCTCTAATTTATCTGTTGCAAAAGAAAACTTCACCGCATCAAAGCCTCCCATCCGAAGCCTTGACGTCACCAATGAAATTCTTTCAATGCTTCAATCTCAAGGTGTCAAAGAAACTTTAAATCAAATTTTCGACGAGCATACCCAACACAAAATCGACAGTAAAACCCTCCCCTTTATGCGTCGAACAAAATAGAACTTACTTTC
>SPJJ01040879.1_pt1 | contig 20665 bp, 19 predicted proteins | sample 3741741 | NCBI WGS metagenome assembly SPJJ01 (sample SAMN10925908, study PRJNA522277) | cold seep metagenome | isolation source: Elba SIP-enriched marine methane seep metagenome, extraction at timepoint T1 | place: Italy: coast of Elba, Mediterranean Sea | collected 2014-05 | reverse complement strand
ATTAAATTCAGCTCGCTGATTTTAATTTCAGTTCCTAGTCATGCTTTTAGGGATACTTTGGAAAAAATCAAACCCTTTGTCTCCGCCGATACTAAAATTTCCTGGGCAACCAAAGGTTTTAATCCTGATAATGGTGCATTGCTCAATACCGTCGTTGAACAGGTTTTTTCAGACTCAATCAATACCGCTGTCTTATCAGGACCAACCTTTGCAAAAGAAGTCGCGAGTGGGCTACCCACCGCCATTACTATTGCCTCGAAAAACCCTGATTATTCTACTCAAATCGCTGAAATTTTTCATAATCATTGTTTTAGAGTCTATACCAGCCAGGATATGATCGGCGTACAAGTCGGTGGGGCAATCAAAAATGCCTTGGCTATTGCCGCCGGCATTGCTGATGGACTCGGTTATGGTGCCAACACTCGCTCGGCTTTAATCACTCGAGGTTTACATGAAATTATTCGCCTCGGTACCAAACTAGGCGGTCAAGCCGATACCTTTATGGGCCTGGCTGGGTTAGGAGACCTAATACTGACCTGTACAGACAACCAGTCCAGAAACCGTCGTCTGGGTATGGCATTAGGCGAAGGCAAAGACAAGGATATTGCTATTAAATATATTGGACAGGAAGTGGAAGGCATCTCTGCGGCAAAAGAAACCTATTTGCTATCTAAAAAATACAATATAGAAATGCCGATTATTGAACAGACTTACAAGGTGTTATATCAAGACCTAGAGCCTCGTATTGGGGTACAAAACCTACTAGCTCGCGATCAAAAAGCTGAGCACTAAACCTTCTCAAGGAAGTACTTTAGCCGGTACTTCCTTCACCTTCTTGCCTGATAAAACTGCGAGACCGAGCTGATAAAATTTTACAAGCCAGCTCTTAGTTTAAAATATGTTTATAAAGTAGCTTAAAACAGCTTCTGGCTTAAATATTTGAAATAAATTTAAAGAAAAACTAGGCTATTTACAAATTATGTATTAATATTGATTTAACTCTTATCTTTTATATGGTTACAAACATTACTTAATGTAATATTTAACCAAACAATATAAGGACTCATTATGTTACATATAATCAATCATCTACCACTTCCCAGCTCTTTCATTGAAAAAACGCATTCAGGCGACACTGTTATCTTTACAGAAGATGCCATCTTAGCCGTCAAGCATAACGACCAGGAGCCGGAGAGCTTAAGTCAAAAAGCCTTTAACCATATTAATATCTGCGTACGAAAGGCCGATATGCTGCTTAAGAATATTTCAAAAAAAGAATTATTACCCGGCGTTACGATTATTGATGAGGCCCAATTTTTATTTGCAACCTCTGAGGATACGGTAATTAAATCGTATAATTGACTGTATTTAGCTCGCAAGACAAGGATGTCTATCACTGGCCTTTTTAGCCCTAGCTAAACCCCACCCAAACACTTGCAAGATTTGCAACAAGCAAGTATTCTTGCCATCCATTCAATAAGTGGATTTAAAATTCATGGCTACCAAGCACTATGCGTTTAAATCAGCCCTAGGCTATGATAATAAGCTTTTCAATCTCTATAAATACCAGATTGAAACACAGAAGCAGTTATTAGAAAAAATCAAAGCTATTTTACCGGAACATTTAGCTGAACACGCTTTACACTGTGTTTTAAGCGGCAAAAAACTAACCTTGTATACCGATTCAGCAATCTGGTCATCACAACTCAGGTTTTATCAACAAACTTTGTTACATGCCTTGTTAAGCTCGCATACTGGAGTTATCGAAACCTTACAGATAAAGATCATAGCGCCTCAACAATCGATAAAATCGATAGAAAAAAAAGCTAAAAGCCTCCCTTCCAATGAAAATATCGACTTTATTTTAGAACAGGCTGAATATCAGAGTGATGAAACCTTAAAAAAGGCTTTATTGAAACTAGGCAAGACTTTTAAAGAAAAATCTAGGCAGGACTAAAATCTATATCAAAATATTATTCAGAAAGCGCCGAACAGATTGTTTTCAGCGCATCCTTACGTTTTTACAGTCTATGCATCTTGTCCAGCTGTTGGCATGGATCGCATAAAGGTAATTGGGGCTTCTTCTTCACTATCAAAAGACACCATCTCCCAGGCATCTTGATTTTCCAGTAAAGCAAGCAATAACTTATTATTTAAGGCATGGCCTGATTTAAAGCCTTTAAACTCACCTATTAGACTGTGTCCTAATAAATACAGATCACCAATTGCATCGAGTATTTTATGTTTTACAAACTCATCGGCATAACGCAGACCATCTTCGTTAATCACTTTATCATCATCAACCACAATAGCATTATCCAAACTGCCACCTAGAGCCAAATTATTCTCTCTCAAGAATTCGATATCTTTCATAAAACCGAAAGTTCTTGCTCGACTGACTTCTTTCACAAAGGTTGTTGAAGAAAAGTCCATCACCGACGTTTTTAAATGATCAGAGAATGCCGGATGATCAAAATCTATCGTAAAGGTGACTTTAAAGCCATCGAACGGTTCAAAAGCCGCCCACTTCTCATCCTCTTCGACACGTACGGCCTTTTTTATTCTTATATACTTTTTAGGCACATCCTGCTCGGATACACCTGCTGACTGTAATAAAAATACAAAAGGACCCGCACTACCATCCATAATAGGCACTTCTGCAGCACTGACATCGATCACGGCATTATCGATACCCAAGCCAGCCAATGCTGATAACAAGTGTTCTATCGTAGCCACTTTAACACCATCTTTCACCAGCGTGGTAGAAAGCATTGTTTCACCCACATTTTCAGGTATTGCATCGATCATAACGGGTTCGTCCAGATCTACACGACGAAAACGTATGCCGGTATTTGGTTCAGCAGGATGCAAGGTTAAATAAACCTTATCACCGCTATGCAATCCAACACCTGTTGCTCTAATGGTATTTTTTAATGTTCTTTGCTTAATCATATAATGCTACGAAAAAAAATTGACTGCTGATTCTATCATACTTTCAGCAAACTATCTTAATCCGCCTGACGACGCAAAAATGCTGGCACATCCAAATAATCCAGGTCATCAGTATCTTTAGCCTGAGCACCAAATCGCTTTTCATTACTTTGTCTGATAACAGTTGGTTTATCCAGCACTTCATAATTAATATCGCCAGTTGCTGCTTTCTGGATTAATTTAACAGGAGTATTTACCGAAGCAACCTTGCTTTCACCCATCCCTGTGGCGACAACAGTAACCTTGATTTCATCACCCATTTCAGAATTAGTAGCCATACCTATTTTCATATCAGCATCTTCTGAAGCAAAAGCATGCATAATGCTGCCAATCTCATCAAATTCTGTTAAATCCATATCTGCCGCGGTGACATTAACCAGTATACCTTTCGCACCCTGCAGATTAATATCTTCCAGTAAAGGGCAAGCTATCGCTTTTTCTGCGGCTTCTCTAGCACGGTTTTCACCTGTCGCAGCCCCTGTTCCCATAATCGCAGCGCCCATATTACTCATCACGGTCTCGACATCGGCAAAATCAACATTGATTAAACCTGGGTGAGTAATTAATTCGGTAATCCCTTGCACGGCATCCAGCAATACATCATTTGCTGCATTAAATGCGTTTTTAACCGAAAGATTGCCGCCTAATACAGGCAATAGTTTTTGGTTCGGAATAATAATTAATGAATCGACATATTTTTCCAGTTCCCTGATGCCTTCCTCAGCAACCTGTTTTTTCTTCTTGCCTTCAAAATCAAATGGCTTGGTTACCACCGCAACGGTTAACACTCCCATTTCTCGGGCCTGCTGAGCAATAACAGATATCGCACCGGTACCTGTACCACCGCCCATACCGGCAGTTAAAAAGATCATATCAGCACCTTCAATCACTTCCTTAACATGCTCTGTATTTTCTTCTGCAGCCTGCCTGCCAACCTCCGGCTTGGTTCCTGCCCCCAGACCTTTGGTTAGTTCTACACCCAGCTGAACTTTGGTATCGACGGCTAAACGCTGTAAAGCCTGCGCATCGGTATTGGCACAAATAAATTGTACACTTTCAATTCTGCTATCCAGCATGTGATCCACTGCGTTACCGCCACCACCACCGACACCGATGACTTTAATAACAGCGCCCTCTGTTGCCATATCCATTAATTCATATTTCATTTTCATGACCTCAATCTCAACCCAATAATTTAAAAATTTCCCTGAAACCAGCTTTTCATTCTGGCCCAAACACTCTCAGTATTCATCTGCACACCATCTGTTTTCTCATGATGTTCTCTGCCATAGAGCAATAGACCCACCCCTGTAGAATAAATAGGATTCTGTACTACATCTGTTAAACCTGTTACATGCTGAGGTACGCCCAATCGAACCGGCATATGAAAAATTTCTTCTGCCAATTCAACGATACCCAACACTTTTGAACTCCCCCCTGTTACCACCATACCTGCAGCAATCAAATCTTCATAACCACTGCGTCTTAATTCCGCTTGTACCAACAACATTAACTCTTCATACCTGGGCTCCACGATTTCGGCCAAATTCTGCGCAGAAATCTTTCTGGGTGCTCTATCACCAATACTGGGAACATCAATCATTTGCTCGGCATCGACCAGCTGCGTTAAAGCACAAGCATAATCCCGCTTAATCTCTTCAGCATTTTTTGTTGGCGTTCTTAATGCCACCGCAATATCATTAGTGACCTGATCACCTGCGATCGGAATAACGGCCGTATGTTTAATGGCTCCTTCCGAAAAAATGGCGATATCAGTAGTGCCGCCACCAATATCGATCAAACAGACGCCTAATTCTTTTTCATCTTCGGTTAATACCGAAGTGCAAGAAGCCAATTGCTCCAATACGATATCGTCAACATTCAAGCCACAACGCCTGATACATTTGATAATATTTTGTGCCGCACTGACGCTGCCTGTCACCATATGCACTTTAGCTTCCAAACGGATACCCGACATTCCTATGGGCTCTTTAATACCTTCCTGCTGATCGATGACAAATTCCTGCGGCAGAATATGTAAAATTTTCTGATCCGCCGGTATTGCTACAGCCCTTGCCGAATCGATTACTCTGTCTACATCATATTGCAGAACCTCCTTATCCTTAATAGCCACAATTCCATGTGAATTCAAACTTTTGATATGGCTACCTGCAATCCCAGCAAAAACTGATTGAATTTGACAGCCTGCCATTAATTCAGCCTCTTCAACCGCCCTCTGAATAGAATGAACCGTTGATTCCAGGTTGACTACCACGCCTTTTTTCAAACCTTTTGAAGGTGCCGTCCCTATGCCTATGATTTCAATCTCATTTCTACCGGTATGTTCAGCCACAATCGCCGCAACTTTTGATGTCCCGATATCCAGACCTACAATAATATTTCTTTCTAGTTTCTTTGCCATAATCGATACGCTTTATGTATTTTTCATTTCAGCTATTTTCTTCCAGTCTATCTCTGCTTCACCTTGTTTCCACTTTAAGGCGTATCCATTTGAATACCTCAAATCAACAACAGCAATCCCTGCTATTTGTTCTTGCCCTAACAACGCTATCGTCTTTAAAAATCGCTGTATTTTTTCTAAAGGCTGATTTCTTCCCGCATTTAATTCCATTTCATTGTTTAATTTTAATTTCCAAGCTCTTCTTTCATTGATTTCAAAACTAGCCAGTTCCATATTATTAGCCTGCAATACAGGCAAGATGGTTTTCATTGTTTCCAGCATTCTCTGCTGATAGCCCTCTGGCCCAAGCAATAATGGCAGCCCAGTAAAATCTTTTATTTTGGCCGGCTTAAACACCTCGGCTCTATTGTTCAATAAGGCATCATCCCCCCATCTGACTACAGGGGTCTGCTCAGTAATCACGACATTAATGGCATCCGGCCAAACCCGCTTAACAATCACCCTATCAGACCAGGGCAAATTCATAACTGATTGCTGCACCTGCTGTATATCTACATTATAAAAACCATTCATGACATGATCACGTAATGCATCTTTAACCTGCTCTTTAGCAATAAACTGAAAAGCACCTTCTATCCTGACATATTTTACCGGCAACCAGTCAGCACCTTGTGCCTTAACTTCCAACCAGGCTTGCCAGATAATAACTGCAGTCAAAAAACTGATAAATATAAAACTTGCCGACCGTTTATCCATTCACACTGGTTTCTAATATACGCCAAACCAACTCGTCAAAATCACAACCGGCTGCTTTCGCCGCCATTGGTACCAGACTGTGATCAGTCATCCCCGGAACAGTGTTAACTTCAATCAATTGAGCCTGATCCTGCTGATCAATAAACACATCTACTCGTCCCCAACCAGAAACATCAAGCACTTCACAAGCCACTACTGCAAGTTCTTTCAAAGCTTGTTCTCGTTCCGGCGACAATCCACATGGATGATGATATTGCGTGCTATCCGATTGATATTTGGCCTCAAAATCATAAAAAGCATTCGTCGTCTGCAACCGAATCACCGGCAGTGCTTCACCATCGACTACCGCAACGGTATATTCATCACCTTGAACCCAGGCTTCGGCATAGACATCGCAGTCATATTTCGCAGCCAGCAGGTAAGCCTGTTTTAATTCCTGCTCATTATTGGCTTTGCTCATCCCTATACTGGAACCTTCCAGCGCCGGCTTGACCATCACCGGAAACCCTAAATAATCAATACAGGCCGTAACATCCTTCGGACTCTTCAACACAAACCATCTAGGCGTAGGTAACCCTTGACCTAGCCAGCATAATTTCGTCCGTAGTTTGTCCATACTTAAAGCTGAAGCCAGCAATCCAGAACCGGTATAAGGTATATGCATCAGCTCTAACACTGCCTGTAAAACACCATCTTCACCGCCACGACCGTGAATAATATTAAACACCCTGTCCGCCTTTATATCTGTCAACGCATCAATCGGCGAACCCTTAACATCAACTGACAACACATCTAGACCTTGTTTTTCTAAAGACCGATATACCGCCATTCCACTCTTAAGCGAAACTTCTCTTTCTGCTGCCGTACCGCCCATTAGTACAGCAACCCGCCCAAAGTCTTTTGCTTCCGTTACTGTCAATGCCTTCACAGTGGCTCTCCTACCGTACAAACCTCTGTTTTCAATTCAACTTGTTGCTGCTGTTCCACCTGCTGCTGTATATAAGCGATTAAAGCCTCAATATCTGCAGCTGTAGCATTCCCCATATTTTCAATAAAATTTGCATGCTTTTCAGACACGCAGGCCCCGCCAATGTTATATCCTTTTAATCCACTAGCCTCTATTAATCTGGCCGCATAATCACCGTCAGGATTCTTAAACACCGAGCCACAGGTTGGTTTATTAGTTGGCTGAGTCAAAGCGCGCTTTTCCAGCAAAGCTTTGATTTGCTGCTGACTGTTATTTGTTTCACCCACTTGTAATTTCAATTCGGCCGCCAAAAACCATTCATCTGACAAAGTTTTAACCGATCGATAACTTACTTCAAATTCATCTTTCGAACGCTGAGATAGCTGCCCTTGTGCATTCAACATTTCAACTTTTTCAACAATATTCCAGGTTTCTCCGCCAAAAGCACCAGCATTCATTTTCAAGGCTCCACCCATAGTCCCCGGGATACCCGCTAAAAACTCTGCCCCAGTCAAACCGGCAGCAACAGAAAATTTTGCCACATGAGCACAAGGCACACCGGCTTCCACATAGATATTGCCATTATTCAATTTTTGCATCGTTTTTAATCTGCCTCGGGTATTAATAACAGTCCCCTTGATACCACCGTCACGAACCAATAAGTTACTGCCTAAACCCAGCCAGAACAGACTTTCCTGCCCTGCCATTGATTGCACAAAATCAATTAAATCTTCTTTATCAGCCGGCATATACATTTGCTCAGCCGGGCCTCCCACCCGCCAGCTGGTATACTTATTTAAAGGTTCATTTTTTAACAACATACCCTTCATTTTGCCAATTCAGCCTTGAGTTTCTCAGGTAATTCCGTTGCAATTTGACCAACATTACCAGCTCCCATGGTTAACACCACATCATCTGCTTTTACAATTCCCGCTAAAATTGTGGCTAATTCACGATGATCTTTTACAAAAACGGGATTAACCTGGCCTCTAATACGAATGGCTCTGGATAAAGATTGGCCATTCGCACCGGCAATCTCTGTTTCACCCGCCGTATATATATCCAGTAAAATAAGCACATCGACAGTCGACAACACATCGACGAAGTCTTCAAATAAATCCCGCGTTCGAGTATAGCGATGTGGTTGAAAGACCACTACTTTCCGCCTATCCGGCCAGGCCTGGCGCATGGCTTCAAATGTTGCAGCCACCTCACGAGGATGATGACCGTAATCATCTAATAATGTGATATGACCTTCTCCTATGGCAATATCCCCGTTTAATTGAAAACGTCGCCCGATCCCTTTAAAAGTTTCCAGGCTTTTAATAATTTCCTGATCATCAATATCCAGACGAGTGGCGATGGTAATTGAGGCCAAAGCATTCAGCATATTGTGCCAACCAGGCATATTCAGAGTTACATCCAATGTCTTGTGATCCCCCCAGCGCTCTACCTTGAAGTGAGTCTGCATACCCTGCTGCTCAATTTCTGTTGCTCTTACATCTGCATCTTTATGTATGCCATAGGTTTTTACTGGCTTAGCAATCTGTGGCAATATTTCTTGTACCCCAGGATCATCCAGACACATGACTGCCAAACCATAAAATGGTAAATGATGTAAAAACTCTAAAAATGTTTCTTTTAATCGCTGATAGCTACCACCATAGGTTTCCATATGATCCTGATCAATATTGGTCACCACTGCCATCATTGGCTGTAAATGCAAAAATGAGGCATCACTTTCATCGGCCTCAGCAACTAAATACTGCCCCAGCCCGAGTTTTGCATTGGTACCGGCACTATTCAATCGACCGCCTATAACAAAAGTCGGATCCAGTCCTCCTTCTGCCAGAATGCTGGCCGTTAAACTCGTCGTTGTGGTTTTTCCATGTGTCCCGGCTACTGCAATACCGAAGCGGAAACGCATCAACTCCGCCAACATTTCAGCTCGCGGAATCACGGGTATTCTATTCTCATAAGCTGCTTTGACTTCCTCATTTTCTTTATCTACGGCAGTGGAAGTCACCACTACATCAACATTTTCGATATTTTCTTTACTATGGCCTATGAGTACCGTGACACCCTCATTTTCCAGTCTTTGAGTCACTACACTGGATTTAATATCGGAGCCTGAAACCTGATAACCGAGATTAGATAATACCTCGGCGATTCCACTCATCCCGGTACCACCGACACCCACAAAATGAATTCTTTTTATAATGTCTAATAACTGCGTAGGTCTTTGTATATCGGGCATATTCATTTTATCGCTTCCTCTACACATATATTGGCAACAACAGCTGTGGCATCAATTTTCGCTTTTTTCAACGCTGCCTGGCTCATAGCCTCTAAAGTACCTTTTATTTTTTCTATCATTTCCTGCAATGTCACTTCATTAAACCCAGATTGAGGCATCATGACCGCAGCACCTTCTGCTGCCAAATACATCGCATTTGCCGTTTGATGATCATCTATCGCATGCGGAAGGGGAACAAAAATGGCCGGCACCCCTGCTGCGGCAATCTCACTCACGGTCATCGCTCCTGCTCGACAAATCACCAAATCCGCCCATTGATAGGCCGAGGCAATATCATCGATAAACTCCATGACCTTTGCATTAACATCATTTTTTGCATATTTATTCTTTACCAGCTCTAATGCCGCCGCCCCGGTTTGATGTTTTACTTCAATATTGTCTAGCCCCGCCATCGCGGCAGGTACCACATCGTTTAGGATTTTTGCCCCCTGGCTGCCTCCCACGATCAGAATTCGCATCGCTCTATCTGAACTATCAGCCCAAAATGCTTTTTCCGGAAAATCAATAAAATGTGTACGCAACGGATTGCCTGTAAAAACAGCATTGACATGAGCAGGGAAACTTTCAGGAAACGCTTCCAACACTTTATTTGCTTTTTTTACTAATAAACGATTCGTGGTTCCCGGCACTCTGTTTTGTTCATGAATAATTAAAGGAATGCCTAATAAACTAGCCATCATTCCTCCAGGACCAGCAACATAACCACCCATGCCTAAAACCACATCAGGCTTGCGTTTACGCAAAACTCTATAAGCTTGCCAAAATGCTATAAGTAATTTTTTTACATTTCCGATTTGAACCCATAAACCCTTGCCTCTTAATCCTTTGACCGCCAGATAATCTATTTCTATACCATTTTCCGGCACCACTCTGCTTTCCATGCCATACTCGGAACCTATCCAGCTAACCTGCCAGGATTTTTGCTGTAAATACTGGGCAACTGCAAGCGCAGGAAACACATGTCCTCCAGTACCACCTGCCATGACAACGATTCTGTGCCCCATTAAACCAGCCCTTTAACTTGTTTTTGTTTTTTCTGTTTAATCTCAGTATGCACCCGTGACAACAAGGCCATCGCGGCACACATCACAATCATACTGCCGCCACCATAACTCATTAGAGGAAGCGTTAAGCCTTTAGTCGGCAAGATACCCATGTTTACCCCCATATTGACAAAAGCCTGAAAACCAAACCAGATCCCCAAACCATAGGCAATAAAAGAGGCAAATTTTTCATCTGCTTGCTCTGCTTTGACTGCCAGATCAAAGCTATGACATAACAACAAACTGAATAACAGAATGATGCTAGTCACTCCGACTAAACCCATCTCTTCGGCCAATACAGAAAATAAAAAATCAGTATGGGCCTCGGGCAAATAAAATAATTTTTGTATCCCACTTCCAATTCCAACACCAAAAACTTCACCGCGTCCAAATGCGATTAGCGCCTGCACTAGTTGAAACCCAGTGTTTTGAGCATCTGCCCATGGGTCTATAAAGCCGGTTACCCTGGCCCAGCGATAGGGTGAAAAATAAACTAACAACATGGCTAAAACCAAAACCACAGCAATGATGATTAGAAACTGCCATAACCGGGCTCCCCCCAGATACATAATTCCCATAGCAATCACCAGGATAACCACCGCTGAACCAAAGTCCGGTTCCATCAATAACAATAAGCAAGCGACTGAAAACAATAACAAGGGTTTAACCAGGCCATAGGTCGATTGCTCCACATGCTCCTGATGTCTCGTGACATAGCCTGCCATATAGATCACGGAGAAAAATTTTACAATTTCTGAAACCTGTATTCTTAATCCTGCGATGGACAACCAACGTACACTGCCGTTAACTTTTATACCGATGCCTGGAATCAACACAAAAACCAGTAATGTCAGTCCTAAAATAAACAACCAGCCACTGCTTTGCTCCCATATTCTCAAAGGTATATGAGCAACGACTGCAGCCACAATAAGACCCAATATTATATGGATGAACTGTCGTACCGGATAATGTAAATAGTTTTGGGTTATTTTCTCCCCCAGATGCAAAGAAGATGAGGTCACAAAAATAAACCCCATTGCCAGCAAGCCACCACAGATAGCTAATAGATAATAATCTACATGTATGCTTAATCTGTCATTCATTGCTGTAACTCCATCACCGCAGCTGAAAATTGCTTACCTCTTTCCTGATAGTTTTTAAATTGATCAAGACTGGCACAAGCAGGGCTTAACAATACCGTTTCTCCTTCCTTGGCCTGAGATGCCGCTAACTGTACTGCTTGCAGTATGCTATCGGCTCTATAACTTGGTACGCAGCCATTGATTGCCTGATCGATTAAACCGGCATCTCGCCCCATCAATACCACTGATTTTGCTTTTTCTTTTATCGCCGGAATCAATTCCTGCATATCCGCGCCTTTTGCATCCCCTCCGGCAATTAACACGACCTTATCCTGATAGCCTTGTAGCGCGGCAACGCAGGCTCCGACATTGGTGGCTTTAGAATCATTCACCCAGGTCACCCCATTAAACTTGGCCACCCGCTGCATTCTATGCTCCAAACCTTTGAAGTTTCTCAAAGCCTGGCACATCACCTCCACACCCAGCTCCAGCACGCTGCCCATAGCCAGTGCAGCTAAGGCATTAGCGACATTGTGTAAGCCCTCTACAAGCAAATCCTGCTGCTTCAGCAAAGCCTGTTCACCATGCATTAACCAATTTTCACCTTGTTGCTGCTGCAAATAAAAATTTGTCTTTTTCAGTACACTAAAGAATATTGTCTGGCGTTCTTGTTGAAACATAGCTTTCACTCGAACGTCATCTTCGTTCAAAACCATAACGCCCTGGCCGGCAAATATTTTCTGTTTTGCCTGAGCATAAAGTTCCATGCCATCATGCCTGTCCAAATGGTCTTCTGTGATATTTAAAACCGTTGCCACTTTTGCATCGAGTACCGAACAGCGTTCCAATTGAAAACTTGAAAGCTCTAATACATACAGCTCTCTATCTTCAGCCAGTAGATCTAAAGCCGGCACCCCTAAGTTCCCACCTATCGCTGTATTCAGCCCTGATGCCTGAGCCATCGCCCCCAGCATGGTGGTGACCGTACTTTTACCATTTGAACCGGTAATCGCGGCAATCGCTTTGTCTGTACTGCAAACAAATAAATCGATATCACTGATCAATTTAGCTCCAGCCAGCAAGCTTCTTTGTATCGATTGCTCAGTTAACGCAACTCCAGGACTGACAATCAAATGTGTCGCCACCTCAAATGCTGCGGCATCAAACCCACCTGTAAACACAGGAGTATCAGGAAAATCCGCTAATAAGGCATCATTCAATGGTGGCTTATCTCGACTATCAATAACGGCAAATGGAATTGCATACTGATGCAAAAACTTAGCCACAGAAAAGCCGGTCTCCCCCAGACCCACAACCAATACCTTTGCATGCTGATTCAAAGATAAGCGGTTGTCTAAAGCTTTTATGATTGCATCGTGACCCATCATTATCTTATTTTTAAAGTTGCTAAACCGATCAACACCAAAATGACAGTAATAATCCAAAAACGAACGATAATTCTCGGCTCAGGCCAGCCTTTTAATTCATAGTGGTGATGTATAGGCGCCATCAAAAATACTCGCTTACCACGCCATTTATAAGAAACGACCTGAACAATAACGGATATTGTTTCAACCACAAATACGCCGCCCATAATCATCAAGACAATTTCCTGACGTACCAAAATAGCCAAAGCGCCCAGTGCAGCACCTAATGCCAGGGCACCAACATCGCCCATAAAAACCATAGCCGGATAGGCGTTAAACCACAGAAAACCTAATCCCGCCCCCACTAAAGCACTGCAAAAAACAATTAACTCACCTGACTTTGGCAAATAAGGAATGGCCAAATAATCAGCAAAATTCATATGTCCTGATAAATAAGCGATGATACCTAATGCGGCAGCAACCATTACGGTTGGCATAATCGCCAAGCCATCCAATCCATCAGTTAAGTTCACCGCATTACTTGAACCGACAATAACGAAATAGGTGACTAAGACATACCCCCATCCCATCTCTATCATCACATTTTTAAAAAATGGCACGATAAACTGTGTCTCCGCCGCGACTTCTGCGGTCATAAACAAAAACACACCCGCCGATAAAGCAATCGCAGACTGCCAGAATAATTTTGCTTTTGCTGATAAACCATCGCTATTGCCTTCCATCACTTTTCGATAGTCGTCGATAAAGCCAATCACACCATGACCTAAAGTGACCAGTAATACCACCCAGACATATCGATTTTCTAAATCAGCCCAAAGCAATGTACTGATGGCAATGGCCACTAAAATTAATGCCCCACCCATGGTTGGTGTACCGGCTTTTTCATAATGACTTTCCGGCCCCAACTCCCGAATACTCTGACCTATTTTTTGTCGGGTCAATTTCCTGATCATAAAAGGACCGACAATAAAGGAAATCAGCAAAGCGGTTAAAGCGCCTAAAATGGCTCTCATGGTCAAGTATTGAAATACCCGAAAACCGCCATCAAAATTCATTAAATAATCTGTTAAATAAAGTAACATTTCTACCCTTTACGCCCTGAAGTCTGTAACCAAAGATGCCACAATATTTTCCATTTTTTGTGAACGTGAGCCTTTCACCAACACGGCCTCTTCACCCGTTAATTCCTGTTCCAAATAATCGATCAATTGTTGTTGCGTAGTAAAAAAGTTGGCTCCTTTACCGAAACTTGCTACAGCATGTTCAGCATCGGAGCCTATAGCTAGCAGGCGCACAACATTCATTGATTTCATTAATTCCCCTAATTCAGCATGTTTCTTTGCACTTTCATCCCCTATTTCAGCTAATGCCCCGAGTACAAACCAGGGCTTACCCGGACATTGTTTGAGTACTTCTAAAGCCGCTTTAACAGAGCTAGGGTTGGCATTATAGGTATCATCGATAATTAAATTACCCTTTTTACCCGACAGAGGCTGCAAGCGTCCTGTTACCGCTTGCATCGCTTCCAAACCTTGTTTAATCTGCTGTATTCCTATCCCCAGCTTGTTACAACATGCTGCGGCTGCCAATGCATTTAAAACATTATGCTGACCGGCCAAAGCCAGTTTTACCGATATTTTCTCTGCTCCAGCCGTTAATACAAAAGTTGTCTTAAAACCCTGAAGAGTATTTTCTACCTTTATATCAGTTGCTCTGATATCCGAGCTTTCTGCCATGCCAAAACTGCTGTTTTTCTGTTCTTTAAGCCTTTGCAGGCAAAAATCATAAAAAGCATCATCTCTATTTAGAATGGCAACACCTTGTTCCCCCAGATCATTAAAGATCTCTGATTTTGCTTCCGCCACTCCTTGTAAACTACCAAAACCCTCTATATGTGCAGCACCAATATTGCTAATCACCGCTACGTCTGGCTGAACATATCGGCTGCTGTATGCAATCTCACCAGCGTGATTGGCGCCCATCTCTATCACTGCATAGCGATGTTCGGGCTGCAATCTTAATAAAGTGAGTGGAACGCCTATATCATTATTCAAATTCCCTTTGGTATATAAAACCATTCCATCAACACTTAGGATTGAAGCTATCATTTCCTTAACAGTGGTTTTACCATTGCTACCTGTTATCGCGACCGTCTTAAGTTTTAAGCTTTTTTTCCAGGCTCCCGCCAATTCAGCTAAGGCCAGACGAGTATCTTTGACAATAATCTGCGGCAAACTCGATTCCATTTTCTGTGCCAGCAAAATTGCCGAAGCACCTGCCGCCTCGGCCTTATTTATAAATTCATGACCATCAAAGTTTGCGCCCTGAATCGCTATATATAAATCTCCCTGCTTTAATGTTCGAGTATCTATACTGATAGATGAGATCATTAAGTCGTCACCTATCAACTCACCATTAACGCTCGAGGCAATTTCAGTTAATAACATTTCCATCGCTATTCAGCCCAAACTGATAATGCTTGTTTAACCACTTGCTGATCACTGAATGGATATTTAACACCCTTAATATCCTGATAGTTTTCATGCCCCTTTCCGGCAATAACAACGCAATCACCTTTTTTCGCTTTACTTATTACGCTATGTATCGCCTGCTCTCTATCCAATAACTGCTGCGGATGTTTCTGCTTAAATCCTTGCAGGATATCGTTAACAATAAGCTGTGCATTTTCCAGACGAGGGTTATCATTGGTAATCATGATTTCATCTGCCAGTCTGTCTGCTACTCTGCCCATTTCAACTCGCTTACCCTTGTCTCTGTTTCCACCACAGCCAAAAACCAGCCATAAACTTTCACTACTGTATTTTCTTAATCCTTGTAATAATTTTTCCAAGGCATCCGGCGTATGAGCATAATCTACGAAAACAAAAGGCCGGTCTTCTCCACCGAATGCTTCCATTCTGCCGGCTACCGGCTGTAAATCAGCTAGTTTTTTCACCGCTACTTCAAGGCTATAACCCTGAGCCAACATTACAGTGAGCACTGCCAGCATATTTTCTAAATTAAAATCACCAACAATTTGGGTCTTAGCCGAAACTTTGATACCAGCATGTCTTACCTCAAATTCAATACCTTTTAAGCTATAGTGAATATTTTCAGCAAGCACACTCTCTGCCAACTCGGTAGTCTTTCCCTTTGCACTATAAGTCCATTTTTTTACATCGTCAGCAGTCGCCGCTAAAAACTGTGCGGCATATTCATCATCCAGATTAATAACAGCAATCTCTAATTCCGGCCTTTTAAATAACATCAATTTGGCATTTAAATAAGCCTCCATCGTGCCGTGATAATCCAAGTGCTCTCTGCTCAGATTTGTAAACACCGCAGCTTTAAAACTTAATCCGTTAACCCGTCCTTGCTCCAAACCATGTGATGACACCTCCATCACCACTTGCTGTTTTTTTAAAGCAACAAATTCGGCTAAAATCTGCTGTATATCCAATGCATCGGGCGTGGTATTGATCGTCTTATGCAAATAATCTTTATCTCCCCAGCCTAAAGTGCCTATCACTGCACTATTCTCTAATAGCTGAATTAAAAACTGACTGCAGGATGTTTTGCCATTAGTGCCGGTAACTCCAATCACATCCAGCATTCTGGATGGTGACTGATAAAAACGTTCTGCAATACAACCCAGTTTTTCTGCCAGCAGGTCAACCTTCAACTTATAACAGTCAATTTCTTCCAGCCTGAACACATCACTACCTTCAGGTTCATAAAGAATAACGGCCGCGCCATTTGCTATCGCTTGCTCAACATAGTTCAAACCGTGTTCGACAGCGCCAGACAGTGCTATAAAAACAAACCCTGTTTGTACTTTTCGGCTATCTAAAGCTAGTCCTTTTATCTCAGGCGCTTGCTTGACTAAATCATCATCAACCAACCCCGTCATCAACTCGGCTAAATTCATTTTGCTTGTGTCAACAGTATTGGCATCGTATCTTCTTTATCAGGCTCCACACCATATGCCCTAAGAGCCCCCGCCATCACCTTGGCAAAAATAGGGGCGGCAACCTGACCACCATAATATTTTCCACCTCTCGGCTCATCGACCATCACGGCAATGACAAAACGAGGATTACTCACCGGTGCCAAACCTGCAAATACGGCCAAATAGCGATCTTTAGCATAGCCTCCTGCTATCGCTTTTTTTACCGTCCCAGTTTTTCCTGCCACCCTATAGCCATCGACTCTTGCCTGGTATGCGGTACCATCCTTTTTCACCACATGTTCTAGCATTTGTCTGACTTTTCTAGCTGTTCCCGGTTTAAATACCTGCCTGGCATCAAAATCTGTTTCCCTTTTTAACAAACTAACCGAATGCAACAAACCGTCGTCGGCTAAAGCTGTATAGGCCCTGGCCAGCTGTAGAACGGTACTGGATACTCCATAACCATAAGATAAAGTCGCCTGTTCAAAATCGTTCCAGCTTTGAAAATCAGCCAGTACGCCACTTGCTTCGCCAGGAAACCCTGCATTAGCAGAAATACCAAACCCCAAGTCACTATAACTTTGCCAAAAATATTCCTTAGGCATTTTTAACGCCACTTTACTTAAAGCAATATTGCTGGACTTTTTCAGCGCATGCATTAAATCAACTGTACCGTAATTATGTACATCCCTGACTAGTTCACGTCCAACCCGATAAAAACCATGAGTTTCTATTTGAGTCCTTTCGTTCACATAGCCACCATCTAAAGCAGCCGCAATAACAAAAGGCTTTACCGTTGAACCTGGCTCAAAAACATCCATCATCGCCCTGTTACGTACCCAACTGGCACGTAAGCCTTTTCGGCTATTTGGATTAAATGCCGGCTGATTAACCGCCGCCAAGATTTCTCCATTTTTTGCATCCAGCACCACTAATGATGCGGCAACGGCCTTATGTTCTTTCACCCCAGCTTGCAAAGCTTTAAAAGCTAAATACTGAATCCGCTGATCCAGACTCAAGATAAGGTCTTGTCCGGAAGCCGGGTCCTGAATATTTTCTAAATCTTTATCCTTTATGACTCGCCGACGACCATCCCGAATCACCCGTTTTTTTCCGGTAATACCCTTTAGACTCTGTTCATAAGCTCGCTCTAAGCCTTCCTGTCCGATATCATCTATATCAGTAAAGCCCACTATATGTGCTGATACGGCTCCCGCCGGATAATAGCGCTTAAATTCTCTTTCAAAATAAACACCACTCACCTGCAGAGCTTTAATTTTTTTCGCTAAAGCCGGGTTTATTCTTCTTTTTAAATAAGCAAAGCGTTTTGTAGTCTCATTTGCCAATAAGGCCTTGACTTTTTTGCCGGGGACTTTTAACAGCCTTGCCAATCTTTTAAATTTTTCTTTTTCCTCAGGCTTAAAATGCTGAGGATTTACCCAGACCGATTCAACCGGTGTACTGATCGCTAAGGGTTCATTATTTCGATCTAAAATTTTTCCTCTATAAGCAGAAACCGAAGCCACACCTACATGCCTTAGATCTCCTTGCTGCTGTAAAAAATTGGTAGCAAAAACCTGCAAAAAAACGGCTCTCCCAAATAACACCACCATTCCAAACAACATCACTGCCAATAAAAACCGACGCCTCACTACATATTTGTCCGATTTTTCTTGTTTCTTCTTTGTATACCCTGCTCCTATCATCACTAAGGTTTGATATATATAATTTTTTCTCGCACCGGCATCATCAGTTTTAATTGTTCCTTAGCAACACGCTCGACTCTGTTTTCTTCGGTCAAAGTTGTCAGCTCCAATTGCAGCTGCCCCCACTCGACCTCATAATCATCCAGTTTTTTTTTCTCTGCCTGGATTTCTATAAACAGTGCCCGCGATTGATATTTACTGCCTATCACGGCTAATGCCGAAAATAACAAAATAAAAATCATGCCTGTCACAATTAAAATATTCGAAGAAGTCAAAAAACTAAACTCTTTCAGCCACTCTTAAAACTGCACTGCGTGCTCTTGGGTTTTGCTGTAATTCTTCGGCTCCTGCTTTAACAGCTTTACCCACTTTCTTTAATAAACCCTGTTCGATATCCATTTCTTTGACCGGTAATCGACCGGGGTTATTCTTTCTCCCCGATTCGTGTTTGATAAACCGTTTAACGATTCTATCTTCCAGGGAATGAAAGGAGATTACGACTAAACGCCCTCCGGGTGCCAATATATCTAGCGCTTGTTGCAAACCCGTTTTAACTTCTTCCAATTCATTGTTTATTTCAATTCTTATCGCCTGAAAACTACGCGTCGCCGGATGCTTATGTTTTTCACGCTTTGGTACCACAGATTCAATCAATTTTGCCAAATCGGCTGTCGTCTCTAAAGGCTTTTGCTCTCGCGTTTCGACTATGGCTTTTGCAATCCGCCTGGCAAAGCGTTCTTCACCATATTCAAATAACACTTTAACCAAAGACTTTTCATCGACCTGTTGTAACCACTCTGCAGCAGATAAACCTGAACTCTCATCCATGCGCATATCCAGCGGACCTTCCCTCATAAAGCTAAAGCCTCTAGTTGCATCATCCAATTGAGGAGAAGAAACTCCTAAATCCATCAACACACCATCGACTTTGCCCTGCCAATTATGCTGTTGAACAACTGCTTTCAGATTTGAGAAACATCCATGATGCAAAACAAATCTTGGGTCTAATCTCATTTCCTCAGCAAAATCCGAATTAACCGCATCCAAATCGCGATCAATTGCCAACAATCGTCCTTGAGGACCTAAACACTGCAAAATTCCTCGACTATGCCCTCCTCGGCCGAAGGTACAATCGATATAAATCCCGTCAGGTTTTATCTTCAAGCCTTGCAAAGATTCAGCAAATAAAACGGATAAATGCTCCATTAAAATGAAAGACCGCTTAATTCTTCTAAATCAGCTTCTGAAATATCGGCAGCCGACATCAAATCATTTTCTTTAGCTTCCCAGGCTTTTTCACTCCAGATTTCAAATTTATTTAACTGGCCGACCAATACAAGGTGTTTTTCCATGCCGGCAAACTGTCTCAATTTATCAGACAGTAATAATCGACCCTGTGCATCCATATCCGTTTCTGTCGCATAACCAATTACAAAGCGACGCAATCTGCCAGCCATCTTGTTTACATTGGAAAGTTTGCTAATTTTCTGCTCCAGTTTGTCCCATTCAGTGATCGGGTATAACCAAAGACAACCCGGTTCGCCTACACAACGTTCATCAACAGCAATCGTTACAATCATTTTTCGCTCGCAACTTTCCTGTAACTCCGCACGGTAACGTGTAGGAATTGCGATTCGCCCCTTAGCGTCCAAATTGATTGTTGTTACCCCACGAAACACAAATCGCCCCTAATCAAACAAAATTTTCCCTTTCTCACCACTTTTCTCCACTTAGACACAACTATAGATTTCTATTTATTCTCAGTCAAGACCGATTATCATTAAAATCTTGCTTTTTCCTCAATGGCTTAGATGCATTTCTATCTACACACTAATAAATCGAATTATGATAAAAAAAAATATTTTTCTTATCATGTGCTTAGTGAATTAACTTAATCATTCACTTAATGTTGATAGCAAAATAATTTAATTAAAGAAAACAACAAAATGAATTTTTTAAATCTAAATCACCGCACTTTTTACCTTAAAAATTTCAGTTAATTTTCATTACAAATTAACAATCAGTAAATGCGTTTTATATATCT
>SPJJ01023090.1_pt1 | contig 20894 bp, 16 predicted proteins | sample 3741741 | NCBI WGS metagenome assembly SPJJ01 (sample SAMN10925908, study PRJNA522277) | cold seep metagenome | isolation source: Elba SIP-enriched marine methane seep metagenome, extraction at timepoint T1 | place: Italy: coast of Elba, Mediterranean Sea | collected 2014-05 | reverse complement strand
CGTGACGACGACCTCGGTCAGGCCCCAGGCTGCGAGGCGGCGCAGGTCCGTCGCGTGCTCGAACTGGACCATGCGAATGGCGTCGCTGCCCTGAGGAACGACGGCCGCGACGGCCGCGAAGAGCGCTAACGCGGTGGTTAACAGCGCGGTGGTGCGCGGCGAAGAGATCGCCAACCAAAGGCGGTCGATGGGGTGCGCCGAGGTGCTCATGAGCCTTTGTCCTTCGTCGAGGAGTGGTTCACACGTTTGACCCAGGTCGCGAAGTCGAAGGCGCGCGTGCTGGGCGTCTCGCCATCATGGCAGCCGCGGCAGGTCGCCTCCTTAACCTTTTCAAGCCCCAGGAGCGTGCGCAGCTTTTCGTCCTTCATTACGTACTCGGGCGCGTACAGAGAGCCCGCGCCGTGGCAGGACTCGCACTGCACGCCGCTGAGCGCTGGATCGGTCTTGGTGGGCGCGGTGGTGTGGCAACTTCGGCAGACCGGATCGCGCTGCTTAGGGGCCGATAGGCGCGCCAGGGCTTGGGCGTGCGCGCTGCCCTTCCAGTCCTGGTACTCTTTTTCGTGGCACGTGCCGCAGCGCTCGGCGCCAATGGGCTCGGGCGCGGCCCATGCCGATGCGCCCATCAACGCCATGATGCCCGCCAGTTGCAGCCTTAGGCCCCACCCTGCCATGGCAGGACCACACAACGGCCCCAGGGCGCAGTCAAGCACACCTCGTTTGACACCATCGCCGGGGGGTGCGAACCCTTCGAGTCAGGCGCCCTGAGATGCAGCTACTCGGCCTCACCGGGGGCATCGGCTCCGGAAAATCAACCGTCGCGCGCATGCTCCGTGAGCTCGGCGCGGTCATCATTGATGCGGACCAGCTGGCCCGTCAGGCGGTCGCCCGCGACTCGCCCGGCCTGCAAGCGGTGGTCGAGCGCTTCGGCGCCCACCTGCTGACCCCACAGGGCGAGCTCGACCGGCCCCAGCTCGGCGCATTGGTCTTCAGAGATCCTGAAGCGCGACGAGCGCTCGAAGCGATCGTGCACCCCCAGGTGGCTCAGCTCGCCCAGCAGGGCATCGCTGCCGCCACCGCCTCCGGAGCGCCCCTGGTGGTCTACGATGTGCCCTTGCTCTACGAAAACGGCCTCGACGCGGGGCTGCAGAGCATCGCGGTCGTCAACGTGAGCCCGGCGACGCAGCGCCAGCGCGTCGCCGGTCGTGACAACCTCCCCAAGCAGCAGATCGAAGACCGGATCGCGGCCCAAATGCCCCTGGCCGAGAAGGTCGCGCGCGCGCACTATGTGATCGACAACGATGGCCCGCTGGAGGCCACCCGCGCTCAGGTGCAGGCGCTCTTCGAGCGGCTCACCCAGGAAGGATCACAATGACCCTGCCCCGCCACGCTCTGATTACCGGATTCCCGGGCTTCATCGCCCGGCGACTGGTGCGCAAGTTGCTTTGCGCGGACGACGCGCTGCGCATCACCGCGCTTGTCGAACCCAGCCAGCAGGTGCACGCGGAGAAGGCCCGGCAGGCGCTGGATGAGAGCACCGGAGACCCTCAGGTCTCCGCGCGCCTTCATACCGTGATGGGAGATGTCAGCGCGATTGACGTGGGCCTTTCCGGTGCGGAGTTCCGCGAACTCACGCAGTCCGTGACCGAGATTCATCACCTCGCCGCCGCCCACGCCCTGGCTGCGGAGCGCCGCCATGCCGAGCGGGTCAACGTGCACGGCACCAGCAACATGCTCGCGTTTGCCCGGGCATGCACAGCGCTGGAGCGCTTTGTGCACTTCTCCAGCGCCTACGTCTCCGGCAACCGGACCGGCGTCATCATGGAGGACGAGCTGGAGTCGGGGCAGTCCTTCCGCAACGCGTATGAACGCACCAAGCACCAGGCGGAAGTGCTCGTGAACCAGGCCGCCGCGGATGTGCCGATCACGGTCATCCGCCCCGCCGGCGTGGTGGGGGACTCCAGGACGGGTGAGATCGACCGCTTCGACAGCGTCTACCACCTCGGCATGTTGATGATCGCCTCTCCGGCCTCCGTGCCGGTGCCGCTGAGCGGCGAAGGCTTCGCGCCGCTGAACATGGTGCCCGTGGATTACCTGGTGGACGTAGTGCACGCGGTCTGCGCCCAGTCATCCACCCTCGGACAGACCTTCCATGTGGTCGACCCGAACCCCCTGTCCGCTCGTCGGATCTATGAAGTGGTGGGCGCCCGCGCCGGCCGCAAGCTGCCGCGCTACCAGGTCCCCGCCAACCTCACGAAAGCGTTATTGCGTATCCCGGGGTTGGAGCGGCTCGCCCCGGTGAGCCATCAGGCCATCGATTACCTCAACCACATGGCCTTTTATAACTCGCGCAATACCCAAGCCGTCATCGAAGGCACCGGCATCACCTGTCCGCACTTTGAAGACTACGTCGATACGCTCATCAAGTACGTGCGTGACTACTTCGAGCGCGCCTCAGCCTGAAGCCTGCGCTGTCGCCCTGCGGTGATCTGGTACAGCAGCCCCATAGCTGCGCCGAAAATGAAGCCGCCCAGGTGAGCAAACCAGGGCACATCGCCCGTCAATCCTACTTGCAGTTCGAAGTATCCATTGAGCAGCTGCTGTAGGCACCACACGCCCAAAAAGACCACTGCCGGGACCTCGATGAACGTCAGGAAGATGAAAACAGGAAACAGTGTGACGACCCGGGCCGTAGGGAAGATGACGATGTACGCCCCCAGAACGCCTGCGATGGCTCCCGCGGCCCCGATCATGGGCTCCAGCGCCCCCGGGTCGGACAGGTAATGTCCCAGGACCCCGGCCAAGCCCGCCATCAAAAAAAACATCAGGTACAGCACCGCGCCGAAGCGGTCTTCGAGGTTGTCGCCGAACACTCTGAGGTACAGGAGGTTGCCGAGGATCTGCAGCCAACCGCCATGCAAGAAGATGCTTGTGAGCGCGTGCTGCGCCGACGCCCACAGGCCCGCTGGAGTGTCGGCCTGCACGGCGCTGAGCAGGTCTGCGCTCACGAATCCGTGCCGCTGCACGAGGTCCCCCACATCCCGTTGTACGCTGAACAAGAACAGGAACAACGCGGCGTTGACGGCCAGCAGTCCGTAGTTGACCCAGGGTACTCGGACCCGCGGGTTGATGTCCCGGACAGGAATCAGAGCCCGCCGTGGCTACCACGTGTGCGCGCAATTTCGAAGGGATTGCCGAGAGTACAGACCAGGTGTACACCGAGCGGCGTGCGGCAATTCAGCAAGCAACTCGGGCTGTTGGTCGTGGCGCTGCTCGCGACGCTGACGCCCATCGATGACGCTCAGGCCCAGTCGCTGACGCTCAACGCGCGCACGATTTACCACGCCTACCAGATACCGCTTTGGCCCGGCCAGAACGCCGGCAACCGCAACCTGAACCGCTTTTACCAAACCCTCGATGTCGGCGGCTGGTCATTGGGACCAACCGGCCAGATCGATGCCGTCGTGTCGATGCGCTACGACACGGATTTTGGCACCGGGTTTCGGGTCGACACGCCCGCTCAGGCCGGCATTCCCGCGACAGACGGGCGCAATGACGTCGACCTCATGTACGCCTACGTAGACTGGCGGAATATTGTGAAAGGTCGCTTGCACGCCCGCATAGGCCGCCAAGTGCTGGTGGATGACCTGGCTTGGTACAGCATCGACGGCATCAAGCTGAGCCTGACCCCGTGGCGCTCCGGCCGAAGCTCGGTGGATGTGCAGCTCTATGCCGGCTTGCCCGTGCGCTTCGACGTGGTCTTTTCATCCGAGCCCTTCCTCAACGACGGCTCCCAGGTCGACGATGAAGCCGCCTTGCACGGACTGGTCTTCGGCGGCAGCACCCGTCTTCAACTGCTGTCTAACTTGCACTTTTCCCTGTCCTACCGGCAGGAGCTATCCTTTCGATCTGATACCCTGCAGGCCTTCAACGGGGCCGTGGGCGCCGAGGCCTCCGCAGGCAGCATGGGCCTTCAGGAGTCTCGCTTGGGCCTGTCCGGCGGCTACGCGCTTAACAGCCTGGGCGTCGACCTATACGGCAGCATGATCTGGGATGCGCTTGTCGGAGCGCTAGAGCAGGCCCGCGCCGGCGTGGGCTATCGCCCCATGGCTGGGGTGCACGCGCAGCTGGAGTACCTGCGGGTGCGACCCCGCTTCGCGGGCGACTCGATCTTCAACTGGTTCAACATCTTTGGTTATGACCGTGGGCGGGCCCAGGTCTCGGTGGAGCTCATCAAAGGCCTCACCGTGCAGGGCGGCTACGTGCTGCAGGTCTTCGGGGGCGGCCCCACCGGCGACTCGGGCGATACCTTCGCCGGTTCGGACCTGCACCACGGCCCATCCCTGGGCGCCACCTACCGCAACTCACGTTTCGGCGCGGGGGTGTACGGCGAGGCGGCCACAAATGCTGGTGGAGAGTACGCCTACGGCGGCAACTACCGCCTCGCCTGGCTCTTCGCAGACGTCGCCTTCTTCGACCGGCGCTTTGTGGCCGACACCCGCCTCAGCGTCACCAGCGTGCAGGATGACTGGTTTGACGACATCAACACCGGCAACGTCGCGCCGGTTAATACATCCTGGATGCTGTCCCTGGGCGGCCGCGCCCGCATTACAGACTTTTTGAGCACCCGCTTGATGTTCGTGAAGAACTTCGGCGCCGAGCTCGAGGGTGGCTACCGGCTCTATAGCGAGCTGGCGGTCAACTACTGAGGCCCCCCGTGAATCGTGCAGCACACTACATGAAGCTGGCTTGCCTGGGACTGCTGGGCCTGGGCGCCATGGGCGCGGTCTTCTTCGAGGCGGGCCCGGATGAGGTCATCTATCCTCGACAGATCATCCCCCTGAAGTTTGATCACGCCTTTCACCTTCGCAGCTCGGATGACGCCAAGGGCATCGAGGGGGCAGGCCTGGGTTGCGATGACTGTCACGAGAACATCGCGGAATCCACACGCTCCTCGGACCGCGACATTCCCAACCACGATACCTGCGAAAACTGCCACGACATCGACGCCACGGACGCCCCGACGGAGTCCAAGCAGTGCACGATGTGCCACGCGGATTTGGCGGCCAAGACAACGACCACGGCAAAGGGCATGTCCCTGCCCTCGCCGAACATCATCTTCAGTCACGCCGCCCACGTCAGCGCCGACGTCGCCTGCGTGCAGTGCCACAAAAACGTGCCCCAAAAGGGCCTGGCGACCCGCGACGACTACCCGACGATGGACCGCTGCATCGAGTGCCATGAGGCAAAGCCCGCGCCCACGACCTGCACCACCTGCCACCTGTCGACACCGACGGGACGGGTGCGCACGCAGTACGCCGAGGGACAGCTCAAGCCGAACCGGCTCTTCGTCGCCGCCATCCACGACAGCACCTTCCTGAAGTCCCACGCTGCGCCTGCGCAGCGGCAGCCCCAACTGTGCGACAGCTGCCACCAGGAGAAGGACTGCTTGCAATGCCACGACGGCGTGGGGCGGGACGCGCGCTACCACCCCGGGGATTGGATTGCCGTGCACTCCTTGCAGGGGCGCAAGGACGACTTCCGCTGTCAGTCCTGCCACCAGCTGCAGAAGTTCTGCACCGATTGCCACATCCGCACCGGCATCGCGGCCGCCGGCCTCGATGTGGCGCAGCGCTTCGAACGCGGCACCATCCGCCGAGGTCCCAACGAAGCTGGCACGATCGTGCCTCAGGGGCCGCACCCGATGGCCGCCGATGGCTGGTTGGAGCCGGCGAGCCGCAATTTTCACGGCTTTCACGCGCAGCGGAACATTCGCGCCTGCGCCTCCTGCCACCAAGAACAGTTCTGTGTGAGCTGCCACGTCAGCGGCTTTGGCACCGTAGAGGGCGACCAAGGCACCAACCCCCATGGCCCCAACCCGGGGCGCCTCAAGGGCAATACCGCCAGCAAACGCAACGCCCGCGCCTGCCTCAAGTGCCACAGTCCTTCAGACCCGCGCTGGCGCTAATAGGAGTACCTCATATGGCTGATTCCGAGATGAAGACCCGCATGCACGCTGTGCGGCGCCACATGGCCCGCATGGGGGTGGACGTAATCATCGTGCGCTCCACCGATCGTTTCTTGAATGAGTACGTGCCGACCAGCGAATCGGCGCGCGTTTGGATCACAGGCTTCACGGGGTCGATGGGTGAGGCCATCATCACCGCGGACGCAGCCTACCTTGCGGTCGATGGCCGCTACTGGGTGCAGGGTCCCAAGGAGACCGATGCGGACATCTGGACGGTCGTGAAGGTGCCCATGGGGACCGCGCTGGACGTCAGTCTGGCCCAGACATTGGCCGATCTCGCCGTCAGCGCGAAGCCGAAGAAGCTGCGCATCGGCTTCGAGCCTGAGCGCATCACGCTCAACGCGCTGCAGCGCCTCAAGACCGCAGTGGGGCCAGGCTGCACCTGGAAGCCGCTCTTTCCGTCCCCAGTGGAGCAGGCGCGGGGCGCAGGACGTCCTGCGGGCCAAGCGCCGGGTCTTCGGCTCGTCGACGAAAAGAAGGTCGGCGCCACAGTGCGCGACAAGCTCGACGCGCTGACCCCCAAGCTGCAGGCCGTCGGCGCCGACGCGCTCTTGGTGCAAAAGCTCGACGATATCGCTTACCTGAGCAACCTGCGGGGCACGGAGCTGCCCTATCAAGCGACCTTCAAGAGCATCGCCCTGGCCACCAAAGAGACCCTCTTCATCGGCATCGACCCCTCTACGGTGCCGAACGCGGTGCGCGTAGCCCGCGATGACGTGCTCTTCATGCCAGAGGCGGAGCTGTTCACGCTCGTCGGCAAAAAGGCCAAGCGCAAGGCCGTCCTGCTGGACCCTAGCCAGAACACCGAGCGCGTGCGTGCCCAGGTCGAGGCGACGGGAGCCCGTATCGTGCTCGGCGCCACGCCGGTCGCCGCGATGAAGGCAGCCAAGAACGCTGGCGAGCAGGCTTGCATGCAAGATGCCTTTCGTCGGGCCGATACCGTGGTCGCGGAGGCGATCAAGTGGGCCTGCACCGAGGTTGTCGCCGGACGCCGGGTCACCGAGCGCAGCTTTGCCGACAAGGTGACCGAGCGCTTTGAGGCCCACGGGGCCGTCGGCCTGTCCTTTTCCATCATCAGCGCTGCGGGCAAAAACGGCGCCATCGTGCATTACAGCGACCCGAGCCCGCGCCGCGCGCTCAAGCGGGGCGAGCTGATGCTGCTCGATACAGGGGGTTACTTCGAAGAGGGCTATGCCACGGACCTGACACGCACGTTCTTGGTGGGCGGGCCGCGCGACAAGGCCACGGAGCAGCAAAAGTACATCTACACCTTGGTGCTCAAGGCTGCGATTGCGGGCATGAGCGCCGTCTTTCCCAAGGGAACGCTCGGCGGCGCCCTCGATGCGATCGTGCGCGCCCCGATCTGGGCCGAGGGCCTCGACTTCGCACATGGCACGGGACACGGCGTGGGCATCAACGTGCACGAGTTTCCGCCCAGCGTACGCCCCGGCGCGGTCACACCGCTGGAGCCCGGCCAGATCTTCAGCATCGAGCCCGGACTCTACATGCCCAAGTTTGGCGGGGTGCGCATCGAGAACCTCTGCACCGTGGAGCCGGTGCCCAAGAACAAGGGCTTTTTGCGGGTCAAGCCCCTGACCTTTTCACCGCTCGACAAGCGTCTGATCGATACCAAGCGCCTCACCGCGGCAGAAAAAGCCTTCCTCAAAGACTTCGCCGCCGCCTACGTGCCCGCGGTCTGAGCGCTAGCGCCGGGGCACGCCCGACGCTCTGCAAACCCACCTCAGCCTCTGCTTGGCGCTCTACGGGTGGGCCGCGGCGCACATCGTCTCGTCATAGTAGGCGACGTCCGGCGTGCAAGCCAAGTAGCGCCCCTCGCCCTCCGCCTCGAACACGCTCTGCAGGGGTGCGGCCTCATCCAGCATGTGCTCGACGTAATCCCGGATGTTCATGGCCCCACTGCTGGTGCTGATCTCCGTGCCCGCCCAAGCCAGGGTTGGGTAGTCATTGATGAAGACGGAGGCCAGCTCCTCCTCGGTGAACTCACCAAAGCCGGGGATGGTCAGGCAGTGGCTATTATTCGTCTCGCGATAAAACGGCATGAAGTAGCCCAGGTTGGCTTCGGCATCGAATTGCGCCTTGAGCAGCTCCGTATCATCCCACCAAAGCGAGTAGACGGCCGCGCGATCGCGCCACTCGGTCTCGACCAAGCCCAAGTCTCCCAGACCTGAACCGTCGCCGTAGATTTGAATGGTGTCGGACTTCGGCTCTACTGAATAGAAGCGCTCGTAGGAGTAGAGCGAATAATTGTAGTCCAAACGGAAGTGGGTGTGGGCGAGGCGGTCTTGAGGATAGGTGGACGCCAGCACCTGACCCAGTTGCCCAAAGTCCGCCATGAGGACTTGCGACATCGGGGCCGAGGCAAGAAGCGGATCCGAGTTCCAAGACGCGCGCACTCGGTTGTGTAGCGGCAGCGACCGAGAGGTCATGGCTTGGTCCGGGAAGATCGGCCCGGAGTCGTTGAGCAAGAAGCCCCGGTCTACGTTCAGCCCGCTGCGCAAGTAGTGGTAATTCGTGACCGCGCCTGCGCCGCCCGCGCTGCACCCGCTGACGAACATCTTCGGGATGGAGTCGAACATGCCCGAGAGCATGTCCACGGTCTGCAAGACGTTGCGGTGGCCGGCGTGATGAAACTCCACCGAGGGCTCTACCGCGTTCGGGTCATCGTAGGTCACGGTGGTATCACCCGTGAACACATCCCCGGTGCAGTACGGCATGAAGACCTTGTTCCAGTCCGCCATGGGATTGACGCGGCTGTCGTTATTCAGCAGCGGGTAGACCAGATCGACGGGCACCGAAAAGCCCCCGAAGTTGGCGTGCGCCGTGGCGTGGGTATCCGCGAGGCCGTTCCTATTTGCCGCCGAGCGCACACCCGTTCCCGTGCAGCTGGCGTAATCCCAACACGCGCCACCGCCCTCGAAGAAGAAGACCACGTTGTCCGAGGTCGAGCTGAAGTTGATGAAGACCTTGTACTGAGAGCCATCCGCGCAGACGGCCCCTGCGGGCTCGAACTTCTCCCAGCGCCCAAACGAGGGCGGCACAAAACCACCCGCGTCAACTTCGCCTGCATCGAGCGCCTCACCGCTATCAGCCAGCCCCGCGTCCGCCGCGGCGTCCGCTGCGCCCGCATCAGGCGCGGGCCCACTGTCGACCTGCGACACGCCGGTATCAGAGGCGACCCCGGCGTCGGGGTCGGCGCCCGCGTCCATCGATTCGGAGCCGGAACAGGCGGAGATCAGGCAGGCGCTCAATAGAGCGGGGCCGAGCTTTGAACGCGACATCATCGCGTCAACGTAGCACGGCCCAGGGGGATGTCGTCTACAGGGCCCCTGCGACGCGGTCCGCAACCTGCGCTGCGGTCAGACCGAAGTGCTCGTAGACTTCACCCGCGGGGGCGGATTCGCCGAATGTATCCACACCCAGGTTCAAACCCCGCCGCCCGGTAAGCTGCACCCAGGGGCCGGAGATACCGGCCTCCACGCTCACCTTTAGGGTGCCGCTGCCCAGCACCGCAGCCTGGTAGGCCTCGTCCTGCTCCCAAAAGAGGTCGAGACAAGGCATGGAGACCACTCGGCAAGGCACACCCCGCGCATCAAGCAGCGCCGCCGCCTCCACCGCGAGTCCGACCTCGGAACCCGTGGCAATGAAGGTCACCTTGCTATCGGCGGCCTCCTGCAGCACGTAGCCGCCCTTGTAGACATCGCGCGGATCAAATCCTTCGCCCCGGGTCAGCTCCGGCACACCCTGACGGGTATAGGCCATGACGTGCGGTCGAGGCTCGCCCTCGCCCACCGCGTAGCACCAGGTCATGGCGGTCTCTACGGCGTCTGCAGGGCGCCACACGTACAGCCCAGGAATCATGCGTAGGGCCCAGACATGCTCCACGGCCTGGTGCGTGGGGCCGTCCTCGCCGAGGCCAATGCTGTCATGGGTGAAGATCTGCAGGGCGCGAATCTTCATCAACGCGCTCAGGCGCAGCGCCGGACGGTTGTAATCACTGAAGGTGAGAAAGGTGGCCCCGAAGGGGATGAACGCCCCGTAGAGCGCCAGCCCATTGGTGACCGCGGCCATCGCGTGCTCGCGAATACCGAAGTGCAGGTTGCGGCCCGAAAAGTCTGCGCGTGCGACGGTGCCGCCGCCCTTGATGTCGCTCTTATTCGAGCCGGCCAGATCTGCCGAGCCGCCCACCAGCGCGGGCACCTCGGCGGCAAGGGCATTGAGCGCTTTGCCGGACAGCGCGCGCGTTGCGCCGGTCGCGCCCTTGAGCGCGTCGAGGACCCGCTGATACGCGTCCGTGGGCACCCGCTGCTCCGGGTCGAAGTGGCGCTGCCACGCCTCGGCCCTGTGGGCGTCCTCGGACTTCCACTGTGCAAGCTGGGCTTCCCAGTCCGCCCGGGCCTTGCGGCCGCGCTGCGCGCCTTGCGCAAAGACATCGCGCACAGACTGGGGGATCTCAAAGGGGTCGTGGGTCCAGCCCAAGCGCTCTTTGACCAGCCCACCTTCATCGGCGCCCATGGGCTCGCCGTGGGCCTTGCTCTTATCCTGACGGTTGGGGCTGCCGTACCCGATGTGGGTCTTTGCGAGAATGAGCGTCGGACGCTCCGTCTCATCCCGACCGGCCAGCAAGGCTGCTTTCAACGCAGCTTGGTCATGCCCATCCGGCACGGTGATCGTGTGCCAGCCTTGGGATTCGAAGCGCTGGGCCACGTCCTCCGAGAAGGTGATGTCGGTCTGCCCGTCGATGGTGATGCCGTTATCATCGTAGATGAAGACCAGCTCCCCCAGGCCAAGGTGGCCCGCGATCGACGCGGCCTCACTGCTGATGCCCTCCATGACGCAGCCATCGCCCAAAATGCCGTACACCTTGTGACTGATCGGCTCGAAGTCGCCGCCGCCAAAGCGGGCCTTGGCCATGCGCGCGCCGAGTGCAAGGCCGACTGCATTTGCGAAGCCCTGCCCCAGAGGGCCGGTGGTCGTCTCGACGCCTGGCGTGATACCAAACTCGGGATGCCCCGGGGTCTTGGAGCCCATCTGGCGGAACTGCTTAATGTCCTGCATCGACAGGTCATAACCCGCCAGGTGCAGCGCCCCATACAGCAGCATCGAGCCGTGCCCGTTGGACAGCACAAATCGATCCCGGTCCACCCAATCGGGGCGGTCGGGATCAAAGCGCATGATCTCGCTCCACAGCACCACCGCGATGTCCGCGAGCCCCATCGGGGCCCCGGGGTGGCCACTGTTGGCGGCGTTGACGGCGTCGATAGCCAAAACGCGAAGGGCATGGGCGGCCAGCGTCCCGGCTGGGACTTCAGAAGAACTCACGTTCCCGGGGATAGTGCATCTGGGGGAGCAGCACAATTGCCGCTTGGCACGAGGCGCTTGCCCCTTCAACGGGGTTGTCCGACACTCTGCGCATGCCGTGGCGGCCCATAGGGCGGGCCTTGTTGCTCGTCGCACTGCTGGTCCCCGCCTGTAGGGAGCCTGAGCTGGGGGCTCCGGATGCCCGGCCTAAGGCGGTGGTGATGGTGCCCGAGGTCAAGGTGGTGCCCGCGATCGAGGCCGGTGAGGCGGCCTCACCTCTGCCCGGCACGGATTGTCCCCTTGCCCCCAGCTGGACCCGCCTCAAGCCCTGCTCAGACAAGGGCTGGAGCTACGCCCAGGGCGAGGCGCCCGTCGGAATCAACCCCAGCCTCGCCCGCAGCCGCGCCGGGCTTCAGGCGCGCTGGGCACTGGCCGAGGCGCTCGGCCTCATCCGCGAGCACCGCGCCCAGCTCAGCGGGGCTGAGGTCCCCGAGCTGTACGCCTGCGAGGGCACGATGTACGCCCTGGCCCGCATGAAGACCTCCGATTCCGGCGCCCTGCCAAGCTGCGGAACCACTTTGGACAGCCACGCGGTGCCCGCCGAAGGCTGTCCCGTGTGGACTCGAGGTTTGGCGTGGACCGAAACAGATGGCCTCGTGGGCATCGCCCAGGTCGACGCGATCAAGAGCCCCTCGCTGGCCCGCTCCAGCGTGCTGGGCCGAGCCCGCCACGCTGCGAGCCAGCTCATCGTGATGAAGCTGGACGAGCGTGATGGCAAGCTCAGCAGCTTCACGTCGAGCCGCCCCTTGGTGACCCTCAACGAGGCCGTCGTTCAGTGCGATGGCGCGTTTTGGGGACGCGTCAAGATCGCCGCCCCTAAGCCCTGAGCATACGCGCCATGCAGGAACGCGTTCTCACCCGAGACTTCGGTCTCGTCACCGCCGCCTATTTTCTTCAAGCCTTGGGCTACGCCTCGATGGTCCTGCTTCCGGTCTACCTGGACCACCTCGACGCGAGCCGAACGGAGATCGGCCTCATCATGGCCTCCGCGTCCCTGTCGGGTCTGCTCGCTCGACCCGGCGTCGCCTGGATGCTGGACCACGTGGGCTATCGGGCCACCGTTGTCGCGGGCACGCTCACGCTCAGCCTAGGCATGGTCTCCTTTTACTTCGTGCGGGACGTCGGATGGCAGGCGCTGCTGGCACGCATGGCGGTAGGCGTGGGCACGGGCTCGCTCTTCACCGCGTACTTCGCCCTGGCCTCCCGCATCGTGCCCGCGAGCCGGCGCACTCAGGGCCTAGCCCTGTTCGGCATATCGGGACTGGTCCCGCTGGTGGTCAACCCTCTGGCTCAAAGCTGGGGCATAGCGCCGGTCGATCTTAGGCTCTTCTTTCCCGTTATCGGGGTCGCAACTCTGCTTTCGCTCGTGCCCATCGTGCCCCTGCGCAACCCCAAGTCCGAGGGGCCGGTCGAGCGCCCCACTTGGCAAGCCACCCTGCGTGCGCTCCGGCAGCCCGCCCTGCGCCCTGTCTGGCTCGCCACCATCGCCCTCGCCGGCTTCGCGGCCAGTTTCATGACCTATGTCACCGTGGTCGCGGCCGCCCGAGACGTGCCCAACCCGTCGAGCCTGTGGTTCGCCTACGCGGGTGGCGCAGCCCTGGTGCGTCTGGGGTTTGGAGGCGTCGCGGAGCGCATGGGACCGAGCCGACTCGTCGCCCCAGCCTTCATCATCTTCTGCGCCGCCGGCGTCGCGGCGGCCACCGCGGAGTCCTCAACGGCCTTCTTTGCCGCTGGCCTGCTCGCAGGCCTTGGACACGGCGTCGGCTTTCCGGTGATCACCAGCCTGGCCGTGTCGCGCACGCCCGAGCACCTCAGAGGCGCTGGAATGGCGACCCTCACGGGGTTCTGGGAGCTCTCCACCCTGACGCTGACGCCGATGTTTGGGCTCATTTCAGACCACGTCGGCGACCGCGAGATGTTCTTTGCGCTGGCCAGCCTAGCGTTGGGCACGGCGTTGACGTGGGGCCCTTTGGAGCGGCGTCACCCCGTCACGAAGGCCTCAGCAGCGCTCGGCGAATAGCTCTGCTTCTTTACACTTGGGGCACAGAGACTTTCCAAGGGCCACCTTGGGCTGCTCAGAGTTCCGCAACTCTTCCTGCAGGCGGGTGAGCGCCTTGACGATGCTGTTGACGCGCACCCGGGCCCCAGTGGTGGGATCCGCCGGCGGGCGTCCCAAGTTCGCCACGTCGAAGACCACCGACACGGGCACCTCGCCCCCAGACGCTGCGAGGGCCCGCGCCACTGCCGCGCGATCCTCGCCCGCGCGAAGCCGCACCACGCTCACGAGCTTTTGTAGGTCAGGGTTCCAGTAGGGACGGTGCTCGGCCACTAAGGCCAAGGCGCCGTCCGCATGGCCCAGGGTGACCTGCCCAAAATCGGCCTCACAGTGTCCGCAGCGCACGTGCACGCGATGCTGGGCGATGGCCTCGTCACGCACCCAACGCATCCACGGCTGGGTTTGCACGTCGGCGATGTCTCCAGATTGCAGCGGGGCCCGGCCGACATCCGCAGTGGAGGGGCGCGCGCTGAGCTCTGCATCGAGCAGACGCGCCACCTCCTCGGCCGCCGACACCGCCGCCAGATCCGGCGTCTGCTCAAAGTCGCTCACCGGAGGCTCCGCATCCACCGGCTCGAGCATCGGGATGAGCAGATCGGGTTCGGGGGCGGGCGCCACATCGACCGAGGCTGGCGGAGGCGGTGGAGGTCCGGGGGGCGCAACCGGCGCGACGTCCCCGGTCTCGACTAGGCCAAGATCGAGCACCTGTGGCGCGGTGGAGGTCATCGGCGGCGGGCCCGGTTTCGCGCTGGGCGCTCGGGGCGGCGGAAAGCGCGCCGGAGGCTCGCCGTACCCACCGGCGGCCGGCGGCGTCACCGGGTCCACCCCTTTGGGCGGCGTCGACCAGGTCCAGCGGTTTCGCGCGCTGGCGGGCGCGTCCGGGATCTGCGGGCCTGGCAACAAATCGATGCTGATGCCGCCGGAGCCGCCGGGCACTTCCGACGGCAGGGGCAGGTCACCGCTGGGCACCGCCAAAGCGGCGAGCTCGGCGGGGGCCTCGGCCTCAATCGTCGCTGCGCCATCGCTGCTGAGGCCCACCTTTTCGCCCCAGGGCCGGGGATCATCGGCGGCCTCCGCAGGCATGGGCACGGCCACCGGGCCCGTGCCGCCCTCCGCCCCGCTGGTCAACTCGAAGTCCAGGACCATCCGATAGTCGCTGACGTCATCCCAGCTAAAGCGCGCGCTCTCATCGAGGGCGATCGAGTCCAGCTCGATGTCGATCGAAAAGTCGGCGGAGGGCTCGGGGGCCTTGGCGGCACGGTGCGGTCGGGACGGCGACACAGGCTCCGGCGCGACCGGCTCTGCGCCCGTATGGACAAAGACGCTGAAGGCCTCCAGCTGCTCTGCGTCAGGGGCGGCAAAGCGCACATCCATGCCCTTGGGCGGCTCCCGGCAGACCCGCGCCACCTCGCCGTCGATCAGGAACTCATTTTCGCTGTCGGGGTGCACCACGACCAAGGTCACGGGCGCGCCTTCCTCCTTGAGCAAGGGCGTGGCCATGTACAGGCCGCCCTTTTTGAAGTTGCGCTCCGCGAACTCTTGCAGCCGCGCCTGGTCTCTCAGCTTGACCAAGAAGGTGGCGCGTTCGGGGTGCTCATCATGATCCAGCGCAGGCGGAGGCGTCGCCCCCGTGATGAAGTGATCCCAGTGGGACTTGGCGGCGGCGGACAGCGCGAAGAACTGGATGCCGGCGCCCTGGGGTTCTTGAAGCCGCACAACGAAGCCGGTCGCCGACAGCGGACCGGTAGGTAGGTGCAAGACAAGCTGCACCAAGAAACGTTCTTTGAGCGGGGCTTGTGTCACCAAGAAGAAGCCGTGCCGGCTCACATCCTTCGTGCGGCCGGTATAGCTGGACTGCCCATCTCGGACCTCCACCCTGAGCTCACACGCCCTGCGCTGACTCCTTCTCTGCTCCACGGCCTACTGTGAGCACATACGGTCCTTGAACGCGGGAATCGACGGGTTTTTTGCCGGCGACTCAACTGGACCCGGGTTTGGGGGTCTTCACATCCATATAGAAGGAGCGCCCGCGCACGTTCTCGTCGACGCGCAGCGGCTCCATCAGGCGCGGGAAGGCGCGCTGCTCGCAGTCAGCACGCTCGCAGACCCGACAGGCCACACCAATGGGTACGGAGGTCTTGGGGTTCTCAAGGTCGATGCCGTCTGCATAGACGAGCTCCGGCGCGTAGCGCACATCGCAGCCAATGCCCACCGCGTGCAGGGCGTGGGGCGCATGAAACCCGCCCGAGTTGTCGCGCACCGTGCGGGCCACGCAAAAGAAGGTGGTCTCATCCGGCATCTGACTCACCTGCACACGCACCATCGCGGGCGTCAGGAAGGCGGCGTGTTCGTTCCATCGCGGGCAGGCCCCCGCAAAGCGGGCAAAGCGAAAGCCGGAGGCCGAAAAGCGCTTCGAGATGTTCCCGGCCACGTCCATGCGCACCAGGTGAAAGGGGATGCTCTCGGCTCCCGGGCGCCTCAACGTCGTCAGCCGGTGGCAGACCTGCTCAAACGAGCTTCGAAAGCGATGACCGAGCAGCTCGATGTCAAATCGCAGAGCCTGGGTAGCCTCTCGAAATGGCCCGTAGGGCATCAGCACGGCCCCTGCGAAGTAGTTGGCCAAGGCCACCCGGCACAGGGCGCGCGCATCCTCTGTGGTGAGGTGCCGGTCCTTGGCGAGCCGGTTCAGCACCTCGGAGCTGTCCAGCAGTCCAATCTGATGAGCGAGCTGAAAGTTGCGACTGCGGGGCGCGAGGATCTCCGACAGGTGCAGGGTGTGCTTGTCGGGGTCGTAGCGACGCACCGTAGCCCCCAGAGCCTCAGAATCGCTGATCTGCACGTCGATGCCGTGGACCTGGTCGAGGTAACTCACCAGGCCTCGGTACATGTCCTGCCCGTCGAGGCGGGCGATCTTCCACAGCATCTCCGCCGCGTCCTCAAGGTCTGGGAAGTAATTGCCGTGGCGTTGAATGAGATCGCTGACCTGCTCGGAAGGTAGGGAGGCGAGCCCCACGTTATCGCCGTCGAGGTCATTCGTGACCTGGGAGGCCAGACTCGCCGCGCCGTCCCTGGCCGCGCGATAGGCCTGGTACAGGGTGATGACCGCACGCGCGATCTGAGGGCTGTTATTGGCCAGTTCCCGCACGTCCGTGCTCACGAGTTCGTGCACGTCGAACATGGGGTCGCCCAGAGCCTCCAACAGATCCCCCACGAGTTGGGCCTCGTCATCCTCAGAGAAAGCCTGCAGGTCGAGGTTGAACAGCTGCGCCAATTTGATGAGCAGTTGGGCCGAGAGCGGCCGCCGATTGTGCTCAATCAGGTTGAGATAGCTGGCCGAGATGCCCAGGCGCTGCGCAAGTTGCACCTGTTGAAGGTTCTCGCGGCGCCGTAACGCGCGCACCTTGCCGCCCAGCTTCGCACTCTCTGCCATAGGTTGAGACAGAGGCTCGGCGATACCCGGCATTCTGTCAACGAATGACAGCTGTTACAGCTTTACAGGTATACGTTTGCAGTCGCTAATCTGCTTAACTTCTTGATATCCTTAGATAATTGACTCAACCCGGCTGTTGATTCACAACAGTGCTCAAGCATGAGCCCTTCGATGACAGACCGCGTCACGATTCGAGGACCTCGGACCCCCGAGTTCAACGAAATCCTCACCGACGAGGCGGTGGCCTTCGTCGCCACGCTCGCCGACGCCCTGCGGGGCCGGGTCAAGGAGCGGCTCGCTGCGCGGGTCGAGCGCCAGGCGCAGTTCAACGCGGGCGCCCTGCCGGACTTCCTGCCCGAGACGGCCGAGATCCGCGACGGGGACTGGACCGTGGCGCCGCTGCCCAAGGATCTGCTGGATCGGCGTGTGGAGATCACGGGCCCGGTGGACCGCAAGATGGTGATCAACGCGCTGAACAGCGGCGCGAGCACCTTCATGGCCGACTTTGAGGACTCCAACGCGCCCAGCTGGAGCAACTGCGTCGAGGGGCAAGTCAACCTGCGGGACGCGGTGCGCGGCACGATCACCTTCGAAGACCCGGCACGCGGCAAGAGTTACAAGCTGGGCGCTGAGACGGCCACCCTGCTCGTGCGGCCACGAGGCTGGCACCTGGTCGAAAAGCACTTCCTGCTCGATGGGCAGCCCGTGCCGGCCGGGCTGTTCGACTTTGGCCTGTACTTCTTTCACAACGCCAAGGCGCTGCTCGAAAAGGGCAGCGGGCCCTACTTCTACCTTCCGAAGATGCAGAGCCACCTCGAGGCCCGCATCTGGAATGACGCCTTCGTGATGGCCCAAGAGGCCCTCGGCGTGCCCCAAGCAAGCATCAAGGCCACGGTACTCATCGAGACCCTGCCCGCCGCCTTTGAACTCGATGAGATCCTCTGGGAGCTGAAGGACCACAGCGCCGGCCTGAACTGCGGCCGCTGGGACTACATCTTCAGCTACATCAAGACGCTGCAGAACCACCCGGATCGAGTGGTCCCCGACCGGGCTCAAGTCGGCATGACCCAGCCGTTCATGCACGCCTACTCCCAGCGCGTCATTCAGGTCTGTCATCGCCGGAACGTGCACGCCATGGGCGGCATGGCGGCCCAAATCCCGATCAAGAACGACCCTGACAAGAACGAGGCCGCCCTTGAAAAGGTCCGGCAGGACAAGTTGCGCGAGGTCAAGGATGGCCATGACGGTACTTGGGTCGCGCACCCGGGCCTCGTGCCCATCGCGATGCAGATCTTCGATGCGCACATGAAGACGCCGAACCAGATCGACAACAAGCGCGAAGACGTCAACGTGAGCCGCGAAGACCTGGTGAAGGTGCCTGAGGGCACCAAGACCGAGGCCGGCCTTCGCCAGAACGTGAATGTGGGCCTGCTCTACTTAGAGGCGTGGCTTGGCAACTCAGGTTGCGTGCCCCTGTACAACCTCATGGAGGACGCGGCGACGGCCGAAATCTCGCGAACCCAACTTTGGCAGTGGCAGCGACACGGCGCTGTACTTGAGGACGGCCGCACCGTCACCCGCGCGCTCATCGAGTCCGTGCTCGATGAGGAGCTGACCAAGATCGAGGCCGAGCTCGGCGCCGAGCGCTTCAGCCAGGGCCACTTTGCCGACGCCAAACGACTCTTCTTGCAGGTCTCCGTCGATGAGACCTGCGCCGACTTTCTAACCTTGCCGGCCTACGAGGTGCTCACCTCGCAGACCGCGCGCTAACCCCTGTCCACCCCTGACCGAGGAGCCCAGATGACCAACGCCATGACCGACGCAGACCTCATGAAGAACCGCTTCGACGGCATCAGCCGCAACTACACCGACGCCGACGTGCTGCGCCTGCGCGGCTCCGTGAAGATTGAGCACACCCTCGCTGACCTGGGCGCCAAGCGCCTATGGAAGCTCATGCATGAGCGGCCCTACGTGAACGCGCTGGGCGCGCTCACCGGCAACCAGGCGGTGCAGCAGGTCAAGGCTGGCCTCGAGGCCATCTACCTGTCGGGCTGGCAGGTCGCCGCCGATGCCAACCTCTCGGGCCATATGTACCCCGATCAGAGCCTGTACCCGGCCAACTCGGTGCCGCACGTCGTGCAGCGCATCAACCAGGCCCTGCAGCGCGCCGACCAGATCGAGCACGTCGAGGGCAAGATGAACCGCCACTGGTTCGCGCCCATCGTCGCCGACGCAGAGGCTGGTTTTGGCGGCCCGCTCAACGCGTTTGAGCTGATGAAGTCCATGATTGAGGCCGGCGCAGCCGGCGTTCACTTCGAGGACCAGCTGTCCAGCGAGAAGAAGTGCGGTCACCTGGGCGGAAAGGTCCTTATCCCCACCCAGCAGTTTGTGCGCACGCTGAACGCAGCCCGCCTTGCAGCCGACGTCTGTGGCACCCCCACAGTGCTCATCGCCCGCACCGACGCCGACGCGGCGCGCCTGCTCACCTCGGACATCGACCCGCGGGACCGCGAGTTCTGCACGGGCGAGCGCACCCCCGAGGGCTTTTTCCGCATCAAGGGTGGCATCGAGATGGCCATCGCACGTGGCCTGGCCTACGCGCCCTACGCGGACCTCATCTGGTGCGAGACCTCTCATCCGGACCTGGACGAGGCCAAGCGCTTCGCCGACGGCATCCACGCCAAGTTCCCCGGCAAGATGCTGGCCTATAACTGCAGCCCCTCCTTCAACTGGGAGAAGAACCTCGACAAGGCGACCATCGCGAAGTTCCAAAAGGAGCTGGGCGCTATGGGATTCAAGTTCCAGTTCGTGACCCTGGCGGGCTTCCACGCGCTGAACTACTCGATGTTCGACCTGGCCAAGGGCTACAAGGCCGAGGGCATGACCGCCTACTCCCGTCTGCAGCAGGCAGAGTTCGGCGCCGAGGTCGACGGCTATACCGCCACACGCCACCAGCGTGAGGTCGGCACCGGCTACTTCGACGAGGTCGCGCAGGCTCTGTCCGGCGGCGACTCCTCGACGCTGGCCCTCGACGGCAGCACCGAGGCCGAGCAGTTTTGATTCGGCGGGCGGCTCGCCTCAGGGCTCAGCCTTGAGGCGGCGCTTGGCCCACAGCCACTGCGGCGAGCACCAAAGCCTCGTGTAGCCGGCGTGCACGATCTCCTCGAGCACCGGCTTGGCCTGCTGCGCCGCCCCCGCCTCATGCAATGCCTCGGCGTAGGCAAATAGCCCCTTCACCCGACGGCATAGGTCGCCCTCATCCTCAATCTGGTCTCGCTTCACGATAGCTTGGGCTATCGTCGCCGGTCCCTGCTTCAGCGCCCCGGTCAAAATCTGCAAGCGGCCCTGCAGGACGGCACGCATCAGCAGGATCTCGGGGTTCATCTGCAGCTGTGGGGCGGCCTGTAGCCAATCGAGGTAGGACTTCAGCCGAGAAGGCTCGGGCTCAAGGTCCGCGAGCCGAGCCAGAGCCTGGATCCTCGCCGGCACATCTGCGGCCTCGGCCCAGCGCTGACGCGCCGCACCCAGGGCCTGCAGTGGGGACACAGCCCCGCTCAGCCGGTCTATCTGCGCAAAAAGTCCGGGGGCGTAGGCGCGGCCTGTGCTCGACGTCTCGGCCCACGCGCGCACGTAGGCTCGTGCGGCGCCGTAGCGCTCATCGACGAGACGAGCCTGAGCCCCCAAGTGGGCGGCCCATTCATCAGCCTCGTCGCGCAGCCGAGCCTCATGCAGCACCCTGTCGGCAAGCTCCGTTGCACGCCCCGCGCGCCCAGCGAGGATGTGCGCCGCGATGTTCATGTGAATCGCGTAGCCATCTCGGCTCTGCCGCTCCGCGAGTTCAAACAGGCGAATCGCGTCGTCATACTCATGGGCATACAAGGCCAGCTCTCCGAGCAGAGTTGAGCTGGCATCGTCCAGAGCCCCTAGAGCCCTCAGCCGAGCCTTGGCCCACGAACCCTGGCCTCGCCAAGCCGCAGCCCGAAGCAACCTCGATGCTGCCTGAT
>SPJJ01033187.1_pt1 | contig 20974 bp, 34 predicted proteins | sample 3741741 | NCBI WGS metagenome assembly SPJJ01 (sample SAMN10925908, study PRJNA522277) | cold seep metagenome | isolation source: Elba SIP-enriched marine methane seep metagenome, extraction at timepoint T1 | place: Italy: coast of Elba, Mediterranean Sea | collected 2014-05 | reverse complement strand
GAGCGCTCGCGCTCCGGGAACCTTGGGCGCGGACATGTTGACGAGACGGGCCGCGACGGCTTCCTCGGGCTCCTCGACGCTAAGCAGCTCGCCCGCTCGAATCTTCGCGATGATGGCGTCGACCCTGGCCGCGGTCTGCTCCCATGTCTTGCCTCGAATCTTCGGCATCGCCTCGGCGCACGCAGGGAAGAGTCCTCCCACTGTGAGGCTGAGAGCCTCGGCGCCTGTGGGCTCCTCGACGTCATACGCTCGTACGATTGGCGTTGCGTAGGCCAACCATTGCTCGATGTCGACGACCGAAATGCTCGAACAGTCGGGCGAGGCGCGGAGTCCGTTGCGCACGGTCCCGGGTTCGGTCGCGACCCCGAGGCCTGGCCCGGGCTTCATTTGCGCCGCGACCCACTGCATCGCCTCGGCTTTCGCGGCTGCTTCCGTTTCGAAGTCGAAGCCCTGGGCCTCTTCGAGGCCGTCGGCGTCGTCCTCACCTTCGAGTACGGTCGAGGTCCACACGCGCCAATCCCAGGTGCCGAGCTCGTTCTGCCCGACGATGACGGTGTAGGGGCCGACCTTGTACGCGGCCACGCTTTCGAGCGGCCGCGGACCTTCTCCCGATGGCGGTGCGGTGGTCTTCTTCGTGAGGGCGAAGACGGCGATGATTGCGAGAATCCAGAGCATCAGGAAACCTGTACGTCTTTCGAGTTGGGGCCCGTGATGCCGAAGGCTTGGGCGATGTCGTTTGGTGCGACCGGGCGCCCCTCGGGCGGCGGGATGCGGTCGCGAAGTGACTCGGGGAGACACTCCCAGATGAGTTCGCTGCAGATGGTGCCACGGCGGCGTCCTCCGCCCGACGTCGTGAACAACGCGAGGCCGTCGTACGACTCGCCGACGCGGGAGCGGGCGCACCCGTAGGCCTCGCGGCCTTCGAGTAGGGGGAGGAAGATACGGACGTGGCGCCGCCCCTTGAGGATGTCGGCGAGCGGGCGCCGATGAACGCCGTAGCCCGGCCTGCAGTCGATGCCGACGGGCTCGCCGTCGATGGACTCGCAGGCATCCCACGCAACGTGAGAGAAGCCGAGCGCGCCGCTGCTGGCGTCGATGGCGTTGGACAGGGCTAGCCCGTCGCGCTCGATGAGCAGGATTGAGACCGCACAGTCAGGGCGCACGTCTGCCGACTGCACCGGCTGCCGTCTCCCAACGGAGGCGGCGACCAGCACGGCAGCGAGGAACCCGAGTGCGACGGCCTCGACCATGGCTCAGACCGAGACCAGGCGGCCCATGATGACGGTCGGCCGCTTCGTTCGCTTCGTCGTCTTCTTCTTGGCGCGACGCTTCGTCGTCTTCTTCTTGGCGCGACGCTTCGTCGTCTTCTTGGTGCGACGCTTCGTCGTCTTCTTGGTGCGGCGCTTCGTCGTCTTCTTTTTGGCGCGACGCTTCGTCGTCTTCTTGGTGCGGCGCTTCGTCGTCTTCTTTTTGGTCGTCTTCTTTTTGGCCATCGCTTGTTCTCCTACACGAGGCGTCCCATCACAACGCGCGGGCGTCTCGGCTTTTTCTTTCGCTTGCGTGCGGCATGGCGCCCCATGACGCCGGCCGCTTCTCTGAGTGTGCACGGCTCGGGTGCCGCTTCGAGCTCGAACGCCTCGACAGGCGCGAACTCTCGTTCGCCCTGGGCGAGCGCGGGCCTAAACCCTGGCGAGCCTCGCATCTCGTCCGCCCAGGTCGGGTCGTACTTGTCGCGACACGCCTCGCGCAGACGACGTAGCTCCCCCTCGATGCGCGGGTAGTCGCAAACCATCCCGCCCGTCGACGGGTCCGGGTCGCAGGCGTACGTCGGAACCTTGCTTGGGTCCTTCGCCCACCGCGACCATTCGGAGATGCGAGCTCGAACGTGCTTTCGCTGTGCTGGCGTGAGGCACTTGCTCTTCGCCTTGAACGTCGAACGCAGACGTGCGACCAGTTCGCGAATCTGCTTGCGGTGCTGCTCCGCCCAGAAGAGATTCGCCGCCTCCGGGGACAGGTTGCCGACGTCCTCGGGCCCAACTGCCGCAAGCGGTTTCCAGTAGAGACCGGGGGCCTGCGCCTCGCGACTGCTGAACGGTTCGTAGTAGGGCTCAAGCGAGGACTCTAGACGGCGAACCTCGGACCAGTCGACCGCGTCCCACCGCTTCGGCCTCGTCGCGGCGAACACCATCGCCAACGCGCCCTCAATCTTGCCGCGTGCCGAACGTCGAGCGAGCACGCGCTTCCCCTGGGCTGACTCGGTCGCACGTTTGCCGCGGGCAGTGTCGAGGCCGTCGAGGAAGTCTCGAACACCATCCGAGGGGTCGCGCACGTGGTCGAAGAAGTCGGCGTTCTCCGAGTAGAACTCACGCGCGGCCGCCTTGCCGCTGCTGAACGTCGCGCGAAATGGCGAGCGCTTAGGCATCGTCATCCCCTGCGAGAGCTTCGGCCAGCGCCTTCAGAAGCAACGCGCCGAGGGCGAAGAAAAAGCCGCGCTTGATGCTTTCGGCGGCCGTGCTTTCTCCCTCGACCATCACGACGCCGCACCGCCTTTCATCGCGCGATACATGGCGCCGAGGTCACGCCGCGGAAAGTCAGGCGCCCGACTTGAGAGCCACGACTCCGGCAGCCCAATCGCGCGAAGGTGCTTGCGCCATTTCGGGGACTTCTTGGCGATGCGTTCGAGGTCGTCCATCCCCGCCGGCCACCCCCAGCCCGACCGCAGAGACGCGACGGTGCCCATGTAGCCGCTTCGCTGCTGGAGGCCGCGGGCGAACCCGTACGCGGCCGCCATCGCAAAGGCCGGGTCAAACACCTCGTAGGGGCTCGCGCATGCGAGCTCGGTCCCCTTGAACTGCGACAGGGCGTAGACCGGTAAGAACGCGAACAGACCTCCGCTGCCGAACTCGTAGTGCGATGCAGGGTGCCCGCAGCCCTCCAACCATCCCGCGTTGCGCTCGTATGCAACCGCGGCCGCGCGGGCCTCGGCTTGCTGCAGCCCCGAGCTCGCCCGCGTGTTCGGTCGCGTCCCCGGCGGGAACATGGACGGAATCCCAAGGCCTCGGTCAGGCTGCAACCCGCTCTCCCCGTACGCTACGAACGAGAGGAAATCGATTTGCTCGCGCGTCATCCCGCCGCGGGTGCCGAGCTCGCGCACGAGCTCCAGGCCGCGGCCGGACACCTCGGGCGTCGGCGTATCGCGGTCCGAGCCTCGACGACCGCCCGAGGCGAGCGCCAGCACGAGCAGGACTAGCAGCCCGAGACCCATCAGCCGATTGTCTCCTGCCCAACGTAGTCGGTGATGCGCTTGACGAGCGAGGAGTACCAGGCTCGGAGCTCGGTGCTCCACTCGGACTCGGGGACCGATGCGCACTGGGGGCTCACTTCGTCGAGGATGCGGGCGGCGATGACGAGCGGGTCCCCGACGCCCTCGGTGTCGGTCAGGTAATCGATGAACCCAAGCGCCGTGTTGTCTCGGCCGATGCTCAAGGTCGCATCGAGCGTGGGGGCCTCTTCGGCGCGGGTGTTCATCGTCGACCAGTCGAACGGGAAGAAGTGCCGCCCCTCGGCGACCCGACTGCAATCGGTGTCGATGGCGATGCCGTTGCCTTCGAAGTCGAAGCCCTCGAACGCGGCAGCGCCATCCTTCGACCAGATGCGGCCGCCGTCGTGCTTCTTGCCGTCGGTCTGCGCTTCTTTCCACGTGCGGAGGCTGAGATAGCCGACGACCACGATGCCGGCGAATAGAATCGCGTTCGATTGCTTCACGACAGCCCACCCGTTCCCTTGACGACCCGATAACCGAGGTACCCGACGCCTGCAATCACCGCGATGTTGAGAAGCCCGCTCATGTCGAGCGGAGACGTCTTCGGCTTTCGACCGCCTGGCTCGTCGGGCGGTTTGATGCCGACATCGCCGAGCTGCTTGTCGATGGACTCCATCAGGCACGCGGCGTCCTGACTGATGGCGACCGCTTGGCTGATGGACTGTTCGAGCACGACGCCCGCCCATGTCCCGCCGAGGAGGCCCGGCAACGCGTCTACAGCCTCTGCGGTCACGTTGTACTGGTCGACCAGGGCGTTCGCCGCCTCGGTTTGCTCGCGTGTCTTCTCGGCGGCCTGCAGACGGTCTAGGTGCGTCTTCGCCTTCACTGCGAGCTGATGCGCGAGCGCCCGCCACTCCCCGTAGTCGTAGGGGGTTGCGAACAGGCCGTAGGGGTTCTCGGGCGTGTATCCGCTTCCGGCGGTCACGACCATCTCGGCGTACTTCTTGCCGCACGTCGCCATCATTTCACCTCGATGCTGGCACGCTGGCCACAGCCGCGGGGGCGGGTGCCCTTGGGCTCAGAGTTGGAGCGGTCGCGCACGCCGAGACGCAGCACCCACTTGGGTGGGTGACGCTTGCTCGACCCGTCCGGCCACTTTCCGCCGCCCACTTCGAGTCGGCCTTGGGTGATGGCCTTGAGGTTGAGCCCGGGAATGTAGAGCGTCTCAAAGTGGGACCCGTCGCCGCCTCGGCGAACGCCGTTGGCCTTGTCCGCCGGGAAGCCTCGGTGCATGCGTCGCTGTGCGGCGTTGCCGTTGCGAAGCCGCTGCATGTTGTCGGCGTGCATCTTCAGGAGGCGAATCGCCCGACCGCTGCCCGGTGCAGCGCGTGGCTTGTCGCCGTAGCCGTGGGTGGTGACCGTCGCATCGTTCCAGCTCTCGCAGGTGATGAGGTCCACCATCTTGTACTGCCGCGAGTTGGTCGCGAAGTCGCTGGCGAACGTCAGCGCGTCAGCCGGGCTCATTCCCATCCGCTCAACCGCGGCGGTGTACGCCGCTCCGGTGAGTGCCCGCTTTGCGATGCCTAGCATGATGTCGCCTTGCTGGACCTTGTAGAACGTCCCCGGTGTCGGGTAGCCATCCGGGTTGACCATGTCGTCGAACGCGGGAACCTTCTCGTCGGGCTGAGGCGTGGGTTCGGGCTTCGGCTCGGGCTTGTCGCCGTCGGGGTTTGGCTTGAGACCGTCGGGCCCAACGGGCCCCGGGTCGGGTTTCTCGCCTCCCATGCCGAGCAGGAAGAGCAGGGCGACGCCCAGTAGCGCGATTTCTTCGTCTTTCATCGGCTCATCTCCTCCGTTACGTCTGCGACACCATCGGGAGTCACGACCAGCGCGTGCCAGTACCCATCAGGTGCGTCGTCTCGGTCTTGCTCGACCAGGATGACGCGGTAGGACCACGCCGCCTCTTCGGCTCGCATGCCGTCCATCATGGCCTCTGCGCGAGCTCGGCCGGCGACGTAGGCCGCGGCCGAGTGGCACGACGCCCGCTTGTCCCTGAGAAGCTCGGGGGCCCCGAGAATCTCGGTGGTCGAGCTCGGGCGGTCGGGGCGGTACTTGACCGTCCCGCAGTCGAGGCAGCACGGGGGGTCTCGGCCGGCGTTCCACTCGGCCAAGAACCACTCTGTGTTGCCGGCGACGACGTCCTCGACGGCGCGCTCCAACGTATCCTGTGAGGGCGCCGCGTTTGCGGCGCGAACTACCACGCCGTACACCGGTCGTCCTCCTAGAAGAGCGACGCGACGCGCTGGACGGTCATCGAGCTGTCGCCGGTGCTGAGGTTGGTAGCGGCGGCGTCGCTTGCCAGTCGAGCGTGGAAACGGAGCAGGGCACCCGTTCCGCCGGCTGCAATGCCCGCGTCGATGTCCGCCCGGGACACTGCGACCATGCAGCCCATCGCGATGCTCGCGCTGTTGCCGGCGGCGTCGACTCCCTCGACCTCCAAGAAGTCCTCCTGCCCGGTGAGCGAAAGGCTCGGCACCGCGTCGAGGCCAGCGGCGTCCGTGTTCAGAGATACGGCCAGGTCGGTCGCAACGGCGCCAGCGGCAGCGCTTCGCAGCTTGCAGAAGTACAGGCCGGGACGCGTCAGTGAGACCACGGTCCCGTTTGCGGCACTGTCGGTGACTGCGATGCCGGTCCCCTCGGGCGTGCCGATGGTGCCGAATCGAAGGATGGCCACGTCGGTCGAGCCGACGCGCGCAGCGTCGAGCGTTTCGCACCGCAAGCTGCCGATGTATGTTCCGGGGTTGTTCTGGGGGTACTGGTGATTCATCGGATTTTCCAGGTGAGGAGGAAGGCGCGAGCGCTGGGGTCTGTGGATGCTTCGAGATGGCTTGCGCCGGGTACTTGCACGGGGGTGTTGTCGGGCGTGAAGGTTCCGAGCTGGAGCGCCACGCCGCCGAGAAACGACGCATCACCGACATTGAACGTCCAGGTTCCGAGCGTCGTCGAGGCCGTCTGCGGCTGCACGAGCACTTCCAGGGCGCCGTGGGGCACAGGGAAGCGGGTGGCCTGGCCAGCCGTCGTCAGCACGTACTGAGAGAACGTCGCGGGGCTGTAGCCGTCCGAGGTCGGGATGCCGAGAATCTCGCAGCCGAGGATGTCGTCGACGGCCACGGTTCGGGCGCCCGCGGTCGGCGTGCCGTCGTACTCGTCGACGTTCACGACGTCAGGGGGCACGAGAGCGTCCACCGTGACATCTGACGCGTACACAACCAGGGCGCCGTCGCCGTCGATGAGCAGGGGTCGGCGCGAGCGCTGGCGCCCGAGCTTCACCGACAGCTTGGACATGGGCCGGTCGGCGTAGGAGTCGACCCGCTGCGCCACCTGTTCCCGCGTGAGCGGTTCGAGGGCAGCGCCGGCGTCTCTGCGCTGTCGTGAGTAGCCCGTGCCTTGGACGAGCCACAGGCGCGGCCTGGGGCTTTTGGCGCTCCACGTAGTGGGCAGGGTCTTGGTGAACTGCGGAAGGTTCGCCACGCTTGCCGGGTCGCCGTACGACCCGAACAGGTGCAGCGACTGGAGCGGCGATTGGCAATGTGCTTGACCGTCTGACATGACGTGACGAACCTTCCGAGTTCGAGGGCGCTACATGTTGGGGGGCGACTGCGCCGCGTTGCCGTAGAGCGAGATGCTCACGAGCAGCTCGGTGCTCGACGAGTACCCGAGGGCAGCGCCGTACACCACGAGCTCTCGCTCGTTCGCCGAGTTCGAGCACCAGTCCCAGTTGACCGGGACGGCCCAGCCATCGGGGTCAATCCAGTCGTCGGACCAGAAGCCCTCGATGGTGTTCCCGACGGCGGTCGGGAGGGTGGGGCTTTGCTCGTCGACCGTCAGCTGGGGCTCCCCGCCGACCTTGACGGACGTGATAAGCACGCGGTGCTGAAGGTCCGCGTTGCCCAGGTCGGTGATGGTCGCGCGGACGCCCGTGGGCTGAAACCAGGGCAGGCGACGCGGGGTGATGGTGATGTCGAAGGTGCTCCCGCCGGCGACGACCTTCGTCGTGCCGATGCGGCCGACGTCGCAGGTGCGACCGGGCCGAATGCACCCTTGGACCTCCGGGGTCGGAGGGCAGCCCGTGCCGTAGTTGCTGGTGCCGGTCTGACGCGGCATGCAGCTCCCACCAACGCCGAATGCTGCGGCGTTGCCCGCATGCTTCGCGGCCTGGCGAGACAGGTACCGACGGACGCCGGCCGAGTTGTGACGAATGATTTTGCTCATTGTTCGTGCCTTTCGGGGGTGCCCGCTTGTTGCCCCGGTTCGGACGTCCGGGAGGGATGGCGCTTGGTACCCCGGGCGCCGCCGGGAAGTCTGACTAGCCGCCGAGGATGTTTCCGAAGTCGAAGCCCTCGGCGACATCCTTGCCAATCTTGTACAGGCCGATAACGGCCATCGCGGAACCGGCTTCGCGGAGCTTTCCGCTTTTCCGGGTCGCGAGGAAGAGGCCGCCGGCCGCTTGCAGATAGCTGAACTTCACCGGGCCGAGGCCCTGGGTCACGATGGTGACGCCGTTCTTCTCGGCCAGCCCTTCGGCGGCGCCGATGATGGCGCCCGCGGCGAGCTCGGTCATCTGCATTTTCATCGCGCGCTTCTTGGCGGATGCTCGGGCGGCTTTCTCCTCGTACTTCTTGATGGACATGTGTGGGAAACCTTTTTCGGAGTGTTGGGGGCCCACAGCACGGGGCCGCGGGGACACCATGCACGAGGTTTTGACGCGGTCGCAAGCGTTTTGGCGGTGCCGGGACCACTATTTTGGGGTAGTGTTGCCCGGAAACATGGGTTCCAGGACCCGAAAAACAGCGAAAGACGACAAGCGGCATGGCAAAAGCACGGCAAGAAACGTCCCAAGAAGAGCCTCAGAGCACTGGGCAGCGCACCAGAACCGGTGAAGGATGGGTGCGAGAGACGACTATCGCGACCGAGGAGGTTCCCGGCATTGTTCGGCACTATCGGCGCGAGCTCGCGAAGAAGCTCAGGGGCAAATGGTCCTACGTCGACTGCATCAACATCGAGAGGAAGAGCGGGCGCCACTGGGTCAGCAGCGGCATCGGCCTGTCGATGCCGGAGGAGCGCAAGGGCGTCTCCCCCGAGGGCGGTGCCGAGGAGGCGGTCGCAATGGCGAACGAGTATTGGGAGGCCTACCAGGGCCGCTCCCAGGTGCGCATCGCGGTCATGGGTCACAGCCAGTCGGGCGCGACTGCGAAGATGCTCTTCTTCATGCTCGTGGACTTCAACGACTTGGACGAGGGCGAAGAGGGCGACGCGTCGGCCTCGGAGAAGCAGGAGCGTTCGAAGCACGCCAAGGACGTCGAGAGCATCGCGGCGATGGACACCATGCGGCAGGCGACGAACGACGCTATGGGTCACTGGTCGGCCGCGATTGGAAAGGTCGAGAAGCTGTCCGACAAAATCGTCGAGCTTGCCGAGCAGTCCTCGAAGAACTGGACGGGCATGGTCGAGGTCATGCGGATTCAGTACGAGGCGAAGAAGGAAGAGCGCGAGGCGGCGGCGCAGGCTGTCGAAGACGAGCGTTCCGCGGCGAGGATAGACATGTTTGCCGAGCAGGCTATTGGTCTCGCGACTCGGCTCGCCGAGGAGTACATCAGGGGCAAGGTCGGGTCCAAGGTGGTCGACGGTAGTTTCAGCCAGCGCCTTCGCGGCATTCTCGACTTGCTCGACGACAAGGGCAAGAAGGCCGCTGAGGACATCGTCGGCGAGGAGGCCTGGCAGATTCTTAGGGATGCGTCGGCCGGCGTTTCCGATGACGCATTTGCGCAGCTCATGGTGCGGGCTGCCGCGACGATGAACGGCGACGACCCGCAACAAACCGTGATGCAAGTCATCGCCCTTCTGCCTCCGGCGGGCGGCCAGGCGCTTATGATTCTTTTGAACGAGGCGGGCAAGAAGACCCGCGGAGAGTAGACCCGTGCGAATCGACACCAAGGAAATCCCAGGACTGCGAGACCTCTCGCTCGACTCTGCTGACTCGGTGCGATTCGCATCCTCGCTTCCCTCGCAAGACCTCATCAGCCTTGCGTGGGGGAACCCTGACTTCGGCGACGTTCTCGAATCCGCCCAGGTCGGCAAGCAGCTCACAGCAAACGCGGCGCAGAGCAACCGGTGGGTGCAAGGCATTGCAGGGGTGAACCTCGGGGTGCCGAGTGCCATCATGCCGGCGTTCAAAGAGGCCGTGCACAGGTGGGGCCCGCAGCGATGGCAGGACTACGCCACCGGCCTCGACGTGTCCGCGATGGACATGGGCTTGCAGGGCATGGGCAGCCTTCCCGTCATTGGGTGGGCGTCCTCGGTCGCACTCGCACTCGTGCGCGTTTTGGTCGAGCGGAGCAAGCGAAAACAGGCTCCACCGCCGAACCTCCGCTACAACAAGGAGGCCGACGAGTTCAAGGCAGACGAGGCGCTGCATGCGTTTTACGGTGGCGACCTTCGGCGCGTGTTCATGCCGCCGGCAACAGATGTTACCGCCTGGCGTGTCGTCGCCAAGCAGCCAGGGTTTGCAGTGGAGTGGGACGGCGAGCCTGCTGGCCTCGGCGTCTTGCCCGGTGCGTCCATCGTGACGGGCGCCCTGTTCTCGCACGTCCACTGGACGCGGGAGAACTGGCTCGCGTGCAACGCCTCGGGCACTTCTTGCAGCGACCCGAGCGGGGAGATTACGAAGTCGCAGCGGGCTGCCGTGCGTCGCGACTGGTCGCGCGTGTTCGAGGGCACCGTGCTTCCCTACGGTGACACCGCGCCGAGCCTTCGGCGTGTGGGCGCTTCGTTGTGGTCGATGCTCACCAGCACCAAGAGCGCCAACGCGTTCGAGCTCGACACGCGCGGGATTCAGACCGCGTGGACGAAGTGGGCCATCGCTGCCGACCGTGCCGCCGACCGGGCGATGTCCGGCGGGGTGAAAATGTATCTTGACCGCTACGTCGGTTTTCAGGCGCTGCACAAGTCCCTAGCGCTCGACTTCTATGGCATCGAGGGCGGCAGCAAGCCGCTCTCTCTTGAGGCAGCAGAGCGCCTGCAGGGCCTGCGAAAGCTTCAGCTGCAGCTGCTCGACACGCTCGCCGTCGCCTACGCCTCGAAGAAGCAAGCAGCATTCCGAGACCCGGAGCTTCGGGACAAGCTACGTGCGCGTCGCAGCCAGCTGCTGCGGCACCAGGCGCGTTGGAAGGTGGCCGCGAGGGACATTGTAGACGCGGACTTTCGGGCCGAGTTTGAAGCTGCGACCGCGGGAGGCCGCCCCCTTACGGCGCGGCTGACCGCCGGAGGTTTCGACAAAAAACCCCAGCGTCTGAACCCGCTTGCGGGCCCGAGCACTGGGGGCGGAGGAGCGGCGGCGGCAGTGATGCTCGCCGCGCTCGGTGGGCTCATGTTCCGCTAGAACGGAATATCATCGTGCGGCATCTCGGGCGGAGCGCTGAAGCTGCCCGAGGCTGCGGCGCGGTCCGTGTTTCCGCCGCTGGCCTCGCGGCGGCCGTCCTTGTTGCCGCTGCCAAGGAACTGCACGGAGCTCGCGACAATCTCGGTGCTGTAGCGCTTGATGCCCTCCTTGTCCTCGTAGCTCCGCGTTGCGATGCGCCCCTCCACGTAGACCTGTCGGCCCTTCGACAGGTACGTGTTGCAGTGCTCGGCGGACTTGCCCCACACAACGACGCGGTGCCACTCGGTCTCCTCTACCTTGTCGTTGTTACTGTTCGTGTAGCTCCGCGTGGTCGCGATGCTGAGCTGGCATACGGGGCTCCCGCCTTGCGTGTGTCGAAGCTCCGGGTCCCGTCCGAGGTTCCCGACGATGATGGCTTTATTGATTCCTGACATGTTCTTTCTCTTCTCTCTGGCGGTTGGCGTCTAGTTCTCTTGGCGGGCCAGTTGCGTCGACCTTCGACCAGTCGACCTTTTCGAGCGGGCAGCCCACCGCCCTCTCGAAGTCTTCAAAGTGCGCGTCCGCTTCACCGCGGAAGAACGCCGCTTGCTGGACGGCGTAGCGGGCAGACCTCTTCACAACGACGGCGCGCGGAAGGGCGTCGAGCTCCTCGGGCGCGCCGTGCTCGGACATGTGGCGTCCCATCGCTTCAAGCACTGCGCCCGCGTCGTGCCAGTCGACCAGTTCGGCGCCGTGCTGCGCAGCGAATGCGACCGCGGCCAGCATCGCCGCCTTTTGGCTTTTGGCCATGCGCTCACGTCGAGTCATGGCCCGAACATCGCGGGGAATCTGTCGAATGTCTCGATTGGGCGCGTTGTAGCCGAGTCGAATCACGCGAAGCCAGGCGGGGTCAAGCGGCGCTCGGGTGAGGCGGGTCCCTCGCTTCTCCCAAGTCTGCGCGTCTCGGTTCCACGTGACCTCAGGCGGGGCCTCGGGCGCGGTGAGCCGGCGCTTCGTGGTCACGTACTGCCAGACGTGTCGGGCCGCCTCGCGGTCGAGGAGTTTGGCGGGGTCGCGGAAGTCGTGCACCACGTCGCCGGTGCGCGGGTCGGTGTAAACGAGCCCCTTCTTCCGAAGTCTCAACTCAACCCGCGTGATGTCCGTTCTCCCGTCCCAGCCGTTCGAGCGCCACTCGGGCGAGTACATCGAGCACGCCGGGTCGAGCTTCTTCTCTGCTTCAAGCTGCTCGCTCTTCCTGTAGACCACCATGCACGCGTCTGACGTCAGGCGGCCGAGGTAGATGGTGCTCGCGAAGTAGGGGTTCGCCTTCTGGAACGCCGCTAGGTTCCCCGCCTCGCGTCGCTCCTCGACCTTGGCCCCGTCGCCGTACGCTCGACCCGAGCGCCACCCGCAGACTTTCCACGCGTCCTCGGTGACCATGTGCAGCGACTCGAAGTCGCTGTTCAGGTGCCATTGCGACGTCTTCCATCCCGTCGTGTGAGTCTCGGTCGGCGTGCAGTACTTCCCGCAGAGAATCCACCCGAGGGCACCGAGCCATCGCACCATCCACAGGTTGAGGCCGTCAGCGTAGAGGGCTCGGGCTTTCGCCTCGACGCGGCACTCCCACCACGTCTCGCCCTCGGTATCCGTGCGCTTGTAGATGGTGATAAATGCCCGGTCGGGGGCGTGCAGGTGGATGCATGGATGCTCGCCGCCGCCTCCCCAGGCCTCGACAACGACGCGGGGGCTCGACGGGTTGTCGCGAGCTTCGTCTCCCCACCCGAGCATCCGGGGGTCGAGCTCGGCGCCAGACTGCGCCCACTCGGCCGGCAGCGAGGGGGCGCGACCGGGGACCGGTGGGAGAGGAAGGCCGGCCAGAACGTTCCGACCGTGCCGCTTCTTTTCCTCGGGCGTCATGTGGGCCAACCAGTCGAAGGTGGCCGCGAAGTCGGGATGCCAGTGCTCGCGCTTCGTCCGGATGACGAAGGCAGTCGCGCCGTCGGTCCTGAGCCGCGCCACAGGACGCGGGAGCGCTCCGTCGAGGCGTGCGGCTATGGAGCGGGACGCGGGCGCCAGGGCCCACGCCGCTGCCTCAGAGTCAGGCTGCGGCATCCGGACCCCCATGGTGCACCATGCCGATGGTCTTTGGCCACCGGGTTCTAAGACCGGTGGCCACAGGCCGGCGGGCGGTGGTCGAGCGCTGCTCGATGTCGTGAATGCGTGTCATCTCAGACGCTTACGCGAGGCGGGCGGGGGTTCGAGGCGGTCAGCAGGGCAAGGAGGCGGGTAGGCGGGCGGTTTGTGCGCGGCGCGGCTCGACGCTCCCGCGGGGTTGAGCTGCTCGGTCGATGGTCGCGCGTGGGCCTCGGCTGCTGCTCGGTTCTTCTTGACGCGCCGGCTTGCTCGTGCTCGGCCTGACGCTTGCCGGGCGCCCTTGACTTCGGCGAACTTGTATGGCCGGGCCGCCGAGTCTCACCGGTTCTCAACCGGGGCTCGGCGGCTCGACTGATTCAGCTACCCGACAGAGAGCGGTCGGCGTCTCTGATGGCGCAGGCCAGTAGGTGAAGCACCGCGGGGTCCTTCGGCTTTGCCTGCAGGTACTCGGCGCAGCGAGTGATGGCCCCCTGGCGAGCCTCGGGCATCTTCGACCAGCATGCCGAGCACCACCGCCGAGCTCGGCTCACGATGGCCCGGCATCCCGGGCCGCGGCATATGATGCGTGTCACGGGCGCCACCTGTCCTCGTCCGGAAGCCCGAGCGACATCTCCAGCGCAGTGCGAGCAGCCTCGCGCTCGGCAATCTCGAACCTGATGGCCACGCACAGGCTGCGTTGCGACTGGTCCGAGTAGGAGTCAAAGGCGATTCTCTCGGTCGCCTCCAGCATCCTGGACAGCTGCTCTTCATTCATCGATGGCACCCGGAGAATGAGCCAGTCCCAGACTCTCATCGGCCATACCTCCGGGCTGCTTCCTTCGTTCGCTCTTCGAGCCAGTCGGCGCACTTTTTCAGGTGCTCGATGAGCTCGCGAAGCTCGGCGCAGCTTGACACGCCGAAGCTTGCATCGACCTCAACCCGGGGCATCCCGTGCTCCTCGTCCTGGACCACGTCCCCGAGGAAGTCGCCGGCGTGGTCCTCGAACCTTCGGCGAGTGTGCTCCCAGCTCACAGTGCCACCTCGCCATCATGGCAGCGTGGGCAAAGCTGCTCGACCTCGTGAAGGTGCGGCCACTCGTCGAGCCGAAGCCTCAAGGCTTCGAGGCGCTCGGGGTCTACGTCCGGGAACACCTCGGCGAGCCCGACGGTGCTCGTCACCATCTCGACGCATTCCCGAAGGATGGCCGCCTCCAGTCCGCTCAGACTGTCGTCGCTCATGACGGCTCCCCCTTCTTGGGCTTGAAGCCCATCGCCGTTTGCCGGAGCTCCTCCGCGACCCAGCCGAGGCGGGCGAACACGGAGCTGTTCCAGCGGAGCAGGTCGCGGGCGGTGTCCACGGTTTGCGCTGCGGTGTCGAGCAGGCTGGCGGCCAGGGCGTTCGACTGCTTGCGCTTGCGGTCAACCATCCATCACCTCCGAGAACAAGCGAGTCTGCACGGTTCGATGGAACCTCTCGACCTCCTCGGGGTCGCTTACGTCGTCCATCCACACGATGGAGTCGTCCAGGCCCATGTCGGTTGCGACTTGGGCGAACCACCATCGGTGTGTGGGCGCGATGCCTCCGCAGCCGAGCGGGTGCCCGGCCGCGCGGTGAAGCGTGTACATGTACGCGCGCTCGAACGCCTGCTGCGGGGTCCGATTGGTCCGGAATGCGCGGAGCATCTTCCGCACGTAGTCCTCTCCGGACGTGTCGAGCATGAGGACGGTGTGTCCCTTGTATCGGCGGGTTTTCACTGGTCGCGGTCCTTCCTCGCCTGGCGGCGGGTGTAGAGCCAGAACAGGGCGACGAAAGCCCAGACGATAGCGGGCATGGTCCACTCGGGCATCATCCCACCGCCTTTTCTGCGCGGGCTAGGCAGTCCGAGACGCGCACCGCGGCCTCCATCGCGCGGCGCATTGCCTGCCGCGAGTGCTTCATCAGCCGCCGATGCGCGGCCGATTCTCCGGTGTAGCAGGCGCGGGTCTGCAGTCGCGTCGCGAGCTCGGTCCAAAGCTCGCCCCACGCTTGCGCCCTGTATGCCCTCGCGAGGCAGGACCCCTGAACGGTCAGGTCGACCGCGAAGACGGCGAGCTGGTGAGTGGGCACCCTGTGGTGCGCAACGGTAAGAGCGCGGTGGTGCGCGACGAGGCCCATTGCTTCGAGCCGTTGGACCTGCCGAACGAAGCGGACCGAAACCGGCTCGCCGCGGGAGGCCGACACCAGCACCATGCGCTCGGCGTTGGTGAGGCCGGTCATGCTGGCGCTATCCATGGCTGGGCTCCTTGTCCATCAGCTGCACCATTGCGTCTGCGAAAACGGTCGTCTCGACCGCCCCGCCCGTCTGCTCGGAGTGCGAGAGCAGCCCGAGGGCTTCGAGCCGGAGGAAGGTTTGCAGGACCGCGGGGTGCTGCGGGACCTCCCACTCGTTGACCACGACGTAGCCGCGCAGCATGGCGCGCTCGTCCTTGTCAAGCCCTTTCCAGCACAGGCGCGAGGCCTGGACCAGGAACGCCGAGGCTTCGCAGATGAGGAGTCTGTATTCGTCGATTTCCAGTTGTGTTCGTTGGGTTTTCATGCCGTGTACCAGCGCCCCTGATTCGCACTTGACCGGCCAGCCGGCAGGTGATGAAGTAGGGGCGTCCTTTCTCAGTCAGGCGGGAAAGCATCCATCAGGGCCCCGGCCAGCACCATTGCTGGTCGGGGTTCTTTCTTTCCCGCGGTTCGATTGTATCAGTCGAGCGCGCCAGGGAGAAGCCGCCCGAGCGCGTCGCAGCGGGCTAGGTTCTCGGGCCACTCGGCGTAGGTCTCGCGCGCCTCTTCCCACGCGACGCGTACTTGGCCGTTTCGCTTCTTGCTGACAACCACGCCGGTGTCGGGGTGTGGGTCGTCGCGGTGGCGGGGCTTCACGTGGTCGCCGACTCGAATCGGGAGGCTCACAGCAGAAACCCTTTCACCGTCTGCTCGGGCGTCATCCCTTCGGCCTGCGCGAAACGGAGCTCGGCGGCGAGGTTCTCGCGGAAGTCGTCGAGGCTTCCTGCATCCTCGGCGCCGAGCCATCGCACCGCCTCGGTGTAGACCTGGAGAGAGAACGCGTGGGCCTCCTCGCCTTCGATGTAGTACGCCGCGACCGAGTGCTCCGCGTAGGTCGAGAAATACTCGATGTTCAGCGGGTACACCTCCACCATCTTGTCGTAGGAAATCGGGCACCCGCGCTCCACCAGGAGGCGATGCACCTCGCGGGCGTACTCCTGCAGGTTGGTGCTCCTCTCGATTCGGTTCGCCATCTTAGAGGCACTCCCGAATCACGCGGCGAAGGCCGTGCTTGAGGTCGTCCGCGTTGGCGTCGGCTGCAGCCGAGGCGATAGTGTCGATGAACCACCACACTTGCTCGTGCGCGTCGTCGGAGTCTGAGCAGAGCAGGCTCGTGATGGCCTGCTTTTGCTCGGGCGTCAGTTTGAGGGAGTGGGCTTCAGGCTTCGTGCTGTCCATCGTGAAAGGCCGACGGCCAGCATACGCCGAAGATTCACGCGGCCAAAAGATTCTCTCGGGCCGCTTCCCAGTGCGGACCGTGCCAGCCGGCCGGAATCTCGAGGCCCCCCAGCCGGAAGCCTGGCCCGGGCACCGCAAGGCCGAACTGCGCGCCCGCCCACTCTCCAACCTCGGACCACACACGCGACCCCGGGCATATGTGCCGGTTGGGTCGGCCGTACTTGTCACGGCCGGCGATGATGTGCGGGACGATGCCCTCGACGCGGCCGCCGAGCTGCTCGACCTCCTCGACAATGCACCCCACCTCGACGCGTCCGGCGTTCACCTGGGCTTCCGATGCCCGGCTGGCCCCGAAGCGCTCGGGCTTGTAGAACCGGCCTGAGCCGTCGATGCCCTCGAAGTTGCCTGCGAACTCGATGGCGATGCACGCCCACGGGTCGCGGTCGAGGCGATTGGTCGCGACCAGTCGAACGCGCAGCGGGTGGATGCGATAGCGAACGGCGGTCGGTCCGATGCCTCGGTGCGCGGTGACCTTGTGCATGGTCTGCCGCCAGCGGGCCTCGCTGCGGACCACGCCCACCTGATGAAGGCCAATCAGCACGCGGCGGTTCGACAGGTCGACGAGCGGGTAGCGGCCTCGCTTGTTCCTGCCGTTGCGATAGCTGACGTTCGCGGCGCGAGCCTCGACGTCGACCACCTCGAACGTGTCGACCAGGGGAGGCGGGTCGAGCTCCTCGCGGGGGTCGGCCGGCTCGAACCCGTCCCACGCCGCAGACGCCTCCGAGGGTGCGAGGAAGGCCGCCGCGATGGCGCCGAGCGTTGGCATTCCCCAGGGCATCAAAGTCGAGCCTCACGGGAGGCGTCGGCCTGTATGCGGTCCTGCCGTCGCTCGATGGCATCGAGGCGGCCGGAGAGCTCCATCATCGCTGCGCTCATCGCCTGTTTTGCCTCGCGGGTCGCATCCCACTGGGCGCGCTCCTCTGCGAGCTCTCGCAAGAGTGTCTCCTCGGTCTCGAAGTGTCGAAGCTGTAGCCGCTGGGATTTGGTCCACTGCTCGCGAATCTGCGAGAGCTGGGCGCCGATTTTCTCGCCGAGCTTCGTCGCCTTCCAGATGAGAAAGGCAATCAGAAAGCCTGGTCCGCCGCCGTCGAACAGCGTGGCGAACGTGTCGGCCCCTTCCGCTCCCGTGAGCTCGGCGAGAAGCATCGGCCTACCCCTCGGAGTGCGTTGCGGCGATTTCGGTTGCCACCACGTCGAGTGCGGCGTCCAGGTCCGACGCGAGCCTGAGCCGGTCGGCGTCTGTGTAGTCGGCCGCACCCGCGCCGCCGTTGCCGGCAAGCTGGGCAGACTCGGCGAGCTTGCGGGCTTCCTCGATGGCGAGCTCCAGCCCTTGCGTGAGCGCTCGGGCGCCGAGGCACTTGGCAATCTCGCGGCCGGTCGGGAGCTCGGCGCACTCCAGCAGCCGGTGCACGTCGACGCGCGCCATCACCTGAGACAGCGTCGGGCGAGGCAGTGCGGACAGGGCAGCGCAACCCGTGTCGCATGCGGTGACGAGGAGGAGCGCGGAGAGAATTGGGGCTTTGATGTTCATGCGTGGAGTCTACTCGGTGTGGACCTGATACGTCTGCTGCCGCGTGTTCATGTTGATGGTGGCGCTCGCCTGCTGGATAGACGTTCGGAGCTCGATGGCGGCAGAGTCGTCCTCTGTCAAACCCTCGGTCAGGAGCGCGTACGCCTGTCCCTCCCCCTGGGTGAAGCCACCCGCTGTTCCGATGGCCGGCCCTGTGTTGTCCGGGGCAGCGAGGAGGAATCGCCCGTACATCATTTGCGAGCCTGCGCCGATACGGACGACCTCGGTTCGCCACCAAAACGGACGACGCGCGCTGATGGAGCCGAGCGATAGGACGTCCTCGTAAATCGCGACGCCGCCCAGGTAGACGCGAAAGGTCATGTTCCGCGACAGCCCGTTGTTGAAGATGTCGCCACGCTGCTCGACAACCAGCTTTCGCCCGTCGATGTCCAGCGTGTCCGCGGGAATGTCGTAGCTCACCAGGTCGACTTCGGTCGCGCTGTTCTCGACTGTCACCAGGGTCACATCGCGATGCAACACGCGGAGCCCCCCGGCTATCTGAACGGAGCCCGACGACGCGTTGTCCGTGAGGGACATGCCGGTAAAATCCAGGATGCTGCGGCGCCCGAGTGAAACACCGTCCGCTTGCACCTGAATCGTGGGATTGAGGTCTGTTACCGGTATCCGTCCGCGGCTCATGGGTTCGCCTCCATCTGGAATCCGCCGATTCCGATGAGGATGTACATCCCCGGCTGGTTGCCTGGCGTTACGGGCGTACTGTCGGGTGCTAGCGGGCTTCCCGTTGCGTTCCCCGCCCTGAAGTCCCACCACGTTTCACCGGCCGCCGCGGTGTATTCGAGTTCGCCGTCTTCGACAGTGTCGGCGAGCGACCATCCGACCTTTCCGACGTCGTTGCCGTACCCACCCGAGAGGAACCCTAGCGACATGCCCGCCCCGACGCTCGCGGATTTGATGCTGAATCGCAGCTCTCCCACCGTCGAGATGTCCACCGGTGTTGATACTAGCTCCAGCCATCCGGTGTCCGTGCCCGAGCCAATCTCGCCGAAGTCGTGGAACACGGTCTCGCCGGTCGCGGCGGTCAGAGACATTGCGCCGGCGCTCTCGAAGGACTCGACCCGCATGGCGTCCTGGGCTCCCGCTGCGTTGCTCGCAAAGAACAACTGCAAAGATTCAACAGCCAGCCCCGACACGACTGGGAAGCTGCACGGGAACGTTGGGGCAACCGACTCCATGCCGACTGTGCTCCCGGGGTTGCCCTGTCTCACGCGGTCATAGACCGCGACGGACTGCCAGTGGAAAGAGCCGAAGTATGGGGCCGGCTGAACGATCATCATCATCGCAAGGCCGAAGTTGAAGTTTCCGCCGTCGAGGGCGGGTACCGTACTCGGGAAGGGCGTCCCGACGCCGGCGCTGGCCCCCGTGCGAAAGATGTTGTCGCCGCCGGTCGATACCCACCCCGTGTTCTGAGAGCTTCCGCCCTGGACATCGCTCGCGCCGTCCGTCCCCTCGACGCCCTGCCATACTCGGTCTGTCGGCTCCAGCTCGAACACCTCGGAGGGCTCGAAATAGTGGACGTGCCACGTCGAACCTCCACCCGCCAGCACCCCCGAGTCGTAGAGGACGGTGGCGCCCTCGGGGTCCCCAGCGGCAGCCCCTCCGCGGGCGATGCCGATTCTAAGGTTCGTGCCCCGATACACGATGCCCACGACACGGTACGTCGTGCTCGGCGCGAAGGCGTTGTCGACCTCGCACCACGTCTGCCAATCGATGTTAGCGTTTCCCACCCCGCTTGCGGCGTACTCTTGAGCGCCTGTGCACGTGGCCTCGGTGTTCCGGCTTTCCCAGTCCGTCCCAGGGCCAGCGGCGACGATGGCCGCCGCGTCGATGCTTCCGACGAAGTCCACTTGACCGCTCCCGTTGTCGGTCGCGACGATGCTCGTTCCGGCCGCGTTCCACTGCGTCTCAACCTGGGTACCCACGTCGTCGGGGTCGAGCGTTCCCGCGGGCAGCTGAATCTCAACGCCCGTTAGGCCCACGAGCCTCGCCTCGTAGTCCCCCGGGTCGACGCCGACGAACCTACCGGCGCCATCGTTCTGGGTGACGTAGAGGTAGTGCGTCGAGCTGACCTCGTGCCACGAGCCGACGATGCTGCCCGCCCAGGTCCCCTCGTTCGTCGGCGAGAGCTCATCCCCCAACCATGCCGAGCCGGGGTATGTGACCCGCAGCGTTTCCGAGGATGCCGCAGCCAGGCCGACGCCAAAGTGCCGAAAGAGCTGGCTCATGAGACGGCGCCCTCGACCACCCAGTTGCCGTTCGAGCGCCGTCGAGCTCGCGCCGATGTCCACTGCGCCGTGATGCTTGGGCCTGCGCCAGCGCTGTCGATGCTCGTGCCTGCACCCGCGGTGAACGTCACGGTTCCCGCTGTGATGGAGAGAACGTCGAAGAAGAAGCCCGGGCCGACAGCGGTGCCCAGCGTGATAGTGAGGGTTCCGCCGGCCGCGGTGGGGTCAGCCTCGACGACGGTTCCGCCGTCTGCCTCGACGACCTCGAAATCCGCGGAGCGGGCGAGCTCGGTCAGTGAGCCCGTCTGCCCGTCCTTGCCGTTGACGTTGCCAGTCTGCGCGTGATTGTTCATGAGACACCTACCGTCGCGTGTTTCGGAGCGTCGGCTGCTTCCTTCGCCATGATGAGCGCGTGTCCTGAGCTGGTCGCTCCCCCTCGACGCCATGCGTCGGAGAAGTTGCCGCGAGGACCCTCCCAGACGAACCACCGCCACTGGTCTGGCTGTTCTCCAGGCAGTAGGACGATGGAGTGCTTCCGGCCGTTCCAGCCGTTGTGCCAGAGCGCTCGCGCTCCGGGAACCTTGGGCGCGGACATGTTGACGAGACGGGCCGCGACGGCTTCCTCGGGCTCCTCGACGCTAAGCAGCTCGCCCGCTCGAATCTTCGCGATGATGGCGTCGACCCTGGCCGCGGTCTGCTCCCATGTCTTGCCTCGAATCTTCGGCATCGCCTCGGCGCACGCAGGGAAGAGTCCTCCCACTGTGAGGCTGAGAGCCTCGGCGCCTGTGGGCTCCTCGACG
>SPJJ01037992.1_pt1 | contig 21038 bp, 23 predicted proteins | sample 3741741 | NCBI WGS metagenome assembly SPJJ01 (sample SAMN10925908, study PRJNA522277) | cold seep metagenome | isolation source: Elba SIP-enriched marine methane seep metagenome, extraction at timepoint T1 | place: Italy: coast of Elba, Mediterranean Sea | collected 2014-05 | reverse complement strand
GAAGGAAGGGTAATGTCGGCTAGAGATTTTTTAGATAGCTTAGAGCCGCATTTTACAAAAGGTGGGAAGTTAGAGAGGTATTACGGTCTCTATGAGATGGTTGATACTTTTATCTATACGCCATCGGATGTAACGCGCGGTAAAACACACGTTCGTGATGGCAATGACCTGAAACGGACGATGACATTTGTTGTAATAGCAACATTTTTTTGTATCTTGATGGCGATGTATAACACTGGCTATCAAGCGAATGTTGCCATACAGACAATGGGTCTTGAACAAGTAGACTCGTGGCGCAGTATTATTATGGGAATCTTCGGTTATAGCCCGATGAACCCTATTTCAAATTTTGTACATGGCGCTTTATTTTTTCTGCCAATTTATATTGTGACATTGGCTGTAGGTGGCGTCTGGGAAGTTTTATTCGCGACAGTTCGAGGACATGAGGTTAACGAAGGCTTCCTAGTTTCCTCAATGTTGTACACATTGATTATGCCGCCTGATATGCCATTGTGGCAAGTTGCCTTAGGTATCTCCTTTGGTATCGTAATCGGGAAAGAAGTGTTCGGAGGAACGGGTAAAAACTTTTTGAATCCGGCGTTAACTGGGCGTGCCTTTTTGTTCTTTGCGTACCCAGCATCCATTTCTGGTGATTCTGTCTGGGTAGGTGTAGATGGATATACTGCGGCAACTCCACTAGGCTTAGCTGCACAAGGTGGGGTTGAAGCTGTGCAAGCTGCTGGTTATGGATGGTTTCAATCATTCTTTGGCTTTATGCCTGGCTCAATTGGTGAAACCTCGACCATAGCTATTCTGATCGGTGCGGCATTTTTGTTATATACCAGAATCGCATCCTACAGAATTATGGGTGGGGTATTGATTGGGATGATCGCAACGTCGCTATTATTCAATGTGATTGGCAGTGATACTAACCCAATGTTTGCATTTCCATGGTACTGGCATTTAACAGTAGGAGGTTTTGCATTTGGAATGGTTTATATGGCAACTGACCCGGTGAGCGCGGCAATGACAAATACTGGTCGTTGGGTTTTTGGCGCTCTAATTGGGGTGATGGTCGTGCTGGTTCGAGTTGTAAACCCTGCCTTTCCTGAAGGCATGATGTTGTCCATTTTGTTTGCGAACATGTTTGCGCCTGTGATTGATTATTTTGTTGTTCAGGCAAATATTAGAAGAAGGATGAAACGCAATGCCTAACGAAAAACCTGAAAACGAATATATTGTTAAATTTAAAGCGTATCGGGATAAGGTACTCGCTTTAAGTAATGACAGTCTGGAAAAAACAATTGCAGTGGCATTATCTCTGTGTTTTGTATGTGCGATTCTAGTTTCATTGGCTGCTGTTGCGTTGAGGCCAATGCAAACAATGAACAAGGCAATGGATATGAAGAAAAATATCCTGGATGTTGCCGGTTTATTGGATGAAGGGACAGATATTCATCAAGCATTTGCTGAACAAATAGAAGAAAAATTGGTAGATATTGAAACTGGAGACTATGTAGAAGATATTGACCCAACTGTTTATGATCAACGTAAAGCGGCAAAAGACCCATCCCAGAACATAGTATTAAGTTCTAATACTGATATTGCCAGCATTAAAACTAAAGCAAAGATTGCTAAAGTTTATCTGGTAAAGCGCGGCGGTACTATTGAGTCCATTATCCTTCCTGTTCATGGTTATGGATTATGGTCGACTATGTATGGCTTTCTGGCTTTAGAATCTGATGGTCAGACGGTTAAAAGTATCAACTTTTATGATCAGGCAGAAACTCCTGGGTTAGGTGGTGAGGTTGTGAATCCCAACTGGCGCGCCTTGTGGAAAGGCAAGAAAGTATATAACGACTCGGGTGAACCTGTATTAAGTCTAATTAAAGGTGTGGTTGATACCTCAAAGCCTGGCGCAGAATATAAAGTTGACGGTTTAGCTGGTGCGACACTGACCAGCAATGGTGTTAGTAACTTAATTAAATACTGGATGAGTGCAGAAGGTTTTGCGGCGTATCTGGAAAAAGTTAAAAGCGAGGGCTAGGAGTCAATCATGAGTGCTGTTATTAATAACGAAACTAAAAAAGTATTGATCGAACCTTTGGTCAATAACAATCCAATTACATTACAGGTGCTGGGTATTTGTTCTGCATTGGCGGTGACCTCGCAAATGTCTACATCTTTAATTATGGCGATTGCCCTAACTTCAGTCACAGCGTGTTCTAGTGCTGCTATTAGTGCGATTCGGAATCACATTCCAGGAAGCATTAGAATTATTGTGCAAATGACAATTATTGCCTCACTGGTTATTGTCGTCGATCAAATTCTAAAAGCATTTGCTTATGAAATCAGTAAACAGCTTTCAGTGTTTGTGGGTTTGATTATTACCAACTGTATTGTAATGGGGCGTGCTGAAGCATATGCGATGAAAAACCCGCCATTAGCCAGTTTTATAGATGGCGTTGGAAATGGTTTAGGTTATAGTCTTATTTTGGTTATCGTGGCCTTTTTTCGTGAATTGTTTGGTTCAGGTAAGTTACTGGGGATTGAAATATTTCAATTAACAAAAGATGGTGGATGGTATGACCCTAACGGTCTGATGTTATTACCACCAAGTGCTTTCTTTTTAATAGGATTGATTATCTGGGTTTTTCGTCAATGGAAGCCTGATCAGATTGAGCATCAAGACTTTAAAATTCTCGATATTTCACATGGGGAAGGAGGGCATCACTAATGGAAGCCTATGTTAGTTTATTTATCAAAGCGGTTTTTGTAGAAAATCTTGCATTAGCCTTTTTTCTGGGAATGTGTACATTCCTGGCTGTTTCCAAGAAGATTTCAACGGCGATGGGGCTGGGCATTGCTGTATTAATTGTGCAACTCATTACTGTCCCTGTTAATAACGTGATTTACCATACCCTGCTTAAAGAAGATGCTTTGGCTTGGATGGGCGTCACCGGGGTAGATTTAAGTTTCCTTGCATTGTTAAGTTGTATCGGCATGATTGCTGCGTTGGTACAAATTCTTGAAATGGTACTGGATAAATTTTTTCCTGCTTTGTACCACGCGTTAGGGGTCTTTCTACCGCTTATCACAGTTAACTGTGCCATTTTGGGTGGTAGCTTGTTCATGATTGAGCGTGACTACGATTTATCTGAAAGTGTAGTCTACGGTATCGGTAGTGGATTTGGCTGGGCATTAGCCATCACTGTGATGGCGGGTGTTCGCGAAAAACTCAAATACAGCGATATTCCTTTGGGCTTACAAGGTCTGGGTATTACTTTTATTAGTGCGGGTCTGATGTCACTTGGCTTCATGGCTTTTTCTGGAATTCAACTTTAGGAAGGATTGATAATGCTTGAGATTGCATTAGGCGTAATATTTTTCACGTTAATCGTGATTGCGCTGGTATTTATTATTATCGGTGCGAAAAGCAAATTGGTGGCTTCCGGCGATGTTGAAGTTCTGATCAATAATGAAAAGAAAATTCATGTCCCGGTAGGTTCTAAATTATTAACTGCGTTAGCAGATGCACAATTATTTGTACCGTCAGCGTGTGGTGGCGGCGGTACTTGTGCTCAATGTCGAGTAAAGGTGCATAAAGGTGGCGGCGAGATACTGCCCACTGAAATGTCGCATATTACTAAGCGCGAAGCAGCAGAAGGCGAAAGATTGTCGTGTCAGGTGGCGGTGAAGCATGATATGGACATTGAAGTCGAAGACAGCGTATTCGGTGTTAAAAAATGGGAATGTACTGTTAAGTCCAACGATAATGTAGCAACGTTTATTAAAGAATTGGTGCTTGAGCTTCCAGAAGGTGAGGTGATTGATTATCGCGCTGGTGGTTATATTCAAATTGAATGTCCGGCTCACGTGTCTAAATATTCAGATATGGATGTCCAAGAAGAATACCGTGAAGACTGGGATAAATACGACTTGTGGCGTTATGTTTCTGATGTAAAAGAGTCCGCATTAAGAGCATATTCAATGGCTTCATACCCTGAAGAAAAAGAGATTATGCTGAATGTACGTATTGCTACACCTCCACCTGGAGCCCCAGATAGCGTACCTCCGGGCATCATGTCATCATATATCTTTAATTTGAAACCAGGCGATAAAGCTATGGTGTCTGGGCCCTATGGTGAGTTCTTTGCTAGAGATACTGATAATGAAATGATCTTTGTAGGTGGCGGTGCAGGTATGGCGCCTATGCGTTCTCACCTCTTTGATCAATTACGAAGAATTAAATCCAAGCGTAAAATGACCTTCTGGTATGGAGCTAGAAGTAAACGTGAAATGTTTTATGTGGAAGATTTTGATATGCTGGCCAAAGAAAATGAAAATTTTGAATGGCATGTAGCATTATCTGATCCATTACCTGAAGACAGCTGGGATGGTTATACTGGCTTCATTCATAATGTATTATTTGAAGAATATATTAAGAATCACCCGGCTCCAGAAGATTGTGAATATTACTTGTGTGGGCCTCCAATCATGAACTCTTCAGTCATCAATATGTTGATTGAAAATGGAGTAGAAAGAGAAAACATTCTGTTGGATGATTTTGGCGGTTAATGTTTTAGTTAGGAAAGAACCATAAACTTTCTAAGCACTATCACTTTAAAACGAGGTTCAGTTTACATGCTGATCCTCGTTTTTTTATTTCCAGGCTGTGACTCAGGGTCTTTCACCTCATCTTCCAGGCATTACCATTATTCTGGTGCTACGATGGGCACTACTTTTACGATTAAAGGCATCGCTGCTAAAAATCAACTGGATTATGCTGATTTGAATGTTCAAATTGATGGGGTTCTAATTGATATTAATCAGCAAATGTCTTCGTATATTAAAGACTCTGAACTATCCAGATTTAATACAAGTAGAACCCTTGATTGGGTAAAGATTTCTTCAGATTTTTATAAAGTGTTAAAAAAATCTAAAGAAATAAATGATCTATCGAATCAGGCTTTTGATGTTACGGTTGCTCCTTTGATTAATTTATGGGGGTTTGGTACTGATCCAATGAACTTTCAAGTCCCTGTCAGTGGGAAGATTGTTCGTGCCAAAGCAAATAAAGGAACAGAAAAAATAATTTTGCAGGAGAAATCAGAAAGCATTAGAAAAGAACTACCTGAACTTTCAATCGACTTATCTGCTGTAGCGAAAGGGTATGCAGTGGACAAGATAGCTGAATTATTAAATGAGTATGGTTTTGAAAGTTTTATGGTCGAAATCGGTGGTGAAATTCGTTTGAAAGGGAAGAATTCATCGGGCAATTATTGGCGAATTGCTATTGAAAAGCCCAGTACTGATGAACGAAGCATTCAAACTGTTTTATCATTAACGGATATCAGTATGGCTACATCAGGTGATTACAGAAATTTCTTCGAAAAAGATGGGATACATTATTCTCATACAATAGACCCAAGAACCGGTTACCCTGTTTCGCATACATTAGCTTCTGTAACAGTCTTACATGATCAATGTATGGATGCAGATGCGTGGGCTACGGCACTAATGGTGTTGGGACCCGACAAAGGCTATAATTTGGCTGAGGAACAGCAGTTAGCCGTTTTTTTTATAATTAAAACTGCTGATGGATTTAAGGAAATAATGACATCGCGGTTTAGAGAAATAACAGAGGTAAAATCATGACGTATTTTTTAGTAACCTTTGCATTTATGTTAGTTGTTGTTTTAATAATGGCTGTTGGCGTAATTTTTGGCCGTAAGGCGATTAAGGGCTCCTGTGGAGGGGCTAATAATGGCAATTGTATTTGCACTGAAAAATGTGATAAAAGAAAGAAACTGGAAGCGGAAGCAAACATGTAACTTTATACCCGGCGCTTGAAATCCAAAGGCTTAAAAATGCTTGGAAAGAATTGGGTTTATAACAAAATTGGGAGACGTAAATGCTGGCAAAAATAACAATAGCAGATTACATGACTAGAAATATATTTACTCTTAAAAGTGAATCCAATGTAGTGGATGCCATTAAATTACTGTTAAGCCATAAGGTGACTTCGGCGCCTGTCGTTGATGAGCATGGTAAATTAATTGGAATGTTTTCAGAAAAAGATTGTATGAAAGTGGTTCTGGAGTCGGCCTACAACCAGGGAATGAGTGGAAAAATTGCTGATTTCATGTCGACAGATATTATTTCGGTTGATGGTGAGTCCAGTATTGTTGACCTTGCTGAGCGATTCCAGGAGTCAACCGTAAGATGTTATCCAGTATTCGAAAATAACAAATTAGTTGGAATCGTGAGTCGAACTGATGTTTTAAAAGCATTAACGTCAATTTAATTACGTAAAGTGCCGAAAGTTTCATTCTACTGGCATGACTATGAAACTTTTGGTATAGATCCACAACGGGATCGAGCCTGTCAGTTTGCCGGAATTCGTACCGATGAAGACTTCAACATCATAGGCGATCCTCTCACAATTTATTGCAAGCCGGCAGAAGACTGCCTACCTCATCCTGAAGCCTGTCTGATTACAGGAATTACGCCTCAAATTGCTGAAAAAAATGGTGTCTGCGAAGCTGAGTTTGTTCGCCAGATTTTTCAGCAAATGGCTCATCCTTCAACCTGTACTCTGGGCTATAACAACCTCCGTTTTGATGATGAAGTTACTCGCAACCTGTTGTATCGGAATTTGTATGATCCTTATGCACGCGAATGGCAAAACAACAATTCCCGCTGGGATCTCATTGATGTGGTACGTGCCTGCAAAGCATTGCGGCCAAAGGGGGTTGAATGGCCAAACCATGACGATGGTTCACCCTCCTTTCGGCTTGAACAGCTGACTCAGGCAAATGGTATTGAGCATGAATCGGCACATGATGCATTATCAGATGTTTATGCGACGATTGAAATAGCCCGCTTGATTAAAACCAGGCAGCCTCGTCTTTATCAATTTTTATTTGAACATCGACAAAAACATAAAGTTGAAAATTTGTTGAAACTGGGGCAAATGCAAGCCGTTGTTCATGTTTCAGGCATGTTTCCATCCAGGCAGGGGTGTTTGGCTGTCGTTGTTGCATTGTGTCGGCATCCAGAAAATTCAAACGGAATAGTTGTATATAACTTATCGGTTGATCCGGAACCCCTGCTTACCTTAGATGTTGCAGAAGTCAGGCAGCGTTTATTTACGGCAGCAAATCAGTTGCCTGATGGCGTTGAAAGAATGCCACTTAAAACAGTTCATATTAATAAGTGTCCAGTTGTCGCTCCTTTATCTGTCTTGAGGCCGGAAGATGCAGAACGATTACACATTGATTTGGCAAAGTGCCAACGACATCTCGAAACGATTAGCAATACGCCAGGGCTATCCGAAAAAATTCAACAGGTGTTTTGCCGGACGGATGATTTTACGCCATCAGAAGATCCTGATTTGATGATCTATAGTGGTGGTTTTTTTCCTCAATCAGATAAAAATTTAATGAGCAAAATTAGAGAGGCAAATGAGGAAGAGCTAAAACAAATCACGCCCGACTTTACTGACAAGCGCTTGCCGGAAATGTTTTTTCGATACAAGGCTAGAAATTTTCCACATATTCTTACAATGAACGAAAATCTGAAATGGAAGGAATATTGTGAGAACGTAATGAAAAATGAGCATATTGGTAGTCACTGTACATTGTTTAGTTTAAGTAAAATTATTCGTGAAAAACAAGTAGGAATGGAAACCACGGGAATAGAGGTTGAATTATGGGAATTTATTTTAGATAAGGCCAAAAAGTATAAAATTAATCTGATTACATCAAATGTTTAAAACAAAGGTTCATTAAAAAAAATATTGAGTCGTATTTAGCGATGTTTGAATGCACTAAATACTTTTCTCAAAATAAAGCTATGAGCAAACAAATAATACCTAAATTCAGGAATTATTCATGGCTCAAAATAAATAATCCTCGTAGCATTAAAAAGCTGACTCACTTATAATTCGAGAGTTTATTTTCAGAACTAACAGGAACAACACTATGAAAAAAATAACCCTTTTTGTTTCGCTGATCACCATGCTGATGGCTGGCGCTGTTCAGGCTCATGGCCCGGTTAGAGGAAAAATGACAGCTATTGTTACATTTAATGCATCGGCTGAAGATGTATGGGCTGTTGTTAAGGATTATGACAATATGTCATGGCACCCCATGATCGACAGCACTGAAGCAACCAAAGGAAACAATAAAGGTTCTGTTCGTACCCTGACGCTGAAAAATGGCGGCACCATCACGGAAAAATTAAAAGACTATAAAGAAGACAAAATGTCTTACAAATATAAAATTACTGAGATGAGTTCTACAGGAACTATTCAACATGCTGGTCAAGATGAAGAAATTCCAGTGTTGCCGGTTGAGAACTATGCAGCTACTCTGAATGTTAATCAAAAAGGTGATGAGACAGAAATTAAATGGATCGCCACTTATTACCGTGCTTACGTTAACAATAATCCACCTGAAGAATTGAATGAAGAAGCGGCAGATAAAGCTGTGACTGCTGTATTGACTGAAGGCTTGGCAAATATTGCGAAGAAATTTGACAGCGGTATTGATACCTCTGATGTTGAAATTAAAATAAAGCGTTAATTTTGTCTGGTGTTCCTGTGTGGAAACACAGGAACACCCATCCTGAATATTCCTCCCAATGAAAAAAACTCTTGCAGTCTGTCTGCTGTGTTCTTTGCCGTTTTCAATATCGACCTTAAGTGCTGATAGTTACGCGTTTATTAGTAATCAACTGGATGAAAATGTTTCGGTTATTGACGCATCTTCTCATTCGGTATTTAAAACCATCAATGTAAAGGGCAAACCTGCGGGCGTCGCAGTTAACCAAAAACTTAATCAAATTTATATCAGTACCCCAGAAGGCGGCGGTTTTTCAGTCGTGAATGGAAAAGACCTGAGCGTGATAAAACATATCCCCGTAGGCGGTGCTTCTTTAGGGATTGCGGTTGATCCAATGGGGCGCTATGTTTTCGTTGCCGACTGGTATGAGAATACAGTCGATGTTTTTTCGACAGATTCATTTGTGCATAAACGCAAAATTCAGGTGGGAAAATCACCTTCAGGCATGGTGATCAGTCCGGATAGCCGCTGGTTATATGTTGCCAATCGAATGGACGATACATTGTCTCAGATTAATTTGAAAACATTTCGTGTGCGTAATACTACGAAAGTTGGTGCACACCCTTTCGGAATTACGGTGTCCCGTTCCGGACAACGTATTTATTCGGCTAATGTGGAAAGTGATGATGTGACGGTGTTGGCCGAAGATCATCTGCGTCGTATTCAACATATAAAAGTAGGTGCACGCCCCTATGCCGTGACATTGGCATTACAGGATCGCTTATTGTTTGTGACCAACCAGGATGATAGTACGGTATCTGTTGTAGATACTGAAAAACTTAAGCAGATTGCCGTCATCGAGGTGGGAGACAAGCCAGAAGGAATTGCCACGCACCCGAATGACAAAACCGTATATGTGGCTAATTGGATGGATGGTACCGTATCGGTGATTGATGCCGAACAATTAAAAGTCACTAAAACCATTCAGGCGGCAGAAGGTTCGCGTGCTTTTGGACAATTTTTTCTAACAAAAAAGAAATAATTGCCTATATTATCGAAAACAGAACTTATAAAAAGAGGATGATAAATGGCTGAAACAGTAGACGATTTAACCGTGACTTATGAAGACGGTGGTGTTGAAACAGTTAAAGAACTGGATAAAAAAGTATTGAGTAAAGGTGCTTGGGCGACCGTGATTTACCGTTACCAAGATTGGGATAGAGCCAAAGAAGAATACGGTGCTGATAAGTATACTATTCGCAGATATCAGAAAAGGAATGGTGAATATCAGCAAAAGTCCAAATTCAATATTTCCAGTGAAAAACAAGCGCGCGAAATTATTTCTGCGTTGACGGAATGGGTAGATTAATCCAGCCACTCGATAATATGTTCTTCGGGGTCATTCACTTGAGATTCTTTCATGGCATAGCTCGTGATGGATACCCCGGCATCATGCACAGTTTGTGCATTACCTGAGACAAGAGGGTGCCAGTCTGGTAAAGGCTGGCCATCACTGAGTAAACGGTAAGCACAAGTGGTAGGCAGCCATTTGTATTCAGAAAAATCATGCTGTTTTAAATCTAAACATTCAGGAACCAGCGTACAACGATCCTGATAACGCGTACATCGACAAGTATCCAAATCAATCAAGTCACAAACGACACTGGTGTAAAAGACTTCGCCGGTATCTTCATCCTCCAGTTTGTGCAAACAGCATTTCCCGCAGTTATCACATAGTGATTCCCACTCTTCAGTGCTCATTTCCGCTAAAGACTTTGTTTCCCAGAAATTGCTCATGCTTGCATGCGCTCCATCAAATAACATAAACAATCCTGATGAATGACTTTTTCATCCAGCGTCAGCATCGACGGCATGGCTGTACGGGTGATTTGCAGCTCGTTGTTGTTCAGTTGAAAAAAGCGTTCAGTAACAATTTGACCTTCAGGGTTAATGGCTATGACGGGTGCTTGCGGTAAATTATTCACCCTGCCAAAGCGTGTGCCGGGAGTAATTTCGGTAAAATTCATTTTCTCCAGGTCATTATCGAGTAACAGGTCGGCGCTGTTAATATGAAAACTAAAATCTATGTCAGGCTGGATTTTGACTTGTGCAATGGTGTGAAAAAGGTCAACATCATGTTGAGAAACCTGGTGATCAGACAATTCATTGACGTGCAGGCAGGTATCAAGGTAATCAAGTACATGCTGAGTGCCATATTTCTGGTCTGGGCGTCCACATTCCAGTGTGATCGCAGGACAAATTTCAGCCATAGCGCCAGATTGAACGCCTTTGGGATGGGTAAAATAAACGGTGAGTCTGGCGAATAGCGAGGCCAGATGAATATAACGGTTATCGAGTTTATTAATACACCCATAATGCGGGTTCAAACCAGTATTGTTATGAATGTCAATACTGGCAAAGACATGGCGTCGCTGCATTTCATTAATCACTTCCTGCATGATGCGTGTTTCTGCGCAGGGGGGGTGCTCTGTACCTGGCCATACACGGTTAAAGTCCGGTTGGTGTTCCAGTTGTCTGAGGTTGTGACGTGCAGCGTCTACATTGCCAAAAAATATACTGATTGAGCGGGGGAGAGTCTGGCGCTGATATTTTTGTAATAGTTTTTGTAAGGCATAAAAGCCAGTTGGTTCGTTTCCGTGCATCAAAACACTGATAAACAAGGGGGCGTCAATTTTACCTTGTAAATGAATTAGCGTGGGTTGTGGGAGCAGTTGATAAAGTAATTCAGGAGACGTGGTTAACAGACCCTCTGGCAACGAGGTACGTTGATCAAGCTGTAGCATTACTCAATGCTCCATTCGCTCACAGGATGCCCGTGTTGCTGATGTTTTAGATAGGATTCGGTCATGGCGGTAAAGTCGTTATTGGTGGCAATAAACTGGCGTTGCCAATGGCTGCCTGTTTGTTTACGGTCGATTCGTTGCAGAATTATATCCAGATAGTCTTCACTATCACAACGACTGATACCAAGCGATGCCAGCCCCATGACGGCGCGACTGATCAGCTCGGATTTGATGAGCGAATTTAGCCGTATATTTTGATCATTTATCCAGTGTACATGAGCATCCAGCCCAAAACGAGCTGCCTGATAAAAATTATCCTTAGCCTGGGAAAAAGAAAAGGGGAGTCCGCCTGCAACGATTTCATCACATAGGTTTTTTGTGAGTCCATAAAAGAATGCTGTATTGGCAATGGCGTCAACAATGGTTGGGCCGGCAGCAGGTGCTCGATGTTCAATACGGATATGAGGAGTACCATCATCATCAAACCCAATTAACGGACGATTCCAGCGCCAGATGGTGCCATTATGCAATTTTAAGTGTTCAAACGCTTCGCTGGCAGTATCTGAGGTTTCAGGCAATAACACAGGGAAATGCTGCAGGTTTTCGGTAAAGCATTCCAGGATGGATTTGCGGGCAAAGTCTGTTCCAAAGCTGACACGTTTAATCGGGCCACGTGATGCGGCTTGATAGCCTCCGGTTTCGATGGCTTGTTCAAATACCGGAATGCGGGTTTCCTGCCACAAATCTTTTTCAAATAAAAACGGGGCATTGGCACAACAGGCGACCATGGCGGCTGATGCAATGATCGAGGCATTGTAATAATGGTGTGCCATATCAAAAGGCACTTGTATATGAATTTGAAAAGATGTAGTTGCCGATTCCAGCATGACATCATGATGATCAAGTTTTAAATGTTGATGACCAATAATATCCAGATGGACGGGTTGTCCCCTGGAATGCAGGATTTGTTCATTTAACGCATGGTAACGATTAAGATCAGACATATTGGACAGCACCAGGTCTGATTGACGCAAGGTTGGCAAAATACCCACCATCATTAAATGATGTTGTTGGCTTTGTGCCTGTTGATAGGCTTGCTGCCAAGTATCAACCAGTTGTTTTTGCATGCGTGTAAACACATTCCCGGCTAATGGGGTTGGTGTTGAATTAAGTTCTATATTGAATTTGGCTAACTCGGCAAATGCCAGAGGGTGGTTTAACGTTGCTAAAAAACTGTCATTAATGGGAGACGGACGTTTATGTTTATCCAGTATCCACGCTTCTATTTCAAAACCGGCAGTAGGCGAACGCATGGAAAAGCCTTTTTTTTCAGAAATGTGCTGTAAAAGGTCTGTTTCCTGTGCCAGTTTTTGGTGAAAACGTTCAAAGTCAACTTGCTCGAAATGTACGAGTGAAATTTCCTGTCCCATGCTTGTTTGCCTATGGCGCTGAAGTGATTAGTCGTAACCCCGAATGTGATGTGTTTTTCTCGCCCTATAGTTTTTTTGACAAGGCAAAAAAAGCAATGATCGTCAGTTTTATCGTGACCGTTTCAGGCAAATAATGACATGTAACTGATCAATCAAATAATTGCCATACCGGTTGGCTTCCGATAGGTAAATCAGCCAAATGCCCCAACTCCACCCATTGGTCTGGCGCATGAAAATCCGAACCCATCGAGGCAAACAAATCATATTGTTGAGTATATTGGTGAGTTCGTCTTATGTCGTCGTTGTTACTGCGCCCAGTCACAACTTCAATACCTTGCCCACCCAATTCAGTGAAAGCGGTCAACATGCGGTTCATCCAGCGATTGGTCAGATTATACCGTAGTGGGTGGGCAATGACGGCAATGCCGCCGCTTTGCTTTATCCAGTCAATAACGTGAGGTAAGTCTGCCCAAACGGTGGATACATAGGCGGGTTTGCCATGCCCCAAATATTTATCAAATGCATTTTGTAAGTCACGGGCATGCTGATTTTTTACCAGAAACTGAGCAAAGTGCGAACGCGTGATCATGCCATCCATAGCCGAAGCTTTGACAGCATCATAAGCGCCAAATATGCGCTTTTTTTCTAGTTTAAATGCTATTTTTTTGGCTCGATCACAACGAATGTTTTGTTGAGATTCTATGCCTTGTAACAACACGGGATGGGATGGGTCAATGCCTAATCCAATAATATGCAGACATTTATTTTCCCAGCTGGCAGAGAGTTCGATGCCAGGGATGAGATTAATCTTGGTGTGTTGCGCTGCGCGTTGTGCTTCGTGAATACCGTTAACCGTATCGTGGTCAGTCAGGGCAAGATGGTGCACGCCTTTTTCATGGGCTCGTTTGACTACTTCAGTGGGTGATAATGCGCCGTCAGAAGCGGTTGAATGGCAGTGTAGGTCGTAAATAATTTTATTGATAGTCTGCATAAAGTTTCGCGTATAGACCATTTTGCTGGATTAAAGTTGCGTGATCGCCTTGCTCGCAAATTTGGCCTTCTTCAAACACATACACATGATCAGCCTGTTTTATGGCACTAAGTCGATGCGCAATAATAAGTGTAGTTTTGTTTTTCAGAAAAGTGGAAAGAGCCCGGTGCAAGCGTGCTTCCGTATCTGTATCAAGCGCAGAGGTCGCTTCATCCAGAATCACGACTTTGGGCTGGCTGACAATCATGCGAGCAATGGCCAGACGTTGCCGCTGACCACCAGATAAGCGCATACCATGCAAGCCGACGATTGTATCCAGACCCAGTTCAAGGGCATAAATCGTATCGGATAATTGAGCAATATTTAGAGCTTTCCATAACTCACTGTCCGAGATGTCTTTGCCCAAGGTAAGATTGGCGCGGATAGTATCGTTAAACAATGCTGGATGCTGCAATACAGTGGCGACATTCTCACGAACCACTTCCAGGCCAATACGATTCACAGGGATGTCGTCATAATAAATCATCCCGCTATCAGGCGGGTAAACGCCAATCAGGTTTTGCGCCAAAGTAGATTTTCCGCCTCCACTGGCCCCAACCAGAGCAACCTTTTCTCCTTTTTTCACAGTCAGGTTTATGCCGTTTAACACCGGTTCCTCTCGATAACTAAAATGCAGATTCTCTACCATGAGTGAGACGGTATGATGATATTTAAAAGGATTTTCCAGGTGTGGGTAATGGGGTTCCTGATGCAGATGATGTAGTTGATTGACTCTTTGCAAAGCCGCTTTAGCGGCAAAAAACGCATGTTGAATACCCAGGATTTCCTGAACCGGTGCCATCATAAACCACAGGTAGCCAAATACGGCCAGCATTTGGCCAATGCTCAAGCCGGAATACAGTACCATTAACATTGCCGTTGCACGAAAGATGTCAAAACCCAGTAGGAACACTAAAAAACTCAAACGCGTCACTGCATCACTTTTCCAGGCAAAGGCGGCAGAATTATTTTTGACGGATAAGGCTGAGTTAATCAGCTGCTGACAATAATGTTGTTCGCGATTGCTGGCGCGGATTTGATGAATGGCTTCCAGTGTTTCAGTCAGCGATTGCTGGAAAATGCCGTAGGCTGAATTTTCACGTGCTTTAAGGTGCTTGATGCGTGAACCGATCACTTTGGCAAAATAAATTACAATGGGGTTTAATAGTAAAATAAATAACCCCAATTGCCAGTGCATCCACAGCAAAATGACCGCAGTGCCAAGAATGGTCAGGCTGGCAATTAACAACTTGCTGATGGTATTGCCGATGAAATGGTCAATCGTATCCAGATCGGTGACGAGGTGGGTGACGACTGTACCACTGCCCAGGCTTTCATATTCCGCCATGGATATTCTTTGTAGATGATTGATTAACAGGCGTCGCATTCTGAAGATCACATCTTTTGCAATCAGCGTAAACTGGCGACTTTGCAAGATATTTAATAACAGCGCAAACAGCCGTAACAAAAAGCTGCTGAGCAATATAATGGCTATATAGGTAGCTGGCTGTTGCCATTCCGGTGGCATAAAGCGGTTAATAAAATTAACCGTGACAGCGGGTTTGTCGAGCAACACTTCGTCAACCAATAGAGGCATTAATAACGGCACGGGAACGCTGGCAAGCGTAGCTAAAACAGCTATAATTTGGGCTGTCAATAGCTTTTTTTTATGCTCTAATGCTATCTTTAGTATATAGCTCCAGGAAAAGGATGTAGGGGGTGCCGATGGTGTCACGTTGACTCTGGAAATTGGTGTAACGCCAATATTATACGGATGCCGGTAAATGATTTAAACATACACTTATATCATGCAACGAAAACCCAGGTTATTTACGCACACAGTTGGTTTGATTTTAATTGCGTTGTCATTAGAACTCGCCGCATCTGTTCCCTTACAACAGCAAAGAAAGGATTTTGTCGCTGCAGAAAAACTGTTGCAGAAAAAAAATAAGGCGGAATTTTTTAAGTTGTCTGAAAGCCTAAAAGATTATCCTCTGTATCCTTATCTGCAATATCAGTGGTTAAAACGACATCTTAACCATCATAAAGAAATTGAAACGTTTTTATTGGAATATGCCGGCACACGCTATGCCAGCTTGCTTAAAAACAGATGGCTAAGGCAACTGGCTAAAGATAAAAGCTGGCAAGAACTGGTTAAACATTACCGATCTTCGGCCAGCGCAGATTTACAATGCTCTTATCGCTTTGCGCAATATCAGTCCGGGCAACAACAGACCGCACTCAAAGCCGCAAAAAAACTGTGGGTGGTGGCGCGATCACAACCGTCGAGTTGTGATGAACTGTTCAAACGTTTAATCAAATCAAAGTTTTTTACCCGGGAAATGCTTTGGCAGCGTTTTCAGTTAGCACTAGGCAAAGGCAAAACTGGATTAGCGGGTTATGTGAAGAAACTGATGACACCTGCAGATCAAAAAGTGGCCGATTTATGGTTAAAAGTTCATAAAAATCCTCAACTCGTCAAAAAGTCTAAAGATTGGCATAAGGGCGTAGCGCAAGCAGGTTTAATACTGGTGCATGCGGTTGACCGTATGGCAAAAAGTAATTTACAGCAAGCAATCAACTTTTGGGATGAGAATAAAAAATCCTTTACCTTCCCGCCTGAGCGCGAGGCATATCTGGAAAGACGATTAGCACTTTCATTAGCTTTTCGTCGTCACCCTGAAGCGTTTAACAGATTACAGCGCCTGACTGCTGATGATGAAGTGGTGCGTGAATGGCGTATTAGAGCCGCGCTAAGTCAACAAGACTGGGGTAACGTTGAGCTGGCACTGGTCGCATTAACCGAACAAGAAAAGTCGGATAGCAAATGGCTGTATTGGCAAGCACGCAGTCTGGAAGAAAACGGTAAGTCCCAGCAGGCAGAGCTATTATTCAGCCAGTTAGCCATAGAACGTAGTTTTTATGGATTCTTGTCTGCAGAGCGGATGAACCAAATGCTAAACATGACTCATCAACCGATTGTTGTTACAGATCAGCAAATAGAAGAATTATTAAGCCGCAAAGGTTTTCAAGTCGTGACCGAACTGCGCGCGTTAAAACGAGATGCTGAAGCGCGTCGTCAATGGTGGTTTTTAATATCTCGGTTACAAAAGCAAGATATCATGACCGCAGCAAAACTGGCACAACAATGGCAATGGGATCAAATAGCCATCTTTACCGTAGCCAGGGCGAAGCACTGGAATGATGTGAATTTACGCTTCCCGTTAAAATATGTGGAACAGGTTAAAAAGAATGCCGAACAACAACAACTAGACCCTGCAATTGTTTACGGGATTATTCGCCGGGAAAGTGCGTTTAACCATAAAGCCGTGTCGCCCGCTGGTGCAAGAGGGCTTATGCAGATTATGCCAAAAACCGGAAAACAGATAGCGCGTGATTTAAAAGAAAAATGGCGAAGCACGGCCAGCCTGTTTAATCCAGAAACCAACGTTAAATACGGAACCTTTTATTACAAGCAATTGTTAAATCAGTTTGATGGACATTATGCTTTGGCGGCTGCTGCCTATAATGCCGGCCCCCATCGTGTAAAGCGCTGGTTACCTAACGACAAAGCCATTGCAACAGATATTTGGGTGGAAACCATCCCTTTTAAAGAAACCCGCGCCTATGTGGCAGCTGTGCTGAGTTATGCATTAATCTATCAGCAACGCATGAAACGCGATGCATTAAAAATACAAGATTTTATACACGAAATCAGCCCGGCAAAAAAATTGGGCTGATTTTTTTTGCCGTATATACGATAATGTTTAGTTGATTTAAAATTTATTCAGGTACTTTTTTAGATGGAGAGACAGCACAGCTTTACGCGTGAAGAATTGCTCATGTCCGGGCGTGGTGAATTGTACGGGCCAGAAAATGCGCAATTACCTTTACCCAATATGTTAATGATGGATCGTATAACCCACATCTCTGAGCAAGGTGGGAAATATGATAAAGGTGAAATAATTGCTGAGCTGGATATCAAGCCGGAATTATGGTTTTTTGATTGTCACTTTCAAGGCGATCCCGTTATGCCGGGTTGTTTGGGACTGGATGCAATGTGGCAGCTAATTGGGTTCCATCTCTGCTGGCTGGGTGGGCCAGGCAAAGGGCGCGCATTAGGCTGTGGAGAAGTTAAGTTTACCGGCCAGGTACTTCCTACGGCTAAAAAAGTGGTCTATCAAATACACTTAAAGCGCGTCATTATGCGCAAGCTTGTTATGGGTATTGCTGATGCAGTGATGCTTGTGGATGGCAAACAGATTTACGAGGCGACAGATTTACGAGTCGGTTTATTTACTTCTACAACAGATTTCTAAAAGGTTAAGACACATGAAAAGAGTAGTTGTCACTGGATTGGGTATCGTATCCAGCATAGGCAATAATCGAGACGAAGTTGTAGACTCCCTGAAAAATGGAAAGTCTGGTATCAGCTTTGCCGAAGACTATTGCGAATTAGGTTTTCGCAGTCATGTTAGAGGCGCAATAGATATTGATACTAGCGAATATATTGATCGTAAGGTTAAACGTTTTATGGGTGATGGAGCGGCATTCAATTATATTGCCATGCAACAGGCCATTGATGATGCCGGGCTGGAAGAAAATGAAGTCTCCAACGTGCGCAGTGGTTTGGTCGTTGGTTCTGGCGGGCCGTCCACATCAAATCAGGTAGAAGCGGCAGATATATTGCGTTCTAAAGGTGTCAAAAAAATTGGTCCGTACATGGTGACACGCGCCATGTCTAGCACCAACACTGCATGTTTGGCAACCCCCTTTAAAATCAAAGGGGTTAACTACACCATTAGTTCCGCCTGTGCAACCAGTGCCCATTGTATTGGACACGGGATGGAACTTATTCAATTAGGCAAACAAGATATCGTCTTTGCCGGCGGAGGAGAGGAAGTCCATTGGACTTTGTCATCATTGTTTGATGCCATGGGGGCGTTATCATCCAAATATAATGACACACCAGAAACCGCATCCAGAGCTTATGATGCAACTCGCGACGGTTTTGTGATTTCCGGTGGCGGTGGTGTGCTCGTACTGGAAGAACTGGAACATGCCAAAGCACGCGGCGCAAAAATATATGCAGAACTGACTGGCTATGGCGCAACGTCTGATGGGTACGACATGGTTCAGCCCTCTGGCGAAGGTGCTGTACGCTGTATGCAACAAGCCATGGCCACAGTTGAAGGCAATATCGATTATATCAACGCACACGGTACCAGCACACCTGTTGGCGATATGCGCGAGTTGTCAGCGCTACGTGAAGTGTTCGGGGCGGACAATGTACCCGCGGTCAGCTCAACCAAATCATTAACCGGACATGCCCTAGGCGCGGCTGGCGTTAACGAGTCAGTGTATTCTTTACTGATGATGGAAGAAAACTTCCTGTGCGCCTCTGCCAACATTACTGAATTGGATCCAGAAGTGCAAAATATTCCCATTGTGTTGCAAAGACAAGATAACGTGCAATTGAATACCGTGATGTCAAATAGCTTCGGTTTTGGCGGCACCAATGCGACATTAATTTTTCAACGCTATAACGCATAAAACACGATTGCGTAAGAACGATATTCATATCAAAGGCCGTCTTGATGGTGCCGAGCAATATTAACCCAACAATAGCGAGTGCAATTAGAAAAGAAATGGAACTAATTGCACCGCTAAAATTCAAATAAGCGTTATAATCAAGTTTAAGGGGGCGACCTGGCTTCGACGTGGGTAGCAAAACCTTGAGTGCATGCTGTGGACAGTACACCACATAAAATCTACTGAACTTAAAGTATTCGCAAATGACGAAAACTACTCAGTGGCTTTAGCAGCTTAAACCCTGCACCACTCCTCTGACTACATGTGCTTATGCGTGTAGGTTCTTCGGAACATTCAGGGGTCATCTCACATAAGATCGCGTGAGGACTTAGTTCGGAGTCTAAAGCGTTAAACCCAATCGAAATCGCTGGTACTTTTCTTGGCTCGACGGGTAGGTACTAGTTAAATTAAAGTGCGAGATAAGCATGTAGACCTTTAGGCGGAGTGCTTGCGGACGCGGGTTCAATTCCCGCCGCCTCCACCAATTTTAAGTTTCACTAGAAACAGTAAAAACCCGAAGCACCTGATTAACACTAGGTTTTCGGGTTTTTTTATGCCGATTGCATCCTAAGTCTTCATTTATCTTGTAAATCATTCAACCAGTCAAGTTAATTGCCGCTGACCGGACAGGAAGATTAGCGGATATACTGTTGACATATCCATATTTTAGATATACATTAAGGATATACAAGCATAGAGGGGCAATACATGATTCAAACAAAGATTTTTAAATCCAACCAAAGTCAAGCCGTGAGGCTTCCAAAAGCAGTATCTTTTCCAGCAGGAGTTAAAGAAGTGGAAATTGTTGTTATTGGTGATAGTAGAGTCATTACTCCAAAAAATAAAAGCTGGGATAGTTGGTTTGATACACCTCCTGTATCGAGTGACTTTATGACCAATAGAGAACAACCAGAATTACAAGAACGTGAATCATTCGATGATTAAGTACATGCTTGATACAGACACATGTATTTACACAATGAAGCGCAAGCCTATAGAAGTTAGAAGAATGTTTAATATTCATTCTGGCACAATATCTATTTCAACCGTGACGCTTGGAGAGCTTGTTCATGGTGTTGAAAAATCAGATAACCAGCGATCTAACCTGGAGTCATTTGAAGGGTTTGCCGGTCGCCTTGAAGTAATTAGTTATGATGAATCAGCTGCCTATCATTTTGGTCAACTAAGACGAGAATTAAAGGGTAGGGAGATTGGGCCTTATGATTTTATGATTGCCGCCCACGCAAGAAGTCTTGGTTTGACGCTTATCACTAACAACACCAGAGAATTTAAGCGTGTTGAAGGGTTGAGAGTAGATAATTGGTTAAAAAGTGAAACAAACTAGTGGAAAAAAATGTATATGGATTCTTCCAATGCAGAACATGGCAAGTTTTACCACTCTGATACACCATTAAATATTCCTGTTTTTCTTGATCAAAATAATGATAATTGGTTTTCTGAAAAGATAGAGACGAGGCATGTCATGCAGATACCCCCCAAGAAACCCTACAAGTTACCCCTCAAGTATTTAAGCTGCTTAATATAATAAAGGGAGAAATGAGCCGTGAACAATTACAAGGCGTACTAGAGTTAAAAGATAGAAAGTCTTTCAGGG